>Ga0265299_10004372_pt1 | contig 13391 bp, 9 predicted proteins | sample AusTroGonzalo_MG_4_FD_193485 | JGI IMG/M metagenome (GOLD analysis project Ga0265299, IMG submission 193485) | Bovine rumen microbial communities from tropical cattle in Woodstock, Queensland, Australia - Gonzalo_02 | ecosystem: Host-associated > Mammals > Digestive system > Stomach > Rumen ...
GCTTTACACCGCCTACCACCGTTTCCCGGAGCTTTACCGCCGTGCGCACCGGCTCTATGCCTCGGAGCAGGCTATGTGGATGCGCGCCATCAAGAACTCGATGCGGGCAGGCGAAGTGCGACGCGATATACCCCTGGAAGCCACCGCTGCACTGTTCACACAGATTAAGGACGGCTACGATGCCGGACGATCAGGCGCACAGATGGACTTCAACATGGTGCGCGAGCAGTACAACCTGCTCTACTCTCTGATACAAGCTAAAGACTAAATATAGAATTATGCAAGATAAATATCTTACCCTCTTATCCGAGAAGTTCCCTACAGCCATTTCTGTACTCACGGAACTCATCAACCTGCGTTCTATCCTCTCTTTACCGAAAGGTACGGAACACTTCGTGAGCGATCTGCACGGCGCCTCCACGGCGTTCATCCATATGGTCAAGAATGCCTCGGGTGTCATCCGCCGCAAGGTCGATGACGCGTTCGGCGATACGATCACCGAGCGTGAGAAACGCGCCCTCTGCGCACTGATCTACTACCCCGACGAGCGCTTGCAGATTCCCGACGAGCCGTTCGACGAAGGACGTGAGTTCGCCTCGCGCGACGAGTTCCTGTACGTCCGCCTGAGCCAGTGCGTGGAGATCATGCGCCGCGTGACGGTCAAATATACGCGCTCCAAGGTGCGTAAGATGATTCCTCCGCAGTTCGCATATATCATCGAGGAGCTGCTGTACGAATCGGATATCGAGGGCGGCCGGCAGGACTACTACCACGCTATTCTGCAAGCCATCATCGAGACGGGCTGCGCCGAGCAGATGATCATCGCCATCTGTTATCTGATCCACAGCCTGGTGATCGATACCTTCCATATCGTAGGCGACATCTTCGACCGTGGTTCGGGAGCGCAGAAGATCATGGATGTCCTCGCTACCATCCGCGACTACGACATCCAGTGGGGCAACCACGACATCGAATGGATGGGTGCAGCCGCCGGCAACCCCGCACTGATAGCCACCGTGCTGCGCGTGTCGATACGCTACGCCAACATCGAGACCCTCGAGGAAGGCTACGGCATCAACCTGCTGCCACTCGCCAGCTTTGCCATGCAGACCTACGGCGATGACCCTTGCACCATATGGCAGACCAAGGATTTTGAGAACAACCCGCGCCTGACACGTTCCGCCAACCTCATGGCTAAGATGCACAAGGCGATCTCGATCATCCAGTTCAAGCTCGAGGGGCAGATCATCCGCCGTCACCCCGAGTACCGGATGGACGACCGCCTGCTGCTCGACAAGATCAACCTGCAGGACGGCACGATCACCGTGGACGGCACGGTCTACCCGCTCACCGACACCAACCTGCCCACCCTCAATCCCGATGACCCCTATGCACTGTCGATAGAGGAAGAGGAGCTGATGACCCAACTGATGCGCTCGTTCCGCAAGTCCGAGAAACTGCAGAAACACCTGCGTATGCTCTATCGACACGGCTCGTTGTTCCTCGTACGCAACGACTTCCTGCTCTATCATGCTGCCGTACCCATGAATGCCGACGGCTCGTTCACCGAGGTTGAGGTGCTGGGCGTAAAAGCCAAAGGTCGGGCGCTGATGGAACGCATCGACGAGGTTGTTCGTCAGGCATACTTCGGCGCAGGCAAGATCAAAGCCAATGCCCTCGACTATATGCTCTACCTCTGGGAAGGTCCCTTATCCCCCTTGTACAACAAGGATAAAATGACTACTTTCGAGCGCTACTTCATAGCCGACAAAACTATCTGGCACGAGGAGAAAGGTGCCTACTACGAACTGGCTAACCGCCGCGACATATGTGAGATGATCCTGCGCGAGTTCGGGCTTGATCCCGAGAAGAGCCGTATCGTCAACGGGCATATACCCGTGCGTACCATCAAGGGCGAGACACCTACCCGCGCCGAAGGAAAACGATTCGTGATCGACGGAGGCTTCAGCAAGCCCTACCAGGAGAAGACGGGCATAGCCGGCTACACGCTCATCTACAACTCGTTCAGCATCCAGCTGGTGGAGCATGAGGAGTTCGAGAGCCGCGAACAGGCTATCCGCTCGGGTTCGGATATCCACAACCGCATACAGCTGACCGACTTCGCCAGCCAGCGTATGCTCATACGTGATACGGATATGGGCAAGCAGTTGCTTACCCAGATTCACGACCTCGAACTGCTGCTCGAGGCGTACCGCACCGGCAGAATCAAAGAACATGTATAAAAGAACATGTGTATAAAGAAAGAGGGCAAGTCACACACGACTTGCCCTCTTGTTTTTTGCTGCTTAATCCAGCATATCTCCGTAGTTGTTGGACAGTTGCACCATCCGGTCGTACTCCTCGGGATTAAGGTCGTAGAAGTAATAGTTGCGCGGATCGATATGGTGACCCTGGTAATGCACCTCGTAGTGCAGGTGCGGGCCTGTTGACTTACCCGTGCTGCCCACCAGGGCGATGATATCCGATCGTTTGACTTTCTGCCCTACGCGCACCAGTGCCTTGTACAAGTGGGCATACAGCGTCTCGTAACCGAAACCGTGGTCAATGATTACCGTATTGCCATAGCCCTGCTTCCAGCCTACAAATGTCACCTTGCCGTTACCCGTAGCATACACCTCGGTACCCGTAGGCGCGGTGAAATCCATACCTGCATGGAACTTACGCACGTGATACACAGGGTCGATACGCACGCCGTAACCCGAAGCGACACGCGTCAGGTCTTTGTTGAGCACCGGTTGGATGGCGGGAATATTCTCCATGCGTATCTCGCGGGTCTTGGCCAGTTCGATGATCTCTTCGTACGACTTGGCCTGCACGTAGGTCTGCTTCTCCAGCAGGTCAACCTTGCGCGTCAGGTCGGCTGCAAGTTGGGTGTTCGACAGGCGGGATATATTGTCGTAATATGCCGCATTCAGCGCTATGCCTTTGCGCGAGGACATCGGTATAGGCTCGGCACCGAGGATCACGCGGTACAAGTTGTCGTCACGTTGCTGCAGGTCGGATAGTACCAACTGCATACTCTCGCAACGTTTCTCCAACAGTTCGTATTGCGCTTCCAGCGACTGCTTCTCGGATATCAGCTGGCGCTCCTTGGGCGACGGGAAGAACGAGAAGAAGATATAGAAGAACACGATGCCCAGACATATACCTCCCAGTATGTACCACCCTGCCCTGCGCAGCCAGTAGCCGAAGCCGTGCTCCACACGCTCCATTTCCAGCGTCTCGGGATTGATATTAAAATGTTGCTTTGCCATAATTCAGTATTCAGAAGTCAGATATCAGAAATCAGATATCAGAGCATTATGCCTCCGGCGACAACCAGGCCATCCTTGTACAGCACCAGCGATTGTCCAGGCGTGGGTGCCCACACAGGCGTTTCAAACTCCAACGTAGCCCTGTCGCCCTCCAGGCTCAGCGTGGCGGGCGTAGCCGCCGAGCGGTAACGGATGCGTGCTTCCACCTCCGGTGAGCGCATGAGCCACTCGGTGTCGCGCACACGCATATCGCGCGCATGGACTATGGTAGTATTCAGCTCGTCGTGCTGCCCGAGCGTGATGCGGTTGGTGGCAGTATCGATCTTCGTGACGAAAGCCGGATAACCGAGCGCCACGCCCAAGCCTTTGCGCTGACCGATCGTATAGAACGGGCAACCCTCGTGCCTGCCAACCACCTTTCCCGTGGCATCTATATATTCGCCGGCCTCGGGGTGCACACCTTCGCGCGCAAGGAAGCCGCGGTAGTCGTTATCGGGGATGAAGCACACCTCTTGCGATTCGGGTTTCTTGACGAGCGCATCGTAGCCGTGCGCAGCAGCAATCTGCCTTACTTCATCCTTCGTCAGGTCGCCCAGCGGGAAGATTGTGCGCCTCAGGTTCTCTTCCGTCAGCATCCATAGGAAGTACGTCTGATCTTTGTGCGTGTCGACAGCCGTTCTGAGGTACATATGTCCGTTGTGCTCGGCGATGCGGGCATAATGGCCTGTAGCGATCATCTCGCAGTCGTACTCACGTGCCGCGTCAAGCAACGCACCCCACTTGATATGACTATTGCACAGCACACAAGGGTTAGGCGTGCGACCGTGGGCATACTCGTCCACAAAGTTTCGAATCACATGCTCGCGGAACGTATCGCGGAAATCCACGATGTGGTGCTCAAAGCCCATGCGCTCGGCGTTATGCCGCGCCTCCATGATGCTCTCCACCGAGCAGCAGCCTTTCTCCTTAGCCAGACACGACTCCTTGATACTGTCGAACGTGCGGAACGTAACACCCACCAACTCGTAGCCTTGCTCCTGCAAGAGCAAAGCACTCACCGTGGAGTCTATACCCCCCGACATCGCTATCAGTACACGTTTGGCCAAAATACTTCGTTACGCTAATTTACGAACATATATGTTCTCTTTCTATCCCCTCAAAAATCGTGCCGTAGAATTTTTCAACAGCAGAAATTTCTATTTGCTACGCAAATACGATTTTTTCTGCTGAAAATTTGCAAATGTCATTTTTTTTTCGTAACTTTGCAGTCGATTTGGTGAAATTAGGAATAGCGATGAACAGTTTAGGCAATAAATGGATTTTTACTTCGTTTGGCGAGTCGCACTCGGCGGCTATAGGCGGTGTGCTCGATGGCATTCCAGCCGGCATGCATATTGACTTTGCGATGATCCGCGAGGCGCTCAACCGCCGCGCAGGACGCTCATCCAACAGCGTAGCGGTCTCTCCTCGTGCCGTGCGCGAGGAAGACGAAGTCGAGTGGCTCAGCGGCGTATTCAACGGTGTGACACTCGGCACGCCTATCGCTTTCCTGATCCGCAACCGCGATGCCCGCCCGGAAGATTACGAGGCACTCAAGCACTCGTTCCGCCAGGGGCACGCCGACTTCACCTACCAAGCCAAGTACGGCATCCGTGACTGGCGCGGCGGTGGCCGAGCCTCGGCACGCGAGACCGCAGCACGCGTCGTGGCGGGCAACATTGCCGCCCAGCACCTGGCTAAGCAAGGTATACATATCCAAGCCAGACTCGTACAAGTAGGCAGCGAGACGCGCCCCGAACATTTCGACGAGGTAATCGCCCGTTACCGCGGCGAAGGTGACAGCATAGGCGGTATAATAGCCTGCGAGGTCACAGGCCTGCCCGCAGGTCTGGGCGAACCGATTTTCGACAAACTCCAAGCCCACCTGGCTTTTGCCATGCTCAGCATCAATGCCTGCAAGGGCTTCGATTATGGTAGCGGTTTTGCCGGCGTGAGCCAACCCGGCAGCATAGCCAATCTTCGCAGCGGTGGCCTGCTTGGCGGTATCACCGACGGCACCCCGCTCACCTTCCGCTGCGTCTTCAAGCCCACACCCACCACCCCCAAGGCCTTAGCGCAACTGCAAAAAGATCAATCAAATGGCCAAATGGTAAATGGCAAAATAGTAAATCGTTCTGATGCTTGCGTCGCCGTTCGTGCCGTCCCCGTCGTGGAAGCCATGACCGCCCTCGTGCTGGCGGATATATTATCCATGAATAAAGATATTTAGAAACATATGAAACGAATAGTTGTTTTTTTGCTTGTGGCAGGGCTGATAGTTCTGACCGGTTGCACAAAGAAATCGAAGTACAGTTATCTGACCGACAAACCTCTGCCGGTGGAGATAGAGGTAGTAGGCGAAAGCAACCGCATGGTGGAAGATACGTACGTAGGCGTAATCAGTCCCGAGACGGACATTGCGCTGGTGTTCCCCTGGGGCGGTCAAATCACGGGCATCTACGTCAAGAGCGGCGAGCGCGTAAGAGCCGGTCAGCTGATTGCTACGGTTGACAGCACCCAGGCCACAGCGCTGCTGGAGAGCGCCGAGGCGATGTACGCGCAGGCGCAGGATGCCTACGGTCGTCTGCAGCCGTTGCACGCAAAAGGCGGCATCAGCGATGTGAAGTGGGTGGAGATGCAGACGAACCTGGAGAAAGCCCGCTCGATGGTTATATCCTCGCGCAAGCGATATGAGGACTGTTCGCTGCGTGCCCCCCAAGACGGCATAGTAACGATGCGCGATATAGAGGTAGGTCAGCATGTAGGTATCAGTCAGCCCATTGGCCAACTGATGGATCTGTCAGCATACAATGTGGAGTTCACGGTGCCCGAGAGCGAGATCGGTGCGCTGAAGATTGGTCAGGCTATCACGGTGAGCCTGCCCGCCTTGAATCGTGCGTACGATGCAAAGATTTCGGAGAAAGCGCTGAGTGCCACCCGCGTAGCACATATCTACCGCGTGAAGGCGGATATAACCTCGCCGGAAGCAGCGCAAGACTTGCTGCCCGGCATGGTGTGCCGTGCAATCATCAAGCAGCGCGAGCATAACGGCTATATCATCAGCGCGGGATGCATCCAGACGCAGCAACGCGGTCACAGCGTGTGGGTGCTGCGTAACGGGCGCGCCGAGAGGCAGATGGTAACGATCGGCGCATTCGTGGAGAACGGTGTACTGATCTGCCAGGGCATTGAGGCCGGCGATACAGTGATTGCCAAAGGATATCAAAAGATGTACAAAGGCGCAAGAGTTGCATTTTAGTTGAGAGTTTATGACTGAGCGAAATCATATAGAAGCCGCGATGCGCAGCAGCCGGATCATCTATGCGGTGGTGGCTGTGCTGGTGGTATTTGGAATCTTTGCCTTGGGCAGGATGAACAAGGATGAGTTTCCGCAAGTGACCATCCGTCTGGGACTCGTTGTTGGTGTTTATCCGGGCGCCACGGCACAAGAGGTGGAGGAGCAGGTAGCCAAACCTATCGAGCAGTATCTGTTCACCTTCCCGGAGATAGACAAGCGCAAGACCTACAGCCTGAGCAAGGATGGTATATGCTACGTGTTTGCCGCCCTTACTCCCGAGGTGGATAACGCCAACGAAGCGTGGTCGAAGATTCGCGGCGGACTGAGTATAATGAAGCAGGTACAGTTGCCTACAGGTCTGCTGGCGGTTGTCGTGATCGACGATTTCGGCAACACGAGCAGTATCCTTCTGGCGCTGGAGAGCGACGAGCGTTCGCCGCACGAGATGGAGGATTATGGCAAGTTGGTGGCCGACCGCCTGCGCGAGATACGCGAGATGGGCAGTATCAAACTGCTGGGGCAGCAACACGAGGAGATAGCCGTGACGCTGGATGTGGAGCGGCTGACGAAGTACGGCATTGACCAGAAGATTATCCTTGCGCGCCTCGCCACGCAGGGCTTCCGCACGATGACCGGTGAGGTGGCCAACGAAGCCGGCGCGGCACTGATCCATGTGGATGTGCCGTATCAGACCGAGTACGAGATCGGTGAGCAGATCGTATTTGCCGATCCTCTGACGAATCAGACCATCCGCCTGAAGGACGTATCCCGTATCGAACGGCGCTTTGAGAAACCCAAGCAATACATCGAACGATACGACAAGCGGAGCAAAGGCCAATGTCTGCTGCTGAACATCACCATGCAGCCCGACAACAACATCGTAGCCTTCGGCGAAAAGGTCGATGAAGCCCTACTTCAGATGGCAGCCACCCTGCCACCCGACGTACAGATCCACAAGGTAACCGATCAGCCACGCGTAGTCGACGAGAGCGTGAAGTCGTTCCTGAAGGATCTGGTGATATCGGTGCTGATTGTGATAGCTGTGATGCTGGTACTCTTCCCTATCCGTACCGCGCTGGTCAGTTCCACCGGTCTGCCTATATGCATCGCCATCACGCTGGGTATCATGTACCTGGCTGGCATAGAACTGAACACGGTGACCCTGGCGGCACTGATTGTGGTGCTGGGCATGGTGGTCGATGACTCGGTGATCGTGATCGACGGCTACAGCGAACTGCTGGAGCAAGGGCACTCACGCTGGTACGCGGCTGCCGTATCGACGCACGATCTGTTTGTACCGATGCTGATAGCCACAACATCTATCTCAGGTATGTTCTTCCCGATGCTGGGACTGATGACAGGCCCGCTGGCGGACTTCATCAAGCTCTTCCCATGGGCGATCTTCATTGCCCTGTCGTGCAGTATATTGTACGCAGTTTGGATCATCCCATACATGGCTGCCAGCTTCATTCGCCGCAAACCTGCCGATGCCAAGCCATCGGTTATTGAACGCATACAGAACAAGTTCTTTGCCGCGCTGCAGAACGGCTATCAGAAGTTGCTTGACCTCTGTTTCCGCCATCCGTGGGCAACGATCACGGTAGGCCTGGCATCCGTGGTGATAGGCGTATATATACTTATGCACCTGAACATCCAACTGATGCCCAAAGCCAACCGTGACAGTTTTGCCGTGGAGATCCACCTGACCGAAGGTGCATCATTGGAGCAGACGCAAGCCGTGGTGGATAGTCTGGCGGGGATACTTACCGCCGACGAACGGGTGGAGAGTATAACAGCATTTGTAGGTATGTCCAGTCCGCGTTTCCACGCCACATATGCTCCGCAGATTGCCGGTGAGAACTATGCACAGTTCATCGTCAACACTGTTTCGTCGGCTGCCACCGTGGCTCTGGTCGAACAGTACCAGCCACTGTACGAAGATGCGTTCCCGAATGCCTTCTGCCGATTCAAGCAGCTGGATTACCAGGCAGTGGCTAACCCTATAGAGATCAACGTGCAAGGCTCGGACTTCGGGCAACTGGAGGTTGTAGCCGACTCGCTCAAAGCTTTCATGGCGGGATTGCCTGATCTGTCGTGGGTTCATTCGGATTACGACGAGACGGTTCAGACCATTCGTCTCAGATTGAAGGACGACGAAGCCAGCCGCCTGGGCATCACGCAAGCCTCGCTCTCGTTGTACCTGAACGGAGTGCTGCGCGGACGGAAGATGACCTCAATCTGGCAGGACGGCTACAAGACACCTGTCGTACTCTATACCGAAGGAGCTGACTCGCTCGACTACTCGGACATAGGCAACCAGATGATTCCTACCCTCATACCGGGTTTGTGGGTTCCGTTGCGCCAAGTGGCGGAGATCGAGCCCGACTTCCACCATGCACAGATCAAGCGCCGTAACAGTATACGCACAATCACCGTGGCAGCCGACACCCGCGGCAAGATTGCCGCTATCGGGGCGATGAAACCCGTCATACGCTACGTCTATGAGTTGGAGAAACGTCTGCCGGACGGCGTACGTATCACCTACGGCGGAGCAATGGAGCAGACACTCGAAACCGTGCCGGGACTGGTACTTTCCGTTCTGGCTGCACTGCTCGTGCTGCTCGTGCTGCTCGTTTACCATTTCAAGAAGCTGAATATTGCGTTCCTGTCGCTCAGTTCGAGCCTGCTCTGCCTGTTCGGCGCGGCATTAGGATTGTGGATGTTCGGTCAGGATTTCTCAATTACCGCCATCCTCGGTGTGATATCGCTGATCGGCATCATCGTGCGCAACGCGATCATTATGTACGAATACGCCGACTTCCTGGTAACCACCGAGCACATAACGGCACGCGAGGCGGCATATCTCGCCGGGCAACGCCGCATGCGTCCTATCTTCCTGACCACAGCCACTACGGCACTCGGCGTTGTGCCGATGATCCTGGCAGCCACCGATCTGTGGATGCCGATGGGCGTAGTCATCTGTTTCGGTGCCATAATCACGATGCCAATGGTAGTGACGCTGCTGCCTATAGCATATTGGAAACTATTCGAAAAATCCACGCGCAAATATGAAAAATAGTATAAAGTCGATAGTCGAAAGTCGAAAGCAATGGTTGATCCTTGCTCTATGCACGATCATTATATTGCCTCTCAGGGCACAAGTGCTGACGCTCGACTCCTGCTTGAACAGCGCACGCCAGCATAACTGCACGATCCGCTCCGCAGCCTTGGAGGTAGCCATATCGCAGGAACTAAAGAAACAGATGTTGTGGAAGTACTTCCCGCAAGTGTCGCTGCAAGGCTTTGCTTTCGGGGCGATTAATCCGCTCATCGATATTGATGTGTCGAATCTGGATATGGGTGGCGGTTTTGGTACCTTCCTCTCGGATATATCCAAAGCAGTAGCCCAAGTATCGAGCGATACTATCGATTCGACGATCAAGATGGTGCGTTGGGGCGTAACCACCGGGGCACAAGCTGTGCAACCCATATACTGGGGCGGACAGATCGTCACCGCCAACCAACTTGCCAAGCTCGGTATTGATGCCTCACGACTGAAGCAAGAAGTGAGCGAACGCGATGTGCTGCAAGAGGTGGCCGACACCTACTGGCTGATATCCGGCTTGATGAGCAAACGGCAGACCGTAGCCAAGGTGGTTAGTCTGCTTGATACAATTCAGGGCGTAGCCGAAGTGGCGTACAACCACGGCTTGGCAACGAGCAACGACCTGCTCCGGGTACAGCTCAAGCAGAACGAGCTGCAGACGAAATCGCTGCAACTGGAGAACGGAATACAACTCGCCTCGCGGTTGCTGTGTCACATGATAGGACAACCCTACGACCACGAATTAGTGTTGGAGCCTCTACCTGAGCAACCTGTAACCACGCTATCCGAACAACCCGATGAGATACGCGTCAGTCAGCGCCCCGAGATGCAACTGCTGGAAATGAACATCAAGTACAACCAACTCAGCAAACGCCTCACACTCGGCGAGTCACTACCCCACCTCGGTATAGGTATCACGGGCGGCTACAACAACTTCTTTAACCAGCATCGGTGGAACGCCGTCGCTTTCCTGAACCTGTCGATACCGCTCACCGGTTGGGGCGAGACTGCCCACAAGCTCCGCCAACACGACTTGCAGATACAGCAAGCAGAACTGATGCAACAGGATCTGGGCGAAAAGATGACCCTGCAGAACCGGCAAATATACGACCAGCTCATCGAGTCGCTCAAACTCATGGAGCAGCACCGAGCCAGCTGCGTGTTGGCACAGGACAACTACCGCATATCGCTAATGAACTACGAGGTGGGCGTGGGTACCATGACCGAGCTGATGGAATCGGAAGCGCTGCTCATGCAGGCGGAGAACGCCTACACAGATGCACGCATCACGTACCTGTCAGCACAGCGCAAGTTCGAGGAGTACAACAAGTAACCCCATCGCCGAAACTGACAATTTGGCAGTCGCAACAGCACGCAAAATGACAGATTGGGCTGAATCCGGTGTTTGGCACAGATTTTGCCTCTCTACCTACGGAACAGTGACGTTAACACGTAGTCACCAACACGAAGTCACTAACACGAAGTAAATAACACGAAGTAAATAACATAAAATCACAACATAATGGCAAAAATTCAACCTTTAGCAGACCGCGTGCTGGTTAAGCCCGCAGCTGCAGAAGAAAAGACGATCGGTGGTATCATCATCCCCGATAGCGCAAAAGAGAAACCCCTGCGCGGTACCGTACTGGCAGCAGGTAACGGCACAAAAGACGAACCGATGATCCTCAAGGAGGGCGACGAAGTACTATACGGCAAGTACAGCGGCACGGAGCTGGAATTCGAGGGCGAGAAGTACCTCATCATCAAACAATCAGATGTATTAGCCAAGATTGGCTAACAACTTAACGGTTTAACGGTTTAACAATTTAACAACTGAAATCATGGCAAAGATTATAACATATGATACCGAAGCCCGTGAGGCTTTGAAGCGTGGCGTTGACCAATTGGCTGACGCAGTGAAAGTGACACTTGGTCCGAAGGGACGTAACGTCATTCTGGACAAGAAATACGGAGCTCCGCACATCACCAAGGACGGTGTGACGGTAGCCAAAGAGATAGAACTCGACGACGCAGCCGAGAACCTTGGTGCACAGCTCGTAAAGGAAGTTGCCTCGAAGACCGGCGATCAGGCTGGTGACGGTACGACCACCGCTACTGTTCTGGCACAAGCCATCGTAGGCGTAGGCCTCAAGAACGTAGCTGCCGGAGCAAATCCAATGGATCTGAAGCGCGGTATTGACAAAGCTGTCAGCGCTGTAGTAGCTCATATCAAGGAGCAGAGCGAGGTAGTAGGTAACGACTTCGACAAGATTGAGCAGGTTGCCACCATCTCCGCTAACAACGATGCCGAGATCGGCAAGCTCATCGCCGACGCTATGCGTAAGGTTTCAAAAGACGGTGTAATCACCATTGGAGAAGCCAAAGGCATGGACACCACGATCGACGTGGTACAAGGTATGCAGTTCGACCGCGGCTATATCAGCCCGTACTTCGTAACGAACACCGAGACCATGGAAGTAGAAATGGACAAGCCTTACATCTTGATCCACGACAAAAAAATATCCAACCTCAAGGAACTACTTCCTGTTCTCGAACCTGCCGTACAGAGCGGTCGTCCTCTGCTCATCATCGCTGAAGATGTTGATAGCGAGGCTCTTACCACACTGGTAGTCAACCGTCTGCGCGCACAACTGAAGATCTGCGCAGTGAAAGCTCCGGGCTTTGGCGATCGCCGCAAAGAGATGCTTGAAGACATTGCTACCCTCACCGGCGGCGTAGTCATCAGCGAGGAGAAAGGTATCAAGCTGGATCAGGCTACCATCGAGATGCTCGGTACAGCCGAAAGCATCACGGTAAGCAAAGAGAACACGACTATCGTCAACGGTGCAGGTGACAAGGACGCTATCGCACAGCGCGTTGCACAGATCAAGGCACAGATCGCTGCCACCAAATCCAGCTACGACAAAGAGAAACTCCAGGAGCGTCTCGCCAAACTTGCAGGTGGCGTAGCCCAACTCAATGTAGGTGCTGCTTCGGAAGTCGAGATGAAAGAGAAAAAAGACCGCGTAGATGACGCCCTTTCGGCAACCCGCGCAGCCATTGAGGAAGGTATAGTTCCAGGCGGCGGTGTAGCATATATCCGTGCACAAGAGGCACTCGCAGGTCTTAAAGGCGAAAACGAAGACGAGCAGACAGGTATAGAGATTGTCCGCCGTGCTATCGAAGAGCCGCTGCGTCAGATTGTACACAACGCCGGTAAGGAAGGTGCTGTAGTAGTTGACAAAGTGCGCAACGGCAAAGGCGACTTCGGCTACAATGCCCGCAAGGATGAGTACGAGAACCTGCTCGCAGCCGGAGTGGTTGATCCCGCCAAGGTTGCCCGCGTAGCTCTCGAGAACGCTGCATCTATCGCAGGTATGTTCCTCACCACGGAGTGCGTCATCGTTGATAAGAAAGAGGAGAACCCCGCTCCCGCAATGCCCGCAGGTGCAGGCATGGGAGGAATGATGTAAGCACATTCGTACCATACAAATAACAAAACGACCGCCCTATAAGCGGTCGTTTTTGTGATAAATGCAATTTTTCTAAAGAAAAATGCATAAAAATTTGCAAATATCATTTTTTTTTTGTAATTTTGTAGGCTTTTTGCGAGTTGAAAGCAGAAAGCATACAGATTATGCAAAATTTTGCCCTTATTGGTGCTGCTGGCTAC
>Ga0265299_10004373_pt1 | contig 13390 bp, 10 predicted proteins | sample AusTroGonzalo_MG_4_FD_193485 | JGI IMG/M metagenome (GOLD analysis project Ga0265299, IMG submission 193485) | Bovine rumen microbial communities from tropical cattle in Woodstock, Queensland, Australia - Gonzalo_02 | ecosystem: Host-associated > Mammals > Digestive system > Stomach > Rumen ...
CGCCCGGTTTATAATTAATTTCTACAATGGCATGGGGGTCAAAAAGAATGCATTTGTCAAACATCGGGGCACGGAGGCCAGTGGATGTCTGACGGGGTAGGGGATTGTCCGTCTGATATTCGGGAGGATTCTCGTTGAACATATTGAAACCTATCGGTTGAACCACAGAGATATGTTGACGCTTTAATTTGGAGATTTCCTTCTTGATGTTAGGATGATAAAGGAATTCATCGATGTCGCAGACAATCACGTAGTCGGCATGTCCCCGCGACTTTTTCCAACAACTGTTTTTGATGTCGTTGTGGATATTGTCGCAGAAACCATCTGAGTCGAATTCGATGAGCGTGGTGTCGTCTCTGGAGAGGATGAGGTTGGCCGAGTTGTCGGTAGAGTGATTGTCGTAGATGGTGAAATGGTTGACAAAGGATTCATAATGTTGGAACATGAAGGGCAGCATGCGCTCCTCGTTCCAGCAGACGGCGTAGTAGTGGATGATGGGGCGGTTGATATGGTGGATTATTTTGTGAGCTTTCAGTCTGAGTAGGTAAAATAGGTTAAGAAAAAGGTGGGAATAGGTGTGGATGTTTTCGATGGATTTTGCCCTTAGCCATTTTAGACGAATGACTGACCAGAAGAGAAATAGATTGTGGGCACTCCAGCGGTATTTTCGTTGGTTGAGTGTGACGTAATTGTGCAGTGTCTGGAAGGCTCGTGATAGAAGTTTCCGTAGATATTGTCTTCTGGGATATGGGAGCTCTTTCCGGTATTGTAAGAGCCACATGGCATGAAACCAGAGGTCTTTGTATCTTTCGTTGGCGTAATGAACGATGGTTGTTTCAGATATCCCCAACTCAACAGCCCGTTGTATCACCATAGCATCGGTGATACTTGCTTCCAGACGCCTGTCGTTGAAACGATGGGTGATTGCGTTGGGGTTGTTCTGACGATAGATGTATTCTCCATCGGAGAACGCAACGTGTCGGCAATGGGAACACCAATCTCGTTGGGAATATTCGTCGCTATTAAAGGCTGCCAGAGGTACAGGATTCGATTTGATGATGTTGGTGCGCCAAAGGGCGAAACCGGGAATAGAATAATCCATCATGAGTTCGAAGGCTTCTTTCCCGGAAAGGATAGGGGAGAGGTCGCCATGGACTCCTTGGTCGGTTTTCGATGGCTGTCCGTCGCCATAATACCATGTCAACGAGGGTATAACGGCATCGGCATCGGTTTCCTGCTGACGGCTGACGAGGTGCTCCAGCGTGTCTGGCTTGAGTAGGTCGTCTTGCGACATATACAGGGTGAATTCACCTGTGAGATGAGGTAGGATATATTGCCAGGAGTGAGGAGCATCACCACCGTTTGGCTTTTGGAATACTTTGATGCGAGAATCTTTTGCAGCGTAGGATTGAAGTAGGGAGAAGGTGCTGTCGGACGAGCTATCATCGACGCAATAGAGTTCCCACGAACGGTATGACTGAGACAGGATGGAGTCCAGAGTTTCTGAGAGGAAGGGCTCTCCGTTGTATGTAGGAATGAAAATGTTTATCATTTCTTAGCCCGGATGATGCCCCGTCTGAAATAAGGTGGTGTGGGCATGTCGTACAAGTGAAAGAGCATATAGCCTTTTGAAAATTCGGACGTATAGCCAATGCTGTCGAAAAGGGCCTTTATCTCTTCGGCATCATGCTGGCGGTGGTATACTGCTGCTGCCATTTTGATGTTTTCTTTTCCTTTCAAAAAATCTAGAGCCGAGGTAATGACAGGCAATTCATATCCTTCTATGTCCATCTTGATGAAGGTCGGATGGTCAGCAGTCTCTGACAGAAGTGTTTTTAGTGACAAGTTGTAATCTGTATCAACGACTGAGACCCCTTTCTGAATCACCATTGTCTTCTCTTGCCATGGAGCGAAGGTATGGTGTAAGGGTTCTGTCCATTGAGGATCGTTCTCTACGATAATGACACGGGAGGCATTGTCGACTTGGTCCAGAGCGAACAACCCTTCTGCTGCACCAATGTCGAAAATCACATCCCCCTTCTCTACGTGTACAGTGGGTGACTGGTACTGGTGGGGGGCTTCAGAAGTGTCACTGATAGCTAGAATCTTTTCTGTCTGGATATAGTTCGAGTAGGTCTCCACTATGGCCTCCTCCGAGAAACTTGCTGGGAAATAGAGCTTCTTTTGATTGTGAACCACATATGGCAACCCAGCTGCAGTATCGAATCCGGGCTGGATGGTGGAGATGGATTCGGTCGGATAGGGGAAGATACAGTAGGTTCCTTTCTGGCGCAGATAGTCCAACTCTTTCTGGAAGGCTGCTGCTTCTTGCTCATGACGAACATAGTAATCCAGTACCTTCAGGAAATAATATCTCTCTGTTATCTTTTGGTCCACGACAAACTCTTCGAGCATCGCGATTTTGTTCGTGTTCTCGTTGATACGTCTACGGATGTTTGTCGTAAAGAGTGCTCTGAGATTGACCAATAGGTTTTTGAAAGCGGAATCCTTCATGGCTACAAGTATGATAGTTTTGCCCGGAACATGATATGTCCCCACCCTGTATCCCATTGGGAGATGGCAGAGTCTTGTCGGTTGTTCATGTCTGCCTCTTCGATGGAGAAGGTGAGTTCGTTCGGGATATAGTCGAAATCGCGCTGTGCTGTCAGGTAATTGCCGATGCCTACGGAGAAGGCCAGGGAATACTGACCCGAGGCAAGATGGTGGTCGTATAGTTGGAAGAGCACCTTTTTCTGCTCTCCTTCACGGATGGAGAGGTGCTCGGTATTTGATACTGAGCCTATCGAAACCTCGTCCATGCCGAAAATGGTGGTGTTGATTCTGAAATTGGGAATATCGCGGTGTGCTTTCACTTCGAAAATAAACTCGATGGGCTCGTTGGAAGCGAAAGCGTTTTTGTCCTGAGCAAATCGAACCGATAGGAATTCAATCTCTTTTGAGTCATCTCCTCCCCGGAAAGAGAGTTGCTGTGGGGAATTTTTGAACGAGGAGCCGATATAGGTGTCGACAGCCTCGGTGGCCGAGCCTTTGAAAATGATTTGACCTTGATCGAGGACTATGCCGCGCTGACAGAGTTTCCGAATGGAGGCCATGTTGTGGCTGACGAAGAGAACGGTGCGGCCTTCTCCCTGGCTGACATCTTGCATCTTCCCGATGGCTTTCTTTTGGAATTCGGCATCGCCTACGGCAAGGACTTCGTCCACTACCAGTATTTCTGGGTCGAGGTGGGCGGCAACAGCGAAGCCGAGCCGCACCATCATGCCGCTGCTGTAGCGTTTAACAGGGGTGTCGAGGTAGCGCTCGCAGCCACTGAAGTCGACAATCTCATCCAGTTTCTTGGTAATCTCGGCTTTCGTCATGCCGAGGATGGCTCCGTTGAGATAGATATTCTCGCGGCCTGTCATCTCGGGATGGAATCCCGTACCTACTTCAAGCAGAGAGCCAATACGTCCGCGGGCGCGGATGCTACCGGTAGTGGGTGCGGTGACACGCGAGAGAATCTTCAGCAGGGTACTCTTACCGGCACCGTTTTTACCGATGATGCCCACCACATCGCCTTGCTCTACTTTGAAGTCGATGCCACGCAGCGCCCATACGTAGTCACTCTCACCACGTGTGCTGCGGTCGTTGGCTTCGCCGATACGTAGGTAAGGATCTTCTTTGCCACGGACGCTCGTTGTCCACCAGCGCTTGAGGTCATGTGCCAGAGTACCGGTGGAGACCACTCCCAGTCGGTATAGTTTACTGATATTATTGAATTCTATTGCTGTCGCCATAGGACTATTGCTTGTGAAGTATGCTGTGGGGCTTTTCGGCGTGAGAGGTGAGGCTTGCGAGTAGCAATGCCCATTCGGAGTCGCTGAATACCATGTGCCGTTTCCATCCGAGGGCGCGCCAGCGTCGCAGTTTCCATCCGAGGCGTGCAAGACCGTCTGCTTCGCTTTCGTCAACGGCATCGCCGTATACTAAATCATGCTCCATGCGGTCGACATCAAGGCGACCTGTACTCGGTAGCGGCATTGTGTGGCCCAGATGTCTCTCGATGATAGCGCTTAAGGCCGAAGCAAAGGTGTCCATACGGTATTGCTGTAGGATACCCTGCACCTGATGCCAGTCTACCTGCTCGCGTAGAGCTTGGCAGGTCAGATACCAATCTGTGAGGTCGCGCAGTGTGATGCGGCTGGCTGCAAAGTGGCAGGCCATGTGGCGAATCAGGAAGAGTACCTCGAAGGTGGGCGAGGGAACCCAATTCTTGAGTAGCACCTCGTAGCGTCGGTTGGAAGGTGGATAGTGGATGTTGAGAAAGTCGTAATGGCTTTCGACGGTGACACCACGGTAGTTATATTTCGTATGGTGATGGCTGTCGTGACGCACCTCCACGCCCAGCGTTTTGCTTGCTACCCGGTCCGCCTCGCAATGGAGGTCGTAGAAATACAGGTCCAAGTCGCCAAACTCGCGCAATTCAGGCTGTGGGTAGAGCCGGGCCGTATGGGTGCCTTTTAGTACCAAGGTTGTGATGCCATGGTGCTGCATTGTGCCGACAATCTCATCCTGCACATCATGTTGGTAGCGGTACCTGTCGGCCGCTTTGGTACACTCGGCAAGCCAAGGCATGATGACTTCGCGAGGGGCACCACTGGCCGCAGCGGCTTCATAGCAGAGTGCCGCCACATGGTTTCGTTGCAGCAGTCGGAACAAACTCCACCAGTGGGCGGTGTCGAGGGAATTGGTGCCAAGGTGGGGTTCTTGGCCGTTTAAGGCAGCGCGCAGCAGTCGATAGGCGGTTTCTTGTTCGCTCATACGGTGTCCATAAAGGTTTTCTGTACGCGGTTGAATATCACGATACCTATGGCCAACAGCACCACCATAAAGCAGAAACTGTAGGCCAGCAGCCCCCAACTAAATTCTCCTGCCCCGAGGAAGCCGTATTTGAAGGCCTCTACGATGCCCGTCAGGGGGTTGAGGCTCATGAGGAAATGCAACTTGGGGTGGGTGATGGTACTTAAGGGATAGATGATGGGGGTGGCGTACATCCAGAGGCTCACGAAATAGGTCAGTAGCAACTGTAGGTCGCGGTATTTGGTAGTCAGGCTTGAAAAGAGGATGCCGAATCCCAGGGCCAGACCTGCCAACATCAGCACGAGGAGTGGTAACAGCAGGGCATATCCGTTGGTGTGGATTCCCCCAGGGATAATCCATATTTGATAGATGGCGTAGACTATTAAGAAAAGGACGAGTTGGATGCCGAAGCGCAGCAGGTTGGAGAGGACATTGGCCAATGGCACGACGAGGCGCGGAAAATATACCTTGCCAAAGATGCCGGCATTATCGGTGAAAGTCGAAGAGGTCTTGTTCAGGCAGTCGCTGAAATATTGCCACATGCAGATGCCTCCCAAATAGAACAGCGGCTGGGGAATTCCGTCGGTGGAGATATTGGCGATGCCGCCGAATACCACCATGTACATCACCATAGTGATGAGGGGCTGGATGATGTACCACAAAGGCCCGAGGATGGTCTGCTTGTACTGCGTTGTGATGTTGCGCCGGACGAAAAGACTGCACAAGTCACGGTAGTGCCAGAGTTCCTTCAGGTCGAGTTGCAACAATCTCTCCTTGGGTTTGATGACGGTGGTCCAGGTGTTGTTGACTTCTTTCATGCTGAATGTTTTCTGCGGAAGAGGATATTCCCGACGATGCCCCAGAAGTATCGCCAGTCGGTTTTGAAGGGGTGTTCGAGGTAAGCCACGAGGTAGCGCCGCTCGCTCTCCTGTACCTCTTCGAGGGTCTTGGGAGATGTCCGCTCGTAGTAGAATGGAGGCAGTAGGCCGGGTTTGGTGCGGCTACGAAGTTCCTGCATCTCGGTGGAATAGAGGTTAAAGTACTGTTTGCTCAGTGGACGCACACCCACCAACTTGATATCGCCTCGCAGCAGATTCCACACCATCGGCAGTTCGTCGAGCCACACTTTACGCAGGAACCGTCCCCAAGCGGTGACACGGTAGTCGTCCTTGAATTTGCCTCCAATCTCCAGATGTTGGTATTGGTAGATATAGGATTGGATATACTCCGAGTAGGTGAACATGGTGCGGAACTTGTGTACCACGATATCTTTTCCGTTCTTTCCTTTGCGTTGCAGGTGGATGATGGGCGAACCTGTGGGCTCTGTATCCTGCACCGGGGATTTGATTTTTCGGGCGGTGACGAAGAACTCACCTTGACGGAACTGTTCGTCGACCACCTCGAATCCAGCACGGTAAAGGCGTCCAAGTATCTCCACTCGACTAAAGGTGCGGTTCTTGCCATCGGTTAAAGCAAAGTAGAGCTTGCGTGTGAACCTAAGTTTCGGACAGACACGATGCCACAGGTATTGACTCCCGGCTACCACCTGCCGCACTCCCCAGGGATAGGTTGCTTCTATCATTTTGCGTTTCAGCAAGGCCGTCATCGAATGGCAACAGAGATAGGAGCCATAGTCCAGCATCTCGTTGGCCATATAGAGGCACTCGTTCAACTTCTGTAGAGTGTGCATCGGACGTGTAAAGAAGACGATCTTCGGATGTTTGTCGTTGAGTCGGTAGTTCAATGCTTCCGGAGTGAGAGTCGAGAGGGGGATGACGGCCATAATGGGGCGCAAATCTTTGTTGACGCTAAGCCATTTGAGCCATTCTTTAGGAGAAAGGTGCGATGTGATGTCGAGAATCTCTTTCACCTCGACATTCTCCACGTGGTCTTCCGATAGTTTCGCCCCCCTGTCCGTACCTTGTTCGGTGTAGGGCTGGTTGGAATCCAACTCATATTGGAGTCTGAACAGCGCTTTCTTCATTCGGCAGTGTCTGCTTTTTTTAAGAAGTCTGGGTGGATATAGGCCGTGGCCACAGCTACCACGCCAGGGATGGTTATCACCAGTCGACGGTCTTTTTTGATACGTTTGATATGTCCTTCGGCGCCTTTGAAAGGGCCGTCGGTCACCACCACGCGGTCGCCAAGGTGGTACTCGGGTCGGTCGTCGCCAAGGAACAACAGTCCTTGGTAACCGGAGCTGACTACGAAACGGAATATCTCCATTTCGCGGTCTGGAATAACGGCAGGCTGACGACTGTCCAGTCTGGTATAGGGGACAGCATCGTTGCGGTGTTTAGCGGCAAACTGGCTTAGTTTCTCTTCTCCACAGTGCAGGAAAAACAAAGAACTGATGATATCTGTAGGGGCAAAGTATTCGAGTCCCAATGCTATGCTGTCGTTCACCAACGGCATCACACGGTTGTAGAAAATCCTAAAAGCGTACCAGTTCTTATCCATTATCCCTCCTCCTCCACATAAGATGTGGAGTTCTTGGCAGGTTTATCAGTCTTTTGCGTTCTGATTCACGGGCGCCCCTGTCCAAGGGTGTTGCCGCAACCCTATCATTCTCAGTGAGAAACAAAAAGTCACTCTCATGGAAGTCTTCTGCAAATATACGTTTTTTTTATATTAATAAAAAAATTATTGTTTTATGAAAAAAATAGGCGGAAATGGCAACAGCCATTTCCGCCTAAAAACCAGAGTGATTATTTTAGAGACCAAGGACTTCTGCTCCTTGGTTGTAGATGATGTCACGGGGGATGTTGGCATCACGGATGGCATCGAGGTCTTTCTGTAGCTCGGGGCTGATTTTGCCGTTCTTATCGCTGTAGGCCTTCGCGGCTTTCATGTCGCCGTCGCCTTCTATTTTGATAATGAGGGAAGCCCATTCACGGGCAGCCTTGCGGGCATTCTCGACATTAATGAGATACTTGCCTTCTTTGTCGCGGCTGAAGGCTCCGTGCTCCTTGAAGAAGTTGTAGCACATGATGTTGGCTACACCGTGAGCCTCAGTGGCGCCGAAGCGCACAGAGCGGAGGATGCCAGCGATGAAAGTGACATAGTTCTCTTCAATGGTGCTGTTGGTGATGTAACCCTTCTCGATGAGCTGCTCGGTGAGGAAGAGACCGCAGACGTCGGCTTTGGCTTCCTCCCACGCGCTGTAGAGGCTGCCGAGGGCCTGACGGCAGGGGCCACGGCCGGTGATGGTGTTCTTGATGCCCAATCCATGGGCCACCTCATGGTAGCACGTGTTGCCGAAGAAGGCGTTGAAGGTCACCTTGTCGACCTGTTTCTCGCTGACCATCAGTTTGGCGATGGGGACCATGATATTGTCGAACTTGGCCTGCATGGCGTTTTTGAGTTGCAGACGGCGGCTGCCTTTTTTCAGCTGCACACGCTCGTCGTTGGGCAGGTTGATGGCAATGGTCTTCGAGCCCGCATTACAGTCGCCGGCATAATAGACCACATCGTAGACATTGATGTCGCAGTCCGTGCCGGGAACCTCTTTCTTGTATTTGTCCTCGCAGGGCAACAGTTTTTGCATCTCCGGCAGCAGGGCGGCAAATTTGCTCAGGTCACTGCTCCATTTCTCATCTTTGATGAGCACGAAGGCTTCATGCGAGCACTTCAGTCCGTTGATACCATCGTCGTAGTTCTCGATGGGTCCCACGACGAAGTCCAGGCGACTGTCTTTCATGTCCATCCAAATCATGTCGCTCTCGAAATAGTCGTCGGTGCGGAAGGCTTCGCGACGGGCTTCGAGGTATTTCTTCAATCCCTCGTTCTCGGCAAGTCCGATGGCTTTCTCGAGGAGCATATCGACGTGCTCAAGCTCTTTGGCGTAGGCCTTGTGATAGGGGAGGACATAGAGCTTTCCTTTGGCATCACGACGGATAACGCTGTACTGGCTCTCCTTCAGCGGGTCTTTCAACTCGTCAAATTCTTTCTTTGTCATATCGACAGGGTAGAAATTGCAGCCGGCAGGACGCTCCTTGTAGCCCGGGAGGAAGGGGCGCTCACTATCCAAACGGTCCCAGGCACCATAGTGAATCTCGGCAAAAGCACGGAGAGCGGGATCCTTGATCTCTCTCAGTTTGGCACGATTCTCGTTGCCGAAATATTCGTCCCAGTAGATGTCGTCCATCACCTGTCCGATTTCGATGAAGGTTCTCACCAACTCACGCTCGTTGTCCGAGAGGGTTTTCACGAGGTCGGAAGTGAGCTTGAACTCGGCATATTCTTTCACTTTTTGCTTGATATCGGAGTGTTTTGTGTCAATTTTTTTGGGTTGCGCAATGCCTCCGAATAGAGTTGTCAATGCCATGACGAAAACGATTAATTTCTTCATTATTAGTTTATTTAATTATTATTTGTATTTCGTACCTTTTTGCAAATATACATTTTTTTTTGCCATATTGAAAAAAAGTTGTACTTTTGCACCCGATTTTGAGAAACGGAACTGAGTTTTTTTTCAATTTTCAATTCTCAATTTTCAATTTACTTGGAAAGGTGCTCGAGTGGTTGAAGAGGCCCGCCTGGAAAGCGAGTAAGCGTTAACAGCGCTTCAAGGGTTCGAATCCCTTCCTTTCCGCTGAAAAATTGCCGTAAGTGCTTGTTGAAAACAGCTCTTACGGCAATTTCTTTTCTCTGTGTGAGGAAAATGTGCAGGTTAATTCAAAAGCTTCTCTTGGGCGAGAGCTATCATCTCGGAGTCGCACTGGAGGATGGTGGCGATGCGCAAAGCCTCGTGGGGTACGTTGTCGCTCTGGTCCTCGGTGAGGGAGTAGTCGATGAAGCGGTTGATGTTCTGTGGATTAAGGGGCAGGTCGGCGAGATCCTCCACGAAGCCTTTCACCCTCAGGCGGCGACAGTCGACACCCAATTGACTGTAATGGGTAGTGATGAGGGTAAAAGAGTTCAAGGTGTTGAGAATCTTGATGATGGCCTGTACGAGAGCTTTTCCCTCAACGGGGTTGGTGGTACGTGCTGGCTCGTCAATGAGCACCAGCATTTCGCGACTGCGGCAGGTGCTTAGGATGTCACTAATTTTAATGATTTCGGCAGCATAGGAGGAGAGTCCGTTCATCTCGTCCTGGTCGTCACCGATGGAGGTGACAACACCCTCGAGGAGTCTTATAACGGCTTTGCTTGCAGGAACATACATGCCGCATTGCGCCATTATCTGCGCGGTGCCCACACTTTTGAGAAGAACCGTTTTGCCCGCCATATTGGCACCAGTGATGAGGCAGACTCCCAGATGCAGGGTGATGTCGACAGGCTGGTAGCGCAGTTTCTGTTTCTCATTGCGCTCTTTCAATCTTGGATTGACAAGTCCCTTGTATTCAATGATATCTCCGATTTCCGGTTGTGAAAGTTCCCAACGGATAGAGAGGTCGGCTTTGGCGAGTAGGAAATCGGTGTAAGCCATTTGTTCCATGGTTGTTATGAGGGTTTTTGACCATGGATGAAGTTGGTCGGAGAGTCGGAGGCAAACTTCGTTCTGAATCTCGTTTTGTTCGGCCAACAGTTGGCTGATGCGAACGGGATCGCCTTCGGAGGTCTGTAGGGCGTTGAGCTCACGTCTCAAAGGGGTTAGCCGAGGGTCGTAACTGTCATAGATGTAAAAGTTTGCGATGCCTGTGTGATCGGGGTCGAGTAGGGAGAACACCTCAGTGGTCTCTGGAATGGGTAGGATGTCTCCAAGGCCCATGTTGGCAATGGCATTTTTGGCTGTCTGCGAAAGTTGTGAGAGATTCTTGATTTCAAACAGTTCCACCTCGTTCAGCGGGGTGTGGTTGGAGAGGGAGGCAAGGGTACCTTGCAGGTCGTGCAGGCACATTAGGCAGTGGCGCAGGTCGATATAGGGTTTCTTGTATTTGTATTCCCGTGTGGCTTGGATGGCGTGTTCAAGGCGATGCCATTCGGCATGAAGTTCGTCGGCATTGTTGCAGAATTCGGTGTTGAGCATGCATCGCCGTCCAGCGGCCGACATAAAATCCATGCTATCAATGATGTACTGGAATCCCGCGTCTTGTTTTATGAGTTCTTTTATCTTCATTGGTTCTTCATTTTTTCTCTCATCTTCCTCTTGTCTTCCTCTTATCTTCCTCTTATCCTCCTTTAGTGTTCCTTTTATCATCCTTCTATCTTCTTCACGTCGTAGACAGGGGTCTGTAGGGCATCGCTCAGCGCCTCGCAAGTGCTCTTGGAATCAAGCAGAAAGCCTTGCGGCGAGGTGGGGTTGAGGGTGACGGCGATAAGTTTCGACCGCTGCAGCACCCTCAGTCGTCCGTCGCGACGGGTGAATTCCACATAGGCCTCTGGTGTGATGAATAGTTTTGTGAAGTCTCTTGCTATCAGCGTGATGCCTTTCTCTTTGGCCGCCAGTATACGTAGCAGACGGTCGCTCACGGCTCCCGAGGCAAAGAGGGTTTTCCCGAAGCGCAGGATGTCTTTCTCGGCACGGTCGATGAGGAACACCGAGGCGATGCCTAAATCATGAGGTTCTCCCTCATTGTCGACAGCCCAGAGGCCTGAGGGTATGGTGCTTAGTTTCTCTCGTAGGTCGCTGTCTACCTCGTCAAGGAGGATGAGGTTGTGCAAGAATTTGGTCTTGGAGACGAGCTGTTTGACATTGGCCGATACGGCGGCACCTGTGGCCAGTATCATGGCCTCGGTGACGGTGGGGGAGGCGAGGCTCAGACGTGACAGCGCCCCGTCCACGATAGAGAGGTTACAACCCATGGAATCAAGCATCTGTATCTGCTCACGTAATGCTCCGGTGGTGGCGGCTCCCGACAGGAGCACCTTGCCTTGTATCAGCACGCGTGCGGTCACCAAGGGCCCCAACGAGGTGCGTCGTGAATCGACATGCTCGAGTACGCTCACCACCTGTCGCTTCATGTAATGCTGCTCGGAGGTGATGAAACGGGTGCCTTTGTAGAGTGTGATTTCCGGCTTGGCAGTGGCGAAGACGGCATCCACCTGTTCGCCATCAACACCGATGGAGGTGACGCCGAGCGACACCTCCATCTGGTTCAGTCTTTGTAGTATGTAATTGAGGCAAACAGTCTTTCCCGTGTTCTTCTCCAGTCCGACAATGGAAAGACTTCGGTAGCGTAGTATGTCGTTTACGAAGGGCACGACTTACTGCTCCTCCTCTTTTTTGCTTTCGGGTTCTTTCGTTCCTTCAGTTTTTTTGAACGAGGCTCTGAATTTGCGCCAGTAGCCTTTGCCAAGCACGATGCCGCATCCCAGCACGAAGCCGAGGAAGGTCCATACGATGACGGTCTTGGCGCGGCTGTTGTCGGGCTTCATGGGGATGGTGACCGGCTGGATGACGGCGAAGATGGGGGTGTCTTTCTTGACCTGCATCTTGGCTTGCTCCAGCTGTTTGGCCAACTCCAAATAGATGGCATTGGCAACGTTGTATTTGTTCTGCAGACGGGCTTTCCCAACGGTAGCAGTCGTGGTGACAACATCTTGGTAACGGTCGGTGGTACCTGCCAATGCCGCCTGGTAGCGGTCGGCCTCCTCTTTGGCTTCTTCGTAGCGAGCCTGGATATAATCCAGTTCGCTCTGGGCTTTCTCCACGTGGAGGCGTGTCACCTCTTCTTGCAGCAGTTTCTGTGCATTTAAGGCCAACTCGGCGGTCTGGATGGGCTCGAGACCGTGGGCGGTCAGCGTGAGTATACCCTCTTTTTTGTCGACATCGAGAGAGAGGACTGCTCCGAAGGTCTCCAGCATCTTCTGTTCGTCGGGTGACACTAACAGTGGTTTGGGACTGCTGTTTCTGCTGCTGGAGTCGGAGGAAGGGATAATGAGGGGAACCTCTTCTTTTTTGTTGCCGCTGATAGCACCAATAATCACTCCTGGAAGTCCGATGGTGTATCTCAATACATAGTCCATCGCTGTTGGTTTCTCGTATTCACCCAGTGCATAGTCGAGCATGCTGATCATCGTGTCGCACTTCTCATAGTGCATGGGTGTGTGCATCAGCTTCAGGCGGAAGGGTACGCTGTTGACAATCTGTGGGTAGACAAGGGGTGACAACTCTCCGCCATTCGAAGAGGTGCCCAGATCGAAGCCCGCCAGTGATGCCAAACTACTTAAGCCTGAGCTTTTGGCAGAACCCATCTGGGGCACCATGACGGTGCTGACAGAGTAGGTGCGTTTCATCGTCACTGCCGACAGGATGCCCAACGCGACAAAGATGCCGAGGGTGATGAAGATGGTCTTGCGGCCGGCCCAGAGGTTGCCAAGTAATGCTTTGATGTCGATACCTTCGTTTTCCTCTTCGGGAGCAGGGGTGTTGTTGAGATTCTCTTCCATATCTTGTTATTGTATCTTGGAAATACTGCGGGCCATGATGATGATAGAGGCGAGGGAGGTGATGGCAGAGAGTATCTTGCCCATTTCGCTCACCCAGTCGAATTTCTCCTTGGGTTCGGTAAGTACACGCTCGCGCTCTCTAATCTTATCGGTATCCATGCGCACGGTAATCACAGCACCGGGCTCCACAGTGGGG
>Ga0265299_10004374_pt1 | contig 13387 bp, 11 predicted proteins | sample AusTroGonzalo_MG_4_FD_193485 | JGI IMG/M metagenome (GOLD analysis project Ga0265299, IMG submission 193485) | Bovine rumen microbial communities from tropical cattle in Woodstock, Queensland, Australia - Gonzalo_02 | ecosystem: Host-associated > Mammals > Digestive system > Stomach > Rumen ...
GCGTGAACGGTGAGGATGTACACCGCAGAGTTTATGATAATTACACGGAAAGCCGTATGAAGCTGTTGGGCCTTGCCCTTTCGCAGCGGCTGAAGGTGATTCCCGAACTCGGGGTGTCGTATATGTATCTTACTAAAAAAGACTTAACGGATAATGGCTTCCAGATTGGTGATACAGAGGGTTTTGTGAATTATGGACTGTCGTTGGCGACGGTGCATTACACCGCCTTCTTCACCGAACGCGACAACCGCATCCGTGTTTCTTTCCGTTCCAAAGGCATCGTGGATGTGAACCTGTTCGCCCGCAAGTATTTCGAAGGCGGCGGACATGCCAACGCGGCGGGAGCTTTTTACCACGGCACAATGGAGGAGGCGATTGCCCATTTCGAGAAGGCCATTCGTGAGAACGCGCAGCTGGAAAAATAAGTATGCGTAAACATTTCATTATCATAATGTTGCTTTTGTCAGCGTGTGGTCTGATGGTAAGCTGTGACCAGAAGACTACGGGTACTGTCGTGTCTTCTTCCGAAGAGGCAAAGGAGGACAAGGACGCGCCATATGTAGAGGGCAACAAGAACATCATGCGGCGCGAGAATGAGGAGATGCAGATGTTCATTTCCCGTTACGGTTGGCAGATGCAGCGCACGCCCACGGGACTATACATTGAAATTCTCGATCCGGGAAAAGGGGAGTTGTACAAGGAAAACGACCCCATAAACCTAGAATACCGCACTTTCCTGCTTACAGGGGAGATGATATATTGCTCAGACAGCTTGGGACTTAAGCATTTTGTCGTGAATCGTTCGGAAGAGATCGATGCGTTGCACGAAGCGATGCAGCTGCTGAAGCCTGGAGCGAGAGCCCGATTGGTCATTCCATCGTATTTGGCATACGGTGTGGCGGGTGACGGTGATCGTATACGCGGACTGCAGCCCATCATGATGGAAATACATGTGAAGGAGGACGGTCAGTCAACACAGAAATCATATCTTGCAAATCCTTATAATATTTCAAAATAATGAAAAGAAATCGTCTTGTTGTTTTGATGTCTCTTCTGTTACTTTGTCTTGTGACGACTTCTTGTCGCAAATATAGCGGTTTCAAGCACGATTCATCGGGTTTTTATTATCATTTCCATCAAGTGAATGAACAGAATCCGAAGCCTGCCACTGGCGATTTCGTTGTGGTGAACATGGCGTTGCGTACCGATAAAGATGTCATTACTCCGATGACGTTGAATAACATGCTGGTGGATGAGTTATACCGTGGGGATATCTACTGTGCGTTACGCAGCATGCATTTGGATGACAGTGCGACATTTATCTTTGACGGACGAAAATTCTATGAGGAATTTTTGGGAATGGGCGAATATCCCTATGGTAAAACGCCTATTTATGCGGATGTCAAGTTGTTGAAAATCATGCCGAAACAGAATTTGGAGAGAGCCGAAGAGATGTATAACGAACAGATGAAATTAATCCGCCAGAGGGAGGACTCTTTGGTTTGGGATTATGTGGACCGGCATTTTTTGGACTCTGTTTACCAAGGCATTCATTTTACGTATAATCTCAAAGGGAATGGACCGAAACCTGTCAAGGACCAGACCGTGCAAGTGCTTTTTGTCGGTCGGCGGTTGGATAATTCAGTGTTTGTCAGTCGTGATGATTCGTCCAATCCCCTTACTTTTGAGATAGGAAAGGGCCAAGTGGCTGCAGGTTGGGATGTTTTGTTGCCATACATGTGTGTAGGTGACCGTATCACCATGGTTGTGAATTCGTCTTACGCATTTGGAGAAAAGGGCAGTGAGGAGTACCAAATTCCACCATACACCCCCGTTGTCTATGAACTGGAATTGCAGAAAATTGTGAAATAATCAGAATTTATTATAGTTTAATCGAGAAAATTGAAAAAAATGAAAAGAAATGTAACGACATTGGCCTTGATAGGCTTGGCATTCATTACTGTTTTTGCTTTAGGCGCTTGCAGTAAGTACAAAGGATTCAAGAAAGACAAATCAGGTATCTACTATCAGTTCCATGGAGATATCCATGATACAGCTGATCAACCCAAAACCGGTGATTTGGTTGGCATTCTGATGTCACTTCGCGCTGGCGATTCTTTGCTTATTCCGATGATGCCTAATGAGATGTTGATGGATTCACTTTATCAAGGCGATCTGTTCGAGGCTTTGCGTATGATGCATGTGGGAGACAGTGCCACTTTCATCTTGGATGGCAAGCAATTCTTTGAGAAGATGATGAATCCCGCTCAAGAGTATGAATTTGGCGAGGATCCGTTATATCTGGATGTGAAATTGTACGGAATGATGAAGAAAGCTGATTTCGAAAAGGCCAAAGCTGAATTTGAGGCACAATTGGATGAGCGCAAGGTGAAAGAAGTGGAAGAAATCGATGCTTATTTAAAAGACAACCCGGGCATGAAGCAGTCTGAAAAAGGTGTTTATGTGAAGAGTGTCAAGAAGGGCACTGGCGCAAAAGTGGAATCCTTGCAGACTGTGAAAGTACATTATACAGGCCGTTTCACAGACGGTACGGTATTCGACAGCTCAGTGGAGCGCGGCGAGCCGTTTGTCTTCACCGTGGGAGCCGGACAGGTGATTCCCGGTTGGGATGCTATGTTGTCTGACATGCGTGTCGGCGATAAAGTGACGGTGCTCATTCCTTCCAATATGGCATACGGCGAAGGCACTCGCGGTATTCCTCCTTATTCACCGCTGGTGTTCGATATTGAGTTGCTTGAAATTGTTCAATAGTGTGACATATGACGTGTGACGTGTGGTCATAAGCCAAACGTCACACGTTTCACGCCTTAGAACGAAAGCATCGGGCGTTTTCAAAAGAAAATCAATATCGAAATCCGGAAAACATGTACGCATCAAGAATTGCGCAGGCATTGAATCTCACGGAAGAGCAGGTGCAGAACACCTTGAATCTTCTGGAGACGGGTGCCACCATCCCCTTCATTTCCCGATATCGTAAGGAGGCCACCGGCTCTTTGGATGAGGTCCAGATTGGAAATATCAAAGAGCTGTATGCCAAGTGGTTGGAGTTAGATAAGCGTCGAGCCGCCATTTTAGATTCCATTAATGAGCAGGGCAAGCTGACCCCTGAATTGCGCGAGAAGATCGAGCAAGCGGAGACAATGAGCGTGCTGGAAGACATCTATCTTCCTTACCGACCCAAGCGTAAGACCCGTGCCACTGTGGCCGTGGAAAAGGGATTGCAGCCGTTGGCGAAGATGTTGCTCGCACAGCGGCAGCTTGACTTGCATCGCGAGGCGTCTAAGTTCGTCAGCGAGGAAAAGGGCGTGGCTTCCGAGGAGGAGGCGTTAACAGGTGCACGCGACATCATTGCGGAACTAATCAGCGAAAATGCGGGTATTCGTGCGAGGTTACGCGGCACGTTCCTGCGTTACAGCCGTATTTCCACCCGGCAGATTCCCGACAAAATCGATGAAGACGAGAAGTACCGCATGTATTACAAGTCGGAAGAGTTGCTTGCCAAAGCCCCGTCGCATCGCATCTTAGCCATGCTGCGTGGCGAGGAAGAGGGCATCCTGCGCGTGCATATCGCGCCTGATGAAGAGCGTACACTTGCCGATTTGAAGCACCGCATTGTCAAGAACAATAGCAATGGTGCGCAGCAGGTCTGGATGGCCGCAGTAGATTCCTACAAGCGTTTGCTGCAGCCTCAGATGGAGACCGAGATGCGCAAGTTCTACAAGGAGAAGGCGGACAAGGAGGCGATCTCGGTGTTCACGAAGAATGCCCGGCAGCTGCTGTTGGCCGCTCCGCTCGGGCAGGTGACCACGTTGGCCATCGACCCTGGATTCCGCACGGGCTGCAAGGTCGTGATTCTTAACCCTCAAGGAAAATTGCTCTATAACGAAACAATATATCCTCATCCGCCGGTGGGGCAATATAAGCTTGCTTCCGATAAGTTGAAACGGTTAGTGCTTCAGTATCAAGTGGATGCGATTGCCATTGGCAATGGTACTGCCGGACGTGAAACGGAAAACTTCGTTCGCTACATCCCGTTTGAGCGCGATGTGAAGGCTTTTATGGTCAATGAGAGCGGGGCTTCGGTCTATTCGGCATCGCCCGTGGCACGCGAGGAGTTCCCCGACTACGATGTGACGGTGCGCGGTGCGGTCTCCATTGGTCGCAGGTTGATGGACCCGTTAGCCGAATTGGTGAAAATAGACCCGAAATCCATCGGGGTGGGGCAGTACCAGCACGATGTCAACCAGAAAATGCTGCAGGAGAGCTTGCAGACTACGGTGGAAAGCTGCGTCAACTATGTCGGCGTGGAGCTGAATACCGCGAGCAAGCAATTGCTGTCGTATGTTTCTGGCGTGGGACCGGCTTTGGCGCAAAATATCATCGACTATCGCAACGAGAATGGTCCGTTTGCCTCGCGCGAAGGTTTGAAGAAGGTGCCGCGTTTTGGTGCGAAGGCTTTCCAGCAGGCAGCTGGTTTTCTGCGTATCCGCGAAGCGGAGAACCCGTTGGACGGCAGCGCGGTGCATCCGGAAAGCTACAAGGTGGTCGAGAAAATGGCGAAAGACCTGAACTGTTCCGTGTCGGATTTGATCAAGAACAAGGAGCTCAGACAGCAGATTGTGCTGACGAAGTATATTACCGACAAGGTGGGATTGCCTACCTTGGAGGACATCATGAAAGAACTGGCGAAACCCGGTCGTGACCCGCGTTCCCAGTTCGAGATGTTTGAGTTCGACAAGAATGTGCATACAATCAACGATTTAACCCCTGGTATGGTGTTGCCTGGCATCATCACAAACATCACCAATTTCGGCTGTTTTGTCGATATCGGCGTGCATCAGGACGGACTCATCCACATTAGCCGGCTGAGCGACCATCGCATTTCCGATCCCAATGAGGTCGTGCATCTCAATCAGAAGGTGATGGTGAAGGTGGAGGGGGTTGAGGTGGAACGGAAGCGGATTAGTTTGGCGTTGGAGAAGGGATGAAGGGATGAGGCGATGAGGCGATGAGAGGGTGAGGTTGTTTATTTGAAATGGAAGATTATGGAAGAGAAGACGAAAAAATACCAGTACGATTATTGGCGGCCGGCGGTGGCCGCTGACAACGTTGTGTTCCGTTTCGACGGCAAGATTTTGCAGGTGTTGTTGGTGCGTCGCGGGAACGAGCCGTTCAAGGGAACTTGGGCGTTGCCGGGTGGCTTTTTGAACGAAGATGAGACCTTGCAGGAGGCGGCATTGCGCGAATTGTGGGAAGAGACAGGCGTGAAACCGTTATACACGGCAGAGCTGTGCTCATGCAGCGGCGTGCATCGTGACCCGCGCGACCGCGTGTTGTCGGTTGTCTTTTATTCGTTTGTACGACAAGCTGAACCAACGGCCGGGGATGATGCAGCCGAAGTGCGGTGGTTTAATGTTTACGAACTCCCGGAACTGGCTTTTGACCATGCCGAGGTGATGGATAAGGCCATCAAACGTCTTCGCGTTGACATGAAATTCTCCCCCTATTTCTGCTATATGCTGGATGAGGTTTTCACGCTCCCTGACCTCGGAAGACTTTGGTCGTGCGTGTATAACCGCAAAATCGACCGGCGGAATTTCCAGAAGCATTGGATTGCTTTCGGTCTGGTGACGGATATCATTGAGCCCGCCGCTTCGAAGACCCCATCCCGTTCCGTCAAATACTACCGATTCAACAAAGACGCCTATCTCAAGTTCCAAAAAAAGCATCTTTTCAGATAGTTGATTCCTGTTGAAATCGTTTTTTTTTAAGACGGCATTAAAGTATGGATTTTTTTATTACTTTTGCTTCGCTTTAGGTAAAATTCATTTATTTCGTAAAATATTGATAATTAGTAATATAAAATAAATTCCAGTATGAAAAAATTGACAGATAACACTTCTTTGGGCAAACTTATTTTGCTTTGCAACGTTGTGGTTTTGATTCTTTTCATCATTTCGATGTTGTTTTTGATGAAATTTGACAAGACCAACACCGCCGTTATTCAAGAGCGCAACCACTACATGGGTCTGTACGAGTCTTACGCCACCGCACAACACCCGTTGCGTCAAGATAGCGCGGAAGTGGCTTACTATCAGTACAAATTAGACACTTTGCAACAAAAGACTGCTGCCACAAAGGATGAGAAGAAAGCTCTCAGTGAAAGTATCGAAGTCACCAAACAGACTTTGTCTGACAAAAAGAAACTTCAGGAAGAGCATCTTGCCAGTCTTGCCAAGTTAGAGCAGGAGTATGCTCCTGCACAGCAAAATTGGGAACAGCTGAATCAGGATAATGATGCTGCCAAGAAGAAATTCTGGGTGATAGCTGCTTTGACCATCGTCGCTTTCTTGGTGAAAACTTTGGTTTTCGCTTTCTGGGGAGCAAAGAACAACAAGAATCTGCGTGCTATCGCTCCTTGGATGGAGAGTGGTATGAAACCGTGGATGTCTTATTTGGCATGGTTTATTCCTATCTACAATCTGATTAAGCCCTTGTCATTTTTCAAAGAGGTCTGGAATGAAACTGATTATGCATTGGAGAATGCAAATGTGGTTACCCGCGATGAGAACAAGGTCGACAACTCCAACCTTTACATGTCCATTTGGTGGGGCTTCCTGCTCTGCAGTGTGTGGTTGATGAACTTTGTGCTGTTCAGCACATTCTTCCGTGAAGGTGCTTTTTATGTGAAAGCCAACCACAGTGCCATGGTAGTCGTTGCCATCGTGATAATGATTGTATGCATTTTGTTGGAAGCATCCTTGATTCTCCAATACAACAAGAAAAACAAACTGTTGATTGAAAACGAAAGCAAGTTCTAATCGTTTTTTGAGATTGTGAAAAAAAGAAAGCAGGGTTTTGGCCCTGCTTTTTTTGTTGGGTAATAAGAGTTTATCTTGGCATGGCCTTTTCAATGGTTTGCCAGAGCAAGTCGGCTGTGCGATCCCACGTAAAGAGGTTTTTCCGGGCATTCCCTTTGTCTATCAGTTTTTGACACAGGCTCTCGTCCGTGGAAAGACGGCCCATGGCGTCTGCGATTTGTTCTGCATTGTAGGGATCCACTGTGATTGCGGCATCGCCGGCAATTTCAGGCATGGCGGAGACCTTGGATGTGATGATGGGCACATTGGCGTTGAAAGCATCCACAATGGGCAGCCCGAAGCCCTCGAACAGGGAGGTGTAAATCACCGCTTTGGTGGAGGCTGTCAGCTCATAAACCACTTCGTTGGGTTGTCTGCCCATGAGCAATACATCATTGCGATGGTGCATCTGCAGGTAGGTGTTTTCGATTTCTCCGGCCCACCATTTTTTGTCTCCTACCACAACCAACTTAATGTCACTGTTCCACCTCTCCTTGAATAGGTCAAAAGCTTTAAAAATATTGTGGAGGTTCTTACGTTTGTGAATCAACCCGACAAACAGAAAGAAATCGTTGCCATTCGTGTATTTCTGCTTTACAAGGTCTTGCTGTTCCTGAGTGTAGGGGACGTAGGCGGAGTTGTTGCCTGAATAGACCACGTTGATTTGATCCAGCGGCACTTGGTATGATTGGTGGATGTCCTGTCGGCTGAACTCGGATACCGTGGCCAATTGGGTGGACCGGCGCGCGAATTTCGGGAAAAAGCGGTTGTAGTAGCGGCGCACTACTGGCTTCACGAATTCGGGATGGTGTACAAAGTTCAGGTCGTGAATGACATTGACTGTGGGAATATCCAGATGGGTCGGGATCCAGCCGTCTGTCGAGAGAAACAAATCCGGCTTTATTCTTTTGATGTTGAACGGAATTCCGTATTCAAAGAAGAGATACCAAAGATAGGGGTGTCGTGCCTGCGGATAAGCCACGATGGGTGTGATGTTGTCACTGAAGAGAAAAGACTCGTCGTAAGGGCGGTCGAACAGGAAGAAAAACTGATGTTCAGGATGCGATTGGGTGATTCTACGCAGGTTCTCGTTAGTGAATTGTCCGATACCCTCCAGTCTGTTTTTCAGCAGCAGGCGTGTGTTGACAGCAATTTTCATAAGGGAATATCCTGAAAGGTGACAATACTAAGCGGGATTGCCTTCGTTTTTGTCGTTGCTGGTACGGTATTCGTAATCATCCTGTTGGGTGGAGGATGCGTTTTTTTGTTGTGCCTGTTCGGGGATGGCAGGTTCTATATCCTTGATGTTCAATTGAATATTGACCATATTGTTCCAACGGTTCTCTTCCACATGATATAGCACGTTGAAAGGTTTTGAGTTGCTGATGATTGGCAGTTGCGCTTTTTGGTTGAAGGCAATGCCATCGAAAGAGTTGCCTCTTTCATAAGGACTTAACACTTTGCATTTCAAGTGTTTGTCACCAACAATACGAGCGTTGCCCTCGTCCACGACACCGTCGGTTTCGAAGATGGGCTCCATGTTGCCCGGGCCAAACGGTGCGAATTTCTTAAGTTGTTGGAGGAATTGCGGAGTGATCTCGGAAAGATTCAGTGCCATGTCCACGGTGATTTCGGGCTCATAGGAGGATTCATCCAGATTTTCCTTCACATATTCCTCAAAACGTTGAGAGAATTCTTCATAATTCTCTTCTTTCATGGTAAGTCCGGCAGCATATTTGTGTCCGCCGAAGTGTTCCAGCAGGTCGGCGCAGGAATCAATACCGTCATAGATGTTGAATTCCTTGACGGAGCGCGCGGAGCCAGTGATCAGTCCGTCATCGGAGCGCATGAGCACGATGGTGGGTTTGTAGAACTCTTCCACCAAGCGGGATGCCACGATACCGATGATGCCTTTTTCCCATTGCGGGTTATAGATGACAATACTTTTGCGGTTTTCGAATTCGTGGGAGTTGCGGATCATGTCCATCGCCTCTTCGGTGGCGTTTTTGTCTTTCTGCTTCCGCTCGTTGTTCTGTTTGTTGATGCGGGTGCTGATCTCCATGGACTTGTCCTCGTCTTCCACAATGAAAAGACGTACAGACTCTTTGGCGCTCTTGATTCTGCCGGCGGCGTTAATTCTGGGGCCGACGTAGAACACCAAGTCTGAAATGGATATGACTCTTGTAAAGAAAGTATCCTCGCGGAACGGCGGATAGGTTCTCATTTTGATGCCGGCCTGGTCGAGGATAGTGCGGATGCCCATGCGGGGCACTTTGTTGATCATTTCAAGTCCGAAATGCGCCAAGATGCGGTTTTCGCCGGTGATGGCCACGATGTCGCAGGCGATACTCACCGCCACCAAGTCCATGCGTTTCAGCCAAAGCTCGTCGGGCAATTCGTTTTTGAGACAGTAGCCTTGCACGAGTTTGAATCCTACGCCGCATCCGGAGAGTTCCTTATAAGGATAAGGGCAGTCTTTCCGTTTGGGGTCGAGGATAGCGAGGGCGTTGGGCAGTGTTTCGCCTTCCAGGTGGTGGTCGGTGATGATGACATCAATACCGTATTGGTTGGCCAGATTGACCATGTCGTTGGCCTTGATGCCGCAGTCGAGGGAAATCAGCAGGTTTATGCCGTTTTCTTTACAATAGTTGATGCCCTTTTCAGTGATGCCGTATCCTTCGGTGTAACGGTCGGGGATGTAAAATTTGATGTATTCGTGTGCATCAGACCCGCGGATTTCGCACAGGAAGGAATAGACTAATGCGACGGCGGAGGTGCCGTCCACATCGTAGTCGCCATAGACCATGATTTTTTCATCGTGGATGATGGCTTTGGAGAGCCGGTCGACCGCGATGTTCATGTCTTTCATCAAGAAAGGGTCGTGTAATTTTTCAATGTTGGGTTCGAAGAAGTCATGGGCTTGTTGCACGGTGGTGATTCCACGTTGAGCCAAGAGCGTGGCTAATGGCCGCGCAAGTTGCAGATGCTCACAGAGTTGCGAAACTACGGAAGCATCTGGAAGCTCTTTTTTGACCCAATGTTTCTTCATTTTAACCATTATGAAATTTAGAGGCGGCAAATATAACGATTATTTTTTTATAAAACGCTATATATTTCCGATTTTCATTTTTTTATCGATATCCGAGATATACTGTTTCATCTTTTTGTCTGTCTCACTGAGGTTTCGGATGGTGCGGCAGGCGTGCAAGACAGTAGCGTGATCTTTGTTGCCGCAATAGGTTCCGATAACAGATAAGGGCAGATGTGTGTATTTTTTGGCGAAATACATGCTGATTTGTCGTACTTGCACGATTTCGCGTTTGCGAGTTTTGGCGTTGATGGCGTCCACGGAGAATCCGAAGTAGTCGCACACGATTTTCTGGATGTACTCGATGGAGATTTCCTTGGCGGTGGATTTGACGTATTTGTCCACCATCTCGCGGGCGAGGTCGAGGGTGATGTCGCGGTGGTTGAGGGAAGCTTGCGCCAGGATGGCGATCATGGCGCCTTCCAGTTCGCGGGTGTTGGCGGTGATGCGCAAAGCCAGATAGTCGATCACCTCTTTGGAGAACTCGATGCCGTTGTTTTCCAATTTTTTGGTGATGATGGCTGTACGGGTCTCTAAATCCGGAACTTGTAAATCAGTGGCGAGTCCCCATTTGAAGCGGTTCAGCAGACGCGGCTCGAATCCGGTGATGTCCACCGGGGATTTGTCGGAAGTCATGATGATCTGCTTCTTGAGTTGGTGCAGATGGTTGAATATCTGGAAGAAAGCTTCCTGAGTTTTGGTCTTGTTTCCGGAGATGAACTGGATATCATCGATAATCAGCATGTCCACCGCTTCGTAGAACCAGTAGAAGTCGTTGAGATTGTCGCTCTTGACGGCTTCCATATATTGTTGGTAGAAAGTGTCGGCGCTGACGTAGATGACGATTTTGTCGGGGAAGTTGATCTTGGTCTGGATGCCAATGGCGTTGACCAGGTGTGTTTTGCCCAATCCGACTTCAGAGTAGATGAAGAGGGGGTTGAACGGGGTTTGGCCGGGGGCTTTGGCAATAGACATGCCGGCGGCGCAGGCCAGACGGTTACAGTCGCCCACCACGTAATTGTCGAAAGTGAGTGTTTCGGAGAGGTTGGAGGGGATGCGTTGTTTTTTGATGCCGGGCACGATGAACGGACCGGGGATGTCTTTGCGATCCATGGCGTTGACATCCAGAGGGGGCATCATCAAGGGGTTTTTCACCGCCTTGCGGGAGGTGGAGGCGATAGTGATAGAGGCGTTTTGCGACGGGTTCTGGCCGCGTTCCATAAGTACTTTATAGCGCAGTTTCGCATCGTTTCCTAACAGTTTGCGGATGGCGGTGCGCAGTAAATCAACATATTGCTCCTCCAGGATTTCTTTGTACCAAAGACTCGGCAGTTCCAGAGTGATCATTTTGTTTTCCAAAGACACAGCATTGATAGGCTCGAAGATGGTTGTATACACCTCCGGGCTTACAGTGTCTTTGATAATCTCCAGACATTGATTCCAAATCGCTATGGTAGATGGTATATTTTTTTCCATTTGCAGTTTCAGACTCTAATAATTTTCGCTATAATGCTTTTATTGAACAGATTAGGTTTCTTTATCTCAGTAAAATTTTCACCTTGCAAAATTAACACAAAAAAAGTTCAAAAAAAATTTTTTTACCCCTTGATTTTCTGAAAAAAAAGATTATAGCTTTTTGAAGATTGTGCAAAATATTCTAAGACAGCAAGTTGCGGTATTCCTCAAATTTGCCGACATCTTGCCAAGAATCAACATCGTGTTGATAACTCACAATGCGGTGCTCTTTGGCCATGGAAAGATAGAACTGGGTGATGGAAGATTTTTCAACACTGGGGATCAGTCGGGCGAATTGGGTGTCCAATGCATGAATTCCACTGAATGCCAAAGGTTTTGGATTATCAGTTTCGCGAATCGTGATTTGTTCACCGGTTTTCACATTTCTCCATCCGCAGAGTTGGTGTTGCTCTTGGTCGAAGAGGAAGTAACGTTGGGTGACGCGGTCGCGCACGGCCAAAGTGGCTTCCGCATGTTGCTCTACATGGGTCTTGATCAGTTTTTTTAAATCAATACCGGACAGGATGTCAACATTATAGAGCAGTAAGACATCGCTTTTTTGCCAGAAGGGCTCGGCGAATTTCAATCCTCCGGCTGTGTCGCGGAGGTATGCGCGTTCATCGGAAATGTGAATATGTTCGGAATAAGGATGATGGCGAAGCGCCTCCGTCATCATCTCAGGGAAATGGTGGATGTTGACAATGATATCCGTGATGCCGCTCTCAATCATCTTCTCCAAAGCGTTGTCTAACAGTGTTTTACCGTTGTAACGCACCAAAGCCTTTGGTTTTGAGGCAGTTAAAGGGTAAAGGCGTGTGCCAAGACCTGCGGCGAACAAAAATCCGGTGATATGCATACTCTTTCAATTTTGACCTGCAAAAGTAACAAAAAGATGTTAATTATATATTCTGTCGCGGATTCTTTTTACATCCGAAAGTCTTATTTTTGCAGATTGTTATATAAAAGAAGAATATGAAAAAAGTCATTTTTGCCGCGGTGGTTTGTATGTCCCTGATTTTGGGCGGTTGTAAAGAAGAAAAATTGATTTCCACGAAATATTCGATAGGATGCTTGGGCTTTCAATACGGGTCTGTTGAAGGGTCTGATTGGCAGGCAATTGAGGCGTATTTAAAAGCCACAGTAGACTTCAACAAGATTCTTGTCTTCGAGGGGCACACCCAGGCTGAAAATGACGCGCAGGCGATGGCCCGATACGAGGATCAGATAGACAAACTGGATAATAGTTTGATCTGTTCCAAGCTACGTGATGCGGATTATTATATTTATGGCATGTACACAAACAATGCGGATGGTAGCCGGCGCATAATGGGTGCCATCAAGTTTACGGCCACGGGTGCCGAAGAAATCACCTCTTTAGAATAGGGCAGGCTATTTTTTCACGCGTTCTTTCAGCATGGGGACGAAGAGGAAGTCCCCGAAGTCGGTCTCTTCGTATTCCGTGTCGCTGATTTTCACGATTTTCTTCATGATTTGGGCTTCCGCTCCGACAGGGATGACCATGATGCCTCCGGGTACCAATTGGTCAAGCAGAGCTTGTGGAATGTCGGGTGCCCCGCAGGTCACGATTACACGGTCGTAAGGCGCAAATTGCGGGTAACCCTTGAATCCGTCGCCGTAGTAGGTGACCACAGAAGGTGCGAGTTTGTCCAGCAACGGTCGGGTGTGCTTGTAAAGGGCAATCTGACGTTCCACCGTATAGACTTTCGCCCCCATGGCGTACAGAATCGCTGCTTGGAATCCGGAGCCGGTACCGATTTCCAGCACTTTATGCCCCCTTTTTACCTCCAACAATTGTGACTGAAACGCCACGGTGGAAGGTTTGGAAATGGTTTGGTCGGTGGTGATTTTCAAAGCCACATCCTCGTATGCATGCGGCCAAAGA
>Ga0265299_10004375_pt1 | contig 13387 bp, 20 predicted proteins | sample AusTroGonzalo_MG_4_FD_193485 | JGI IMG/M metagenome (GOLD analysis project Ga0265299, IMG submission 193485) | Bovine rumen microbial communities from tropical cattle in Woodstock, Queensland, Australia - Gonzalo_02 | ecosystem: Host-associated > Mammals > Digestive system > Stomach > Rumen ...
TATTATTTGAATATTGAACTAAATAAGTCCGCTATGGCTTCGCTGCCATTCGGGTCTTTTGTCTGCACCTGAGGTGCTGGCTTTACACCAGAAGGAGCCGGGGTTGCAGGTTTCGGAGCTGGAGCTTGCGGTTGAGCAAAACTCTTCAAAATTGTCCGAACTCTACTTCCGACCGCTGTCTGGAAAGCTGGAGTCCAAGTTGTTGCCTTAGTCTCCTTTTGGACTTGGCGAGCTGTTGCTTTCAACAATTCGACCAATTCCGGTTTTTGAAGCTCTGGAAATTCTTTATAAAAAGAAGCGGAGATTGAAGAACGGGTTGTTTGTGTATCGGCCCTTTGTTTCATCAAATACTCGACCACTCTTGGAACTGCATCAAAGTTTTCCTTGACATATCGGCCAAGTGTCTCCATAACACGTTGGTGAACTACGACCGATATACCTTGTGCATATCCTTCCAAAGCTTGTACACGTTCCTCAGGTGTAGACTCCTCCGAGAACAGTGCATTGTATAATTTCTGTGGGATTTGATAATGATATAACTGTGCAGGATTTGCACTGAAAATATCATCATTTTTCTCAGGCTCCTTTGGAGCTTTTTGTTGCTCCTGTTTCCCTGCCGATGCTGCTTCCTGCTGTGCTTTAATAACCGCCAGCGCATCCGCTAACGCTTTATCCTTGTCCACAGCTGGAGTGGGACCGGAGGGAGCCTGTGTTCCAGTCCCACCTTCATTTTCTGCGGGAGTGGATGAAGCGGAATCAGGATTTTCAGCAGGTTCTCCGCCTTCATTCTCAATTCCTTCACTCCCAGAATTTTCCTCAACAGATGGTTGAGTTTCTACAGCTGATTCTTGGGTTTCTTCAGGTGTGTTTGCTTGTGGATTATCCCCACCAGCTTGCTCATCTCCACCCATTCCAAACAGCTCTCCAATTTCATCTGCCAAGCTATCAACTAAATTACTCATTGTTCAGTCTCCCTTTTTGTTTCCACTTGTTGTCCCGCAAATTCTGCCCGGAGTGCCAAGGCAATATCTTCAACAAGTAAAATCCCTCGCATAGTATATTGCACTTTAATTGCTTCATTGACGGAATTCTGGTCAAACAAATTCATTGTTGTTATTATGTCATTCTTTTCTTCCACTGTCAACCGTAAATATTCCAGAAAAGAATCAAAATCTTTCGAGTTGACACAACGCCCAACAGCATTCATATCAATTCGGTCCAATGAAGGACGAGCTTTCGCCCGTCCCCTCATCAGATTTTTAATATTAAAAATACGCTGATAAATCTTGCCCATTAACTCCCCCTCTTGTTGGTACTGGAACCAGATTACCAGCCGCTGCTTGTTGTTGCAAGACATCCGGACTAGCAACCTGCATCTTAAATTGGTCAATGTTTTCCGCTCCACCAAGCTTTGCAACAAATTCAAAGATTTTTGGCAGGGAGTAAACACTACGAATTTCTTGGTCACCTTGAGTAAATTGCAATACCTGTGTCCAAATATCAAATAATGCAATTTTATCAATCGGTAGGCTTCCGTCGTGGATTGGGAAGTAGAAATCCCCATTGATACTCTCCGGACTAATAATCACAGTATTCAACATACCATCTTGTCCAAGCACTTGTGTCTCAAACATCTGTGTCAGATACTGCTGATTATTCATACTCCATTGAACACCAAGGTCTTGCATACCCGTTGCACTAATATATTGTGCGTGAGATGCAAGTCGGCTTGTTGCAGCTTCAATCGTGGCCCGAATTTCTGTCGCCGTCTTACGACCACCACTATCTTGCAATCCACGATAGTTTTCATTCACAGCACTCAAAGCATCACCAATTTTAGTCAGCACTGTGATGTCATTAACATTATTCGCTGTGGCATCCCGAACTTCCAGCTGTTTCAAGTACATACTAACATCAACCCCATAAGCCTTCGGCCGAACTCTAATACACTTATTCGGTGCATCGGAGCGGAGGTCTTTTTCGTTAATCATACTCGGGTCATAAATGAAGCTATTATTCAAACTTCCCTTTACATTTTGAATATGGCTATTCAACAACCAGCTTATCATTTCCTGAATCGGGCTGAGATAATCACTGATTCCCAGGTTTCCAAAGCCACCCAAGCCATAAGGCTCAATCACAGCCACTGGGTGCATTCCGTGGTCATTCTCAAAAGGCTCAAGACGAATAATCTGATGCTTATTTGCAATCGTTACGAGGAATTTTTGTGGATAATCCGAGTCCCCAAGTCCAAGTTCACTCGGAATCAACTCAACCGTTCCCTCATCAATCTGCACATAGCGCATTGTATGGCTGTTTCCACTGAGATTATCCGTCTGACCATTGTTCAGTGAATCCCCTCGGGCATACATATTCCGTAAGCTTTCCCCATCACTATCCCTTGCCATTTGCCCAAGTGCTTCAGCATCATCCAAAAACTCAAATTCCCCAGTTTTCTGCAACGCAAATTTTCCAACATAATTTCGCCAGAAAACAAATTCGCCCTCTTTAGCTACTTTCATCATCGGCACTCTGGGGTCTGGGAAGAACAAGAATGGGTCAATTCGTTCTACAGTGTTTCCTTGGTAAACCAACTCATCATTCTGCACCCGCAGCAAAGAACCAGGTTCCAGCGGATTTTCCACAAATTGTGTTTTCTTCCGCTTTTCATTCACAAACCCTGTCCGCAATGCACCAACCCCATAGATTTCTCCATCATAGAGCCATTGGGTGCAGTGCATAACAAACTTGCTGTGCTCCGCATTGTATTGCAGCAAGGTTTCCATATTCCGAGCTGCTTCAATAAAAGCACTATTGTTTGCACCAACAGTGAACAGCGGTTTGCGTGCAAGAAAGACTGTCGACAAATATGTAACTATCGTCCGAATTGTGCTAAACATATATGGCACAACCAGAGTGGGGACAAGTTTTTGCACAGGAGCCTGCACATCTTCTTTTGCCCTTCTATAAATTTCTTCCCAGTCCTTAGTCGGCACAAATGCCTGATATTGAAGTTCCCGATAGTTCCACCGATTATAAAAGGTCGACATCTTTTCTTCACTTAACTTCAACATCCCAAGGAACTTGGAAAGAAGCTCTCCGTGGCTTTCACTGCCAGGTCGGATTTTTTCTTTCAAGTTCTCAGGTGTCATCTTTTTCTCCTATTGTGGTAAAATTGGAGGCATTGTTCCCGGCACACCGGCAGGCTGTTGTCCACCACCCATTGCACCTTGCATCAAAGCATCAATCGCCGTTGCAATACTACCAGCGGCAACTTGATTGGCCTCAGAATCCTGTGGAATTGTCTGAAGCAAATTTTGCAAGATTCCAATAGTTTCTTCAGCATTCGGACCAGCAGGAGCCGGAGGAACCGCACCCACAGCAGGCTGACCACCCATCATCCCTTGGTCATCTCCAAAAGGGTCAATTCCTTGTGCAACCATTGCCTGTTCCTCAGGACTTAAAGCTGCCAGTGCATCTTCAATACTTGCATTTCCTGTTTTGGCCGGTGCATTTGCTGCAGCCGCTACTCCATTTGGAACACTTGGATAAACATTAGGCATTGTTATTTCTCCTTATCTTATTGTATTCAGGGTATCCCCGAGTTTATACATTTTACAAATTGTATCAGCAATGGCATCCACAGATGAGGTATCTCCATCATAAATAGCCTGTGCTAAAATCTTAGCTCCCTTTTTCTTCCGTTCCATCTGCTGTTTTTCCCAGTCATCAATCGGTTCAGGCTCAGGACCAACAGCAGCAAGAAGTGCATCCAGCGGACGCCCCTTCAAATTTTCGTCATCTTTTTTCATCTTTTATAAACCTCCAGTTTCAAATGGTTCATCATAATTAGTATAATCGAATGCATCCGAGCTGTCAAGTGCTAAACTTCCAGATTCACGAATAATTGGTTCGAGCAAATCAATGGCCATACAAACAGCATCAAGCAAATCATCGTGACCTCGTGGGAAGTTATCCATCTGATTTTCATATTCCAGGAATTTTTGGGAGTGAAAAATCAGTCCCCTGCGATAGCGAGGCTCGAGTGTAGCAATAATTCTTGCCTTTTTCTCTGTGGAGTATTTAATTTTTTCAATATCAAACCAGTTTCCTGTAGCTGCCTGGTCTCCGACAAGGAGGTCATACAAAGCTTCTTGATATGCCACAGCTTCAACTCCACAGAAGACAGGAATTGTTGGGCTTCCATATTCATCCAGCGGAATTGTTTTAAGCAGCTTCTCTCGAAGGCTCCAAAATGTTTTTACAGTGTCCTGTGGAGTCATCCCCCGATACCCATCAATCTTCTGGATTGTATATCGTCCACCTGGATGGATGCTCACTACAGCAAAAGCAGTTTGGTCGGCTGATTTCTTTTTACTAATCGCAGGGTCGACGGCGATTGCATAGGCCAAAGCATTTGCACTGGCTCTTCCATATTGAACAAGATTTGAGCTCAGGACTCTTGTATCTTCATTATTCATCTGATTGAAATATTCCAGGTAAAATTGGTCGAGCAATCCCTGCCGGTCATAATACTCTTTCTTCGCTTCCAGTTTTTCTTTTGTCATATATTCTTGGAACAATGGCTCACCCTGCGAGTCCGTTGCCCCAAAGACAACAGTGGTGAACAGCGGGTCTTTACCCAACGTCACCAAAAGTGCATCCCCATTCAACAAGGTTCCCGCCAAAATAATCCTGCCACTTGTTCCAATTTCAGCCATTGCCGGCAGCACATCACCTGAAAACCACTTCCGGGTCTTCATAATTTGTTCCGGAGTACTCACGCTCTCCACATCCTCCACATCATCGAGAATAATCAAATCTGGGCGTTGACCTTTGACATTCCGTCCTCGAACTTGTCCACCTCGTCCAGTGCAAGCCATCACAAAGCCATTAGTAAGTTCAAATTGCTGGTCATTCCATTGCTTACTGGCAACACCACGTCCACACAGGTCACCAAACACTTCCCTAATCACTTCGTTTGTTTCAAACTCATAGCGAATGTTCCGCTGAATATTCTCTGCGTGAGTCGCCGTTTCACCAAGCAGGAGAACAAAATTCCGTTCCTTGAAACATCCTGTCCAGGCAACACATCCTTCCGTTACAGTAGTCTTACCAATACCACGAGGCATCATCAATTCTGTCTTGTTTGTTATTTTCAATCGCAGGGCCGTATGACTTTCATCAGTCCATTCGAACAATGGAATAGCCGGTTCATCCAAATTCCAAGGGTCATTCGCTCTATAAACAAATTCTCGTTGGATTTTATCTAGCTCACCATACTTACTCAAGAACCCAGTTTTCTGAGTCAAGATTGCAATGAAACCACGATGCACCCAGCTGAAGTCAGCGTAGAACCAGCGAGGCAGGCAATCTTTCATAAACCTAATTGGGTCATTATACCAATCCACCAACAAGGCTTCTTTATCTTCTTTTGTTAAAACTTCATTCATTACAAGCTCCCCTGAAAATGTATAATTGGAATATTTTTCGAGTCATCAAGGCATAAATCCAGGGCCTCCCTCAGACTCCAACAAGTCGGGTCCCAAAGTGTCTTCATTATTCTGCAGATCTGGACGAGCAAAATTCGCCGGCCTGGATACATATGCTCCAGCAATGGCTTATATAAATACAACAGCTGGTCAAATGCAAAAGGACTTTGGCTCAGCTTCACCTCCAGCACAACAATCGTTGAAGGGCCAATAAGGACAAAATCGGGCTGAGCAAAGTGATGTCCACTTGCATCCCAAAATTCAATCCAAGGATTATAAAGCTGACGCTCGAGTCCATCTGGCAATCCTGCATTTACCAATGCCACTGCAATTTGCTTTTCCAGTCTTTTGCCCTCAGCCTTAGAGCCTTTTAATGATGTCCGGCCTGCCCAAGGTCGTTTGCCCTCATCAGTCACCCAATGTGCTGTCTGAAGACCCTGAACTTGATGGCAGCTGTTCAAGAACGGTAACGTTTTCATTTTGGCTCCTTTGTGCTTTTTCCTTAATACTTGCAATATCAGCGAGATTACCGCTGACACTTACACTCTTCGTCACTGGTGCGTGACCACTTCTGTCCAAGGTCATTTTGGCAAGCTCCGTCAACGCTCCCACAGAGAATTGTTCCGGAGTGGTTTCCAGTCGGCTTTGCAATTCTCCCACTGCATCACTGGCCAGCGTAGCAATCTGCCCATTCACATTGCGAAAGATTTCCTGCTGACTGTTTGTGTAAAATTCCACCAATTCCTTGAACATCGGGTCAACTTGAAGCGTGCTAATCCTGCTTGCACAATATCCAGTAGCTGCACTGATTTCAGCCGGTCGCATTCCCTTGGCCAGCATTTGTGCGAGTTCGTGATGAATTCCTCGAATACGAGCCAAACTTGCAGGTTGATGCCCTGCAGTCCCAGCACCCTGCTGACGTTGAACAAGGTCGTCCATACTTACCTCACCCACCAGTTCGATGTCGAGGGCAGTTGGCCGCCTTCCACTTGTTATTTGATTCATTGTAGGTCTCCCATTTGTGTTAAATATTATTTTGATTATAGCATAGTCCCGGCGACCTGTCAACCATTAAATCCGTGGCCTGCTTGCTCGTGGATTATGGATATGAGCTTGCTCACCTTTTAATATCACGATTTAGTCTAGGGAAATACCCCTTAGAACGGGCGCGCGAAAGGGGTTGGGCGGGTAACGTCTTGACAAAAGGAGACAAAAGCACCGGTAAACAAAACAAAAATTTTTATATAAAATGTGAATTATTTTCAAAATAGGGCTTGCAAAATAAAATCAAAAGGCGTATAATCATATCTGTAAAAAGGTTTATAACGGAGGTTGATTATGGAAAAATTTAATAAATTAAAAAAGACTTATGATTCAATGAACATTTGCTCTGTTCAAGTTATTGAATATACTCAAAATGATAAAGGCAAAATTGATTTTATCAATTTAGAGTATTTTGACAATATTTCAGGCAAAAAAGAAACAATGTGGATAGAATCAAAGTATTATAAAAAAGTATTTTTGAAAAATACTGTTGAGATTTTTTTTTCCTGTGTTGGAAATTTATTAGGAATCAAAAACAGTAATTTAGATAAATTTTTAATCAAAGGTAATTATTATTAAATAGTGGATATTTTACACAAGCGGATTTACAAAACATTATTTTTATATTATTATAAACATACCAACAAGGGCAGAGCTCGAGTCGGTTTATAAAATCAAAATTGTATTAACTTAAATTTAAGGAGTCGAAAAATGACAAAACAAACACAAACTAAAATTGAATTAACTTCATTACAACAAGCCTTGATTAATTCAGGATTAACCGAATTGACTTTTACAAGTCATAAACAAAGCAAAAGTGTTAAAGTTGAGGAAACACCTGACAAAATGATTTTAATGCTTTTAGGTTATGGAATTCAAAGAAAACCGAATGACTCAATCAACGGAATATTAAAAGATTGCCGAGATTCAGGCGAGGATTTTGACGAAGTCGAAAAAGTCACTGAATTATTAATTGATTTTTGCGACAAAATCAAAAGCGGTGATTTTACCAACAAAGCTAATGCTTTCGAATCAATGCTCAAAAAGCAGATTAAACTTTGGCTTTGCAAAAAAGGCTTTGCAAATACTAAAAGCTTTGATAAAGAAGTAAACAAAATGGATTCGCTCACGCTCTTAAAAACATTTACAAAGGGCGCAAGTGATGAAGATACTGAAAGAAGATATAAGGCTTTGCAAGCGGTTGCACAAGCCGAACTTGATAAAGACTTAACTTCAGGTATTGATTAAAACACAAACGGCGGTTGCAATATACCGCCGTTTTTTATTGCGTGTGTGCAAATAAGCGGTTGTTTTGTGTATTCATACCGCTTTTATTTTATCCGCACCACAGCCAAAACAATCCAAAACCCCGCAAAACACCCCAGAACCCGCCAGAACCCTCCACAACCCAGCAGACTTGATAACCCAGCTTTTTGTTTTGCTTTTATCTCTTTATGTTATTATTAATTTTTTTTTTTTTATGGTATTCTCTAAAAAGCGGAATAAATACCCCGTTGCAAGTCTGCACAGTTCTGGCTAGTTCTAGCTGGTTATGGAATGTTTTGACGAGTTCCGGAAGTTATGCACAAGCAAGCACAAGCTGGCAAAAATCAACACAAGAAGATTGACACAACGAATTTTTGATGTATAATAAAATTGATTTTATTAAACGCGGATAAAATCATTTATTCAACAAACACTGGCAACCCAGCCAGCCAACAAAATGGAGAAAGAAGTGACAATGCAAAACATACCAGATATAAAAACATCAGACAAATTCAAAATCACTGAAACAGATTCTTTAAGAAAAATCTCAAGAACATTTGAGATAGAAATAACAAAAGTTTACTTCGATGAATATTGGCGAGCCAAATTCAAAAGTAAACAGGCAGGGCATATTGGAGAATTTCCAGTGGATATATTATCTGGAACAGATACAACACTAGATGATGCTCGTGGTCCACGCTGGACTTTTGAAGTTAGTAAAATTGATTAAGGAGGAGCCAGCAAATGACCACAGCAAATAGATACATTCAACTCGGAATCACAACAACAGATGATTCACAAAATCCACTCATCATCGTAGAATCACTACCACCAATGACCCCAGCCGAATTTGCGCGCTGGCTCTTCAATGCAACCACTGACCCCAAGACGGAAGACGAAATAAGACGGCAGAAGGAGCGCCTGCTTGCACGCTGTGTTGTTCCAACGTGGAAAGCTTCTGAAGCAAGTGCAGAGGAGATAAAAGAAATGGCTCGTCGGAGAGAAATCTGGAACGCAGTGAAGAAAGAACACCCGTTTTGGAGTAAGCTGGAGATTGATGCAGAAGCTCGCAAACGACTTGCCAAGAAGCACGAGAAAAAAGCTCGGATTGATAAATTCGAAGCTGAATGGAACAAGGCACTGGAAAGCGGTGTGCTCGACAGTTTGATGGACATTGACTAGGAGGCGGCGACTTCGAGATGACAAATGGCAAGGCAATATTGGTAACATACTAAAGAAAGGACAAAGAAATGAAAACAAGATTTGAAGATAGAATTGTATTTTTCACTGGAGCATTGAACAAACATCTGGATAAAATCCAAGCATATGGACGACAGAACCTGATACTAAAAGCAGAGATAACTTGGTATGATTTACTCAAACCAGTGGAAAACTGGAAGACGGAATACAAAGACCTGCCCAAACAAGATGATGAAGGAAACTGGATTCCTCGAAGTATTGAATTGTGGAAAGCAGGAGTGACAAGCGCACAAGCCTGCAGTATTCGCATAGTCCTCAGCACAAAGGACACCAGCCATCAATGGGAAATTGGAATTCTTCGAAATAACTTCTGGCTCGATTGGATGGACAGAAGAACAATCAGAAACTGGATGCCCCTGAGTGGCAAAACCTATGGGGATAAAACTCGGGCAATTATCTCCCAGCGTATGCGTGGAATGGCTGACGCTTGGAAGGAGCTCGCAAACAATGGACAGGCAGTTGATAAGGAAGAACTCGTAGAATACCTACATCGGGCTCGGTTGTTGGAATATGTTGCTGGAATTTGGAACAAGGAGGAAGACGATGAAGAAGGAGAAGAATAAAGTGGAATTCCTGAGAGCCGGAACAGGAATCGGATTGTGTCAGAGCAGTCCGTTCTTCTGGTATCTCCAAAGTTGGAAACAACAGTGCAGATGGGTGCAACAAGAATTCGGACGTTGCGTGCTGGGAGTGGAGCGGACACTGGAATACTATGACGGGCAAGGAAAGCTGAAGAAAAAGAAATTTATTCCATTGACAAATGGCTGGGATTGTGTAGCCTTCGGAACTCGGATGAAAGAACAATGCTTGTGGGGATTATTCCAAGTCCAAGCAAATGAAATGCTGGCTGAAGCAATGATAATGCTCGGTGGGAAGAAATGCCCAAGGCAGATGCATAAAGGGCTTCTGGTAGCATTGGCACATATGCTGGATAACATTGCACACGAGATAAAACATAAAGGAGACTGGGCTTGGAAGATGGAAGATTGGCTTTGGGAACAAGGCAAGGAATTTATCTATATCACCGCTGGTGTGCAAGGCAGAACTGTAAGTGTGCAAGTGCTGACAAAATCAGGACGGTGGAAAATGATTTTGAAATACTGGGTAGATGATGATGGCAGGATTTATCCAAGTTGGCAGAAGGAAATGATTGGATATTGAGGAGGTGGAGATGATAGATGAAGTTTTAAGTGCGTGTAGAGCAGGACTGTGGGATAGACCCCGCCTGCGGTGTTTGGCGAAGCCTGAGCGGACGATATTCTGGACACTGATGGATGATGAAGAAAGGAGAAGCAGAACACATTCAAGTAACTGGGTATGGTATCATCACTGGATGTGCAGAAGAACAGGAAAGGAAAAGAAAGGAGAACTGACGAATACAATGGAACTTGGAAGATTGATACAGGAACAAGGAACATTGGAAGACAAGATTGCTTGGGGTAAAACAATCCGAGCAATCGAGTGGGAGACTTCGCCTAAACCTACAACAAACAAAGGGAGATACATTGATGAACGATTCTAGTTGGGATAAAGCAGAGCGGGTATTTGATGGAATTATCAGGAATAATGGAAAAGATATACTCGATGCAATAAATGAAGTAATGCAAGCAAGTGCAGATTTTAACAAGGTAATTCAGGACTTTGTGGAGAGAGCAAGCAAGGAGAAAATTGGCGTTGAGGATTTTCCCGCAATCTTTTCGCTCGTTGGATTTGTCAGGGACAAACAGACGCAGACGAGTGCAAGTATGGTAGGAAATCCTGTTGCAATGGTTGGAAACTGGAAGTCAGCACTGCAGATTCTACGGAAGGAGCTTGGCGATGTCGGGCTTATGGAAATGGTCGGAGAAGTTTTGGACGGCAATGACGGAGTGAAGGAGAAGACCGAAGCTCACAGGGCTTCCAACATCATTGACTTTCCAAGTGGGAGGACACTGCATTGAGTTGGGAGTTAACGGACGAACAGAAAGCTTGGATTGAAAGTCTTCGAACAGAGGAGCCGACGTTTTTATCTGCACGAGCAGGGACAGGTAAGACTGCGACTATTGTGGCAGGATTGAAGCAGGGAGCAGAGGCCGGCTGGTTGAATCTGCGAGATACCACCGTGGTAGCTTTTAACAAGAGGAATCAAGAAGTCTTGGTGGAGAGGCTGGAAACGGAGGTGGAGCAGGGACTACAAATTGCCACCCTGCATAGCTTGGGCTACACTGCACTAAGGGACAGACTTGCCCGGCTGGAAGTCGATGAAGAGAAAGGATGGAAGCTACTGGGCAAACAGGGCAAGATGAAATGGACAGAAAAGATTGACACCCTGCGAGCCTATAAGGCAATGAAGATTCTAGGCGGCGAGTGGATTACAGGCAAGAAGATTCCAGCTTGGGTCTTCGGAGAGAATCCTGATTTGAATGAGGAGAAGCTGTGGAAGGTTTTGGAAGCCTCGGAAGAGATGGCACGGAGCAAAGGAGTCATCGACTTTGCCGATATGATTTTGCTACCGTGGACTTGGAAGCTGGGATTGTTCAATCGAAGCAGAGTCATTGTAGACGAGGCACAGGATTTGGCTCCGATGGACTGGGACTTGTTGGCACGCAGTGTTAGCAAAAGATGGCTAGTCGGTGACCCCTATCAGCGGATATATCAATTCCGAGACAGAATGGAAAGCGGACAGATTGAAAGCCAGTTGAAGCGACTACGGATTAGTCGAACACTTGGCCTAACAAAATGCTGGCGATGTGGTTGGAGCATTATCGAGGAAGCAAAACTCTATGTGCCGGATATTAAGGCAGGTGTGGAGAACGCTGGGCAGGTATCATCCGTGGGTATTGTGAATTGGACATTGGAGAAACCAGCCACGATATTGAGCAGAAGCAACCAACAGCTGATTCGGATTGGATTGGAGCTGAAAGAAAGTGGTCGACCAGTTTTCTTCGTGGGCAAGGAATTCCGGACAAGACTGAAGGGGATTCTGGATAGCCTTCGTGGTGACGGGCGGGAGGACCTGCTTGCAAGCCTGCAAGTGTATTATCACAAAGTCATCGGACGCTGTGGAGAAAGCGAAGGACTCAAGGATGCCTGCGATGCACTGAGCTGGTTCATTGAACGCTATGGACTGCGGAACAGGATTGAACGAGAAATGGAAAAGTTTTTCCTTGCAACTGAGGTGGAAGGATGCTGGGTATTAAGCACTATCCATCGTGCCAAAGGAATGGAATGGGATAAAGTCTTTGTTCTCGATTGGAACACTGATAGGGATTCGGAAGAGGAGATTCGGAATCTGCGCTATGTTGCAATCACGAGGGCAAAAGAGGAATTGGTAATAGTCAGGGATGAAAAACCTGACACAACAGAAGAGGAGATTATGAAGCTATGGATTTGAGTGGTGGGCAGGGGGCAGACAACCAAGAGTCTCGCTTGTCTGCATTAAAAGAAATTCGACACGGAGTAAAACGTGGAACAGTTCATCTTGTTCAAGACGGACAAGGTGGAGTTTATCTTGCCACCAAGGAAGGTGTTGCGTGGATAGACCTCTGGGGAGAACCGCTGATGTTTGTGGAGGACTTGGGAACTCCGGAGCAGGTGGTGGTTAAAATGCAAGGATTGAAACACTGTCTGCGGTTGTTGGAAAATGCCAAACGGCAGATTGATAATATTGTAGAACTTGAAAGGAGTTTGTAGAGATGAGTGGAATTGAAATGTGGGAGCAATATGGATTTGGCTTCTGGGACATTCTAGGTGCAATGTGGCTGGACATACTGGCCGGACTTTGTGCAGTAGGATGGACCGGATTTTGGCTCACCATTGGATGGGGAAGTTTTAATCGGGATGACCTGCAGACAATGGGATGGAAGTGGATGTTAGGGCATTTAGTGCTTTGGCTGACAATGCTGCTTCCATTGGTTCGATTGGTCTGGATGATTGTTGAAATCTGGTTTTTGAAATAGGAGAGCAGGATGGCAGGACGAAGAACAAATATTGTGGAACTTCTGTTTGATATTATCCAAAGGAAAGACCCGAATTGGGTTGGGGCTATTAATGCTTGGAGATGCAGACAAAATAAAGTAGAAAATGCAGACCCAAGGATTGGGGATGTGGTAGTAGTTTTTAATGATGATATTAGGGATTACAATTTAGGAATCCTTATCGATTGCAAGGATGTTGCAATGTCAGGCTGGCCAGCAGACCTGCGGTGGAAACTGAAAGGAAGTATGGACTGGTGGAAACATTGTAGGAGATTAAAAATAAGTGACTTGGATACAATAACAGGATTTGCTGTTGATGTGGAAGGAGGATTTGAAAATGAGCATTGATGATATTGTGATGGACGGGCT
>Ga0265299_10004377_pt1 | contig 13383 bp, 8 predicted proteins | sample AusTroGonzalo_MG_4_FD_193485 | JGI IMG/M metagenome (GOLD analysis project Ga0265299, IMG submission 193485) | Bovine rumen microbial communities from tropical cattle in Woodstock, Queensland, Australia - Gonzalo_02 | ecosystem: Host-associated > Mammals > Digestive system > Stomach > Rumen ...
CGCCGTCCGCCAGTTCTATAACGGCAAGGCTGGTACAGAGCTTTTAGGCAAGAAGCTGGGGCTGCTGGCCTTCGGTAACGTGGGCCGCAACGTCGCTCGCATCGCCAAGGGCTTCGGCATGGAAGTCATGGCCTACGATGCTTACTGCCCCGCTGAGGTCATCGAGAAGTCGGGCGTGAAAGCCGCCAAGACGCAGGACGAGCTCTTCGAGCAGTGCGACGTCGTCAGCCTCCACATCCCCGCCACTCCTGAGACGAAGCAGAGCATCAACGCTGCCCTCGTCGGCAAGATGAAGAAGGGTGGCATCCTCGTGAACACCGCCCGCAAAGAGGTCATCAACGAGCCGGAGATGCTGAAGCTCATGGAGGAGCGTCAGGACCTGAAGTTCGTCACCGACATCATGCCCGATGCTAACGCCGACTTCGCCAAGTTCGAGGGTCGCTACTTCAGCACCCCGAAGAAGATGGGCGCCCAGACCGCCGAGGCCAATGCCAACGCCGGCATCGCCGCCGCCAAGCAGATCAACGCCTTCTTCAAGGACGGCGACACCCGCTTCCAGGTGAACAAGTAACAACTCCTGTATCTGTAAAATTGTTAAACGGCCAGATTTTCCGACGGGAAAGTCTGGCCGTTTCGTCTATTTTTTCCCTTTTTCTTCACTTTTCCTGCTTTTTTCTTTGTAGTTCTCGTTTTTCTTAGTAATTTTGCAACCGACCAGGTATCTTATTAAAACAGAGATATGGGAAAATTCATAAATCCTTTCACCGATATAGGCTTCAAGCGCATTTTCGGGCAAGAGGTGTCCAAGCCGGTGCTGATTACCTTCCTCAACTCTCTTTTGGAGGGGGAGCAGAAGATTGTTGACTTAAAGTATCTCGACAAGGAGCAACCAGGGGAGTCTACCGACGACAAATCACTCATCTATGATGTCTATTGTGAGGTGGAAGGTGGCGACCATATCATTGTGGAGATGCAGAACAAGAGCCAGCCCTGGTTCAAGGAACGTTGTGTCTACTATATGTCTCGTGCCATATCACGGCAGGGCGAGCCGGGTAAGGAGTGGCACTACAGCGACCTCAAGGCCGTCTATCTGATCGCCTTCATGAACTTCAAGCGAAGCGACATTTCAGAAAAGTTCAGAACTGATGTTTCCTTGATGGATATGGAGCGCCGTACGACATTCACAAATAAGTTGCGGATGGTGTTCCTACAACTGCCGCTCTTCACCAAGGAGGCAGACGATTGTAATACAATTTTTGAGAAAATCATATACGTGTTGAAGAATATGGATGTACTAAAGAGAATGCCTTGGATGGCCCAGGAGGCCGTATTTCAGAAACTGGCCAGCATTGCCGACGTGACCTCGCTGACAAAGCAGGAGCGGATGGCTTACGACGAGAACCTGCGCAAGTATCGCGATACTGTGGCCGTGATGGAAGGCCAGTATTTAGAGGGAATGGCGAAAGCTAACCGTGAGAATGCCCGCCGGATGAAGACCAAAGGTTATGCCGCAGAGGACATTGCCGAGATTACTGGCCTCACCATAGAAGCTGTTAACAACCTGTAATTTGTCTTCGTTTTTTTGCACATGATATAGTTTATTTATTTTGATTCTTAAAACTAAAGAAATACATATACTACCATAGCAAGACAACATAGGACATAAAGACTGGACGTCCACTCTTCAGATAATAAGTGTTATAAAAGAAAAAATGAGTACACAGACAATGACACATCAGATAGCAGATTATTTCAAGACCCAGCCAGTCCTGAAAGCATGGCTATTTGGCTCTTTTGCCCGTGGAGAGGAACGTGAGGACAGTAATGTGGACATACTCTTTGAACCAGACATGTCTCAACGCTTTAGTCTTCTTACCCTTGGAGGCATGTATATGGATTTGAAAGACTTGCTGGGTCGTGAGGTGGACCTCGTTCCAGAAGGGTCGCTGCTTCCCTTAGCAACTGAAAGTGCAAATCATGATAAAATCTTGATTTATGAGAGAGCCAGTTAAAGACAAAGGGCGTTTGGAACTCAGATATGCCTATGCCACCATAGCAAGACAACAATAGGACAATATGACAGGACGTCCACTTTTGATTCTTGTATTCTGAAAATTGGGAAGATAGGATAACTTCATTTGGGTAATGACAACGTTAATTGAGTACATTCGCATCCGTTAAACAAGCAACCCGTCATGCAACAGGAATACTATAAAGACGAGCAGTATGGCGAACAGCTTTTAATCAGTACCTGTGCCGACCAAAGGGAGCTATCTAGTAACATCCGTGCCGCCCGTTCCATATTAAATAGTTTTCCTGAAGTATCAATCATTATCAACCCGCATACAATGACATTCGGACATAAAAATCCGGAATACACTATTTCTGGAAAACTTGGTGACCGTAAAGGTATCATGGGAGAGAAAGGCGTAACAGCAGGATTCAAAGCCGCAAAGAAACAAGGTTGTAAGATTGTCATCATCGACCTTGATGAGCATATCCTTCAGGTACGGTCCTTTGAACTTTCAAAGTACATCTCACGCCGTAAGGCTGACTTTGTCAGTGGTATGATAGAAGCATGCTATGTAGTGTTCTCTGGTGAAGCCGTTGTGGTGAATGCTGCTTCACAAACACGCCGCGAGATAGAATCAGTCATAACACAACTAAAGCCGTAAGTACACGACCTACGGCTTTGTTTAATTGGAACGGTTGCGGAGCTTGATATTATCGCGCCTATATACAACTCTCATTCACGCTGCAAAGATAGGTATTTTTCTTTTTACTTCCAAATATTTCTCCGTTTATCTTCACTTTTTCTTCTTTTTTCTTTGTAGTTTCCCTTTTTCTTTGTATCTTTGCCCCGTCTTCATACCGAAGACCTGCTTGCGAGCGGGGCTGTATGAGGGTGGAGAACTATATATAGGAAAAAGCGTTACTTGCGCTTTGTGCCTGACGTGCAGGAATCTGGCAGTTCCAATCGAATAGTCAAGAACAAGGCAACAATGACGCTCATGGGTATGTAATATTATGTCATATTGCAAAAGCTAATGTAGGCTCAATGCACGTATGAACTATGTACATACAGGCGTGGGCTTCGGCGTTGCTCGTTCAAACTATTCGGGCGATGCCAGAGCCTCTGTACGTAGGACGAGTAACAGGTAGACTCCCACGCTTCTTTTTGTATAGTAATGTAAAGGATTATCAGATTATGGCTAATGGGAGAGGTCATCTATACAAAAATAGGAATGAATATTATCTATAATGGAGGAAAATTAGTTTACCACTACACCTCGACATCCACTCTGTTGAAGATTTTGGACAAAATAGAAGATGACCATCTTGTTTTCTTTGCCAGCGGTATGTCTTCATTAAACGATTCATCGGAGTTCATGTATGGCTTTAAGCAGCTTAGGAGATTGCTTCCTTCAATCGAGAACAAAGCTGAAGAACTTGAACAAAACTTTAGGCTATCTGAAATGTTAAAGAATACAGAAGACTCTTTCATAGTAGAGAGACTAAATGAGCGTTTTACTGACATACTGCTTAAAGAATGTCGGTCTCCATTTGTCATGTCGACTTCTACTGAAGGGGATAACATTCCAATGTGGGCAATGTATGGCGATGCTGGAAAAGGAGTTTCCATAGGCTTAGACATAGCGAATATGTATGTTCCTATAAAGATGAATGATGGCAGTATGGTTTTCGACATCACTAAATATGATACTAATGAACCTCATGCACTAAAGGTAGTCCACAGCTTGTCATTAAAGCATCCTGCTATGTTATTAAGCATATCAACATATAAAAAATATATTGAAACGGTAAAGTCACTTTCAAATAAAGTTGATATATTCAGATTACAATTAGTAACGCTCTATGAGATGTCTGTTTATGTGTCAGCTTTGACCAAGCATCCTGCTTTCAGTTTTGAGAATGAATGGCGAATAGTTAGAACCGCTTCCTGTCTCTCACAAATTAACTATAGGGTCAATTCACGTGGGAGTGTAATCCCATACATTAATATTAAGCTCCCTGTTAACTGTTTTAAGAAATTATACATAGGTCCTTGCTGTGAGAGCTCTTACCAAAAAGAAATCGTGGAGAAAATGCTATCCAATAAAGGCTTGGAACATTGTAAAGTCATTAAGTCAAGAGTTCCTTATAAGGGATAACCATATTGTAACAAATATATTAACTATGAACATATTATCTATGAGAACAATCATTTTGTCATTATTATTTGCTATTCCGATTATAGCAAATGCTGCTGCTGTAGAAATTGACGGTATCTACTACAATTTAGATAGCAATGCAAAGACAGCTGAGGTAACACACTACATCTCATGGTATAAAGGAGATGTAATCATCCCCAAAACTGTAGAGTATTATGGGATTACGTACAATGTGACAAGCATTGGGGATTTTGCATTCGCTAGTTGCTCAGACTTGACCTCTGTCACGATTCCTAACAGCGTAACGAATATTGGAGACCATGCATTCTCTTGTTGCAATAGTCTGACCTCCATTTCGATTCCAAATAGTGTGACAACAATCGGTGACAATTCTTTCTTAGGTTGCGATGGCCTAACCTCCGTGATGATTCCCAATAGCGTAACGGCTATTGGAGAACATGCTTTTTCCAGCTGCGATGACTTGACCTCTGTCATTATTGGCAACAGAGTGAATAGAATTGGAGATTATGCTTTTTACAAGTGCAATAGCCTGGACTCCATAAAGATTCCCAATAGCGTGACGAGTATTGGAAACTATGCTTTTGACATGTGCTATAATCTTTCCTCCGTAACGATTGGCAACAACGTGACAAGGATTGGAGACTATACTTTTGATATGTGTCATAACCTTTCCTCAGTCACGATAGGTAATAGTGTGATTACCATTGGAAAAAAAGCTTTCTATGGTTGCAGCAGAATGACCTCCATCATTATTCCTAACAGTGTGACGAGCATAGAGGACCATGCTTTTGATTCATGTAGGGGGCTGACCTCAATCACAATACCCAACAGCGTGACGACTATCGGAGAGTCTGCATTCGAAGGTTGCAGTGGTTTTACCTCTGTTACTATTGGGAATGGTGTGAAGAATATTTATTCTAAGGCGTTTTCTATTTGCATAAAATTAAAAGATTTTTATTGTTATGCCGATGAAGTACCTACGACGTGTTCTGATGTATTTCAGTATTCTTCATACTACGATGCGACTCTTCATGTGCCAGAGTCTGCCCTTGGCAAATATACATGGAGAGAACCTTGGAGTTCATTTAAGTATATTGTAAGTACCTCCTATAATCTTACTTATGTGGTGGATGGAGAAATGTATAAGACTTACAAATTGGCAGTTGGAAGCGCGATTTCTCCTGAACCCGAGCCTAAAAAGGATGGCTATACATTCTCTGGCTGGAGCACCATTCCTGCGACTATGCCGGAACATGACGTAACAGTATATGGTTCTTTCGTGCTGAATACTACCACTTATTTATTATACATTTCTGCTACAGGCAACGGTTCTGTGTCATATAATAATACAACTATTCGCAACAAGACGAGTACATTTACAGTAAACGAAGGAACAAATGCTACAATCACCTTCAGCCCTGACAATGGTTATAGGATAAAGACTGTAACGGTAGGGGGTACGGATGTAACAGCTAGTGTGACCAACAATCGATATACGGTAAGCAACATTAAAAACAATACGATAGTGGGGATAGAGTTTGAGGCGTATAATACATATACGCCTGGCGACGTGAACAACGACGGGTCAGTAAGTGTGACTGATGTTGGCTGCGCTATCAACTATATCCTGGAACAGGTGCCATCGACGTTTGTGTTCGATGCCGCCGACATGAACGGGGACAAGAGTGTATCAGTGACCGACGTGGGCATGATTATTAACTTTATCCTCAGTGAAGGGGCTGGCAGTCGTAAATACGGGAAAACTATGGAAGCAAATCACCATGATTACCGTAATAATAATCCCAATATTTCATTGGTACCGACAGCCGGCAGCAACTTAGAGCTGAAGTTGGAGGACAAGGATGCCTTCATAGGATTCCAGTTTGATGTGGAGGATGCCGAGGGTGCGGGCTGGCACGGGGCCTGCCCCTACATCAGTATGCAACTGTCAGATGGCGACGACCATGTGCTGACCAGCCGACAACTGAGCAATGGGAAATGGCGCGTGGTATGCTACTCTCTTTCAAACAGCTCTTTCAGTCCCAACAGTGGAGCCTCCCTGCTGACTATCAACACTGAGCGCAACGTTTCGCTCAGCGACATACGCCTAACCACTGCAGGGTTTGACGAGCTGCGACCTGCCGCCATAGTCAGCACTCCGACTGGCATCGCCAGTGTGGAGCAGGGCGTGAAGATTAATGCTGAAGGTGGAAAACTCTGCATTATTTCCGACCGTAACATCACCCTGCGGCTGTACTCCCTTGGCGGAAGTGCTTACAGGACACTCCAAGTGAAAAAGGGCGTGAACAGCTTTGACGGCCTACGTTCCGGTCTATACATGATTAATAACAAAAAAATAATACTGCGATGAAAAAAAATTATTTTCTTGTAATAGCACTACTCCTAATTCCTCTACTGTCGTCGGCAGAAGAGCGAAGTGAGCAGCAGATGCAACAGGCAGCCTTGCGTGTGTTGAACTCCATAGGAACACACGGCAACAGGGCTCCGCGCCAATCGTCAGCGTTGAAGTTGAAGATAAAAAAGCCAAAGCTGTCTGTCTATGGCTATGATGGCGGCGGCTTTGCCGTCGTTACAAACGACGATCGTTATAATGACGTGATAGGTTATTCCGATACGGAATACAACGACACCGTCATGCCTTGTGGTTTCAAGTGGTGGATAGAGACAGCCAATGCTACGATGGAGCAGACGGACAATCAAGAAACGGCCTATTCAAGCATAAGAAAATCAAAAGCTAGTGTGGAGCCTTTCCTCGCAACCAAATGGGGACAGGGTAATCCGTTTAACGCACTGCTTTATTGCACCATTGGAAGCAATTCATACCAGTTTGTTACAGGGTGTGTCGCTACGGCTATGGCCCAGGTAATGAAACACTATGAGTATCCTGAAAAGGGCACAGGCTGGGTGTCGTATGTTGTATGGCATTACCTGGCGAAAATGGAACATACCTTCGGCGATTATTACGACTGGAGCAATATGCTTGACGTTTACAACTATCAGGAATGGGGAAGCATGAGTACGGCAACAAAAGCTGTAGCAACGCTGATGCGAGATTGCGGCATGGCTGTGGAAATGAACTATGGAACAGAGTCGATAGGCAGTGGTGCAAGTTCTGCTGCTATAGCCCCTGCATTGAAAGAGCATTTCTCTTATGGTGATAAAACAGCCTTGTATAAACGCTCATATTATAGCAAGACTAATTGGATGCAGATGATATATGAAGAATTGAGCAACAATAGGCCAATTATTTACATAGCAATTGACAAGAATGACGAGGAGAATACTTCGGGGCATGCCTTTGTGCTTCATGGGTATAATTCTTCTGGTGCCGTCTATGTTAATTGGGGATGGAAGGGGACTTGCGATGGATATTATGATATTGATTTGCTCAACCCTGACAATTACCAATTCAGTGAGGAACAAGAAATGGTGTTTGCTGTGCCTGGGAACATCGACATTCCAGACGACCCAGCTCCAGCGACCAACAGCCTGAATGTTCAGAGCGTAGAGTTAGCTCCTGGGGAAAGCGTCAACTTGGACATTGATTTGAAGAATGACACAAAGAACCTGATGGGCTGGCAGTGCGACATTATGCTGCCAGAAGGGCTTACACTGGAAACGAAGGCCAACGGGAAGCCCGCAGCCACGTTGGGCAATCGCTTTGCCAACACAGAACACAGCATTTCATCAAACCGACTGGCAAACGGTGCCTATCGCTTTGTCGTTACATCAATGGATGGTGAGGCCATACCCGGAACTGCTGGCAAGCTTTTCACGGTAACGCTGAAGGCCAATGCTTCTTTAGCGGAACGGACTGGCACGGAGCCAGCCCCTACACTGACGGGGAAGATGACGAACATAGAATTCAATACGCAAGATAATCAAAAGTTGACTTTCGATGATGTAGCTTTCACTGTCGCAATTACTGGAAGTGCGCCTAATGGCGCAGAACAGACAGATAACATTCTGAAAGTGCAGGGTGTTGAAATGTTTCCCGGCGAGAGTGTCGCAGTCAACATTGAAATGGAGAATAAAGCTACGAACCTGATGGGTTGGCAGTGCGACATTGTGCTACCTCAAGGCCTGTCGTTAGCGTTGAAAGCTAACGGAAAGCCCGCTGCTAAACTGGGTGATCGCTTTAATTCGACTGAGCATAGTATCTCTTCGAGCCGTCTGGCCAACGGTGCCTACCGATTTATCGCCACGTCGATGGACGGCGAGGCGATTCCAGGTACGAGTGGTACATTGTTCACGGTGACGCTACAGGCCGATGCCTCTTTGGCGGAACGGGCTGGCACGGGGCCTGCCCCTACACTGACGGGAACAGTGACGAATATTGAGTTTAATACGCAGGATAATCAGAAGCTGACACTTGCCGACGTTACGTTTTCCATCACCATCCCTGGCGGTGGAGGGCAGAAGTGTGCCACTCCCACCATTGCCTACGACAAGGGGGAGCTGGTATTCTCCTGCGAGACGGAAGGTGTGAAGTTCATCAGTGAGGTGAAGGTTGCTGATGCGAAGAGCAATGAAGAGGAACGGGTACAGTTGATGCCTACATATATTATTAATGTATATGCCACCAAGGATGGCTTTGAAGACAGCGACGTGGCGACGGCTACCATCCGCTGGCGCGACGGACGACCCCTGATGGAAGGTTTCAGTAGTGTGGAGGTGAACATGGAGGAGGCCAGCGATGCGAACGGTGACAATGTGGTTGACGTGGCCGACATTGCCACCGTCATTGACATCATGGCGGCAAAGGCTAGGCAACAGCAATGATGCAAAGGTAAGTCACGCAAATAGTAAAGTACCATTAGCAGTCTTACTCCTGCTCAAGCGTGAAGGTCAGACGGCTGAGAATCTTTGCGGAAGAGGTTCCTACCAAGGCTTCAAACTCTCCAGGTTCTGCGTGCCATTCACTTTTCTCCTCGTCGTAGAATGAGAGGGCCGACTGGTCGATGGTGAAAGTTGCCTGTTGCGTCTCTCCTGGCTGGAGGAACAGCTTTTGGAAAGCTTTTAATTCCTTGACGGGTCGCTGAACGGAGGCTTTCTGGTCAGAGATATAGAGCTGAACTGTTTCTGCTCCGGCCTTGTTGCCTGTGTTGGTGACCTCGATGGTGAAGGAGATTTTTCCGTCGGGCGTCATCTGTGGCTTGTCAGTATTTAACTTGCCATATTTGAAGGTGGTGTAGCTCAGGCCGTGGCCGAATGGGAAGAGCACGGAGGACACGGAGGAGGCAGAGGGCACGGAGCCATTGGCAAGAATCTTTGCTTTCTTTGCCTTTGCGGGAAGGTCTGCCCAACGGTAACCCACAAAGATGTCCTCTTTGTACTCCTCGTCGATAACCTTGTGGTCAGGACGCCATGTACCTGGGTAGGCGTTCAAGGCATGGGCACCACACTGGTCGAGGGATGCGAACCAGGTAAACGGCAGCTTGCCAGAGGGATTGATGTCGCCGAAGAGAACGGAGGCGATGGCAGTGCCTGTCTCAGAGCCGAGGAACCAAGCCTGCACGATGGCGGATACCTTATCGGCCCAAGGCATGGCGACGGCATTGCCGCTGATGTTCACATAAACCAGACGGGGGTTTACGGCTACGAGGGCCTCGATGAGTTCGTTCTGACCGTAGGGTAGTTCGTATAGTTTGCGGTCGTGGCCCTCACAGTCTTGATAGTCGCTCTTGTTCAGGCCTCCGAAGAAGATGACGACATCAGCCTGCTTGGCCTTCTCCACTGCCTCAGCGGTAAGCTCGGCCTGTGAACGGGTCTCGCGGAGGCTGCGGCCTACGGTGACACCGTCAAAGCTCTGGATGGTGTCGCCGACGTAGCCACGGGCGTAGTCACATTGAACATTAAACATTGAACATTGAACATTAATGCCATCGAGGGGAAGGACTTCGTGCTGAACCTTGAGGGAAGAGGAGCCACCGCCGACGGTCATCATCTTGATGGCGTTCTCGCCGACAACGAGGATGCGCTGTGATTTGGAAGGGTCGAGGGGAAGCAATCTGTTGTCTTTACCTTCTTTATCTCCTTTACCTCCATTAACTCCCTTACCTACTTTAACTCCTTCATTCTTCAGCAGCACAATTCCCTCCTGGGCAATCTTCCTGGCAGCCTCATAGTGGGCATCGGAGCAGAGGAAGCCGTAGGGCTTGTTGCGGTTCATCGTAGTGCGGTAGAAGAGGCGCAGCACCCGGCGTACCTTCTCGTCAAGCTCCTTGGTGGTGTACTTGCCCTCTTTGATGAGTTTTTTGTATGCCTCCGCCAGGTAATAGCTGTCGTAGGCATTGGTGCGCCCCATGGTCAGGCCGTCGGTCCATGTGCCAAACTCGAGGTCGAGGCCGTTGACGATGGCTTCCTCAGTGTTGTGGCAACCGCCCCAGTCGCTGATGACTACGCCGTCGAAGCCCCAGTCGCGTTTCAGAATTTTGTTTAATAGAATGTTATTATGACAGTTGTGTTGGTTCTTGTAGAGGTTATAGGCACCCATGATGGCCCATGCGCCACCCTCCTGCACGGCAGCACGGAAGGCGGGCAGGTAGATTTCATGGAGGGCACGGTCAGAGACGACGACGTTCACCTGATGACGGTATTCCTCGTCGTTGTTCAGACAGTAGTGCTTCACACAAGCTGCAACACCCTTCGACTGGAGTCCCTGCACGTAGGGCACAACCATGCGCGAGGCCAGATAGGGGTCTTCGCCCATGTACTCGAAGTTTCGGCCTCCGAAAGGCGTGCGGTTGATGTTCACACCCGGGCCAAGGATAACGCTCTTCTTGCGGTAGAGTGCTTCTTCGCCAAGCGAGGTGCCGTAGAGACGGGCCATCTCAGGATTCCATGTGGCGGCCAGACAGGTGAGTGCCGGGAAGGCCACACATGAGTCGTTGGTCTGTCCGGCCTGTACCCACTCGTCCCAGAGCACGTCAGGACGCACGCCGTGAGGGCCGTCGTCCGTCCAGAGGTCGGGGAAACCGAGACGCTTCACACCAGGACTGGAGAACTTCGACTGGGCATGAATCACTGCTATCTTCTCGTCGAGCGTCATGCGGGAGAGGGCATCGTCGATGCGCTGCTCCACAGGCTTTGTCTCATCAAGATATACGGGCGTTATCTGAGCCTGTAGCGGACTCAGGCAGAGCCAGCCCGCTACTAATATAACAATATGTTTCATGATTCAAGATTCTAATATTCTTTTTACCACAGATTATGTAGATTTCACAGATGATAGAATAATCCGTGCAATCTGAGTAATCTGTGGTAGTTGTTTCATGATTTACCTCTTTTGGAAAACGCGAATGTAATCTACTTCCATCGTAACGGGGAGGGAAGTCTCGTCAACGCCCTGTGCGCCACCCCAGTCACCGCCCCAGGCGAGGTTGAAGATGACGTAGAAGGGATCGTCGTAGGGCCAGTCGTCACGCCCCAAGCCACGGTTGTCGTAAGAGAGCTGCACCTTGCCATCGACGTAGGTGGTGATGTTTTGTGCCGTCCAGAGGATGGCGTAGGTGTGGAACTCACCCTCGGCACCTTCGCACTTCATCTCATGAGTCACCTGGGTGTTGTTAGAGTGGACATGTGCATTGGCGTGGAGGCTCGAGGAAACATAGTCGGGATGGTAGCCTACCTCCTCCATGATGTCAATCTCGCCGTCGGCGGGCCATGAACGGAAGTTCACGGGCATCATCCAGAAGGCTGGCCATGTGCCTTTACCTTTCGGCAGTTTGATGCTGGCCTCGATGTAGCCGTACTTCCAACCCTCCTTCACCTTCGCATAGACACGACCGGAATAGACCTTGCCGTTCTCCTTCAAGGCGGTGATGCGGAGTTTGCCGCCACGTATCTCTGTGACGAGATTGCCTTCGGGGGTCTTGTGGTTCACGTAGTTCTGGAGCTCGTTGTTCACCCAACCGGAGTTCTTCACCTCGTGTGTCCAGTCGTCAGGGTTCAGCTCGGAGCCTTTGTCGAACTCATCCTGCCAGACGAGGGAGTAACCCTCTGGGGCGTTGTAGGCCGACTGTGCGGCATCAGACTGAGAAACGGCAATGGCCTTGCGGGCGACACCCGACATGATGACGACGCTGCCTTTACGGACGGAAGTAGTGGGATTCTCCTTGACGGTGACAGTCACCGTGCCCGTCTGTGACGTAGTATTGTTTGCATCAACGATGATGAAATCAGCATCGGAGTATGCTCCCCATTCCTTGCCTGTGGTGGTGACGTTGACCGTGTAGCTGCCGCCCTCAGCAGGAATGTTGATACTCTCCTGTGAAACAGTGATAGAGACAGGAGCAGGCTGCGGGTCGTCGTTGTCGCTCCCACTGCAGCCCCAGAGGGCGGCAGCGAGAGAGAGCAATAATGTATTTAGCATGATCTTTTTCATTTTAACTATTAATTATAAACTATAAACTATGAACTGTATTACGCCTCTTTAAAGATAATCTTACTGATTTTCACCTTCGTCCCGGCAGGCGAACCACCGAAGTCGAAGAACAGACGGATGGCCGTAGCATCGGCACCTTCCTTCAGCTTGGCATTCTTCAGGGTATAAACGAATGGCTCGTCGGCGGTGATGTCGTGACGTCCCTCGCAGAAGAAGTTGGTGTCGCCAGCATCCGTGAGCTTGATGGTCACCTGCGGACAGTCGTTGTCGGCCTCCATCACCATGTAGAAGTTATAAGCCTTCGAAGCAGAGGCTGTAAGCTTGGTGTCGATGTGGAACTGTCCCTGCCACTGGCTGCCACCCATACCCTCGGGCAAGGTGATTTCGTAGGTGTCGCCACTGTGAGTAGCCTCGGGCTGAGGATCAAGCGGAGTCCAACCATTGTCAGCAAACCAGTAGCCGAAAGTATCAAACAGCGTGCCATCGTCAACAGCCTTCCAGAGGTTGGCAGCACTATTGTAGTCCCAGTCCATTGTGGGAGCGTCGGGATTGTCGGGTTTATCACCACTGTTGTCGGGGGGCACGGTGCCGTCGTTGTCGGCATGGTTCTTCAGCACGATGTTCGAGATGTTGACGATAGTACCAGCCTGGCAGCCGCCGAAGTCGAAGAAGATGTCAACCTTATCCATGTCGATACCGGGCATGTCGCTCTTCCAGAAGATATAGTCCTCGCCAGCCTTCAGGTCGATGCGGTCGGCAAAGTAGAAGATGCCGTCGTTACCG
>Ga0265299_10004380_pt1 | contig 13381 bp, 13 predicted proteins | sample AusTroGonzalo_MG_4_FD_193485 | JGI IMG/M metagenome (GOLD analysis project Ga0265299, IMG submission 193485) | Bovine rumen microbial communities from tropical cattle in Woodstock, Queensland, Australia - Gonzalo_02 | ecosystem: Host-associated > Mammals > Digestive system > Stomach > Rumen ...
GTAATCAATTAATTTATTATTGATATACGGATTTGGTTGATTAAAACCTATATGCTTTCCACCTTGAATAGCATGCCAAATTAATATACATTTTTTAGGAACTTGAGAAGGAAATTCATCAATTACAAGTACGTCATAATTACCAGATGTAATATCGGGATGCTTATGATGCCACTCTAATTCAATAAATTTCTTATTTTCCTAATAATAATCATAAAGAGCAGAAATGTTTTCTGCTCTTCCATATGGGCGCGTTCCCGCAAATAAGACTGGTTTATTCATTAGTAATCTCCTTAAAGTCAATCTCCCATATAAGGTTCATAAGGGAGCCAAGCTTTTACGGCATCTGTCATGTCTCTATCTTTAAATTTATCCCAAGTCCATCTATAGTGATTATTAGATGATAAATAAAAATTCATTTTATCTATATAGAGTGCTACATCTCCCCATATAAAAGTAACAATATACGCACCAGATGTTTCTGGTAATTTATCTTTACAAGAAATCCATTCCATAGTGATACCTCAAAATAATAATAATGGTGCCCAGGGTTGGAGTTGCACCAACTAATAGCAGATTTTGGCGGGGCGTCGCGGTACTGCCCTTTGGTTTCTAGGCCCTTGCTTTCCTAGCGTGTTCTTTACACTACCGCCCCATATTGGTGCCAGAGATTGGAGTTGGACCAATCAATAGCGCATTTTCAGTGCGCGGACTTCACCGGTTGTCTACTCTGGCATATAGGGGAATTTTTACCGACCTCGTGTGCGGATTCCACTATCCCCATTGGTCATAAGCCCTCACCGCTAGCATGGGTGGAACGACAGGACTTGAACCTGCACTTCTCTTAATTGGAGAAACTGGGGCCACAACCCAGCGCGGCTACTATTTCGCCACATTCCACATAAGTACCGGTATAGAGAATTGAACTCTAATCTACGGTTTAGAAGACCGTTATTCTATCCTTTGAATTATACCGGCATTCAAGTGCCCCTGGGGCGACTTGAACGCCCGACCCTGTGATTAAAAGTCACATGCTACTACCATCTGAGCTACAGGAGCATTATGTAAGGTCATCTTCCATAAAAATAACCTGTTTACCGCGCGCGATTGCATACCTAATTTCGCTACGGGTACTCGCGCCAATATACCCATCTTTATTGATAACATAAATAGCATCAGACATATCAATCTTGCGTTTATGAATGTCATCAAGCATTACTTTTTGTTCTTCCGTAAAAACATCTCCACTATGTCCATAACAACCAACAGAAATAACAATGTTCCCAGATAAAGTAAGCATTTTATTAACACGTTCAAAATCATCTTTAAACCTCGTACTACCACATAGCGTAATTACTTTATATTCACCAATCATAGTAATACCTCCAAATAAGTGCACCAACGGGGACTTGAACCCATCGAACTCCAGCATTAAGAGTGCTGTACTCTACCAATTGAGTTATTGGTGCATATTCCGTGGCTATTTTACTTCGCCACGGCGAAGGTTATTCTCACTACTGCGAACAACTTTAAAGGGCGTCCATAGGTCCACTCTATCCTGGCTATTATGGGATTTGGTACCGGCGGGTGGATTCGGACCACCGATCTTGAGGGTATGAGTCTCACGCTTTAACCAACTAAGCTACGCAGGCATAAAATCATTCTATTATTCACTCGCAAGGAATCGTATTACGAGATCTCCCACATCGCAGACTATAAGCGTTTTGCTCGGTATCCAACCATTAACGCAAATAATAGAATGATAAGTGCTCGGTGACGGACTCGAACCGCCGACCGTCCGGATGTAAGCCGGAAGCTCTACCAACTGAGCTAACCGAGCAAATGCGGCCCTACCGAATCGAACGGCGGGATTAAGCCCTGTAGTGCTATCCTTTCGGATGACTTTGCAGAGAACCAAGGCACCGCGAATGTTTGCCTTTACCTACGCATAGGTGTTTGCTACTACCGACATCTCGGCGGAAGTGGTTTTCATTCTTCCTAATCTCCGAAAAGACTAGCCGCTATTTGGTGGAGTAGAGGGAGGGTTGCACTCCCTGTCCAGCCTATAGTCAATATTAAGAAATACTTACACGATAGTCAGTTATAGGTCTGACAACCACAGAGCAATATTTCGTTGGACTGTGAAATATTAAGAGCAGCTGGTAAAACCAATTCGCTGATCTATCATTGAGCCGCAGGTAGTTACCGATTAGCAGGTCTACCGTTTAAGCTAGCCATCAAGCGGCTAAAGCGAAATCAAATTCGTCGTTTCTTTGTGTTTGCTGCTTAAGGCGCGCTGCCTACCCGTGTTCTTAATACACCCTATACCTGTCGATACTACGCTACCCCATATGGAGCCACCAGAGAGACTTGAACTCTCGACCTGTTGATTACTAATCAACTGCTCTGCCAACTGAGCTATAGTGGCACAAAGTACGCCGTGCAGGACTCGAACCCGCATCAATAGGGCCGTAACCTATCGTTTTGTCCAGTTAGACTAACGGCGTATAAAAAGAGGGAGAGGAGGGTATCCTCTCCCTCTCAACAATACTATTATAGTATAAATTTGAGAAAAAGTCAAATAATAAATTTTTTAATTTAATCAAAGCAATCGCCAACGTGATTAATTGTAATTCCTAAACCTAACGCAGTATCATAATCTTCAATTACAATGGTAGGTTCACCAGGAACTAATGGTGTCTTTCCACGCTCAGGTTTATCGGGTCTTTCCCATAATTTATTGGTAATTGTAGTCACATTATCCTTGACTTTAATACTTTTAATAGTATATCCTAATACATCGTGTTCTTTCCAAGCATATTTAATTTCTTTACCTTGCTCATTATATACTGGAACTGTTACAGTAACTTTTGTACGCACAACATATGTTTGGATATACTTACCATCACCATATAATTCTACTGTAACGGTCGCTGGACGAGTGTCTCCCTTGTTATCATTATCATCCCACTGTTTACGAATACTAATTTCCTTAGTTACTTCTGGAGTAGGAGTAGGTTCTGGAGAAGGCTCTTCACTTGGAGTAGGGCTCGGCTCTTCACTCGGGGTGGGAGTAGGAGTAGGACTCGGTTCAGGACTTGTCGTAATTGTAGGCGTAGGTGTAGGAGTCGGTGTTGGCGTAGGAGTTTCTGGAGGAACTTCACTTGGAGTAGGTGTAGTAGGAGGAGGCGTTTCCTCAATTAATTTATTAATGAAGACAAATTCCATACCTTCTTCGCGCACATACTTAGTAATAGTTTGTTCAGAGATAATTTTATATTCTTCTGGAATATCAATCTCTTCAACAGTATATTTACCTGGCTTTACGCCTTCAATTTCATATGTTCCATATCCTAATTCTGTATCCACACTAATTTCTATATAAAGAGGCTTTTCCAATCCTATGCCGCTAACTTTAAAGAAGAAAATAGCAGTATCTATCTTTTCTGCGCCCATTAATATCTTTTTAATAGTAAAAGTAGCCGGATGTGCTGGCGTTGGAGTAGGAGTGGGCGGAACAGTTACTGTAGTTTGCTCTGGAGTCGGAGTAGGAGTTGGTTCTACAGTAGGAGTAGGTGTTGGGTCTATATCTGTTTGCGTAGCAGGTGTTGGTGTTGGAGTTGGTTCCTCTGAAGGAGTAGGTGTTGGCTCTTCGCTTGGTGTTGGAGTTGGCTCTTCACTCGGAGTAGGCGTTGGTTCTTCTGAAGGTGTTGGTGTAGGTTCTTCACTCGGAGTTGGAGTTGGTTCCTCGCTGGGAGTCGGAGTGGGTTCTTCAGAAGGGGTTGGAGTCGGTTCATCAGACGGCGTAGGAGTTGGCTCTTCTGATGGGGTTGGAGTTGGAGTCGGCTCTTCACTTGGTGTAGGAGTTGGAGTTTCTTCTGGAGTTGGCGTTGGTGTAGGTACATAAGGAGTTGGCGGTGGGGTAGGAGAAGAACTAGGTTTTGGAGTATTATAGCTATTTACTACTTCAATTACAGTATTTTCTGTGATTTCAAATTCTGTAGTTGTTGAATCTACAGGTACTCCATTTACTAAAATTGCGCTAATATGCGTATCATCATATTTCTGTTCAGAAACAGTATGGATACCCACCATTAAGTCTTCTAGCGTTACTGTACCTTCATTCGCAACTAACTGATATGCTTCTCCATCAATATATAAAGTATAAGACGGCGCGGAAACTTGGTATGGAACACCAGTATGATACCAAACCTGCCCATTATTTTGTGTAGTCCAGTACATACGTTCGCCCAATTTAATAGTAGACCAGTCTTTAAGGTCAATAAAGTTTTGAGAATATTTCCAAATAAGATTGGAATCGCCGCTTTCCATAGCTAAAATTTCTTCTGCTGTCATTGGATAACGCGGCTCGTAGATAATAGTAGGTAAAGTACCCCCAGTTGAACCGCTTTTAATTTCATCCATACGGAAGGGATGCCCATTTTCATCAACCCAAATTACCCAGTGGTCAGCATCACCGCATTTATTAGAACGGTGTCCTTCTTTGGATGTATTGCCAGCGGGATTCTTAATCCAATCACGGCGCCAATAGCCGCCACCCGCTTTAAATTTAATACCATCCATATAATCACAACGAATATGCCAGATACTTCCAACTAATGTCTTTTTAACTGTAAGGTCAACAGTAGGTATGGGCGTTACAGTTGGAGTGGGAGTAGGCTCATCATCAATTACTGGAGTCCAATAGTTAATATGAGTTTCTGCGTGAGAAATAATATTATTACCTACAATAGAACCACAGTGATTACTTGAAAGTACAGTAACAGTAGCATTTGGCGCGATTAAATGACCAGCTAAGCCCTGTACAGTTACAGTTTTAGCATCTGTCCAATAAATTTTTTCAATGACTGCGTGACCCTCATCGTTACTAGCACAATGATAATCATTATATTCAAGTTTTACGTGGTTATTTGAATCTGGTTTAACATAAATCCAAGTGTCATTGTTAGGTAAATTATTAATTAATTTTATCCAATAGCGTTTAGTTTTAGATACGGCTTCATCAGTTAAACCATAATATTGATCTGGTCCTTGTTCACTTGTACGCGATTTAAATTCAATATCAGAGTTATTTTGATAAATATAACTGTTGCCAGCATCTTGATGGTTAACAGAACCATCATCTACATATAGTTTGCCGCCATTCAATGAACCGCCGATCCATAACGAACCGCGCACGTGTCCGCGCATACTCATATTATTGAGTGCGACAAAGCTAAATTTAGAAAGGTTTGATAGCTTTACAACATAATTTTTTGCTACCGGACCTAAATCTGTCTGTGTTGCTTCTGATTTGGCAATAGTAATTACACTACAGAGCATACAAACAATCAAGAATCCAACGAGAATTTTTTTCATTCTAATCCCTCCAATTCTACTAATACACGATATAAGTAAGAGTAATTATCTTTATCTAAAGTAAAGGTGTAAATTTGTTCTGTTGCCCCTGTAATGTCTAACCAATATGGCAATTCAAGAGCATATTGCCATTGGAATTTAATCTTGTCTTCTTCTTTGAAATTAACAAGTATTGCCGTTAATACTATTGTGTCACCGTCTTCTGCCATATCTATATATACTTGGCGCTCAAATTGAATTTCAATTTCGCCCCAATCGTCATCTTCAATTTCTACTAAGTCTGAAGGAGTAGCAGGGGATTCACCATATGCTATTCCATAAAAACATAATAAGACACATAGTAGTATTAAAAATCTTTTCATATGGTTCCTCCTTGTACTAAAAATAGGGACGTCCGATGACGCCCCTTAGTGCGCCAAGACGGCGCGGTTGGTCTATGAGTTTTACGACATTGAGTACCACTGGTCGAACTGGTGCCCGAAGCCGGACTTGAACCGGCACGCTCTTGCGAGCGACAGATTTTAAGTCTGTTGTGTCTACCAATTCCACCACTCGGGCAAATAAAAAGGAGATTAGGATTTGTTTCGCGTTCTAGATACGCATCTTCGAGTATTAAGTCAAATAAAGATTCATGACTCCCAATCTCAATAGGTCCGCGCCTATAGGTCGCGGCGATTACTATTGTGCGCTTCTCCAATAGTAGAGTATTTATATCCCGCGTCAGCACAACGCGGCGGCCCCAAGGTACGCATACTCGTCAGCAGAGGCGCTGGCAGCTCTATTAATACCAGGGCGGATTACTGTCATTTGTCTGGCTTTGTCATAACCGAACCGCTCGTGTCATATATACGACCTACATCTTTGTGAGACTTCTCACGGGTGAGGAATAAACCCAGCGCTATGACGAACGCTTGTGCTTTCGCACGGTGGACCCGGCCTCCAATTTCAGGCAGCCCAAGGAACTAGTTTTTACTCTTGGTGGAGACAACTGTGTACATCAGTTGAGCGTGTACTCATTAAGCACGCGCCATATTTATCATTCAACATATTGCCACTTAAAACCATAAGCAGTTTTCTTTTTTCCACGGCATACATTTGTAATACACGTTTCAGTTGAATGTTTATTTTCACGCTTTAATGAAGCTGCGGCTTCAACAATACTATTAAAAATGGCGATAATTTCATTTGTATTTTTATCTATTTGATAGACTTTTCGCCGTTTACAAAATCCCCTATTTGGATTTATTAAACAAACCCGTTTATATATTTCTTCTTGAGTTATATGATACTCTCGTTTAAGAATATCGCTTACTGATTCTCGTTTATGATTTGTTAATTCTGCGATTTCTGTTATAAGTTTACCTTCATTCCATAATTGAAAGATTTGAGTATAATCAGTTCGCTTTCCATCGCCACCGAATGTAGCATTATATCCATTATAATAGGTATTATAATAGTTAATCCAATATTGTTCTCGTTCATTTAATTGACTATTATCTACTTCTTCAATTTCATCAATAGTAAAATGTTCATTACCATATTTCCGCATTGCACGATAAATAGGATGATTTGAACGAGTGCCTAAACTTTCTTTTAAATGTTCTTTCCAACGTTCTTGAATAGTTCTTGTAGTTTGACCAATATAAATTTTTTCATTTATATCGTTCATAATCTTATAAATATAACCCATATTTCATCACTCCTATGATGTAAATAAAATGAGCCGGTGTAGGAGCACCTTCATCTCATTGGTTCATGACGCCAACGCTCCCTCATTAGCCTTGCAGCCCAAACGGTAGTTTTAAGCGTTATTGACGCTTTTGAGACATACTGGTCCCTCGACTACACGAGAGGTGGTAGTCATTAGCTACGACCCTTCATAACGGTGCCGTCGCCTTATGGGTCGCACACCGTGCCTCCTAGCTTAGCCAGGTCGGTCTCTTTCTTACATATTTATTATATCAGAAATTCTATTTTATGTCAAATATTTATTATTCAGTTTTTACATTGACATAATCTAGTACTTCTTTCATACCCAATCCACCTTCATCCCAGGGCTTCATACAATAATCCCAAATTTTTGGATGAGATACTTTGAGTTGCTGGAACCGATTTGGTTCTTTTTCCATATGGCATCCAAAACCGCAGAAGATACATCCCGTTCTATGGATTCCAGTAGTAGAAAGTTTTCCTTTCTTATCTTCTACAATATCACCATATAATGGACAATAAGGAACATTATATTCTTTCAAGTACTGAAGAATATCTTGTTCTGTCCAAAAAGATAAAGGTTTACTAATTGGTTCTTTTCCATCAAAAGCATTACAGCCGCTACGAAGCCATTCGTTTCTTCTCATAATAGATTCTTCTGCGAGAGTTCCAATAATAGGATGACGGCCTGTTTCTTTTTGATATTTATGACCAGGCTGCTTTTTCATTACATCACAGCAATAGTCACTAATTTTAAACGGCGCATCTACTAGATAGTACCATTTTCCATCACCAAATCCAAAAATTTTACTATCATATTCGCCGCTTAAAAATTTCGCGCGAGCAGAATTTGGATTGCGTTTTGCGGTCGCTACATAACCAGCAATTTTCTTACTCACTAATGGGTAGCCGAATAACTCAATTACCTGTCTAAATGTTTTTGATGGTCTACGAATTTCTACATTGTCCCAAGTTTGAACAAAAGTTTTAACTTCAGGATATTCAAGTCCTGTGTCTACAAAAATTGCGGGAACTTCTGGATAAATTTGTCTAATAATGTGTAGTAATACCGTGCTGTCTTTTCCTCCGGAAAAGGCTACATAAACCTATCCGTCAAAGTGATGATAGTATTCCATAATTTTTGCCATCGTGGTCTAAATTTTCCACGATAAATCCATACCCTACATATTTTTCAAATCTGTAGCGGTATACTTTCTTTCTGTTGATGCCATATTTTTTTACCTCACTATAGAGTAATATTACACTTTCAATGCCGTCTTATATCCCGCGTCACGAAAGTGCGAAACAATGATAGCGGTTTTAAATCCGTTATTTATACTGCCGGAGATGGGAGCAGTGTGTACCCCGTCCGAGAGTTGAACTCGGTACAGGATATAATTATATTAAAGCCCATTCCTCATCAGAGTAAGATTTAATTTCTTTTTGTTTTATAGGCAATCCCACCGCAATACACCATTTTCTTACCGCATTATCTGAAACATTTCCATATTGTTTTGCAATAGTGGTAAATGGTGTAGTACGAATTAGTAATTTTAAAGTTTCTCTATCTGGTCTTTCTACTACCCGTTGATGCTTTTGCGAGCATTCCATACAATAAGTACATCCATTAGAAATTTGTTTTCCACAGTCTATACAATAATATTTTTTATGATGAGGATTACGAGCATTTGTAGTCTCTAATTGACTATTACAATTAGGACACACCCAACGTAAATTTTCAATCCTGTCATCATCATTGGTACCATTAATATGATCTAATATTAATGTTAGGGCCTGATTATTCCAAACAGTACTTTGTCCACAAATCATACAATGAATAGGTGGATTATATTGTTTGTAAAATCGTCTTAGTGTACTTTGACTAGCTGTACTATGTTCACAAAACACATTTTCTTCTGTACGTTTTATTGGTATAATACTAGTAAAATGTTCTACAGAAATTCCTAATTTATCTATTTTTTCTTTAAGTAAATTAGTAGAATCCCCAGAATTAGATTGATAACCAAGATTTCTTAAACAATCTGCATAAGAATAACTACTAGCTATTATTTTAGCAAATTGTTCATCAGTATAAGTATCCATTAATCGTTGTTTCATAAATATCACCTCAATAATATTTGTATAAGAAAGACTTGATGTTGAGGCATCATTATCTCATTGGTTAATTACTCCAATGCTACTCTTTCTTTTAGTACCCCGTTCCGGAGATGCTCCGGACCCTCGTGCTTGAAGGGCACGCGACTTAACTGACCGTCCCACGGGGCTTAGAGGAAGGCACGTTTTATAGTGCGGTGCCCAAGCACTTTACGCTGATTAAATACTTCAGCCGGAATACTACCGCGAACCGAGCTGAAGAAGCGGCCCGACTAGGCTTTGCTCCTAGGACTTTCTGATTAACGGTCAGACGCTCTGCTGGACTGAGCTACCGGGCCATAGTAGCAGCTAGGGGAGTTGAACCCCTCAAAGGTTGGTTATGAGCCAACTGACTCAACCGCTCGTCATAGCTGCGATATAAAAGCTATATTCGCATATTTATCATGGAATATAGCAATCCACTTACTTTCGTTGTCTTTTTATTATAGTGTGCTGCTAAATGACTGAGCGGGCGCAACCCGTAGGTTAGTGGGAATTCATCCTTTCCGCACACTGGTTGTCAGTTAACTATTTATGAATCGCGCTTAACTGAACCAAAGGAGCGATTAGCGATCCTGACGGGACTCGAACCCGTGTTCTCTAACGTGACAGGCTAGCGCTTTAACCAACTAAGCTACAAGACCAAATGGAGCACCTAACGGGATTCGGACCCGTGAACCAACCTTGGCAAGGTCGTATGTTACCACTACATCATAGGTGCGAAAAGTCGGAGTAGCAAGATTTGAACTTGCGACCCTCTGATCCCAAATCAGATGCGCTACCAGACTGCGCTATACCCCGATAAAGAGGCAGACTCCTTGTATTTGCTACGGTCTGCCAGCGTAGCCACCATTTAACATCGTCCATAACTTAATTATAGCCTACTCCGAACTTCATATCGATACGCCGCTTATGGACTCGAACCATCTATTGCGGTGGACAACCCACCGCCGAGGAGATCCTCTCCTCCCTGCGGGTTTCGGCTATTACTAACTTTCACCCCAGCTTTCACTGGTCCAGCTAGTTGTGCTTTTCTTATTTTAGGACGAGACCTTGCGCTAACTCGTCTGTTCATTAGCTAACTACCGGTTTTATGTTTGGCATTAACGCACCCAGGGTCAGCTACCGGCATGACCTACCGCGGAGAAGTCTCAACCGTCTATTTATTCTCACGCCAACGACAACTTCCAGGGCCTAAGCGTCACAGAGAGTTCATTTAATTATACTGCTATTACTCACAAATTGCAGTCCGTAAGTTATAGTAGCCTATACTTTGAACGCGCTCTCCATATAACTTGCTATAAATTTCATGTCTTACTTTCCGTTTTACCTCTTTATTATTCACGCTGAGAAAAACTGGGCAAAGTATCTGCGATATAGTTAAGTTTCGATTTCAGCCACGGGCATAGGAGAAACTAACAAAAACCTTAGTTGCGCAGGAGGGATTCGGACCCTCGTTTTGGGATTATGAGACCCACGTGCTAACCGCTGCACTACCGCGCATCAAGTCGGGCATCTGGGACTCGAACCCAGCATCTTTGGTTTATAAGACCACTGCTCTAGCCGACTGAGCTAATGCCCATTATGTTTGGAAGTACTCATATACTCCATCTTCGCTATAACCAGCGGAAGTCATAAAGTCCACAAAGGCTTCGCATACTTCTGATACAGTAAGACCACGACCCTTATCATCCTTTCGTGCCATTTTGACTTCCTTGTAGGTGCCATACTCGTCATCCTTAAAATTATAGGTAAATTCAATCTGTTCCATTTTGAAATCTCCTTTCATTTACTATAGTAATTATAGCAGAAATTTTACAAAAAGTCAAGTAAAAAAAATCCACAATTTTTACTGAGTGTAAATTTAACTTTTCAAAATTGTGGAGGTTATACGTGACCAACGGGTCCAACTCTCGTGTCAAACCTAACGACCATTCCGGGCTGTGTTCACCCCGTCAAACTATCGTATTAACGCACCGTGTCTTTTGATAACGCCAAGAAACATAAACAACGGATAGAATGTTCTCCTAGGCGAACTAAGGTAAGTATCAGTACCTTGCATACTATCGTAAAACTAGCTACGCCCCATCTTTTTCCGCGGATGGAGAGATAAGGTAGAACCATTTTACTACTTCAGGCAGTAGTCGCCGTGACCACCATAACAGGCTTGAACTGTCACCAAATGCTTGGAAGGCACTTATGCTACCATTACACCAATGGTGGATAGTGCGCCTGGGGTAATAACCATAAACAATGCAGGCATTGTTTAGGCGAATAGGCTGGCGCGACACCTATTCTCATCCTTTCTATATATATTATACCATAAATTACACTTTTGTCAAATAATTGGATGGTAAATTTTTAAAATTTTCCATATCTCTTTTAAAGCGTAATATATTAATTGGAAATCCAATTTCATTTCTATACAGCATACATTTTTTCATCCGAGTACTACCGATTATTAATTCATTCGGGTCAATATTTTTAGAAAATCTGTCATAAAAGATTTTAGCGCCACGCCACGCCTGCGGTAAAAATTCCGGTCTTTCGGCCGCGGTGCGTATAAACCAGTAATATAAAGCCATTGCGATTTCATTAATTTCTGCTTGAATTAGAGATTCTTCTATATTATTTTTGCGGCAACAACTAATACAATGAATACTATTAATAGATAAAGCTTCAGTTTGTTTTTCATATAGAACTTGTCGATTATTCTTTTGAGTTAAAGAATTTTCATCAGTTACCCATTTAATTATGGGTTTATCTATATAGAAAATTGGTTGGCAAATTGAATTTGAAATTATGCGGCAGGTGCGGTTAAATCCTACATCTTCATTCATATAACTACCGGCGCGACTAAAAGTAATATCATACTTTTCTAAGAATTGTCGTTTATATATTTTGCTGTGTAAACGATTATCCAAATGATCGGTTAATTTATTTTTATAATAATACAACCACGCGAATACATTTACATAAGGATTTGCCGCGACTGTATCTTCAATTTCATATTGTACTTCTTTAGAGATGAATATATCTCCCGCATCAATAAACATAATGTAAGGATTAGACGTATTGTCTATGCCATATTGGCGCGCTTGACCCGGCCCAATATTTTTCTTTAATCGGAATATATCAGTTGAACGCTGTATACCAGTAACTTCATTAGAGCCATCCTCTATGACAGTTACCTTAAATACTTTATAATTCACGGACTCAAGTGTTCGTTTGAGTCCTTTAAGATTTTTATATACTGGAATAATTAAATCAATCATTTAGAAATCATCCTTATAAAACGATTAATATTTAAACGGGGTTCTTTGCTACTAATCCATTGACGCAGATATTTAGTAGCTTTATAATAGGATAATTGAAGTTCCTCTTCATTTACTTTTTCAAATTGTCTATAAACATTATTATAAAAATATTTTAAATTTAATATATTAGAACTTAGTGTTTCCGGTCGTTCAGCGGCACAACGTAAATAGCATTCATAAAGATATACTACACACCAAGTAATATATTTCATTATATAATTCCAATGTAATTCATTCTCTTTACATACTTGTACAATATGTTCAGAATTATAAACAAATCCACGAATATGTTTATAGTAATAAAATTCGCCCTAATTAGCGTGGGTAATAGAGTTATCATCTAAAGTTTTAATCAAGAATACAATATCTAATGGGTGAAAGCGCCATAATTTATCATATGAAGCGATATACTCTAATACTAATTTACAAGGCGCCATAAAACCGCGATCCTCATTAGAATATGAACATTCTGGAGAACTATTAAATCGTAGATGATATAATTCAATAAATTCTCTATTAAAAATTTTCCCCTATAATAATGCAGTATCATTTACAAAGAAATTACCATCTTCTTCATTATACCAACTATAACAAGTGACATATGCTTGTGTATATTTCTTTATATTATCTACAATCTTTATTAAAACTTCCTTAGAAGAAACATAGTCACCTGCGTCAATAAAAGTAATATGGGAATTGTATGTATGACCGATAGCGTATTGTCTTGCCGCGCCAGGACCGCTATTTTGTTTTAAGTCTATAAAATGTACATTAGGAAAGTCCTATTTTACCTATTCATATTCTTCTCTTTTAGTAGAACA
>Ga0265299_10004382_pt1 | contig 13375 bp, 24 predicted proteins | sample AusTroGonzalo_MG_4_FD_193485 | JGI IMG/M metagenome (GOLD analysis project Ga0265299, IMG submission 193485) | Bovine rumen microbial communities from tropical cattle in Woodstock, Queensland, Australia - Gonzalo_02 | ecosystem: Host-associated > Mammals > Digestive system > Stomach > Rumen ...
GATCGATCCTGCCGAATTCAACAAGAAGATGCACGTGCTGTTCATGGGTATCGGCGAAGCCGAAGGCCCTGCCAGGGTACAGGCCACAGCCGACCAGCTCAAGGCAGCCGGTGTCACCAACGTCGTTACCTACGTCTCTCCGAAAACCGCTCACGAATTCCTGACCTGGCGTCGCTGCCTGCGCGAATTCGCTCCGCTGCTGTTCAAGAAATAGCAGAGAACTGAACATAAAAAAGCCGGCCCGTTTCCAGGTCGGCTTTTTTCATAGGCAGTTGCAATCTTACTCTGCTGCGGGAGCTGCGGGAGCTTCTGCTGCAGGAGCTTCGGCTGCGGGGGCCTCGGCTGCGGGAGCTTCGGCTGCGGGAGCCTCAGCTGCGGGAGCCTCAGCTGCGGGAGCTTTTGCAGATGCCTTCTTGCCTGCGCGGCGGGTAGAGCTCTTCTTGGTCTCCTTCTTCACAGTTGAAGCGAGAGCGGCCTCATTGAAATCTACCAGCTCGATAAGGGCCATGTCGGCGCCGTCGCCCTGACGGAAACCGATCTTGAGAATACGGGTGTATCCGCCCGGACGGTCTGCAATCTTGGGAGCCACTACCCTGAAAAGTTCGGTAACGGCCTCTTTCTGCTTGAGATAGCTGAATACTACGCGGCGGGAATGGGTTGAATCATCTTTAGCCTTGGTAATCAAGGGTTCAACGTAAGTCCTCAAAGCCTTAGCCTTTGCAACGGTAGTCTCGATTCTCTTGTTGAGAATCAGGGAGCATGCCATGTTAGAAAGCATAGCTTTGCGGTGTCCGCTCTGACGACCCAGGTGGTTTATTGCCTTATTGTGTCTCATAGTCTATTGTTCCTTTTTTTCGATGTTATACTTAGTAATGTCCATTCCGAAGTTCAGTTTCAGCCTGTCGACAAGCAGGTCAATCTCGTTGAGTGACTTCTTGCCGAAGTTGCGGAATTTCATCAACTCAGCCCTCTGGTGTGAAACCAGGTCGGCAAAGGTCTCGATGTTCGCAGCCTTCAGACAGTTGAGGGCACGGACTGAAAGATCCATGTCGGACAGTTTGGTGAGAAGCAGATGACGCATGCGCAGAGACTCTTCGTCAAGCTCTTTGTTCTCGACTTCCACGGGAGCCTCGAGGGTAATCTTGCTGTCAGAGAACAGCATGAAGTGCTGGATGAGAATCTTTGCAGCTTCCTTGAGGGCTTCCTTCGGATGAATTGAACCGTCGGTAGTGATTTCTATTATAAGTTTTTCGTAGTCGGTCTTCTGCTCAACGCGCCAGTCTTCCCTTGCGAAGTTGACATTCTTGATGGGAGTATAGATTGAATCTATGGCGATTGTTCCCACCGGTGCGTTTACATCTTTGTTCTCGTCTGCCGGAACATAACCTCTGCCCTTGCCCACAGTAAAGTCCATCACAATCTTCACACTCGGTTCCATCGTGCAGATGTGCAGGTCAGGATTGAGTACGGCGAATGAAGACAGACTCTTCGAAAGATCGGCAGCAGTGAACTCTTGCTTGCCACTAACAGTAACCGTTGCACTTTCGCTCTCCTCCTCCTCAATCATTTTCTTAAGACGGACTTGTTTGAGATTGAGGATGATGTCCACTACGCTCTCGATGACGCCCGGAATAGTGTCAAACTCGTGCTCGACACCTTCGATGCGGATCGAAGTAATGGCAAAACCCTCCAGAGAAGACAGCAGAATGCGGCGAAGTGCGTTACCTATGGTTGTTGCGTATCCCGGCTCAAGCGGGCGGAATTCGAAACGGCCGAAGGTATCGGTAGCATCGAGCATTATGACCTTATCGGGTTTTTGAAATGCTAAAATTGCCATATTGTTGCTAAAATATTAGTGTTTTTTGCTTCAAGCAAGGCTGTTACTTAGAGTACAACTCGACGATGAGCTGTTCATTGATGGTCTCAGGGATTTCGGTGCGCTCCGGATAGTTCAGGTATTTGCCTGAGCATTTCTCCTCGTCGAACTCAATCCATGAATATTTGTTGTTACCGCGTGAAATGCTGTCCTGAACCACTTCAAGGCTCTTTGAACGCTCGCGAACTGCGATGACGTCACCGGGGCGGGCAATAGCTGAAGGGATGTTGCAGATTTCGCCGTTGCGGGTGATGTGGCAGTGGCTTACAAGCTGGCGGGCTGCAGGGCGGCTGGGAGCGATGCCCATGCGGTAAACCAGATTGTCAACGCGTGACTCGAGGAGTACGATAAGGTTTTCACCGGTACGTCCTTTCATCCTGGCTGCCTTGTCGTAAATCTTGCGGAACTGTCTCTCAAGGACGCCGTAAGTATATTTTACTTTCTGCTTTTCAGCGAGCTGGGTGCCGTACTCAGAAGTTTTCTTGCGCTTCTTGGCCATTCCGTGCTGTCCCGGAGGATAATTCCTCTTTTCGAGATATTTGTCGGGTCCGTAAATCGGTTCGCCGAATTTGCGGGCTATTTTGCTTTTGGGTCCTGTATATCGTGCCATAATAAATTCCTTTTTTCAATTAAACATAAGGATTATACTCTGCGGCGGCCTTTGGGACGGCATCCGTTGTGAGGCAGAGGGGTCACGTCGATTATCTCGGTAACCTCGATGCCTGCTCCGTGCAGAGTGCGGATTGCAGATTCACGGCCTGCACCCGGGCCCTTCACATAAGCTTTGATTTTGCGCAAGCCAAGGTCGTATGCCACTTTGGCTGCATCCTGAGCTGCTACCTGAGCTGCATAGGGAGTATTCTTCTTGGAACCCCTGAAGCCCATCTTACCTGCTGAAGACCAGCTGATGGTCTGGCCAGTGCTGTTTGTAAGAGTAACGATGACATTATTGAAAGTCGATGAAATATGAGCCTCGCCATAGGCATCAACTTTGACAACTCTTTTCTTGTTTGTTGTGGTTTTCTTTGCCATGATTCAAGTCTCCTATTTAGTTGCTTTCTTCTTGTTGGCCACAGTTTTCTTACGGCCTTTACGCGTACGGGCGTTGTTCTTGGTGCTCTGTCCGCGGACAGGGAGGCCCACACGGTGACGGATACCGCGATAACATCCGATATCCATCAGTCGTTTGATGTTCATTTGTACTGAAGAACGAAGTTCGCCTTCGATCTTGTATTCGCCTGCAATCTTTCCTCGGATTGCTGCGATTTGGTCGTCATTCCAATCTTTAACCTTGATGTTCTCATCAATGTTAAGCTCTCCCAAAATTTTCTTTGAAGAGCTACGACCGATGCCGTAGATATAGGTCAGACCTATAACTCCGCGCTTGTTGTTGGGTAAATCTACTCCGGCTATACGTGCCATACTAATCTTTTGTTTTTTATATAATGTTTTTTACAAATCAATAATTATCCCTGACGCATCTTGAACTTGGGGTTCTTTTTGCAAATAACATACAAGCGACCTTTGCGCTTAACTATTTTACAATCCGCACTACGCTTCTTGATGGATGTCTTGACTTTCATTTCTGTATATTTTTATTATTTATATCTGAAGGAAATTCTGCCTTTTGTCAAATCGTACGGGGACATTTCTACTTTAACCTTATCACCGGGAAGTATTCGGATGTAATGCATGCGCATTTTACCTGAAATATGGGCTATTATCACATGGCCGTTGTCAAGCTCGACTCTGAACATCGCGTTTGACAAAGCCTCGATGATGGTGCCTTCTTTCTCTATTGATGATTGTTTGGGCATATAGTTGTTTTTAGTTCCGTACTTTTATTTGTCGTTTTCTATGAATGCGAACGTTGATAAAATATCGGCGGCACCCTTCTTCACCGCAACCGTCAGCTCGAAGTGAGCTGATTTCTTGTGGTCAGCGGTATAAACGGCCCAGCCGTTGTCGTCGAGGTAAACATCCTTGACACCCTGGTTGATCATGGGCTCAATGCAGATTACCATGTTCTCGGAAAGCTTCACTCCGTGTCCGCGGCGGCCGTAGTTGGGCACCTCTGGGCTTTCATGGAGATGGCGTCCGATGCCATGGCCTACAAGCTCCCTGACCACAGAATAACCGAGAGACTCGGTATAGGTCTGGATGGCGTATCCGATGTCACCCACGCGGCCTCCGGCCACTGCCTGCTCTATCCCTTTGTAGAGAGAAGCCTTGGTGGCATCAAGCAGAGCCTGGTCCTCGGCGCTTATCTCTCCTACCGGGAAAGTGTAGGCCGAATCCCCGTTGTACCCTTTGTATGTAGTCCCGCAATCTACCGACAGGATGTCTCCCTCCTTGAGCCTGTACTCTGAAGGGAAGCCATGCACCACGGTCTCGTTGACTGACATGCAGAGGGTGTAAGGGAATCCGCCGTACCCCAGAAAGCCCGGCTCGGCGCCGTGATCGCGGATGAATTCTTCCGCAATCTTGTCGAGTTCGAGCGTGGTAACGCCCGGGGCGACGTGGCGCCCTACCTCAGCGAGAGTTTTCGACACTATGGTCGCATTCTCCCTGAGCAGCTCGATTTCTTCTGAGGTTCTTATTTTTATCATTGTTCTTGTCTTCAGTAATCAATTACATTCCTGAACGGCCCTGGAGACGTCCTGTCTTCATCAGACCGTCGTAGTGACGCATAAGCAGATGGCTCTCGATGTGCTGGAGAGTGTCAAGAATCACGCCCACAAGAATCAACAGCGAAGTACCGCCGTAGAATGATGCGAACTGGTTGTTGACTCCGAGCAGCTGTGCAAAGGCGGGCAGGATAGCCACGATTGCAAGGAAGATAGAGCCGGGGAGCGTTATGCGAGACATGATGGTATCGATATAGTTGGCAGTCTGCTTGCCAGGCTTGTAACCCGGGATGAAACCGCCGTTCTTCTTCATTTCCTCTGCCATGTTGGTCGGGTTGACGGTGATGGCTGTGTAGAAATAGGTGAACAGCACTACCATGAGGAAGAAAATGAAGTTATACCAGAAACCGATGGGATTGTTCAATACTGCTGCAAGACCTTTGGTCACGTCGAATCTCGTGAACAGGAGCGGGATCAACATCATTGCCTGTGCGAAGATGATAGGCATAACGCCTGCTGCATTGATCTTCAAAGGAATGTATTGACGTACGCCACCGTACTGCTTGTTGCCGACGATGCGCTTGGCATACTGTACGGGCACCTTGCGGACTGCCTGCACGAGAGCGATGGTTGCGATGAACACGAAGAAGAGAACGATAAGCTCGATGATGAATACGAGCACACCGCCGTTGGTCTGGGTGAACTTCTCTGAGATTTCAATCCAGAGAGCCCTCGGCAGACGGGCGATGATACCGATCATGATGATCAGGGAGATACCGTTTCCGAGACCGCGGTCGGTAATCCTTTCACCGAGCCACATTACGAACATCGTACCGCCGATGAGAATCAGCGTAGCGAACAGTCCGTACAAGCCGCCCTGCATCGTAGTCACGAATGCCTCGGCAGGAAGCTGGGCATGGAGGTTGGCGATGTAGGCGGGACCCTGGATGGCAAGGATGACGATGGTGAGGTACCTTGTGTACTGGTTCATCTTCCTGCGGCCGCTCTCGCCTTCTCTCTGAAGACGCTGGAAGAACGGCAGCATCACGCCCAACAACTGGATTACGATGGATGCCGAAATGTAGGGCATCACACCCAGCGCAAAGATTGAAGCATTACCGAAGGCACCTCCGGAGAACATGTTCAGCAAGCCGAGCAGTCCTTCAGAAGCCTGGTTCTGCAGATTCGCAATCTGTGAAGCGTCAATACCGGGAATTACTACAAAGCAACCTAAACGATAGACTGCCAGCAATGCCAGAGTATAGACTATCCTTTTGCGGAGTTCTTCAATCTTCCATATATTCTTTAATGTCTGGAAAAATTTTTTCATGGTAATCAGATGATTGTAGCCTTGCCTTCACATGCTTCGATCTTGGCGATCGCACTCTTTGAGAAAGCGTTTGCCGTAACTTCCAATTTAGCGGTCAGCTCGCCGTTGCCAAGAATCTTGACAAGGTCGTTCTGGCGGGCGAGGCCGGCTTCCACCATAGTGTCGAGACCGATTACATTGGTGTTCAGCTTTTCGCTGAGGGCCTGCAGTGAAGCCACGTTCACACCTCTGTATTCAACTCTTGTATGGTTCTTGAAACCGAACTTGGGGCTGGTACGCTGCAGAGGCATCTGACCTCCCTGGAAACCAATCTTGCGGGAATAACCGCTGCGGGCCTGTGCGCCCTTGTTACCACGGGTGGATGTGCCGCCACGGCCTGAACCTTCGCCACGTCCAATACGCTTAACTTTCTTTGTTGAACCTTTTGCAGGTTTGAGATTGTTGAGTTTCATTGATTATTCCTCCTCTGCTCTAAATTTCTTCAACCTTGACCAGATGACGGACCTTCTCGATCATGCCCTTGGTCACCGGAGTGAGTTCAACTTCGACTGTCTGGTTGATACGGTGGATACCGAGTGAAAGCAGATTGGCCTGCTGCCTTTCTGTTGCACTGTTCTTGCTTATAACTTGAGTTACTCTGACTTTTGTCATGACTTTATCTCCTAGCCTTTAAAAACTCTTTCCATGGGAATGCCGCGAAGGCCGGCTACAGTGTAGGCGTCTCTCATTTCGCAGAGAGCGGCCACAGTAGCTTTCACCAGGTTGTGAGGGTTAGACGAACCTTTTGATTTGGCAAGGATGTCATGAATACCTACAGACTCGAATACGGCACGCATGGCACCACCGGCCTTGATACCGGTACCGGGGGCTGCGGGAGCCATGAATACACGTGCTCCGCCGTATTTTGCTTCCTGTGAATGAGGAATGGTTCCGTGGTTGATGGGAATCTTCACGAGATTCTTCTTTGCATCCTCGATGCCTTTTGAGATGGCGGTGGTCACTTCGTTGGCCTTACCGAGGCCGTAACCTACAACACCGTTCTCATCGCCGACTACGACGATTGCCGCGAAAGAGAAGTGACGGCCACCTTTGGTGACTTTGGTTACCCTCTGAACGGCTACCAGACGATCCTTAAGTTCAAGATCTGCTGTCTTTACTTTCTTAACATTGATATCTGCCATTTTACCTTAGAATTTAAGGCCACCCTCGCGGGCACCGTCTGCCAAACTTTTAACTCTTCCATGATAAAGGTAACCTCCACGGTCAAATGACACTGTGGTGATGCCTTTTTCAATAGCGCGTTTTGCTATTTCGTTACCTACGAGCTTTGCAGCCTCGATTCCCGGCTTGCCCTTGCAGGCCTCGACGAGAGCCTTGTCGGCTGATGAAGCAGCGCACAGAGTCACATGCTTGACATCGTCGACAACCTGGACGTAGATTTGTTTATTGCTTCTGAAAACCACCATTCTCGGACGCTCGGCAGTACCGTTGACAACCTTGCGGATGCGATAATGGATTCTTTGTCTTCTTTCTTTTTTATTCATTGTTGCCATTTTTCAATCCTCCCATTATTTAGCAGCGGCGCTCTTGCCGGCCTTGCGACGGAGTTCCTCACCAACGAACTTGATACCCTTGCCCTTGTAAGGCTCCGGTTTGCGGAGTGAACGAACTTTGGCAGCTACTTGTCCGAGCAATTGTTTGTCACAACTCTTAAGTACCAATACAGGATTCTGTCCTTTCTTGACAGGTTCAGCCTCGGCCTTAACTTCGGCGGGAAGCATGAACTGAATGTCGTGTGAGTAACCCAGGCTGAGGGTTACAATCTGACCTTGTACGTCGACGCGGTAACCGACACCGACGAGTTCTTGTTTGATGGTGAAACCTTCTGAGCAACCGGTTACCATGTTCTGGATCAGTGCGCGGTACAGACCGTGCATTGAACGGTGGCGGGGCTGGTCAGTAGGACGGCTCACCTTGAGTGTACCCCCTTCGACTTCTACCTTGATGTCCGGATCAACTTTCTGGGACAACTGGCCTTGGGGTCCTTTAACCTTTACCACATTATCATCTGTGATCTCAACGGTCACATTTGAGGGCAGGTGTACAGGTAATTTACCAATTCTTGACATTATACTTGATTTTAATAATTATACTAATAAACGTAGCAGAGAACTTCGCCGCCTACATTCAGCTCTTTAGCTTCCTTATCGGTAATCACACCTTTTGAAGTAGATATGATTGCGATACCCATTCCGTTGAGGACGCGGGGCATATCTTCTACGCCTGCGTAACGCCTCAAACCGGGAGTGCTGACGCGTTCGATTTTCTTGATAGCTGCTTTCTTGGTCTCAGGATGATACTTGAGAGCAATCTTGATTGTGTTGTAAGGTTCTGCTTCAACGACTTTGTAAGCCAGGATGTAACCCTTCTCGTGAAGAATGCGGACGATTTCGCATTTGATCTTAGAGGCGGGGACTTCAACAGTCTTGTGGCCTGCTGCATAGGCGTTACGGATTCTCGTAAGCAGATCTGCAATTGGATCAGTCATTTTGTTTTCTTTTTAGTGGACGACGCCGCTTGGGCGCCCGATATCCGATTGTTTATTTATTAATTGTATGATTCTACCAGCTTGCTTTCTTCACACCCGGGAGGAGGCCCTGTGATGCCATCTCGCGGAACTGAATACGGCTGATGCCAAACTCACGCATGTATCCTTTCGGACGACCGGTGATAGAGCAGCGGTTGTGCGCGCGGCAAGGGCTTGAGTTCTTCGGGAGTTTGTCCAGAGCGGCCCAGTCGCCGGCTTTCTTCAAAGCCTCGCGTTTTGCTGCATATTTAGCGATCATCTTCGCACGTTTAACTTCGCGTGCCTTCATTGATTCTTTTGCCATATCTCTTTACTTTTTACTGTTTTTGAAAGGTAAGCCGAATTCGCGAAGGAGAGCGTAAGCCTCTTCGTCCTTCCTGGCAGTGGTCACGAAAGTGATTTCCATACCCATCACCTTGGTGATCTTGTCAATGTCGATTTCAGGGAATATGATCTGCTCCTTGATACCGAGAGTGTAGTTACCTCTTCCGTCGAAGTTCTCGGCGATGCCTTTGAAGTCGCGGATACGAGGGAGTGAGATGGCTACGAGTCTTTCAAGGAACTCATACATGTTCACGCCGCGAAGGGTTACTTTGGCGCCGATAGGCATGCCGCGACGGAGCTTGAAGTTAGAGATATCTTTCCTTGAAACTGTCTGAACGGCTTTCTGGCCGGTGATAGCGGTGAGTTCTTCCTGTGCTACTTCGACAAGCTTCTTGTCCTGAGTTGCACGGCCGACACCTTCGTTGATGGTTATCTTCACCAGTTTCGGAACCTGCATGATGGTCTTGTATCCGAACTCTTTCATGAGTTTGTCTACGATTTCCTCTTTGTACTTCTTCTGAAGATTGGGAACGTATGACTTCGGAAGTGCCTGAGCAACGGGTGCTGCTTCTTTCTTAGCTTTTGCCATTATTTGATTTCCTCCCCTGATTTTTTAGCGTAGCGTACGAGTTTGCCGTCAGCGTTGCGACGACGACCTATGCGGGTAGGGCCGCCCTTGACGGGGTCCACAACCTGAAGGTTAGAGATGTGTATGCCAGCTTCTTGTTCGATGATACCACCCTGAGGGTGCTGTGAATTGGGTTTAGTATGCTTCTTCACCATGTTGACTCCTTCAACGATGGCGCGGTCTTTCTTCGTAATGATCTCGAGAACTTTACCGGTCTTGCCCTTGTCGTTCCCTGCGTTCACATATACGGTATCGCCTTTCTTGATATGCTTTTTCATTGTCTTTCGTCTATTATATTACCTCGGGGGCAAGTGAAACTATTTTCATGAAATTTTCACGCAACTCTCTGGCAACCGGACCGAAAATACGGGTACCGACAACTTCGTCCTGCTTGCTGAGCAATACACATGCATTGTCATCAAAGCGGATGTAAGAACCGTCGGCGCGGCGGATTTCCTTCTTAGTGCGGACAACTACCGCATTGGAAACTGTACCTTTCTTAATATTGCCACCGGGAATCGCACTTTTTACAGCGACAACGATCTTGTCGCCTACACTGGCATAGCGACGGCGGGTACCGCCGAGCACGCGGATGCAAAGAACTTCTTTAGCACCGCTGTTATCTGCCACCAACAAACGTGATTCTTGCTGTATCATATTATTTAACTTTTTCTACGATTTCTACTAATCTCCAACGTTTTGTCTTGCTGAGCGGACGAGTTTCCATGATGCGGACGGTATCACCTTCGCTGCACTCGTTCTTATCGTCTTGAGCGACAAACTTTGTGGTTTTATTTACGAACTTGCCGTAAATAGGGTGTTTCTCTTTGGTCTTTACGGCAACTACGATAGACTTGTCCATTTTGTTGCTTACCACAACCCCGATTCTTTCTTTACGAAGATTTCTTTCCATAATTTAGAATCATTAATTCTGTTTTTCTCTTTCTGCCAGGATAGTCATCATACGGGCGATGTCAGTCTTGGCTTTTTTAATCTTGGACGTATCTTCCAGGGGAGAGATCACGTGGTTCATTCTCATGCTGTTGAGATTCTGTTTTTCGACCTCGATGCGCTCGCGCAGATCTTTGATGGCCATTTCGCGTACTTCGTGTGCTTTCATTGTCAATTCTCTCCTTGGTTAGACTGTTTCAACATAATCTCTTCTTACGATAAACTGGCAAGCTACGGGAAGTTTCTGAGCTCCAAGACGGAGAGCTTCCTTAGCGACCTGCATCGGAACGCCCTCAGCTTCGATAAGGATACGACCAGGAGTAACAGGGGCAACGAATCCCTCGGGATTACCTTTACCTTTACCCATACGTACCTCAGCCGGTTTCTTTGTGTAAGGCTTGTCAGGGAATATCCTGATCCAGATCTGACCTTCACGTTTCATGTGGCGGACCACTGCTTGACGGGCAGCTTCGATCTGCTGTCCAGTGAGCCAGCAGCTCTCCATGGTTTTAATACCAAATGAGCCAAAGGCGAGTTGAGTGCCTCTATGGGCATTACCCTTCATACGTCCTTTCTGCTGCCTTCTAAATTTGGTTTTCTTAGGTTGTAACATGGTTTTATACTATTGTTAAAATATTATAAACACTTAATTCTCAGCGTTTTAGGCGTTTAGGGGCATAAAACGCGGGATGCAAAGGTAATCCAAATAATCTAATTACCAAACTTTTTTCAAAATTTTTTCACAAAATTTCGACCAGTAATTTTGCAAGCTAATCTCGGTGTTTTCAGCAAATTACAAACTTGCATCCTCCCGCCCGAACACACATTTTCGACCAGTGAGTCATTTAGCTAAAACAAAAAGTGCCACCCGGGGTGGGCAGCACTTCCATATTATGCTTTTGTATTGTTTCTATTCCAGGACGACGCCACGGACAATGTTCAGGAAATAGCCGACGAAGTCGCGGGATTCGGAGTTGTCGTAATGGGTGACGCCTTTGACGGGGGTGATGGGGTTGCCGTCGAAGGTGGCTTTGGTACATTCGAAATACTTGCCGCTTGTGACTGCCCTGTCTTTGTCTTCTTTCCACCAGGCCTCTATCTTATGCTCTTTGTCATCGCCGAAAACTGCGAAACATCTAACTATATATGTAATGGGCTCATATACGGCCTGGTTCTGTTCCGAGGCTTTGCTGAGCTGGCTGACCAGATACCAGTTGCCGTCCACGTCATACTTCCAGTCGCTTTCCCTCTGGGGACACATCTTGTAATCGTCGTCAAATTTTATAGAAAGGAAACTTGCCTGGTAACTCTCATACTGCCCGGCAAGGGAAACCGTCAATGAATATTTGGCGGGATCGACCTCATTGCGGTATTTGGTGCGGTTGGGATCGGAATTGTAATATTCCTCTCCCAGAGGAGCCACAAGATTTTTGCCTGCCGAATCCCTCACGCAGATAGATAAGACAAACATGTCTACCGTAGGCTCGCTATACCAATCATCCTTGAAGTTGCATGAAGTCATGGAAGCAACAATCACGGCAAGCAAGGTTGCGAATCGGAGTATTTTCATGATACCATTATTATTAATAATATAGATGCAAAAGTCGCAGGCTGCGCTGCGTCACTGCTGCAGGTTTTTACGCCGTCTCCAGCCAGCTGAGGAATTCGTCCTCGCGGGAGCGGGTGACGAGAGTGGAGACATCGGCAGGCTGAGGGCTGATGACGACCCTGTAACGGCCGGAGCTGACGACAGCGCTCTCGATGGCCGACAGGGCCGGGATGCAGCTGCGGTTTATGCGGAAGAAGCGCTCTGGATCCAATTCTTCCGCAATCTTGTCCATAGTGGCATCGACGATATAGCTCTCCCCGTCTGCCGTCATCAGATAATTGCACTTGTCTTTGGAATAGAAACAGGCGATCTGCTCTGTCTGTACTGGCACGATGCGGTCGCCAAGCCTCACCACCCAGCGTTGCCTGAACAGCTTGTTGTTTACGGTTCCCTGTCGGCTGAGCGCATTGGTGAAGAAAGAATTTTCGCGGAGCAACTTCATCGCAACAATCAGAACAGACCCAAGCACAAACGTAGTTATCGCCGTTGATATGGCATTGACCCACATTGTCTCGCCCATGAACGGAGTCAGCAAAGTCGGAAGAGCATTGCCAATGAGATAAGCCAGGACATTGAACATTACAAGTGCGACAAGGGTGAAGTAAATCTTGAAGCCGGTTTGTGTGCAAAGAATGAAAACCATCGCAAGGGTCAGCAGGGTGAGGGCCTGGGTATCTTCAGCGCCGAGCGAGCGGCAGGCGATGCATGTGAGGGCGTGCAGAGCCGTGAAAATAATTACGAGCCAGAAAGACGTCTTGTTAGAATAAGCCATAAGCCTCGATTTTGTCTTTCAAAAATAATAATTCATCCTCAAAAACTAAAGTTTCATCCTAATTTTCTCCGAAATCCGTCGCGCGCGCGTGTGAGGGTCCGCAAAGGTTTTATAATTTAGTTTTCGTTATAACACAAAACGATGGCCACCAAACCTTCATTATCTACAGCGCAAATGTGGAATCTGAGCTTCGGATTCTTCGGCGTCCAAATCGCCTACGCGCTCCAGAGCGCTAACATCTCGCGCATCTTCGCCACTCTCGGTGCCGATCCGCACCAGCTGAGCTTTTTCTGGATACTTCCCCCTCTGATGGGAATGATAGTGCAACCCCTCATCGGCAAATGGTCCGACCGCACGTGGTGCCGCCTCGGCCGCCGCAAACCCTACCTGCTGGTAGGCGCGCTGGTCGCAGTGCTGGTGATGGCATTCCTGCCCAACGCAGGCAGCCTGAATTTCAGCCAGCGGCTGTTCCTGGGCCTCAACGGAGCCATGTGGTTCGGCCTCTTCTCCCTCATCTTCCTCGACACCTCCATCAACGTGGCTATGCAGCCATTCAAGATGATGGTGGGCGACATGGTCAATGAGGAGCAGAAGACCCGCGCCTACAGCATCCAGAGCCTCCTGTGCAACGCCGGCTCGCTCGTGGGTTACCTCCTCCCCATCTTCTTCAC
>Ga0265299_10004389_pt1 | contig 13363 bp, 10 predicted proteins | sample AusTroGonzalo_MG_4_FD_193485 | JGI IMG/M metagenome (GOLD analysis project Ga0265299, IMG submission 193485) | Bovine rumen microbial communities from tropical cattle in Woodstock, Queensland, Australia - Gonzalo_02 | ecosystem: Host-associated > Mammals > Digestive system > Stomach > Rumen ...
TTCCGAGATCGCCGACCGCTTCATCCGCCACCCCTCCGAGCTGCTCTCCGTGGGCGACGTCGTCGAGGTCGTCGTCCTCGATGTGGACGAAAAGAAAAAGCGCATCGCTCTCTCCATCCGCCAGGCAAAGAACTGAACCGCGGGAGGCTTTCTCATGCTTCTTCTTTATTACAAAACGGCTTTTGCCGTGTCCTTCCTGCTCACCCTGATCTATGTGGCAATCTGGGACCGGCGATTTGACGTCAACATTACGGCCATCTTCATGCTGGTGCCGATTACCAACCTGGGCCATGTCTTCATGGCCGCCGCCCAGACCCAGCAGGAGGCTGCCACGGCCGTCAAAATCATCTATATCGGCGGCTGTTTCATGCCCTTTTTCGTTACGATGGGGCTATTAAACATCTGCCGCATCCGGGTAAGCCGGGTTGTGCGCGTTCTGCTCTTTGTCATACCGGCAGTGCTGTATACTTCTGTGCTCAGTATCGGATATTTCCCGCTTTTCTACAGCAATCTGGAACTCACCCAGAACGGCGGTGCGACAAACCTGATCCGCACCTACGGTCCGATGCATTCACTGTTCTATCCGATGGTGATCATCTATATTCTGATCGGCGTCGGGGCCATCGTCTATACGATCCGTTCGCAGAAGCAGGTCTCCAAAACGACCCTGGCCCTGCTTTTCCTGCCGATTGCCGTCACCGCTCTGGGCTTTTTCGGAAACCTGATCGTCGGCCGGCGGGTCGAGATCATCACCTCGACCTACATCCTGGCGGAAGTGATGTACCTGCTGATTGCGCGGCGCATCAGCTTTTACAACGTCAGTGACACGGTCATTGACTCCCTCGTCCAGAACGGCGATACCGGGTTTATCTCCGTGGATAATGATTACTGCTATCTGGGCAGCAACGGCACCGCGCGGCGTATGATTCCGGCGCTGAACGAACTCGAGGTTGACCACCCGATTACCGGGGAACTTCATGAGCTGCTCCGGACCTGGTTGGAAACGCCCTATGCGGATGTGTACCAGGTCGGGGAGGGCGAGGACGAGCGCTTCTATGTCGTCGAGACGGCCGACCTTGTCAGCGGCGGCCGCACGCATGGGCACCAGTTTTTCATCCGTGACGACACCCAGAACCAGAAGTACATCATGCTGGTCAAAAATTATAACACCGAGCTCGAGCAGGATGTCAAAGCCAAGACGAAGCATATTCTCGAGATGCAGAACGACCTTGTCCTTGGCATGGCTACCATGGTGGAAAGCCGCGACAACTCGACCGGCGGCCACATCCGCCGCACCAGCATGGGCGTCCGCCTGCTGGTCGGCGAGATGGACCTCGACCCCGACTTCAGCGACAGGCTGATCAAGGCCGCGCCCATGCACGACATCGGCAAGATTGCTGTCCCGGACAAGGTACTGCAGAAACCCGGCCGCTTTACGCCGGAGGAATACGAACAGATGAAGAAGCACTCGCCGGAGGGCGCGCGTATCCTGCGTGAGATTCTCGCGGACCTGGATGATGAGGAATTCAAGCGCATTGCCGTCAACGTCGCCCATTACCATCATGAGCGCTGGGACGGCAAGGGTTATCCCGACGGCCTGAAAGGGGAGGAGATCCCCCTCGAGGCGCGCATCATGGCGGTCGCCGATGTCTACGATGCCCTGGTCAGCAAGCGGGTCTATAAGGACAAGATGTCCTTTGAGGACGCCGACCGCATCATCTGCGAGGGCATGGGCACCCAGTTTGACCCTGCCCTCCTCGACGTCTACCTCCGTGCCCGACCCGCACTCGAGGACTACTACATCCACACCGACTGCTGAAAACAGGCACCCCCGCCTGTACGGAAACAGAAAAACAACCCGATCGGAATCATCACGGTTCCGACCGGGTTGTCTGATCTTCGGCTGTGTTTTTTATGCTTCTCTATCGTACACCTTTCTGCCGTTTACCCAGGTCTCCAGCACGGGGATGCGGTTCAGTTCTTCAGGCGCCGCGGCAAAGGGATTCTTATCGAGGATGACAAAGTCGGCGAAAAAGCCCGGCCGAATCCGTCCCTTCACGTTTTCTTCAAAACTGGCCTCGGCGCCGGCGACAGTATAGCTGTCCAGCGCTTCCCGCACGCTGAAGGCCTCGTCGGGCAGATACGGCCCTGTCCCGTCCAGCGAGCAGCGCGTCACGGCACAGCGGATGCCGGCCATCACGTCGGGCTTCTCCACCGGGCAGTCTGACCCGTTTGAGACACTGACGCCGCTGTCCAGCAGTGTCTTCCAGCAGTAGCTGGATTCCTGCAGTTCTTCGTCCAGCAGTTCCGGTACAATGTGGTTGTCATAGTCGAGAAAGATGCTCTGTGCATACACATGCATGCCGAGCCTGCGGATTCTCTCCAGCTGCTCCGGACGCGAAACCTGACAGTGCACAACCCCGTGCCGATGGTTGATGCGCGGGTGCTGCTTCAGCGCATTTTCCACCGCGTTCAGAACCTGGTCGAGACAGGCATCCCCGATCGCATGGATCGCGACCTGCATTCTGTGTGCGTTCGCGTACGCGACCATCTCGTTCATCCGTTCATTCGAAAACAGGTTGAATCCGACCTCGTTTTCGGTCCCTTTGTAAGGCTTTGAAAGGTGAGCGGTCCGGCTGCCCAGGGCACCGTCGCCCAGAAGCTTCAGCGGTCCGATGCGGAAGAAAGGAGAGCCTTTCCCCGTGACGTTCCCATCCCGCACAAAGCGCTCCAGGTCCTTCGGCGTGGTGAAGTTTGCCTGCTCATATACGCGCACGCTGAGGCTGCCCTCCGCCTCCAGCTCCTGATAGGCCTCGTTCACGGTCTCGAAGGGAACCGAGCGGAACACGCAGTAATCATCGCTGTGCACGCTGCTCACGCCGTAGCTGTTGAGCGCGGCACAGGCGAGGCGGATCATCTCCTTCAGGCTCTCCTTGTCCGGCACGGGCAGCACGTCCTTCAATAGATCGATCGCGTTATCGAAAAGCCTGCCGTCCGGCATCCCGTATTCATCGTGCCCGATGCTGCCGCCTGCGGGCGACGGCGTGTCCGGCCCGATGCCTGCCAGCTCCAGCACGCGTGAGTTGACCGTGCAGCAGTGCCCGCAGCAGCGTGTAATCAGAATGGGGACCTCGCGGGAAATGCTGTCCAGATCCCGCCGGTCCGGCATGCGATGCACATCTGTGAAATAGTCCTGGTTCCAGCCGCGCCCGGTAAGCCACTCCCCGGGACGGGGGGGATGCATCCGGAAGAAATCCTCCAGCGCCTCCAGCATTTCGCGCAGGCTGCCCGTGTGCTCGTTCAGCGGCGCCGCCCGCAGGGCTTGTCCGTAATTCAGCAGGTGCATGTGGCTGTCGATAAAGCCCGCGCACACAAACTTCCCGCCCAGATCGATGACCTCGTCGTCCGGTGCCGCCGCCGCTCTGAGCTCTTTGTTCGTGCCCGTGCGGACAAAGCGCCCGTCATCAACGGCGAACGCCTCGCGCAGGGTTTCGGATGTGCCGGTATAGATCTGCCCGTTCAGAAAAACCGTCTTCACAGCGTCGCCACCTCCGCTTCGTCCTCATAGAACAGCTTCGCGTCCGCGTCGGTCTTGCCGATGTTCATGTAGCGGGCCTTATAGTCCTTGAGCAGCCGGAAATAGTCCCCCGACAGAATCAGAATGACCGCAACGTTTACAAAGGTCGGGATGGCAGAGGTGATGTCCACCACCGTCCAGATAAAGCCCTGGTTGTTGGTCTTCACGAGATAGATCGTCCAGAGCAGTCCGGGCAGCGCTCTCAGCGCGTAGAACACCTTCATCAGGATCTTCTTCCACCGGGTGTCATCCTGTCCCAGGTGCTCGAGCAGGGCCAGGTAATAGGTGAACCACCCGCCCGACGTAGTTACCGTAAAGATCACCATCACCAGCGCCAGCAGGTACGACCCGACCTGCCCGAAGCCCTGCGCGAAAGCGCTCAGGGCCAGCGTGCCGCCGTTCGTGCCGTCCGTCCAGGCGCCGCTGAGAATCACCGACAGCGCCGTGATCGAGCAGATGACAAAGGTGTCGAAAAAGACCTCGAACGAGCCCCACAGACCTTGCTCCACAGGGTGGATCGTTCTGGCTGAGGAATGGATCATAGGCGAAGTGCCCCAGCCGGCCTCGTTCGAGTACACGGCCCGGGCCATGCCGATGCGCACCATCTGGCTGACGGCGCAGCCGGCAAAACCGCCGATGGCCGCTGTGCCCGTGAAGGCGTTTGTGAAAATCGAGGCCACGGCGCCGGGAACCCGCGGCAGATTGACAACGATCATGGCAATGCCCATGAGAATGTACACCAGGCTCATGATCGGCACGAGCTTCGAAAAGATGTTCGCGATGCCTTTGGTGCCGCCGCCCGTGACGATGTAGGTGAGTACGGCGATGCCGATTCCCACCAGAATGATGCCCTCAACGGTCAGACTGCCGACCCGGACATCACCCAGGTGCAGCGCGCCGGCCACCACCTGTGAGGCCGTCAGCGTCGACGACGTCACAAAGAAGGTCGAGAAGATGCCCACCGCAAAAATGATCCCGGGGATCAGCCACAGTTTGCCCCAGTGCCGCTTCTCGCCGAGGCCCAGCTCCATGTAATAGGTCGGGCCGCCGTAGGTGTCGCCGTTGGGCTTATGCCGCCGATAGTAGAGGCCCAGCGTGACCTCCACCTGTTTGAGGATCATGCCCAGCGCTGCGGTGACCCACATCCAGAACACCGCGCCGGGGCCGCCCGCGGCCACCGCCGTCGCGACGCCCGCGATGTTGCCGAAGCCGACCGTACCGCCGATCGCCGTGGCAATCGCCTGGAAGGGGCTCAGCATGCCTTCCCGGTCTTCTGCCTCCGCGTCACCTTGACGGCGAAAGAGCGTCCCGATGGTATGCTGCCAGATCCGCCCGAAATACCGAAACTGGAAGAAACCCGAACGTACCGTGAAATACAGGCCTGTCACCACCATAAGAACGATGAGCGGCAAACCCCAGAGCACGCCGTCCAGCCAGTTCAGAAAGTCGATCATGAAAATCCCCCCTCTGCCCGTCAGCATACCGACTGCTCCGCCTGCTGTCAACCGGACGGAACAAACTTTGGAAAAGCATACAAAAAAGAGCAGGCCCGCAAAAAGCGGGCTTTCACACTTTAACGAAAGAAAGCTGCCCCCGGAACCGGGGCAGCTTTCGTGGATTTTTGTTTCACGTTTACATAATGGGAATCTTGATCTTCAGATTCGTGAGCGGCCAGGACGAGCAGGCGTGAAACCAGCCCATCTCCTTGTCCATCCGCCTTCTGCCGTCACCGATGGGGGAGACGAAGATCTCGCCCTCCAGCAGGTGACTGCGGCAGAACCCGCATTCGCCGTTGCGGCAGTGCGTGTCGATGGCGATGCCCGCGCGCTCCAGGCTGACGGCGACGGGCTCCGAGGCCTTCGCGTCGATGACGTCCTCGTGGATGCCGCGAACCACCGTGATCTTGAAGGTCTTCTCCTCGGTGCCCTTGGGGTAGCCCGGCAGGGTCGAGACGTCCGCGGGGTTGTTGACCACGTCGTGCCGGAAGCGCCTCGGTCCGACGCCGAGCTCGTCCAGCGCGGTCTTCACGAACCGGAACATCGGCAGCGGCCCGCAGAACATGTACGTGCAGTTTTCCGTCGAGTAGCGCCGGATGATCTCCTTCGTGATGAAGCCCTGTTCACCCTCCCAGTCGGGCTCGTCCGACAGCACGTGCACGACCTTCACATCCGGGCATTCCTTCTCGATTGCGTCCAGCTCTTCCTTCAGCACGATGTCGTTTGCCTTCACCGAGCCGTACAGAATCGTCAGCTTCACACCCTTCAGCTTTCCGTGGGCGATCTCCTTCGCCATCGAGTAGAAGGGAGTGATGCCGCTGCCGCCCGCGAGGGCGACGACGTCTTTGCTGTCGCGCATCGGCTCGTAATAGAAGAATCCGAACGGCAGCGCGCCTTCCAGCTCGTCCCCGACCTTCACGTTCTCAAACAGCCAGTCCGGTACCAGATACTGCACGTTGCGCCGCACCGTGATCTCGAAGAAGCCCTTTGGTCCTCTCGCCTCATACGGCGCGGAGGAGATGGTATACGGCCTGGACAGCACGCTCTCGCCGATTTTCAGGCGGAAATTCACATACTGCCCGCTCTGGAACACGGGGATGTGCCCGTCCGCGCTCTGAAACCGGAACACGCGCGACGTGGGCGAGGCCTCCCGAATGTCGGTGCAGCGGAAGACCATGTGTTTCGGATGCAGTTTGTCCGCCAGATCCCGGATCGGGTCCCGCGGATCGGGCACCGGCGAGCCTTTGGCGAAATTCTCTGCCCGCAGTTTCGTGACGCGAGATGCGCCGCCTACGTCCTGCAGGAACCCTTTGACCTTGATGCTCATGCCTCTGCCGCCTCCTTTTTCTTCTCCATGTCCTCCTTCACGGCCTTGGCGGCCGCGCGGCCGTTGGTAATCTGCGGTCCCATGCCGTCGCCCGACATGCCGTGCGCACCGGCAAACTCGAGGCCCTCGATAAAGTGATCCTTCTCCTTCATCTGCAGCCTTGCCACCGCGTGATCCTCCATCGAGTGCAGATAGCCGTAGATGTTGCCCTTCCAGGCCCCGACATAGTGGGCCACGGAGATCGGCGTCGTCACCTCAAACTCGGTGATCCGCGGGCGGAAGTCCACCTTCGTGATCCGGATGCATTCCTCGATCATCTCGTTGGCAAGCCGCCTCTTGAGGTCGAAGTATTCCTCTTCCTTCACACTCTCAAAGGGCTTCGAGGGCACCAGCGCCGTGATGCTCAGCTGGGTGTAGCCCTCCGGCAGCGTCGGGTTTGCATAGTTCAGGCAGATCGTTGTGATATAGTTGTACGGCTCCGTGAGGTTTGAGTAGTTCTCCCAGATTTTGTTCGTGTCCATCGTTGTGCCCGAGAAGGTTGAGTAATTCGTGATCCCGTTCTCCTCCGGCGTTCCCTCGATGACCATGATCACGCTCACCGGCACCACCGACAGTTTCCGGTTGTTGATCATCTTGATCGCCCCCACCGGCACCTCGCTCAGCGGCTCGATCATCTGGGTATAGACCCTGTTCGGATACGGCCCCGATATGACATAGTCGCAGGCGATCTCGTCCCCGCGTGCCGTCCGCACGCCGGTGACCTTTCCGTCCTTGACCAGGATTTTTACGACCTCCTGGTTGAATTCGTACTGCGCGCCCTGCTCCTCGCACTTGGCCTGCATCTTCATGCTCATCTCATGGCTGAAGCCCTTGCACACGTACGAACCCGTGAAATAGTCCGCCATCAGGAAGGCATAGATCGTAAACGGCAGATCGTCCATCCGGTTGCCGACATAGATCCAGTAGGGCGTCAGCATTTCCACCGCCTTCTGCGGCAGGTCGAAGGTTTTGATCACCTCCGTTGCCGAGTATCCCACCGTCTTCACAAAGTCCGGGTGCTTCATCAGCATCTGCACCTTGCTCATCGGGGTCACCGACAGGATGTTCATGCTGTCATAGACCCGTCTGCAAAGCAGCATCAGCTCGTGCACCTTCTCATAGGTTCCCGGGCAGACCTCGTCGATCTCCTTCGCGACCGTCCGGTAGCTCCCGTCATAGTCGTGGTGCAGGATCTTGTCGATCCCCGAGTTCGGCAGCGCCACGCGGTAGCATTCGTGTACCGGCAGCCAGTCGATGTCGATGCCCATGTCGTCGAAGAACTGACCGACCTTCAGGCGCCTGCCCGGCTGTCCGATGCTCATCATCTCGTGCAGCGTCGCTTCGATCTCAAATCCGTTGCGTACAAAATCCGTCGCGAGGCCGCCGGGCATGTTGTGCTTCTCAAGGATCAGAATGTCCTTGATCCCCCACGCCTGCAGCTGCAGGCACGCGCTCATGCCCGCCAGCGCCCCGCCGATGATGACGACATCGTAATGGTCTTTGTAAAACTTCATTTAGAAGAACCTCTCAACAAGCTCTCTCGAATACTCCGCGGTTTCGTCCATGTCGCCGAAGGCCATGATCTCGCCGGCGTAGAAGGTGTCGTACTTGCCCTGCATGGCCTCTACCTTGTCATACCATCCGGCCGCATAATCGTCTGAGAAGACATGGGGGAAGTAATACACGCTCCACTCGTTGATCACTTCATTGGCCGGGTTCTTCATGATCTTCAGATCGTCCTGAACCATCTGCCGGCAGGTATCGTACGGAATCTCCTCCATGTTCTTGTGCTTGCGCAGTGCATAGGTGGTAATGACCTGGTCGATCTGGTCCTTCCAGCGGCGGTAATACACCATCAGGTGGCCGAGCTTCTCGGGCACCATGTTGTCAAACACATAGTAGGAGATCTCGGGGTGGTCCTCGGGCTTGGTGAGCACCGCCTGCACGTCATAGCGCTCATAGTCGATCTTCGAGAACAGCTCTTTCTCGTCGTCGCGGATATCCCAGTACTTGTCCATGCCTACCTGGCCGTCCGCTCTCTCGCCGGGGATGTACAGCGGCGCTGTCATGATGACCTTGTCGAACTCCTTGGTCCTGCCGTTGACGGTGATATAGACCTTGCCGTCCTTGCGCACGACCTTGGTGATCTTGCTCTTCAGCTTTGCGGGGTGCTTCAGATGTTCGTTCAGCTGCTCCCAGATGTACTGCGTGCCTTCCTTCCAGGTCCACAGATTTACCTTCACAAAGTTCATGCAGGTCTGGAAGTCCAGATACTTCAGCACGTAAGCCGCGGGGATCTCGTCAAAATAGCCGTAGCCGAACGAGGTAAAGGGTCCGATCCAGATCTTCTGCACCAGGGGAACCCCGTTGAGTTCGCAGAAATCCTTGAACGGCATGCTCAGGTCCTTCAGGTTCGGGTTTTCGCCCTGCACGCGCTCGCGTCCCGGGGTCACGGCATAGCCGTCATAGCGTCCTTCGGCCACGCCTCGGTGTCCGTTCAGGTCATAGCCCTTGTACTTGGTCTCCAGCAGCTCGCCGAAGGTGGTCAGCTGCTTCTTCATCCGCAGCAGCCACGGGTTGCACACCAGGTTCCAGATCGTCTTGGCAAAGGGGTCGATCACGTTGCCAAAGCCGTCCTTATAGTTGCGGTTCAGCTTCGGGCCGTCATGTGTGATACCGCAGAATTTTTCGACGTCTTCCACGGCGTAGTACGAAGGCACACCCATGATGGCGCCCATTTCATAGCGGCGCCCGTTGTAGTGCGGGCTCCAGCACTTGCCGCCCACGCGGTCAAGACGCTCATAAATCGTGTAGTTCTCATAACCCTTCTGTTCGAGATACATCGCGGCGCTCAGTCCCGCCGGGCCACCGCCGATGATGGCGATGCGTGTTTTCTTGTCCATGATTCTCCTCCGTTTTTGTGTTTTTTCATGATTATGCTGAACTGATTTTACCATGATAGCCAAATTATACAACAATCTGCCGAAAATTACACTATACACTTTCTGCAAAATGTCATAATCACCAAAAAAACTGTCTTCGTTTCGTTCTCATCTCTTCCCATCGGACGAGAACTGTGCTATCATAGATAAAAACAAAAAACGGAGGTGTGCCGTGCGTTTTGACAGCTTTGAACAGATGCTCTCTCACCTGGCCGAAACCGCTCCCGATGCTCCTGCCCTGCGATATGAAGAGAAAACCCTGAGCTTTTCCGAACTGAAGCAGGCTGTGGATGCCCGGGCGGCGACGCTCCGTGCGGAGGGAAAGACCTGCCTCGGTCTCCTCTGCGACGGGAGTCTCGACTGCGTGGTTGAAATCTTTGCGGCGAGTCTCGCGGGGCTGCAGCTCGTTATGCTGAATGCCTCCCTCGACACCGGCACGCTCCGTACGCTGGTCCGCTATACCGATGTCGATACCCTCTGGGGCGAGGAAGATCTGAAGGAGGATCTCGAGCTCGCTCTCATGGAAGGCGTGAAGAACGGGGCGGGGAAGATCCTCTTCTTCACCTCCGGCACCACCGAGCAGGCCAAGGCCGTCGTCCTCACGGATTACAGCCTGTGCCAGAGCGCCTGGAACGGCTCGGCAAAGCTCCCCCTCAGCCCTGCGGATAACCTCCTCTGCCTGCTGCCGCTGGACCATGTCTTCGGCTTTGTCTGCGGCCTGCTCTGGGGGCTGAGCTGCGGGGCCTGTGTCTCGCTGGGGCGCGGCGCGCGCCACTATCTGGACGACTGTGATTTCTACCGTCCGACGGCGGTCTCGGTGGTCCCGATGCTCCTCGGCTTCCTCCTGAAGCAGAACTGTCTGAATCCGGAGCTGGGCCTGGTGCTCGTCGGCGCGGGGGACTGCCCCCGGGAGCTGCTGGAGCTGGCGGAGGCCCGCGGCCTGCATGTCTGCTTCGGCTACGGCCTGACCGAGACAAGCTCCGGCGTCGCGATTTCGGTCCGGGGCGATCCCTTCGCGATGGAGGTCTGCCCGGATGTCACCGTCACGATTGCCGAGGACGGCGAGGTGCTTATTCAGGCGCCCACCTGCATGATGCAGGGCTACTACAAGCGCCCCGATTCCACGCATGAGGTGCTCCGCGACGGCGTCCTGTACACGGGCGACCTCGGCTGCTTCGACGAAAACGGCCTTCTGCACATCACCGGCCGGAAGAAAGACGTTCTGGTCCTTCCGGACGGTACGAAGCTTTTCCTGCCGGACTATGAGTCGGCCCTGATGAAGACGCTCGAGCATACCGAACTCGCAGTCATCCTGATCCACGACCGACCCGCCCTCGTCTTCTCCGGCGAGGCCACGCCCGCCGCCCTCTCCGAAAAGCTGCGCCCGCTGATGCGCCGTCTCCCGCGGGGCAATCAAATCGCCGAAATCATCGTTGTGCATGAACCGCTGCCGCGCACGGCAACGGGCAAAATAAAACGCTGGGAACTCCGGCAGAAAGTGACGGATCACGCATGAGCAGAGAAGAAATTCTGGAAAAAACCAAAGGCGTCATTTTTGACTGCTTCCCGGACCTGAAGAATCAGGAGCTGACCGAGGACACCGTCATCAACACCGACACGGGCATTGACTCCATGGGCTTTGTCCTGGTCATCTGCAAGCTCGAGGCCCTCTTTGATATCCGCATTCCCGAGCGCCAGTGGAAAAAGCTGCAGACACTCGGCGACGTGGTGGATGCGATTGCCAGGCGCCTCGCATGAGCGTCTTTTCGGAAACCCTTCTGCTGCGCAGCACGGATGTCGATCTCTACCGCCGCCTGCGCACCTCTGTGCTTTTCCGCCTGCTGCAGGAGGCAGCCATCCGCCATACCGAACAGCTCGGCATGGGCCGTGACAAGACACTCGACAAAGGCATCCTCTGGGTTGTCCTGATGCAGCGCGCCGAAATTGCCCGCATGCCTGAATACGATGAGCAGGTCGTCCTGAAAAGCTGGCCCGGCAAAACCATGCACCTGCTCTTTCCCCGCTATTCAAGTCTCGAGACCGCTTCCGGCGAGCCTCTCCTGAAGGCGAGTGCCATCTGGGGTCTGGTGGACGCGCGCACGCGCGGCGTGATCTTTCCCGAAAAATTCGGCATCGAGATCGACGGCCTCGTGACCGGGGACGAAATCGCCATGCCTTCCGCTGTCCGAAAGGCTGACGGCGACAGGGAACAAACCTTCACTGTGCCTTACAGCTTTGTTGACCTCAACGGCCACATGAACAACTCCCGCTATTTCGATCTTGCGGAGGACTGCATCGGCGCGGCCGCCGCCGGCGCTCTCCTGAAGGAAATCGCCGTCGAGTACCAGAACGAGGCCCGCCTCGCCGAAACCCTCTCCCTCCGCTGGGGCCTGCAGGACACCGGAAACCCGGAGGAACAATTCTACATCCTCTCCGGGCGTACCGCCCGTGACGTTTTCCGCATGAGCCTTCGTTATGAATAGCAAAACCGCCGTCCGGCGGTTTTTCTCTGCCGCGTCCCACTGACAGGAAAAAGGTCGCCGCCATGAAGTTTGATACAAGAGATAAAAAACCAAAAATCTGGAACGTGGCCCTGGTCTCGGCCGTGGTCGTCATCGCCGTGGCCGTCCTGGCTGCTCTGCCGGGCAATGAGTATATCCTGGCGGTCTGCCTGATCCTCGGGGCCTATTTTGCCTGCGTGTTCGTCATGCTGATCACCGCCTTCTTCCGGCAGCTTCAGTATAATCCCTATTCGTATAATGTGATCTATTACCTCGGCTTTTCCCTGTTTGTCTTTTCCCTGCTGGTCTACCTGATCCTGTACATGACCCGGGTGTTTTCCGGCCCTGCCGAACCCGATTTCAAGTTTATCCTCACGGCCCTGAGCCGCGCCTCCGGAAACTTTCTGGTTCTGATCTCGGTGTATATCATCCCGTTCTCCGCCGTGCTTGCGATCTCCAATATTTTTCTGATCTTCCATGAGGGCTTCCGGCCCGTGAGTATTCTCGGCATCTTTCTGGGCCTTTTCCTGATCGCCAGTATGCTGTTCATCCGGCGCTACGGCCAGAATATTTCGGGGAATCTTGAGCAGCTGACCTGGCATGAGATCACCATGAGCATGGTCACCTCGTTTTATCTGTACCTCGAATGCATGCTCATCGGTTCCGTGGCCGCCATGCTGATCGCAGCCTTCTATGATCCGGACCCGGATAAGGATATCCTCATCATCCTCGGCTACAGCCTGCGGGAAGGGGAGTCCGCCGCCGCCGTCCTGCGGGAAAGGGTCAACCGGGCGATCGCGTTTCGAAAGAAACAGCTGGAGGAAACCGGCAAGGATCTGATCTTCATCACCTCCGGCGGAAAGGGGTCGGAGGAAGCGGTCTCCGAAAGCAGATGGATGCATGACTGCCTCGTGGAGCAGGGCATCCCGGAGGACCGCATCACGGAAGAGGATCAGTCTACCACGACCCATGAAAACATGATCTTCTGCAAACAGAAGATTCAGGAGATAAACCCCCAGGCGAAAATTGCCTTTTCCACTTCGTATTACCATGTTTTCCGAAGCGGCCTCTATGCCCGGCGCGAGAAAATGCGGGCTGTAGGCATGGGTTCGAAAACGAAGTGGTACTTCTGGCCGAACGCTTCTGTCAGGGAATTTGGAGGCATTCTTTTCGAGCACCGGGGGAAACAGGCCCTCATCCTGTTCAGCCTGATCGCGCTGAATCTGATCCTCGTCGTTCTGGCTTACACCGCGTAGGAAAAATCCGGGGAATTCCTTGTTGACAGACCTTGCCCCGGGATATATGATAAGAAAAAAGCAGCAGGCACAGAGACGGCCCGTCCGTGCCGGCCGGTCATGAGGTGATTTGGAAATGAAGAACCAAAAAATGAATCTGGACAGCAAAAGTGCCCGGTACGCGGCCATCGGCGGCGGCATTCTCCTTCTTGCCGTCATTGCGGGCATAGTGGTCCTGGTGCTGAC
>Ga0265299_10004391_pt1 | contig 13362 bp, 3 predicted proteins | sample AusTroGonzalo_MG_4_FD_193485 | JGI IMG/M metagenome (GOLD analysis project Ga0265299, IMG submission 193485) | Bovine rumen microbial communities from tropical cattle in Woodstock, Queensland, Australia - Gonzalo_02 | ecosystem: Host-associated > Mammals > Digestive system > Stomach > Rumen ...
TATTTTAGCGCCAAACTGACGAGAATTCTGCAAAAGGTCCGGAGAACCAGCGCTGTAATAATCACGACCGACAAAGCGGAAATAAGCATCAACATTCGTCGATTTATGCTTCCAGTTGTAAGAGCCGGACAACGCAAGATTCTGCGCAGACCATTCCGTCGGATCATCACTCTTTTCATCGCGATATTTTTTCAGGGCGCTCTGAGCATCTTTCAACACGCGCTTGAGTTCACTTCGCATATCATCTACACTCATATCCATATTGTCGCCAAAGATGAGTTCCAGTTCATCGCGACTCATATAGTTTACAAGTGAAGAATTGTTCATCAGGCGGCGCAACTGCGCAAAGCGAGACACGTCAAGTCCAGCCTCCTCAAAAACGGAATTCACAGCACGGTGAGCAACAACATTCACCGTATCTGCACCACCAAAGCCGAGCTGCACATTATACGTGCCACGACCACCAAGGACCTTGCCATTCACTTCGCCAAAGAACGTCTTCGATGAGAACATGGGATTCGAGAGATTGACGTTTCTCGAAATTCCATCTCGGAAATACGGCTCTTCCAGATAATCCTTACTGCCGATAAAGCCTACAGTAGCATCAAAATTTTCGGAAGCATTCCAAAGAACCTTACCGCCAATCAGCATCTTTTGAGCTTCGACTTCATCAAGACCAATGTACCTGTTGTACTGGTCCGGGTCTTTTTCTCCAGGCAATTTTGGAGCGCGATTTTCGCCACCAAAAACGCTAAAGACAAGTAACGGATCAACGGACTTGTTCAAATTCAAATTAAAATCATAGCTAGCGCCAAAGACATCAACGCCAGCTAAATACAAATCACCTTTGGAAACATAAAAGTCGCCCAAAATCAACTTTTGCAAGCGATCTTCATACGAAATTTGAACAAACTTCGGATCAAAGTAATTCCACTTGTCATGGGATACTTCCATCGTAAATTCAATCTTCTGCCCCATCGGGGATTCCATCTGCACAAACGCATTCCAGGCTCCAAAAACACCAGGCACCTGGAAATAGTTTTTGTACTTCTTGCCTGGCAAAATAGAATCCCTGCCATTCACAAAAACTTCATTGGAATCATTCTTTTCCGTCACGACGGAATGAAAACCAAACTCAGCACCGACAGAACCATTTACAGTCCACGACGAATCCTGAGCCAAAGCAGGAATTACAGCAACAGTAGCTAGAGCAAGTCCCCTAAAAATCATTTGCCCACCTCATAGACCTTGGTCGTCTTGACAGCAAAACCGCTCTTATGGATGACTTCAATATCAAAGCGGTTCTTGTGATCACGCTTCAATTCCACAGGAATCTGGTAATCCAGGTTCTGGATTTGCGATAAACGTTCCTGCAAAATAACCTTGCCATCCTGACGGACAGTAACTTTATTCAAGAAACTCGGATCGTATTCCGGAACTCGAATCTGGAACTGCAAAGTCTGCATAATGACGTCTTCTGCTCCCGGAGGTGCTGGCGGGATCGGCAAAAACTCATACTTTTTGCCAAAAACCTTGACAGAGAAAGGCTTCATAGGATAGCAGCCCAAAGTCTTTTTCACGCTATTGCGGCCGGCATCATTTTCTACAACAAATTCATATTCATGAACTCCGCTACGAAGTGCAAGGCGCTTCGGCATGTTGCGCTTTACGCTGACCTCAGAAATCGGAGTTCCGTCCATCACGGCAGACACACGAACTTCGGTCCCTTTCTGTACGTCTGATACCGTAACGTTTGCAACACAGCGCAAAGAATCATAAGAGGAATACTTTATTTGCGGCACCTTCAACGCAGCGTCCTCGACCTCTGTAGCAGGAGTCTGAGCAGAAGCCTTTGCCGCAAGCAATTCCTGATAAGCAGAATCAGCAGAAATAGCGGCAGCCTTCAGATCTTCCAAAGACAACGTCGAATCCGCAATAAGTTCATTCAGGATTTTTGCAAAATTAATATCTCCCGAGGACTTGAGTTTCAATACAGCAAACTGCCCTTTGCCAATTACAGTTTCACCATCGCTGATAACAAGAGAATCCCCTGTAAGCGTGTCACTCACCCACAAAAAACCATTCTTAAGACCGGCAAACATAGTCGTCTGGTTACCGCCAATAGCTCCATTCGTACCACGAATCGAAGCGGCAGCCGTTCCAGTAGAGAAATGTACCCTGTTTTTCTTTTCGACATTAAAACCCATATATCCCTTTTGGATATTGGTTTTAATCCTGAAAAAGCCATCTTCATCTTGTTCCACAAGGGTATCGATACGGATAGTGGAATTTTCCTCAATCGTGAGAATGCTCTTGTCACCATTCAACTGCAATTCAATGGAGCCCTCATTACTCGTTCTAAAGCAATCTTTGCTATCAATTTTGCCACTAGCCGACTTCCACTTGGCATCGTCATCACAGCTACCTTTACTCTTTTCAGCAACCGGTATAACAGTTCGAGTGGTCCCAACCTTTGCAGCAGAAACACTCACCGGAACAACCATTGCAAGTAGCAAACAAGACAAAGACAGATGCTTAAACATAAGACCTCTCTATTTATTTTTCTTACAAGAAATTTACTTTTTTTGCAAAAAATTTGTGAAGAAGTTTTATAGAAGATGACACAAAACACATTACCCGCCAGCAAGCTTGACGGTATAGCCTTTTTTTTCTAGTTCAGCCTTTAACACATTTCGCTTATCGCCCTGGATTTCAATATTGAAATCCTTGACGGAACCGCCAACACCGCACTTTTGCTTCAACGCACGGGCCAAATCCTTAAGTTCATCTTCGTCTACGGGGATGCCAGAAACAACACTCGCCATCTTACCGCCCCCAAGTCGTTTCAGAGTTATTCGTACGATTCCATCGCCCTGCGGTCGGCTCGCCTTGGGCTTTTCTTCTTTAATCCGGCCGACGCCACTAGCAAATACTAAAGTAGAACGTTCTTCGATACCCATGTAATAACCTCTTTTTTGTACAAAAATAGAAATCCCGGTCGATGGACCGGGATTTGAATCTAAGCTTTACGCCTTACTTTTTCTTCTTTGAAGAAGATCCTTTTTTAGAATCCTTCTTAGAAGAAGAGGACTTTTCGTTTCCGCGAACCACCGGGCGTCTGTAACCGAAGCGCTTCATCATTTCGTCGCTAGACTTCAGCACATCGCCAATCTTGGCATTTCCATCCACCGGCGGAACTACGCAGCGAAGCTTGGAACGGAGTTCAACTTCAGTCTTTACGATGTACGGACCCGTACCGTAGAGACGTCCATCAGCATCCCTCAATTCGCCATTCATATCCGGCTTCATTTCGAAGAAGAACTTCACGAGACCAGACTTGTCCACATATTCAGGGTCATTGATCTTGTAATCGAAGCTGTACTTGTCAACGAACTGACCGCCAGTCGTGTAGAACCACAGCGTGACGTGAGCCTTTGTGGAGTAGAGGTTAGCCTTGCTATAGTCATTGTGGTTCTTTTCCAATTCCGTCTGGAATTCCGTAGAACAGTACTTTTCAACATACTTTTCTACAGAGACCTTGTTAGGACTATTGTCTGCATCGACACCATCCAAAGGCACCATGTTACCGTTGATGATGATATCATCCAAAGTGGAGAGACCACCAACAGCGCTGACAAGCGGCAACTTCATCTTGATATCGATCGTCGGACCGAGATGTCCATCGTAACCAGGATACGGTTCATCACCCGAGCCCTTCTTGTTATCATCGCTAAAGCCCTTAATAACTTCCATTTCCTTCTGGGTACTCGGATTCAAGATGCTAACAGCGAATGTCTGATCCTTTTCAGGCGGGTTAATGTCATAGTACTTGTTCACCGAGTCAATCGAGACAAGAACCATCGGCTTTTCGAGTTCGATATCGACATCCTTAGCCTTCTTCATCAAGACGCTAACTTCAGTAACGGTTTCATTACCGGCCTTATCGCGATAAATACGCTTAATGGTATTCATACCCTTGTTAAGGCTCTGGAAATTCAAGGTATCCTGAGTAACGCAATTGTCTTCGTCGCCATCGTAGGCAATGCACCAGTCAACATCGACGTAGTTTGCGTAAACCACAGCATCCTTCTTCGGAGATCTGATAATAACCTTCGGAGCAATCCTGTCGAGCACCATGAACACGGACTTTTCAGCAGAGTTGCCATACTTGTTGGTATAGGTGTAGGTCACGAGATAGCCTCTGTCACCTTCTTCGTTAGCAACAATCTTGCCCTTTTCGTCAACGACGTAAGAGACAGTGGTCTTATTGCCTTCGACACCCTGAGCATCGTAAATCACGGTAAATGCACCGACACCAGTTTTCAAGTCAACAGCGCTATTGTCCTTAGAATCCTTGCTAGAAGAGCTCTTCGGAGTATCAAACATCAAGTTGCCTTCGGAGTCACCGTACAAGATCTTGCCTGTTTCGGCATCGGCCTTGTAAGAAACAGTAACTTCCTTGCCCTTAACTTCGATAACCGTAGACACTTCAATGACTTCAATGGTCTTCTTCTTGCCATTTTCGTCATAAACAGTAGTCTTGACAATATCGCCATCTTCGTCAACGAGGTAAGAAACCGTTACCGTATCGCCATCGACAACCTTGTCGTAAGAGATCTTGGTCTTATCGCCAATCGAGGTTTCATAAACATCAGTCTTCGGATTCTTTTCAAGTGCGATTTCGGACTTGGATACATCCACCATATTCTTTATAGTCTTATCCGATATGGCAACCGTATCCAGCTTAACCTCAACAGTGCTGCTCTTGGGCTTCTTGATTCCAGATGCAGAATCCTGCACAGAAACCTGGACGTCCTTAGACTTGCTGTTCACATAAATTGTAGAGTCCTTCTTATCGACCTTTTCGACAATCGTATAGATATTGTCAGCTTCGACCGTCGTCTTCTTGGCACCGATATCGACAATCGGGGCAGCTGTGCTATAGCACACGACAACCGTATCAGAACCAGCGAGATCCTTACTCGGGTCCTTATATGTCTTAACAATTTCGTGGCAGCCTTCACTCTTCAGAGTATCGATACTAGACTTCGTCTTGCCTTCCTGCTTCCATTCCACCGAGACGAGATCCTTATTCGTAAAGATCGTATCCTTAGGAGTCGGCTTGATATAAACAGACTTGCCAGTTTCAACACGAGTAATCTCGACTTCGGCTTTTTCAACAACGTTGCCAACCTTAATCGTCACATCCGTAGTGTCATTGAATTCACCGTCAGTGACATAGACCTTGACAACATAGGACTTTTCTTTTTCATAATCGAGTTCGCTCTTCAAGACAATATCACCATTCGGCTTGATTTCGAACTTATCATTTTCCTCAACAGGATAGAACTTCAAGTCATTGAACTTCGGATTCTTCGTATCCGGATCGTCAGCCTTGACCGGGCCCTTCTTGGTTCCAGGCTTGGAATCTTCCGGGAACGTGAATTCCTGCGGCTTAATCTTCGGAGCTTCATTCAAGTCATTGACATTGATGACAATTTCCTTTTCAGAAGACATGCCATCCATATCCGTGACACTCACCAAGATTGTAAACTTCTGAGTCTTTTCATAGTCAATCTTGGCACCCGGGAGAACCTTGATTTCACCGGTCGTATATACAGACACATACGGATTGTCTTCAGCAAGAGCGAACAGGAATTCAGTATCACCGTCCGGGTCAACAGCTTCAAGGACTCCGATAAGCGTTCCGCCTTCAGAATTTTCGTCGACATCGAATTCCGTACTCGTGATTTCCGGGAATTCCGGCATATCCTTGAGTGTAATAGTAACCGTTGTCGAGGTCGTCAACTTCGGATACTTCTTGGAATCCTTATCGGACAAAGAAATTTCCAATTCGAACGTATGACGCTTTTCAGTTTCATAGTCAAAGTCGCGTTTTGCCTTGATCTTGCCATCTTCGGTAATCGTAAACAGATCCGTATCGCCGCCAATAGCTTTAAACACGTTATTTGTGAAAGCCTTAGATGTGTCAATGTCATCAGAAAGGAGCTTGCCAATGACATAATTTTCACCCTTGTTTTCGTAGAACGAAAGCGAAGGCGTGTTCGAAATAACCGGCATTTCGTTCACATCAACAATGTTGATGGTCTTTGCAACATAGTCCGTCAACTGATCTCCGTCCATGACAAAGACCTTAACCTTATGAGTATGAGCGATTGTTTCGTAATTCAGTCGATCACCATTCTTTACGATAAGGCAAACTTTATACTTGGAGCCATCCTTCTTGAGCTTAGCATCGAAAAGACGATCAGCATCCGTTTCTCCGACATCAGTCACATAAGGAACGAGTGTTGCCACCTGGCCTTCATCTTCATCCTCGACTTCGTAGCATGCAATTTCCTTACCGGTCGGCGAATTCTTGTCGATCGTATTTTCTTCGACATCATAGCCTTCTTCGCCATCATCGTGAATCACAGGAGGATCCGGATCATTGATGAGGTTGATGGTCACGAGAGTCGATGCTTCGTAATTCTTAAAATCAGTTCTACCAATCTTTTTACCATAGGCTTCACCGTTATCTGTAGCCGTAGCCCAAACCTGGTATTGCTTCTTCTTTTCATAATTCAAGGAACCAGCCGTAAGGGTAATCTTGCCAGAGCCGTCAATCGTAAAGGAAGCCTTATCTCCCGATTTATCAACATAATCAGAAAGTGCATAAGAAAGCTTGGTCCAGGCGTCTTCATCATCGGCAACAACAGAGCCAACAAACTCACCTTTTTTAGCAGATTCGTGAATTTCAAAGACATATTCCTTCTGTTCATATGTCGGAGCATCATTCACGTCATTGATCATAATGGTCAATTCTGCTGTATCAGTCAGGTCCTTATTGGCGCCATCTGTAGCAACAACACGAACAAGATATTCGCTCTGTTTTTCGAAGTTCAAGGAATTATCTGCAGCCACCGTTATGACACCGTTATTATCAATGACAAATGCAGTGTAATCATCAGGAGCAATTTCACTTTCAATAAGCTTATACGTCGGAGTCTTGCAAGGACGCTTGTTCTTGCAGTCATCATCGCTAGCAACAATTTCACCGACCTTCGTCCCCTTCTTGGAGTTTTCGTCAACAGCCATTGCCGGAGGAGGATCAGGGAATACAGGACCTTCAGGGGCATCCAAAATATTGACTGTTACCGGAACAGAAGCTGTATACTCCTTATCAGTAACAATGACTGTAAACTTGTAGACAGGCTTTGTTTCATGATCAAGTTCAGACGTCTTAATAATAGAGATTTCACCAGTGCTTACATCAACATCAAACGGAGCAGCATCATCACCTTCAAGTGAGAAATACTTCGTTCCAAACTTCGGATTGTAAATATCCGGATCTTTAGCTTCGGCTACACCAATCGCAGTCGGCTTTGTAGTACTTTCGCTAATTTCAAATGCGTAAGAATCTTCTGTAAATGCAGGTTCCTCGTTCACGTCATTAACGCGAATCACAGTCTGCTTGCTAACAGGATTTTTACCTCTGCTATCTTTTATGGTCAAAGTGACTTCAAAGTCTGCATTCTTTTCGACTTCATCATACAGTTCTTCATAGTCGATGTCCTTCTTGACCTGGATAGCAAATGTACTTTCGTTATCCTTCGTTTTACCCACCTGGACAACTTCAAAGAGACTTGCAGCAGTAGCATTATCTTCTATAGTAATCGTCAAAGCATCAACATCAGCATCGTCATCATCAAAGACCACGATTTTATCGTCGAGCTGAGTTTTTAACGGAACCATTTCATTGACTTCATAAAGACTAGACAGAACTCTGAATTCAGAAGGTTCGTTTTCATCCGTGACATTGACAGTCACCGTAGCATACGTTGTCAAAGGCGGATTGTTCTTATCCAAGGAACGGTCAGAAATCTTGACTTCAAACTGATATTTTTTCTTTTCTTTATAGCGAAGCTTTGCACCATTCTTGAGAGTGATTACGCCCGTATTAGGATTGATATCGAACGGAAGGTCTTCGTCATCAACAATAGAATAACTCAACTTATTGAATCCAGACGGATGAGTTCCGTTTTTGCACGGTTTTGTTACAGAGCAGGAATCCGGGTCAGTAGCCCAAAGAGAACCCACCTTGCCTAAGCTTTCAAGAGTTTCAGGAACCGTAAATGTCTGATTTTTTGAAACAGGCTTTTCATTGACATCCATCACAACAATTGTTCTGGTAATATCAAGTGTACCCTTGGATCCCGTAACCTTCAGTTTCACCAAGAATTTATTCTTATCCTTTTCATAGCTCAAAGCTTCGTAATTGAGCTTTGTCACATCATCAATGGAAATCGTTCCATCATCAAAATCAACAAAGAAAATTCCCTTGATATCATCACTGGTACCATCAGCAAGCTGATAGGATTGAATATCACCAATGTCATTAAACTGTTGTTTCATCACAGGATCTGTAATCTTATCAGCGGAGAACGGAACAGAAGCACTAGCATCATTTTCGTTAATGCCATCTTCGCCTTCAGCAATCAAGTTGATTGTAGGTTCTTCAACGTCTTCGATTACAACAGTCACCTTAGCATCGTCTGAGAATTCACCATCAGAAATCGTGACATAGAATTCATATGATTTCTGACCTTCTTCATAGTCAAATTCAGCATCGTTAGCCGTCTTGATGAATCCCTGACTGTCAACAGTAAACTTTTTAGCGTCCTTTGCATTTTTCGAATTATTTGCATTTGCAGAAGACATCTTATAGGTAAACTTTCTGAAGGCCGGATTGTATTTATCCTTATCGTTACCCACAACCTGACCATACTTATCATTTTTGCAAGAACCGTCAGTATCATACCCAGTTGCACACACATAAGAAGCACCCGGAGAATGTTCCTGCAGGTAGAAAGTACCACCCGTAGCTGTCAACGATTCATTGACGTCTCTAATGGTAATATTTGTTGTCTTAGAAACAGAATGGCCCTTCGTATCCGTGACTTTAATGGTCGCAACATAAGTTGCATTACCGGTACTCGTTTTATAGAGTTCTTCGTAATCAAGCAAAGCCTTATTATTTACCACAATAGCGACAGTTCTTTCGCCTGTGGAGCTATTGACACTCTTTTGAGTGAGGGTAAACAAATCTTTCAAAGACTTATTAGTCAAAGTCTTATTCGTATTGGCAGCACCAGTCAACTCACCAGAAATCTCATACGTCAGCGTTTCATAGGAGCCAGAAATCTTATCGGCATCGGTAACCTTAAATGTACCCAAAGTGGTTCCCTTGTCCGAATTTTCGTCAATATAATAGTTCTTATCAACTATTGGCGGCGGAGGCGGTTCGTTGACATCAGTCAAGTTCACAGTGATATTAGCGGATGCAGAAAATTCACCATCCGTGACAGTCACCTTGAAAGTCCAAGTCGGCTTTGTTTCATAATCAAGCTGACTACCATCCGTAATAACAAGTTCGTTCGTTCCATCCTTGAACTTAAACGGCACATTGGATGGGGCTGTGAAAGTCAACAGATCCCCATCAGGGTCACTAGCGGTGGTCACCTTACCGACACTTTCGCCATTCGGCCAATCACTGCCATCAGACTTCTTTTCTGGTTTCGTAAAGGTCTGAGCAGAAATCGTCGGAGCATCATTTTCGTTCTTGATATTGACCACAATTTTGAACTGCTTCGTAGACTTTTTGCCGCCACCTGTAACGGTTTCCGTTTCTGTTGCAGCATTATCCGAAATTGTAGCATAGACGACATATTGCTTCTTTGTCGCATAATTCAGAGTAACACCAGAATTGACCTTGAGCGTTGCATTCTGATCGCTGCCCTTAACAATGGAGAAAGCGTTTTTAAAGGCATCATAATCGGAACCAGAAACGTTCACCAAATTGTAAGTATACGTATCAACGTTTCTTTCATTGCTAACATCGCCGACGGTAATCTTGCCACCAGCAAGGTCGCCCTTTTCCATTACCGTAAAAACAACTTCATTGCTGCTATTAGTCGAAACGGTCGGAGCATCGTTAACAGGAACAACATTAACGGTAGCAGTGTACGGTTCAGAGGTATTAGTGCCAGTACCATCGCCAACAACTTTATAACCAAACGTGGCATACTTATTGCCAAATTCATCAGCCTTTGGCGTATACACAAGCTTGCCAAGATCACCTACAACAATTTTCTGATCTCTTGTAACAGCCTTACCATCCAAAGTCAAAGAACCTGCCGTCGGGAGACTTGTAATGATAACAGCAGCAAAGGACTGAGTATCATGTTTGAACTTGAATTCATTTTTAGAATCATTCTTCGAGAACGTGTACTTGCTATCTTCATTGACTTTAATAACAAGCTGGCTAGAAACAGAAGGAGCAACATCTTTACTTACGATATAGATCTTGTAACCCTTGCCATCTTCATAATCACTTGATGTTTTGGCACCTTGGATATTTTTGAGCTGGAACCAAAGAGCTTCATCATCTTCTACGAGACCATCAAGCAAGGGCTTGATTCCAATACCTTTAGCCTGAGTTTCACCAACCGGGATTTCGCCCTTTCCGACTTCGCCCTTATTGCATATCGGGAACTTGTGCGAGTCATCTGCAGCACCAACATCCTGATAGCCTGCAAATGTGTTCTGAACACCACTAGCAGACTGGAATTCAAAGCAATAATCAAAAGTCACTTTTTCTGTAGCCGGTTCATCGCCATTCAACACAATGTCGAGATCATACCATTTGTCATTTTCCGTAATCTTCTTTGAATTGTTACCAACAACAAGTTCCGGAACTTTGTTAAACGGCTTAAAAGTAAACTTCTTTGCTTCGATTTCATTACCAATAATGATTTTATTTGCAATAAACTGTCCAGCAACCGTCATATTGCAGCGCATTTCAATGGTACCATTACTGACCAAGGTACCCATCATGTCCGCATTATCCGTATTCACAAAAGTAATATCACCATTAACATAAATCAGCAAATTACCATCATACTCATTCGCCTTAAGATCACCCTTGCTCGGATAACGAACAACAATCTGGGGATGAGTATTCATGTTCAAGCTTTTCGTAAAAATACGAGTCGTGCGTCCATCATCTGGCATGGAAACAACAAGACGGCCATCATTTTCAAAATTAATGGCTTCATAGTAGATATCACACGTTCCTGTTCCCGAGCACATCGAATTGACATCGATCGTGTACCTTTGACTATTGGGCACGGTAATGGCGGAACGCCATGTAATACTACCCGTCAAGGTCGGCACCTTGATTGTAGAACGATAATCAGGAACCTTACTAGGACTGCAATTTCCAGTCGTATTGTCTAAACGACAGCTTAGAACGCCATCACGAACAATAGCCGCATTAGAGCCGTTTGTACGAATCGGGCCTGTCAAAATTTCAAAGTTCTGTCCTTTATTAGTAATGTTTCCACCGACAACAACAGGGCCATCAAGCCAACCGCCATCACCAACTGAGGAAAGGGTTTTATTAGTACCCACAGCACCAAGGGAGTCTAACAAAGGAAAGTTAGCTGGATAAGTCATGACTCCAGTTTCTTTGTTAAAGTAATTTGGATTATAGAAACCAGGTCTATTGCCCAGTTCGATACCATTGGTACCCCAAAGCTTATACTGAGTCAGGTAGTTCCAGTTGTTGACATCCGTTTTTGTGTCCCCAAATGTCATTGGGGCAACAGCTGTTTCTGCAGCCATTGACGAAACAGCGCCAAACAGAACTAAAGCTGCAGCTTTAAGACTTAATTTGCCAAACCACATAATAACCTTATGCTCCTTTTGCTACGACAAATTTCACTCCAGAAATTTGTCACAGTTTCCTTCCCAAATCATCCAAACACTTTTCTAATGAAATATAGTAACGGCTCAATCTAAAGTAATGTGAAATCTTGTAAAATTGTAAGATTTCAGTATCATTTTTGCCGATTTTCAGGAGTTGATTTACAGAATCTGTATCATGCGTATTATATGAGCTATGGAAGGTCACTGGATCCTTCCGCCTTCGGCGTCAGGATGACGAGAAACGTGGCGTCAGGATGACGATAGGCGAGGCATTCAGGATGTCGAAGAAGCGAATGACAGGATGAAAAGCAACGTTCAGTGTTATCGATGAGCTTAGCATTAGGCGTGGATAAAAAAAAGGGCGGAACCGAAGTTCCACCCTACAATTTATCAACAGGCGATGCACCTATTTGTTAACGGGGCGTCTGTAGCCGAACGACTTGAGCAAGTCGTCGCTCGTCTTAACAACGGAGTTTTTCTTCTTGCCTTCGTCGGATATCGGCGGAAGGTCGCAGCGAAGCTTAGAACTCATCCTGACTTCGGTCTTGAAGAGGTAAGCCCCGGTGCCATAGAGACGTCCATCTTTAGTCCTAACGTCACCGTTTTCATCAGGCTTGAGTTCGAAGTAGAACTTCAAAAGACCAGCTTCATTCACATATTCAGGATCATCAAGGTCGTAGTCAAAGCTATAGTAGTCCGTAAACACACCCGTATTCGAGTACACCCAGACTTTAACCTTGAGAGTCGTCCAGTAAAGGTTCATGTGGCTGTAATCCTTGGACTTCTTCAAAGCTTTTCTGAACTCTTCGGTACAGTGCTTTTCAACGTATTCATCCACAGCCATCTTCTTACCGTTAGCGGCATCAACGCCTTCCACGGCCACAAGGCCATCACTGCTCATGATGTCGTCCAGCGTTGCCAGTCCACCCACAGCACTTACCACAGGAACGCGAGCGTCGACCTTGAGTGTCGGTCCGAGGTGGCCCTTCAAGCCAGAATATGGTTCTTCGCCAGAGCCCTTCTTGGCCTTGCCCTTAATTCCAACAATGGCTTCGGTTTCGGCGTCCTTTTCATAGTTGAAGAATGTCACGCTATAAGTCTGGTCATCACTCGGCTTGCTGTCCTTGTAGTACTTTTCGACAGAGTCGCGATCGACCTTCGTTACAGGCTTTTCAACATCAATACTGATGTCCTTAGCCTTCTTGACCAAGACATGCACAGAATCGCGGGATTCGTTGCCGGCCTTGTCGCGGAACACACGGACAATCGTCTGCACGCCATTGTCAAGGCCTTGAACGCGGAGCGTATCCTGTTCTTCACCATTGACAGTCCACTTGACCACAGCAAAGTTTGCGGTAAGAACGTCATCTTCACGCGGAGAAACGATCTTTACAACAGGTCCCTTCTGGTCAAGAACGATAAACACGTCCTTTTTCGAAGAGTTGCCATACTTGTTCACGTAAGTATAAGCGACATTGTAACCAATGTTTCCTTCGTTGTTCTTCGCGATATTGCCCTTGTCATCCAGATAGTAAGAGACTTCGACGGTGTTGCCGTTCTTGTCGACATAGTCATAGTACACTTTGTACGAAG
>Ga0265299_10004393_pt1 | contig 13359 bp, 9 predicted proteins | sample AusTroGonzalo_MG_4_FD_193485 | JGI IMG/M metagenome (GOLD analysis project Ga0265299, IMG submission 193485) | Bovine rumen microbial communities from tropical cattle in Woodstock, Queensland, Australia - Gonzalo_02 | ecosystem: Host-associated > Mammals > Digestive system > Stomach > Rumen ...
ACTGGTAACAAATTGTCGAATGGTATCGATATCGTTGGTATATAAAGACATGATTTGACCATTTTGATGCGTATCGAAGTATTTAATTGGAAGCTTTTGCATATGGCCAAACATCTCGATACGGAAAACGTTGAGATATTTTTGACAGACGACCGCCATAGTGCGGGTCCATGTCCATGAACAAAGGACACCAACCGCGTAAATACTAGCCAAAGCGATAATTAATGTGGTTAAGTTTGCTTTTAAAGCAATCATGTTCAACAAGTTCACATCAAACATGTCGGTAAAAGCATTTTGGCCAGACACAATGGCTTTTGTTAACACTTCGGTAATCAAGCTAGCGAAAACGCTACCTGATAAGTTGGTGAGAATAGAAAGGATTAAGGCAATTAAAGAGATGATTAAACCAAACTTATAGTGTTTCCATAAGGTTTTCATCAAACGTTTAACTGTGCCTTTTTTGGCTTTTTGCCATTGTCTTCTTGGAGGCATATTAGTTTCCTCCTTTCTGAGTTTGAGAAACATAGACTTCTTTGTAGATGTCGTTGTTCTTCAATAACTCTTCGTGTGTTCCAATAGCGTTAATTTCACCATTATCTAAAACGATGATTTGATCAGCTTCTTCAATAGAGCTAATTCTTTGAGCAATGACAATCTTTGTCATAGCTGGTAAATCATTCTTTAACGCTCTTCTGATTAATTTATCTGTCTTAGTATCAACAGCAGAAGTACTGTCGTCTAAGATTAAAATCTTAGGATTCTTTAAAATAGCCCTAGCAATACAAAGTCTTTGCTTTTGACCACCAGAGAAATTGGCGCCACCTTGTTCAACAACGTGGTCTAATCCTTCTTGATAATGTTTAAGTACATCTGGAATTTGCGCTATTTCAATAGCCTTAACAATTTCCTCATCAGTGGCCTCTTTATTTCCCCATTGCATATTGCTTCTAATGGTGCCGCTGAATAAGAAGTTCTTTTGTAAAACCACCGCGACGCTATCTCTTAATGGTTTTAAACCATATTCTTTAACATTATGACCACCGACAAGGATTTCGCCTTCTGTAGCATCATATAATCTGGAAATCAAATTAACCAATGTGGATTTACCAGAACCAGTTGAACCGATAATACCCACAAATTGACCTGATTTAATATTGATATTTAAATTGGCCACTGAATATCTTTCTGCGTCTTTATTGTATTTAAAGGAAACATTATCAAAGATTACAGAACCGTCTTCAACTTCCATAATTGGATTTTCTGGATCCACGATGGTTGGTTCTTCATCAAGAACTTCACCGATACGTCTGACGGATTCAAATGACATGACAAGCATGGTGACAATCATGGAAATCATCATGATGGACATCAAGATTTGAATACCATACGTTAATAACGCGGACATTTGACCGATAGATAACTCACCCCACACAAATGATTGAGTGTCTTGATTATAAATGGCGGTTTTAAAGATAATTGATGAAGCGAAATAAAGCGTTAACAAATAGACCACGTGTATGGATGTATTCATTAATGGAGTCATCAATGCGACAATCTTTTCCGCTTTAATGAACTCTTTTGATAAGCTCGTGGAGGCATTGGAGAATTTTTGATCTTCGTAATCCTCTCTTACGAATGATTTAACAACGCGCATACCTGCGACGTTTTCTTGCACAGATTCATTTAAAGCATCATAACGTTTAAACACTCTTCTGAAGATGCCCATCGCTAATCTCGCTAAAACAAAGAAGATAATTCCAATAGCCGGAATAGCGGCAACGAAAATCCACGCCATATGGCCACCGGTGACGAACGCCATCACCGCGGAGAAGATGAGCATGAGTGGTGCTCTAACGACAATACGAATGACCATAGCGAATGATTGTTGAGTATTGGTGACATCTGTAGTCATTCTGGTCACTAAGCTAGAAGCATGGAAATGGTCGATGTTCTCAAAAGAGAAACTCTCAATCTTTTTATATAAATCATTTCTTAAGTTTTTAGCAAAACCGCAAGAAGCTATAGAAGCAAATCGACCAGCGAGAATACCACATGTAATAGAAACAACCGCCATACCAAGAATTGCAAAGATATATGGAAGTAACATGCTGATGCTTGTGGCGTTTTCAATGCTATCAACAAATAAAGACATCACAAATGGTAAAGCGCATTCAACAGCCGCTTCACCCACCATAAATAAAGGAGTGATAATCGCATATTTCTTATATTCTCTAACGCTTTTAAACACTTTTTTGAATAGTTTGAACATTAGCTGTTACCTCCTTTACTTCTGTTGTTATATATTTTGCTTAATAATTGATGCAAAGTTTCAATTTCTTCATCGCTGACACCCGTCAACATCTTATCTAGGCATTCATTTCTTTTAGCGAAGACGTGCATCAATATTCCTTCGGTTTTCTCACTGATTTCAATATATTGGTTAGGACCATCTTTCTTTTTAATAACCAATCCCGCTTTTTCCATACGATCGATCAGACCATGGACTGTGGATTTAGTTAATTTATAATGATTTTCAATATCAACCTGTCGCACTTTTCCCCCATTTTTATTGTTACACGAGATATAAAACAAAAGCCTTCCTTGCTGCGAGGTAAGGCCATATTCACTTAATCGCGATTCGAAGTCTTTTTTGAATTCTTTATCAATAAACTTAATTAAAAATAATAGTTCTTCTCTTTTAGATAAATTTTCCATATGTTCTAATGTAAATAATTATGGAGTTCGCATACGAACTTGTCAATATAAAACTAGAAAGTTTTGTTGGAGCGTTGCTAGTTGTGATAAAATAAAATTTGACACATGGGATCTCTATCATTTAGTCAAGCTATAGAGCTATATTTTGGTAGCATCTTAAATGTTGTGATGTTTATCCAATATTTTCTTTTTTCTGTTTCGTTGGTGCTTTTAACACTTCCAAAGAAAATAGATAAAAAAGCTATCTTGTGGGGTTTACTAAGATTTACCCTTCTATATTTAGCTTTTATATTTGGTGAATCCCTTTTCTTTGCTCTTTCATACATGACTGGAATGCAAAGTGGTGGATTATTATTTACTGCCTCCTTTGCAATTTTCCCAATTATCTTCCTTGTTCCTAATGTCAAAGATTACCCGTTTCATAAGGTAGTAAAAATTTCGGTCATGGTCGCCTCTTTAATGATTACCTCAGAAATTGGCCGTCTTTTAGGACAAATGGTTCAAACAAATGGTCCTGATGATATTAGTTTCCTTTTTGTGTTAGCAAGGTGTTTCCCAATTGTGTTCATGCCAATTATTGGTTTTGTCTTATATAAATTTAACATTACTAGATTTAAACACTTGCCAATTGTTCACGTCATAATGATTTTATCATTATCTGCTATCTTAATTGCGAGCTCAATTTGGCAAAATGCCTTAAACCTTGAAGATAATAGTGCGCGTTGGCTTTTAATTTTTATAGGCACCGTTGAACTTGCGGTTCTCGTGGGTCTTTATTATTCGATTTATCACCTCATTGATTCTCGTCATAGAATTACCGAACTTGAAGTGGCTTCTAGCATCCTTTCTTTAGAAAAGGAATCTTTAGAAATCGATAGTAAAAATAGAGAAGAATTAATGAAGATTCGCCACGACTTAAGAAATCAATTATCTTATACGCAAGCGCTACTTAATGATGGTAAATATGAAGAAGCCAACAACTATATCCAATCTCTTGTCAATCAAAAGGAAGAATATTTGTATAGTTTCTCTTGCCCAAACACCATCATCTCTGGCATTGTTAATCTCGAATTAACCAAAGCAAAAATCGCTAACAAAAAAATCAATTTTAAGGTTGTCGTGCCACCAAAATTGCCATTTGAAGACAGCGATTTATTATCTTTAATTACCAATATTGTTGATAACTCAATTGAAAACTTTGAACCTATCGATGAAAAAGATTTTATCAATGTGACAATTGTGACCCAGCAAGACTATTTAAGAATTACTTCCTTCAACAGTGTGGATCAAAATAACATCAAAGGAAAACCATCCTTAAGAACCACCAAAAGAGGGAAAGCCCATGGTTATGGCACTAGAATTATTAAAAACATCGCTAAAAAATATGAAGGCTATGTGACTTTTACCTTTGAGGAAAACAAGTTTGTTTGTGACTGTATGATTAATATGAATCATAAGGAGAATAATAATGCTTAAGATTGCTTTACTCGATGATGATAAAACCGCTTTACTAATTTCTAAAGGCGCGATTGAATCTTTCTTCCAAGAAAAGAATATTGCTATTGCTTTAGATGCGTTTTCTTCTCCTGTTAATTTCCTAGCGATGGCTAAGGAAGAAAATTATCGCCTTGTCTTTTTAGATATTGATATGCCTGAACTCAATGGTTTAGATGTGGGCGAACAAGTGAAAGCCATTAATCCTCAAACAGATATTATTTATCTTTCTCAAAGAGAAGACTTAGTTTTTGATACATTAAAACTCCATCCTTTTGGTTTTATTAGAAAATCAAAAATCATTCAAGACTTCGCTAATGTATTAGAACTATTTGTTAACACCGCTTTAAACACTAATTCTGAAAATAAAAAGATCACAATTTCTTCTAAAACTGAAACTATCAGTGCGGATATTGATTCCATTATGTATATCGAAGGCAATAGAAACTATCAAACCTTCTATTTAAAAGATGGTTCCACCTTTGACGCGAGAGTGCTCATGGGGGATTTAGAAATTAAATTAAAAGAACACGGATTCATTCGTGTTCATAAAGGCTACTTAGTTAATTTCTTATTCATTAGAACAATTGGTGTTAATGAAGTCACTTTAACAAACAACAAAATACTTCCAATGTCGAATAAAAGGAAGGATAACATCATGGAAGAATACCTCGCTATTACCCGCAAAAATAAATCTGTATATTTATGATATATTTGGTTCTATCGCATAATTGTCTATAAAATAATCCAATAATTGTCTTTTGTCCCAAAAACATCACTTTCGTCCCAAAGTGGTTTTTTTAATCCCTCATTATAAGAATCTTTTCCCAAATAAAAATAATTGTTTTTCTTTCTTCTAATATGTAGACAACAAATTTTCTTTACGAGAAGGAGGAATACAATGAAAGTATTTAAGAAAGTGGCATTACTCTCGGTGGGCCTTATGGCTGCAGTCGCCGGATTAGGCGCTTGCAAGAGCAATGCTAAAATGCCTGTGAACTTTGTCGCCGTTACTTCAAGCGATTACAACGCAACAGTCCAATTCGGTGATTACGATTATAAGTTCCAAGCAAAAATCAACCAAAACAGCAGTAACTTTACTCTCAACGGTATTGTTGCACAACGTCACATGACTGCTTCCCAAGGTGGTGGCATGGGCGGTTTCCCAGGTGGTGGCTTCCCAGGTGGCGGTCCAGGTGGAAATTCCAGCGGTCCAGGCTTCGAAGGTTTCGGTGCTGGCGAACAACAACCAGGTGAACAACCAGGCGAACAACCAGGCGAAAATCCAGGAATGCCAGGTTCCAGTGAAAATCCAGGCGAAGGCTCTAGTGAACAACCAGGCGGTATGCCAGGAATGCCAGGTTCCAGTGAAAATCCAGGCGAAGGCTCCAGCGAAGATCCAGGTCAAGGTGGCTTCCCAGGTCAAGGTGGTGGTAAACAACAACAAAACAATGACCCAATCCAAGGCTTAGCATTAAACCTCAGCTTATCAGAAGCATTCATTAATCAAGCAGTTACTGCTTCCGTCACATATACACCAGAAACATCTTCAGGCAGTGAAGTGGTGTGGTCATCTTCCGATGAAAAAGTGGCAACTGTGAACAATGGTTCAGTTAGCCCAATCGCTGAAGGCAAAACCACAATTACAGTGGCCAGCAAAGCTGATTCCAACATCAAAGCGTCCGCTGAATTAACAGTTAAGAAAGAAAACTTAGAACAATACAATTGGTCCGTTAACGGCACATGCACATATGAAAAAGGTTATGGATATAAGATCGTCTTCAATGATGAAGGCAAGACAGAAGTTCATACCGACTTCGATAAGACAGAAGGTCGTCACGAATTCTATTACAGAGTGAAAATTGGTGAAACATCTTCCGTCCTTAAATTCCAAGCGAAAGACCCAACATTCAAAGATCAATTAGCGAAAGATTATAAGAAATGGGATGAAAGAGATTCCAAATACATCTTCTACGCTAAAGCAACAGGTAACAACAACAGTGTTGCAACAGCTTATATCTACTTACACGAAACAAATAACGAAGTAACCGTCAATACTCCAAATGGTGCCAATAGAAGCTTGAGCTTCGGCATGAAATGGGAAGATAGAAATGGTCAAATCGTCGTTAAAGATGGCGAAACAGAATATCTTGTCGATAAATCTGTTGCCAACGCCGAACACCGAGGCTTGAGATTAGTCTATGGTGGCAACACATACTACTGTTCATTAAATCCAGAAGTAAAATGGAAAAAATTAACAACCGCTGACTTCGAAGGCGCTAACACCCATGAATTCGTTGGTTCCTATACCACATCTGGTCCAGATGGTGGCACTAAAGAAGTCAACCTCAACTGTGTTGAAGATGGCAAAGCCAAATTATATCTTGGCAGTTCCACAGCCTCATTCGTTGGCACATGGAGCAAAGATGCCAACAACAAACTCACCATTGAACTCGATGGTAAAACTGGTGAATTCACCCCAGGCGCAGATGGTAAATATAGCATTGTTATCAGAGTCACTATTTCCAGTTTCTTTGGTAGCTCTACAGAAACCATTGCCCTCACACAAGCTAAATAAGGAGAATCAAGATGGAAAACAAAACATTAAAGGTTTTAAAACCAGTAGTTAAAGTCTTAGCTCTCATCTCTATTGCTTTAGGTCTCTTAGCGGTTGCTATCTTAGTGTTATATAACTTCTCAGATATCTTAACCATCTATACAGATGAAGGCACAAAATACGCGGATGGCTTCAGCTATCCAGGTTATCAAACCATTTTCTCAGGCTTTGGTAACATGATCATTCAAGGTTATACCGAAACCACATTCAACATTTGGACATTCTTAGGATGCTTCTTACCATTGATTGGTTGCATAGTCGCTAGCGTGATGCTTGCTACCAACTTTGCAAGAAGAGGCACCAACAAGAAAAAAGCCATTGTTGAAGGTATTGTCGCAGTCTTCTTAATCTTCGGTGGAATCGTCCTCTATAACGTTGACAAATTATGGATTGCCAACGCGAAAGCGGTTACTGGTTCTTATACCTACTATTATGAAGCGTACTTAATGCCAGCTATTAATGGTGAATTATACTTCGGCAAAGATTACTTCCCAACTGTGGTCTTAGTCATCTGCTTAATCGCTGGTTTAGTGAAAGCCGTTAACTGCGGATTGCTCTTATTCCAAAAATATTATGCAAGAAAAGTTAACAGACAAAACGTCGAAATCAAGTAAGGAGGAAGACGGAAATGAAAGCAAAAAATAGAAGAATTACATACTTAGCCGTTGCTGGTGGCATTACCCTCGCCCTCTTAGGCGGTGTCACAATTGCCGCTAACGTGCAATCAAACAACATCGACTTATTACTTGGTCGTGGCAAACAACACACAAACGATAATAGTTCCCTTTCTGGCGAATACATCGACTTCAAGTTTGATAGTCAAGAAGCTGCATTAGCCAATGCGCAAGACATGACTAGAAAAACCGCTGAAGAAGGTATGACATTATTAAAGAATAAGAATAATGCCTTACCATTAGCCGCTGAAGAAGGCGTCACTGTTCTCGGTTATTATTCCTGGCATAACAATATGTCCGGTGGTGAAGACCCAGCTACCACAAATGGTGCGGTCTCCCTTGGTAAAGGTATTGAAAACGCCTTTGGCGATAAATTCAATACCACAGTTAGAGCATTGTATGATGCTGCTAATGGCGATTTCGCTGATCCAGCTACTGCCTTAGCCAGTGCGGAAGGCACATTCGCTCAATTCCCAACCGCGATCATTACCTTAAAGAGAAATTCTGGTGAAGGCAATGACCAATCCTTAAACGTTGGTGCTTCTGAACAAAACAGAAGTGGCCTAGTCATTACAAACGCGGAATTAAAGCTTATTGATTATGCTTCTAAGCACTTCAATAAAGTTATCATCATTGTTAACTCTGCTAACGCGATGGAACTTGGTTGGTTACAAGAAAATGATCCAAATATGGATGCCAATGGTATTTATACCGATCCATATAATCAATCGCAAAAATATGACTTCAGCAAAGTTGATGGCGCTATTTGGGCCGGTTGCTGTGGTTCTCAAGGTGGTGTGGCCTTAGCCAACATCTTAAAAGGTTCAGTCAACCCATCTGGTCACTTAGTGGACACCTATGTTCGTGATTTAAGAAACGATCCAACATACAAGAACTTCGGCTCCTATGTCTATAGTAACTCTGACGAACTCAATTCCTATCAAGATGAAACATTCTTCGTGGAATATGAAGAAGGCATCTACGTTGGTTATAGATATTATGAAACCGCAGCTAAAGAAGCCAAAGATGGAAACTATCTCGGCTTTGATTATAACAGAGAAGTCGTCTTCCCGTTCGGCTATGGCTTAAGCTATACCACATTCTCACAAGAATTCGTTGGTACTCCATCATTTGATGCCGCGACAAACGAATACACATTCCAAGTCAAAGTTACCAATACTGGTACTGTTGCTGGTAAAGGCGTTGCTCAAATCTATGTCAATGTTCCTTATACCGCTGAAAACAAAGCCAATCACGTTGAAAAGGCACACGTTGTCTTAGCCGGATTTGGTAAAACAGAAATCCTCGAAGCCGGTAAGGATGAAACATTAACAATTAAAGTTAATAGAGATTACTTCACAAGCTATGATTATCAAGTTGAAAAAGCTTACTTATTAGATGCTGGTGAATACAAGTTCTACTTATCCGATAATGCTCACTCCTGGGCAGAAATTGATGAAATGGCCGCTGGCAAAGAGAAAGTCTTATGGACCGATACACTTGCTAAGAAAGTTGTCTTTAAAGACGGCAAAGATGGCAAGCGTCCAACCGACTTATCAGTCGCTGTCAACAAAGAAGATGATGAATTAAATTATCACTTCCAAAACTATGGTGGTGAATATGATCATGGTGAAGGCTATGCTATTAACTTCACAAGAACAAATTTCTCCGCTTCCTTCCCACAATCACCAAAAGATGATGACATGGAATTAACAGATGCCAGAGCCTTAAAACAAGTCGCTAAATACGATGTTTGGGCTGAAGAAAACAACCCAATATCTGAAATGCCATCTGTCAATACCGACGAAACAAGTTACACCCTTGCTTCTATGAGAGGCGTTGATTGGAACGATGAAAAATGGGATCACTATATGAACCAATTCACTAAAGCTAAATTAGTGGAAATGGTCACCAATGGTGGTTGGAATGAAAAAGCCGATCCAGAAAATGGTGTCCCAGAATCTTATGATGCTGACTCTCCATATGGTTACTACGCTGCTGCGTTATCCATTAAGAACATCAATAAGTGGTACTGCGGTGACCCAATGGTCGCAGCGACATTCAACGAAAAACTCGCTAGAGAATTAGGCGATGCCTTCGGTGAAGAAGCTCACGCTAACTACTTAGCTGGTGGTTCCTTAATCACAGGTATCTATGGTTATGGTCTCAATATGCATAGATCTGCCTTCGGTGGTAGAAACTATGAATACTATTCCGAAGATGGCGTCTTAGCTGGCAAGATGGCTGCTGCCGAAGCCGGTGGCGCTTCTGAAAAAGGCTTAATCTGCTTCATGAAGCACTTCGCCTTAAACGATCAAGAAACAAACCGTCAAAAGAATGGTTACTGTGCTTGGGTTAACGAACAAGCTTTCCGTGAAGTCTACCTCAAAGGTTGGGAACTTTACATGAAAGAATGCAAAATGACCGTTAAATACTATGCACAAGAAGGCGATACCTTAGCTTCCACATTATCTGAAAAGACCATGTCCGGTGCGACAGGCATCATGACCTGCTACAACAGAATCGGTGCCACATGGGGCGGTGCTTCCGTTTCCTTACACGGTATCTTAAGAGACGAATTCGGCTTCACAGGTACTGCGATTACCGATGCTGGTGGTCAAAAGAACACTTATATGACTTCTGACTTCATGTTAAGAAGAGGCGGTCACTTAACTCTCACCAACAATGGTACTGATGGTTTATATGACACATCTTCTCCAACCGCGGTTTACTACTTGAAAGATGCTGCTAAACACATCTTATTCAACAAGGCCAATAGTAACTGTGTCCAAGGTATTTCTCCAAGTGCTTCCATTTGGTATGAAATGTCCCCATGGAAAACTGGCTTAATCGCCGCTTGGGTCGTTGTTGGTATCCTCGCATTAGCAGATGTCGCGTTCATTACTCTCATTGCTCTTGGTAAAGTCCAAGTCAAAGAAAGAAAAGAACCTGAAGAAGAATATTAATATCATATATTTTCCTTTCAAAAGGCAAGGGGCTACGATGAAAGTCGTAGTCCTTTGTTTGTAAACAAACAGTAATTGATATATAATAACCTCGCTATGAAAAAGTATGATTATCTAATCGTGGGAACTGGCCTCTTTGGGGCCACATGCGCTTATGAGCTAAATAAGCGTGGCTATAAAGTCTTAGTGGTCGAAAAAAGAAATAATGTCGCTGGTAACATCTATACTGAAGAAGTTGAAGGCATCCAAGTTCATAAATATGGACCTCATATTTTCCATACATCAAATAAAGAAGTTTGGGATTATGTGAACCAATTTGCTAAGTTTAATGACTATATTAATATGCCAGTGGCCTACTATAAGGGCAAATACTATAACATGCCTTTTAATATGAATACTTTCCATCAAGTTTTTGGCGTTGATACTCCAGAAGAAGCTAAGGCGTGTATCGAAAAAGAGATTAAAGAAGCTAATATTAATGAGCCTAAAAACCTCGAGGAAAAGGCGATTTCAATGGTTGGTAGAACCATTTATGAAATGTTAGTAAAAGGATATACGCAAAAGCAATGGGGTAGACCTTGCAATGAACTACCACCTTTTATCATTTCTCGTTTACCTGTGAGATATGAATATAATAACAACTATTTTAATGATATCTATCAAGGTATCCCGATTGGTGGTTATACTCAAATCATTGAGAAAATGCTAGACGACATTGAAGTTAGATTAAATACAGATTATTTACAGCATCGCGAAGAATTAAACCAATTAGCGGACCAAATTATATACACGGGTGAGATAGATCGTTTCTTTAATTACTGCTATGGCGCTCTTGAATGGCGGTCATTAAGATTTGAAGAAGAAATACTAGATCAACCAGATTATCAAGGAACAGCGGTCGTTAATTATACCGAATACGAGATTCCTTATACCCGCATTGCTGAACATCAATACTTTGAACCAGGTCAAAAACATCAAAAAACTGTTATCACAAAAGAGTACTCTAAAACATGGTCAGTAGGCGATGAAGCTTATTATCCAATTAACGATAAAAAGAATAGTGAATTATACGAAAAATATAAAGAACTAGCCGAACAAAATCCTAATATTCACTTCGGTGGTCGCTTAGGCACATATGCCTACTACAACATGGATGTAATCATCGAAAAGGCTCTTCAACTAGTTGATAAATTATTGAATAAATAATTTGCATTATTTTTTATTAAGACTAAAATATTCATGCTTATGAAATACATTACATTTACTATCCCTTCATATAACTCGCAGGATTACATGAGACATGTCATCGATAATTTAGTCGCAGTCGGCGAAGAAATCGAAGTCATTATTGTCAATGATGGTTCTAAAGATGACACTGGTAAGATTGCTGATGAATATCAAAAGAAATATCCAAACATTGTCAAAGCCATCCAAAAAGAGAATGGTGGACATGGCTCAGGCGTCATGGCGGGTATCCGTAACGCGACTGGTTTATTTTATAAAGTAGTCGATAGTGATGACTGGGTAGAAACCAAAGATGTTCAAGACATGATTATGCTTATAAAGAAGCATATTGCAGATGGCGAAGAAATCGATTTATATATTACTAATTACGTTTATGAACACGCTTCTGATAACAGTCAATTTGTGATGCATTACCGTAAATGCTTACCAGTGGAAACTATCTTCACTTGGGAAGAAATGAAGCATGTTAAATTAGAAACCGTCTTTTTGATGCACTCTTTAATGTATCGACTCGATAAGCTAAAAGCTTCTGGCATGGAACTACCAAACCATACATTCTATGTCGATGATATTTATGCCTATGTCCCTCTTCCACATATGAAAAAGATCTTCTATCATGATTTAGATTTCTATCATTATTTCATCGGTAGAAGCGATCAATCCATTAATTATGGCATTATGTGTAAACGCTACGAACAGCAGATGCGTGTATTTAAAATCATGTTTACTTCATATAGATATAAGGAGTTAAAAGCCTTACCAAAAAATCTATATAAATACATGTATCAATTCTTAATGATTATCGGTGCGGTCACCATTATGACAATCGTGGGCACTAAAGAAGATAAAAAGATACGTAAACAAGCATTTAAAGATTATTGGAAAGAAATGAAAGAAGCTGATAAGGATTTATATTATAAATTCCGTTATCGTTCACCTACTATGTTGGCATTTATTCTTCCAACCTATACCATCAAATCATTCTTCTCTAGAAAGATTTATGGAGCTTACCAAAAGAAACTTAAACTTGGCTAATCTTCATTAATTGAATCATTAGCCTTTTTTATTGTATCGATATCCACTTTGATTTCTTTGCGGTCGTAAGTGATAAAACCGTTCATTTCTTCTTCGACATCACTGATTTGTGTATAGATAAAAGCGGACATACCATTTTTCTTAGCGGGCTTGATTTCTTCTTTAATAAATCTTTCGTATTCTTTTTGGAAATCCTCTTTATTATTAAATAGCAAATAGATAAAGCCTTCTTTTTTCTTTGCTTCTTTTAAACGCTTATCAAGGATGTAAGCGCCACATTCACTACAGACAAACGCTCTATCTTTAATCTTCCTTTTAGCAGGAACTTTGACCTTCCATTTATAAATATGCATAGATTTCACATCGCTAGAACCTTGATCATGCCATCCTGATGCATGGTCATATAATCTAGTTGGATCGACTTGTTTCAAATTTTCATAGATTTCTTTCGCATCAAATTGTCCCCATGCTTCATTAAAGATTGTCCAGAGGACGATACATGGTGAATTATAGAGCAAATCAATGGTATCTAAAAATTCTTGATAAGCTTCTTTTCTACCTTCTTCATTTTCTCTAAAGAATTTCTTATATCTATGATCAGATATTTTATATC
>Ga0265299_10004395_pt1 | contig 13354 bp, 13 predicted proteins | sample AusTroGonzalo_MG_4_FD_193485 | JGI IMG/M metagenome (GOLD analysis project Ga0265299, IMG submission 193485) | Bovine rumen microbial communities from tropical cattle in Woodstock, Queensland, Australia - Gonzalo_02 | ecosystem: Host-associated > Mammals > Digestive system > Stomach > Rumen ...
GTCTATGGCCATCACAATGATGGAGTCGCCCTTGATGTAGGCCGAATACTCCCTTGACGCCCCCTCTCCCGATGTCTTCGTCGGCGAGGTGTACAGACGCGTGGAACCAGTGACATACTTCGAGAAGTGCGACATCACGTAGGCACGGGGCAACAGCTGGTTCTTCTTATTGTCAGGCGAGCTTGCCTTCTTTTTGACGCCATTCTCCTCATACTCCCACTGTTCGCCAGTACCCACGAAAGACCAGTGCGCACGCATGTACCAATAGATATAGCCCGTGCAGCCAGCCAGCATACACTCGTTCAACTCCTCGGCAAAGATGAGCTGCTCGTGCCAGTTCGGCAAGTGGTCGATATTGTCGGTCACGGAGTGCTCCGTCATCCACACCTCCTTGCCGTACTTCGCAGCCAGCACTGCCGACTTCTTCATATAATCGAGCGGAGCGTGGCCATAGAGGTGGCCCGCCACGATGTCAATCTGCTTACGGCAGGCCGTATCCTTCATCAGCGGGTCGGTATAGTTCTGCGTGAAGCCCAGGCTCTCGCCGCTGATGAGTTTCACGCCCTTGTATGTCTCACGGTCCAGCAGGTGAGCATGGTTCTTGACCAGTGTCACCAGATCCTGTGGATCATAGAGACATCCCGAGTAGCTCACCCACCAGTCGGGCTCATTCTGTAAAGACACGGCATCGACAGCCACGCCGTTCTTCTTCATATACGCCAGAAACGTGTTCAGCCACGGGAAGAACTTCTCGTAGCAGTCCGTGCGCAGCTTACCCTTCTTATAGCCCTGGTCTTCGGCGTTGCCGCCCTGGGCCGTACCGTTCGTCTTGTAGTCACCTGGCGGCGACCAGGGCGTGCCGAACACGATGCCGCCACGCTGCTTCACGATTTTTGCCGAGGGCAGCGAGCCCTTCCAGTCGTAGGGCGTGTCCCAGTTGCCCCATTCCGGCACGACGACATCGCCGACAAAGTTCGGCGAAATCTCCATGCGCATGATGTTCAGTCCTATCTTCGACGAAGGACCGTAGAGCAACTTCACGGGCTGCGTGTCCGTACCGTAGGGACACATCGCACCGTCGCAGCAGGCGGCCCCGAATCCCGTCACCGTCTGATAGCGGGTTGTGCCCACCGTCAGAGTAGCAGCTGTGGCAGCCTTGACAGCCGTCGCGATGACAGCCAGCGCCATTGTAGTGATTATAAACTTCTTCATCTTTTACTATTTTGGGCTGCAAAGATACAACTTTATCGCCATCCTCCACAATTATTTCGTCTTTTTTATTTGCGAATTTGGCAACGCGCAAGATTCTGCGTGCTTTCGTCGCCTCTTGCCAAATTGAGGTAACGAGGTAACATCGTCGCCGGAAACGCCGTGTGGCAAAGGGCTTGAAGCGTGTTACCTCTTTTTGGCAGAGGTAACATCGAGGTAATATGACTCACGGACTTATCCAATTCTTCTTTTACAATAGCCACACAAATCATGCTTATTACTGAAATCAGCTTTACCTTTTGCATCCTTTATTAAGCAATGAGTACTGTCTTTCGGACAATGAGGATAGTTATAGTATGTATGAATGAACTCATGCGTCACAACTTTCCACATGTCCCGTTTTTTGTGCTTTAGTCGATGGTCAGACACAACGCAAGCGTGGTCAGCCGCGATGCTTGAACCAAGAACACCCCAGTCCTTGACACCATTCTTGTAGTCCCTGCAAATATCGCGGTGAGTAATGCCTATATAGATGTTGTGCTCATCTGCTTTCTCTTTCAAATCGCTGATTAACTTATCGATTCGGTACTTCTTCCTGGTCTCTCCCAAGAAGGAGTCTGATAGTGGTTTGTTGGGTAGCACCTTCACCTCAAAGGAACCATATAGGATTCCTTCCAGATGTTTGTTAAGGTCTGCTTTTAACTTCTCAGCTTCTTTCTGAGAATAGTTATCATATGGTTGCAGGTAGATAGTCGCATAGGGACAGCAGTCTATCCATTCACTCACTGTTTTCTGCTTGCAGCCAACAGTACAAGAAATAATAAATAGTATTGTCCAAAATCGTATCTTCTTCATTTCTCTAATTCTCTTATCGGGTTAATGTAAAAAGCTATTTGTTTCGGTTCCCACCTCCAATCACCTTGTGGAATGATACTACTGATGCTGTAGTGTAAATGATGTGGTTTACCTTTTGCATTGCCAGTATTACCCACCTTACCAATGACTGATCTTTGAGTAACGATAGCACCAATATGAGTATCTATCTCATTCAGGTGAGCATAGTAATGTAGTCGCCATCCAGAACTGAGAATTAGGATGCAATTTCCACCAGTCCCTAAGTTATGTCCTGTAGCGACTACGATACCACCGATAGCAGGGTGTACATTCGTTCCCTTCTTAGCGAAGATGTCTATTCCTGCATGTTTATGATCTCCCCACGGATGCCAGAATGATTTCGGATTATAGCTCTCACGTCCACACCCCTCAACAGGATTCTGGATTTTAGTAGGCATTAGCAAGTTGAGTGCAAACAATGAAGCTAAGCCTATGAGTGCTATCTTCCTTTTCTTCATCGACAAATAATCACTTGATGATCATTTCCTTCGTACCCACGAATGGTCTATTTAATTCGGCATCAGCTTTTGCAGCGACGCCCATCATTAAAAAGGTAACAAAGAGGAATAGGACAATTAGGCTGTGTACCGTCCAATAAGCGTACTTGATGGCTTTCTTTAGCTTGGGACAGTACAATGAAAGCAACAGCGTAACGTTGTAGAACACTATCATAAATACTACGAAGATAGTGATCCCTGCCCATAACTCACCGTATGTAACACCGAGGTCGCGTGCAAAGTCGTTGCTGAAAAGTATAACCTCATTACAGAGCCTGTCCGAAAAGTTCTTAGCGTTTACAATCGTATCGTTTACCATAACTTTATTTCAACATTCCGTTATTAATCATCCATTCTACAATATCATGAAACAGTGCACCAGACATACCTCCACCACTTGCAGGTAGTCCAATCTTGTTCATGCTGACTATCATACTATATTTAGGAGCATCAGCAGGGAAATATCCGCAAAAAGCAAGTTGATATTCAGAAACGGATTTTTCGCCTTCATAGTATTCCCCTACCTGTGATGTTCCTGTTTTTCCTGCAACTTTTGTATGGTCACTACCAGCAAGTCTTCCCAACCCTTGACTAACGACATTCTCTAACGTTTGCTGCATTAATTCGATGTTTTTCTTGCTGGCAATCTGTTCATTAATCACCTCAGTAGCTCCTGGAACCAATGTTGGCTTCACCATCTTGCCATCATTAGCTATGGCATTATAGAAAGTAAGCATTTGTATAGGAGCTATGAGCCGTTCATATCCAATGGCACTCCAGAGAATCCTTCTACTGATCCAGTTAGAGTCTTTGGGTGAAGTGTAATAAGTAGGCTTTAGCCCCTCTATCCCATCTATTCTATCTGGTTGTCCGTAACTCATCTTATTAAGTTGGTCAAAGAAAGCCTGTTGATTATTTCCAAATGCTTTTACCACAGTCTTTGCAATGCCTATATTGGAGCTTACCTCCAAGGCCCTATCCAAAGTCATTTTTCCATATCCACCTCTAACCCAATTATGATCTTTCATTAACCGTTCATCGTCTATCTGCCATACGCCATTACCAACATCTACAACATCTGTGAGTTTGACTTCTCCCGTTTCCAATGCTGCTAATAGTGATGCGGTTTTCATCAGAGAGCCCAATTCCTGCTGATAGGCGAAGTTCTTACAAGGCAGGAACTCTCCTTCAAAGTTACGTTCACGGCCAGCCATAGCAAGTATCTCACCAGTCTGAACATTCATAATGATTACCTGACCTTGCAAGCCGTTTATCTCTTTCAGCTTGTCTTGAAGCAATGAGTCAGCTGCGTATTGTAATGCAGGTGAGATAGTTGTTCCTTCCTGAGTCATTGGTAAGGAACGGTCTGTGGAGCTACACCTATTATATATAAAACAAGCTATTGCCAGCAAAACTACACTCACAACAACGGCTATCCATTTCCAGCTCTTTTGTTTGGTGTCACTACCCAGTACCTGTAGTTCGTCATTATTCCTCATAGTCTATCCTCCTTTCCCGTCTCTGATTCAAGTAATGTCTTCAACTGTTTCAGCGCCTCTTTCGAAGCCTGTAGCTCAAAAGCGATATTCACTTCCGAATTGGACATATATAGTTGTTGCTTATTGGGGTTAATCTTAAAGATGTATGCTCTGTTTACTATCAGCTGCTTACCCAGACGGATAAAGGTCATAGCTTCCTTGCCCAGTTGTCCCTCCATCATCTGCTGACATTGGGCAAGGTTCATGGTAAACGTCTGTTGAGTCTTGTCATGCAGCACCATGGTGGAGTAGTTGCCGTCTGACTTCACATAAACCACCCGTTCAGGTTTTATCCTGACGAGCTCGTTTGCATTCGATATGATTAGTACCTTGCTGCTCATCTACATGACTCTTATTACGACTTTACAGACTCCTCCTGCTCTCTCAGTTTCGCCATTTCGTTACCCACATACTGGTGAGCACGAAAGAAATCATTCAACTCCAGGCGCAGGTAGTTCTCAAGCTCAGGAATCTGAGGGATAAACAGAATCGTAGTTTTGCAATGTACGTCCACGTTACTGCCAGCCTCATCAATTGTATAGACCGTCATCACGCTGTTGTTCAGGTTCGAGCCGTTGATCGCTTTCCTCAGTCTTGTAAACTCGTCAATGTCATACAACTCCACATGGCCCCAACAAATATCCCAAAGATGAACATACCATCTGTCATTACTGGCACTGGCAGTAAAATTCTCTCCTTGATAGGCAAAATAGATCTTATCGCTATCTTCTTCGCCTTCACCCAATTCATACTGGCACCCTATCTTTGACAGAGTTTCCAGAAACAAGTCTCGTGTTCCTTTCTGATTCTCCATATCCGTATTACTATCGTCAAAAGATTCTTTATTTATTATAGGTTGTGCTGCAGCATCCTGCATAGCTTTAACATCTACGGTCGGCTCTTCTGCATCCTTCCCGCTTTCATTCATGATCCTATATAATAAGTAGGCCATTACAGTTGCTCCGATTATTGGCAAAACGAGATCCATAAGCGTTATAGTACTTTTAAAGGTTCCTTATTCATTTGTATGCTGCAAAGTTACACTTTCTTTTGGGATTTTCACTCACGGAAAATCTCTCTTTGTACGAAACACCCAGATTGATGTATGAAATGTGCAATCACTTCTTCCCAAACAACGTTTTTATTATCATGTTGCCTATTTTACGTTCAAGACCAGCCTTCGACATAGGAATACCGGTTTCTCTGGCAATCTTTTGTTTTACCTGCGTGATGCCCAATGCACGCTTAAGCGAGAAACTGAGGCCTGGGATAGGAGTTGATTTCTTGCTCATATTGCTTTTGTTAAGCTCTCTTTTATTGGAGATACGTTTGTAATTTCGAATGTTTGTTCTTTAACAACTATTGATTTCGCACATTTCTCTATTGAAGCATTTTTCTCTTTGTCATAAACATAGAATACCCATTGTGCATCATGTCTGACACAATCTGCTATGGACTTAAAGTAAGGCTTATCAATATCAGAACATGATTGTCCATAAACTATAACAGAGGATACTTCAGAGATGGCTTTTAGTAATTCTTGATACCTGGGATATTTAAGAATTGTACTCACAGGCTTCTTGTTATTCCTTAAAATTTTGACGATTAGATCCCGATTCCGTTCTATTTCATTAATCATACATTCATTTTCTTCAAATGAATCTTCTCCATATCCAAATACAAATTCTTTTCCACTATTAACAACACCATGGACATGATATATCATATTTGGATTTATATCATACACATCTTCTAATGTTCTCGTATAATTGAAAGAAAGGAAATATGCATCCTTGATTATTTCATACTGTTTGTGACAATTAGTGACATTGATACTATATACCCAATCATGTAGACAAGACGGCAAGACGTCTATAACTTGTCTCAACTTATCTCCACATATATAAGCATCGTGCGAGCTATTCTCATGCCTTATCTCATCAGAGCATTCTTGGTATTCTTTGTCAAATATGACAGCATCTTCTAATGTCAACTTACTCAAAGCAGACTCAATATCACACCATCTGCCCTCATTATTTCTCACTTCCGGATAAAGTCTTTCAAATGCACGAACAAAATGTATCTCACGATTTGCAACAAGCCATTTATGAAAGTCTTCATACGAAGTTGGAAGATGATGAGCTAAATCAAAGCCATTACCCAAAATATACAAAATAGGATCGTTCATGCATTGTTAGATTTAATGTACGCTGATGGATTCTCGTTAATCTTGGCCAATTCTTCTTCTCGCCATTTCTCTATAGCTGTCTGTAAGAGTTCTGCCTGAGTCTTAGCTATTTTTTCCATTAGTTTCTTATTAGCCTTTACCTCTGCTTCAAAACGTTCTTCGTTCTTTTTTGTAGAGATTTTAATGTTGGTATTAATATCGTCATTTATATTGGATTCTTGCTCTAAAGCAATATTAACCGCTCTATGTTTCTCCAGTTGTAAAACTGCATCATAAGCTCCATCTATCATCATCAACTTAAACAGCGTTGGTATTATTTCTATTGCTATGAATAATAGCATTATTAGTATTCTAGCCATTGACAAAGAGAAATCTGAAAAGAACGTTATTTCATTTAATGCTGTTAGTTCCGCAGCAAACCCTTTCATTGATTTTGCTGCAATTTCATTATTTGTAGAATGCTCAGTAAGTTGATTATATAAATCGTTTAATTGAGGCTCAATAGCTTCATTTGCCCTATCGGCTTCTTTTTGCAATCTCTCAACCTCCTTTTGAAGATTATTTGCCCTTTGTTGCAATTGCTTTGTGTATATTCCTACACCAACCTTACCACTACCTCCTTTTCCCGTAGCTTCTTTATATGCTTGATCCTCTATTTTGGCTCTTTCTTCTCTTTTATCATCAACTCTCTTATTGTTACTATTTTTCTTTTCCTCAAGTGCCGCAATTTGATCCCTGATAAATTGTTGTTTCTCACTCATTTGATTTTGTGCTTCTCCTTGGTCAATTATTAATTGACTCTGTATTTTGTCCTTAAAGATTCTTAACTCTATTGGTGTGGATATAACTATACCGATGAACACCGCTAACACCAAACGAGGTAAAGCGCCTATGATTTCCTCCTTCGTTATCTTTTCTGTCCCATCAGAAAACATCGTATTGACCATAAAACGGTCAAGGTTAAAGATCAACAAACCCCATACAATTCCAAAAGCGATTGCAGTATATACAGCATTCACATCAGTTATCCAAACTTCGTTAGCTTTATCAAAGACTTCATCCGCAAAGACTTTGTATATTGCATACCCACCAGAAATACTTGCCATAATTGCAGTAAACAAGATTGTACCCCCGATTCCAGCATATTTAGCATGTTCAGTTGGGCACTGACGCAATACCTTGCGATCGGCACCAGCACATATCCATAAGAATTCATTTAGTAGATTGCTCCACTTAAATCCCACAATTATATCATGGTCGAAGATTTCATCTAACCATTTATTGAACTTTTCTTCTTTAAGCAAAGATTCTTTCTGCGTATTATTTTCTGCCATTGTTATTTCCTTATTATATGATTATACACTCTTTTGATGGTTCTCCACAAACTAAACCTTCTTGATGGTAATGACGGAGATAAATTCCTAAATAATCCCAATTCTGTTAGAGATTTAACTCTGGGTACTTCTGCTTTTATCCAGTCTATATCAATTACTGGGAACGTTACATTTGTACTGAATCGAGGTTGTTTTACTGTTATAGACATATTGCTGACAATATTTGGAGTTGGCACTAACAGAGCCTTGACCTGTGGTATAGGCAGCATACCGATGTCTATCCGTTTTTCTTTTACTCCAAACTCATCTTCAGCTGACAATACTACAGACACCGCCTTTTCTGGCTCGATTACCTTGGAACCTTTTGCCTCAACCTCTTCTTTGTCTAACCAAACCGTCTTCGCATTCTTGACATTCCAAGAAAGTGTTACTGGGATGGTTGGGAATATGTAGTATTTATCAGCAGAGAAGTCTATCTCGCATTCATCAAAAACTCTTATGGAAATCTCTTTTCTGAAGATCTTGCCATCGCTGAATATTACTTCTAATTCAAAAGTCGCATCGTCTGACAATGTCATGGACTTTTGTCCTTTGCTATCAACATCCCATTTCTGGCCAGATAATTTTTCTAATAATTCTACATTAGCATCAAAGGGAACCAGCCAATTGACTACAACGGCCTGCTTGTCGCGAACAGCCTTTGTTGCCGTTGTAGAGAACCGAATCCTCTTATCTAATAAGAATGTATCAAATGGTAATAGATCATCTATGCTATTACACTTGAGGTATTCTTCCAGAACGTCTAACAGCTCTTGAAATTGTTTTCCTAGAGATTGGATGTCTTTATAAATCTGCGATTTCGTTATGTCATCAAAATCTTCCTTGGCAAAAAGCAACCTATCAGCATTTTCTACCTTATATTTATCCACTAAGGATGGGGCATCTGCTATTGCCAGAATGCTTAGGTAGATAATCAACTCTGAGAAGTAATCCAATTTTTCTGATACAGATTTGTTGCTCTTTCGCGCAGGATGTTGATAATCTGGAAGTCCTGTTACTGTATCTTCTTCGCCTTTCAACTTCGGGCAATAGAAAGAATCATAATCAACGAGATAGAGTTGATGGTCATTACCTACTAGTATATTACCATGTTGCAGGTCTCCATGAGCAAGTGATTTTTCATGCAACGCTTGGGTCATCACGAGGAAGTTTTCTGCTAATGCTTTCAACTTATCTTTTGATTGTCTGTATTTGCAGATATAGTCTTTGATAGTAATACCTTCAACCCAGCGCATTCTTGTCGTTGGGAAAATATTACCTTCCACATTGATACCCTTTTCTATGTAATTGAATTCACACAGGAAATCTAAATTGGCTCTTTTAATCGCGTCAGAGATTATCTCATATCGTTTTCGGGTATTGCTTATGTCTGAATGCCAACAACGAAAAGCCCATTTCGTACCATCTGGCAATTCATAGGGGAAAACCACAGAGAACCCACCTGTATAGGCAATAAGTCTCCCTCTAGCATCTCTTCTAAAAGTGCCATTCTTTGCATGCTCATCAAGAACAAGTACGTTTTTATTCTCTACGGATGTTCTTATACTAGGTATTGTTGGCATTTATTCGGGCTTTTTAAACTTTTCTGAAATAGTTGATGCTAATTCCTTACGTTTCTCTTCACTATTTGGCTTGACATATCCACTACCTCCAGCCCATTTGCCAGAGATTTCTTGTGAATCCACAATTGAGACTTTATTCTGTGATGGATCATAACCGTTTCCTGCTTTCCATTTTGCAGAAATACTATCACTCTTAGAAATAACTGCTTCTTCTAATGGTGACAATTCATCGATTGTGGGTTTTGACATGAATTCGCATAGCTTATCTACAAGGGGAGCTAATTCTGAATCAGTCTTTAATACTTTAAATATTGTTGAAGAGCCATGTGATTGAATGTCTTCGCCAGAAAACAAAAGCGTCTCAGTGTCTTCCATATTCAAATCATTCCACAACGAAGGCATCTTTGCCAATGCTTTAAGGCTGATATATATAACAAGTTCAGAAAAGTAGTCTGCCTTCTCCGATACGTCTTTGTTTTTCCATCGGCCTTCATGCTGGTAGCCAACAAGACCCTTGATTTCATCTGGCATACCTTTCAAATCTGGAACAAACATAGAATCATAGTCAACCAAGACTAAAGAACGGTCATCTTTTACCATAATATTTCCATGCTGTAAATCGCCATGGGAGATATGATTGGCATGCAAATCAGCCACCATTTTCTTAAAGTTCTCAGCTATTTCGTTGATGACATTCGACTCTCTAATATAATCTGCCAAAAACTTCTTTAATGACTTCGCCTCTACCCAATCCATTACAACTACAGGCTGCATACCCAAAGGCGTCATAATGCCATCCTCATAAAAATCAAAACCTACGAAATAAGGAAGATTCGTTTTTTTAAGGGCTTCTGCAATTATCTGTGTCCTACGTTTTGCATCGGAAACCTCTGCATGCCAACACCGTACTGCATACTTTTTGGTTGCCGTTTGGTATGGAAATACGACACAGAATCCACCAGAATACTTAATTAGGCGTACACCTTTTTCTATTGGATGTCCGTCTTTTAGTACAGAAGGCTTTACTAACGCTGGCGTTTTAATGCATGTACTATAATCTGGAATACTGGGTAATGGCATAGATGCTATTTGATGAAGATGGAATATTTTTTATAAATGACATTTACAGCTTCTATTATTGCTTTTTGGGTCCATTTGAATTCTAGCTTACCAATACGAGAATGTTTCTTCTGTAATGCTCTTTTATATTCAGTTAAAAAGTCCGCTCTGAAAACGTCCTCATCAACAGAAGTAAGAGATGTACTTTCTACAACCTCTACTGTTTCGACCTCATTACCTTGCTGTTCTTGTGGCTCTTGTTTATGAGAAGCTTTTATTTCTGATGAAGAATCCTTCTGCTTCTCATTTTCCTTTCTTTCTTCTTCAATCAAGACACCAATTTCGTCACGTGCTTGTATCGAGAATTGCTCAGACAGATTATCTTCAACAATTACAAGAGTCGTGTCGTCATTATGCATGCCTTTTCTTCTCCAGTCATCAACTAATGCTTCATATTCCTCGTGAGAGGAAAGCTTTAGCAGCTGTTGCATATAGTTTGATATATTTCCTTGCTTATTGTGTTCCAACAAAAAATCAGAAAAAGGATCAGAAACCAACAACAAATATTGGCCCTTATCCATAACGCCCGAAATTTCTTTTGGAGTACCTTTGCCTTGTCTTTGTTCGTTACTGTCAAAATAATCAGGAAAACTGTCAAAAGCCTCTATGTCTTGTGATGTATGAAAGATAGCTTCTGTTCCATTCCACTCAATTAAACACGAATCGCCAAGAATCGAACCATTCCAATGATTCTTATCAAAACGAATGCCTACAATTGTTGCACCTGCAGATTTTCCTTCTGCCAAATTGCGTTCATTCCTATAGATGATATTGTCTGGTGCCTTTGTCTCTTTTAAGTCTTGGATAAAGGACTCGACCTTCTGACGCCAAATATCACATAGGGGCTTAATAGAATCATGAGTTGGCAACCAATCGTTACTTCTTGTAAAGGTATCAACAAGTAGTTGCGCCCATATTTTTTGTTGCCATGTTGAGCCCATGCCATCAGACACCGCAATAGATTTGGTATCAGCATTGATACCAAATCTATCTTGGCAGTCTGCATAATATTCTTTTAATTTATGTGTAATAAAAGCGCGTATAATCATAATTATGCCAAACCTTTATCTCCTTGTCCTTTGGATGATCCGAAATCTATTAGTTGAATCAACTGAACACCATCAGCACCAAAGATGCATCCACGAGATCCGTCTTCCGTAGGAAGTTCATTCTTGGCTGCTGCAGCCTTGTAGGATTCAGGAACTTCACTTGTTATATCAAATAGGAACTGACCTGCTTCTTCTGATATGTCATTTCTATTTGCGGGGAAAACCTTTGTGGGGACACTATCTATCTGGGCGTTAAAAATCAAAACGTTTCCATCATTATTAGAGAGATTTTTAATCTCGTTAGCTAAAGTAACCGTTTCTTTCATGCAATCTCTTGGATCTTTCCCTTCGTAAAAAGGAACACCATCAGAAATGTTTATGATTACAGGTGCAGGCCCATCTGCATTATCAGCCATCCATTTCTCTGCAAGTTCCTTCGCTAACTGAAAAGCGCCCAACATATTGGTAGCACCATCTCTATCAATAGGTTCTACCCATACCGGTTGTTTCACCTCTACTTCAACAAGGCCACCTGTTCCATCGGGTGTTTTCTTCTTTAATGTCTCATATCGTAATGGGGAAGCATCCAAGTCCTTAAGCCACCCTGAACATAATTCCTTTACGTTGTGGTTGTAGCCAATCACAGAGATAAAACATCGATTTTTAGGAGCGTCACCATCAAAATTCTTTTGGATAATGTTGTCAATTACCTTATTGACTGCAAGGGTCGCAAACTTAGTACGCGTCGTACCTTCGTAACTTTCCATCATAGACCCCGATTGATCTAACAGGATGATTAATAATCCTGGTGTTGCGGAGCTCCATTGTTTATCATTCTTTGCCATAGTAGTAATAATACCCACCTTGGCTCCTTCGGCAGAGGTTCTTATATTGTTTTAGGTTCAAGACACACATAAAAAGAACGTGGAGCCGATGCTTGTCGCTCGCTCCACTGTGTAAGGCCTTCGCATTGCCCGAAATGTCGAAACGAGCAACGCAAACGCCCCACGCTGAATAGTCTATATACATTATTATATATAACCATCCCACGGGACATCTGCCGTTGCGTTTGATTTGACATTTCGTTAGAGGTTGCGAAGTTCTACACAGTCAAAGTCAAAGCGCTTAGCAAACGCCTTTTCCAGTATGTCATCCCACCCATCCGACAGGCCTTACGGCACATCATCAGCGTGGAACAGGGGCAAAGATAAAGAATAATTTTGAAAGTTCCAAGAAAAAATGCCAGAGATTTTCTTGAGGTTGTATGAAATGGCGGCTTGAACGTATGAAATCATATTGGCGACTATTAGGCATTGTCGATTATTGAGAGTTTTTTGTAAAATGAGGTAACGAGGTAACATCATCGTCGGAAATGCCCTGTGGCAAAGGGTTTGAGGGGCGTTACCTCTTTTTGGCAGAGGTAACATCGAGGTAATATGCGGCTCATGCGCGAAGCACGAAAATGGCTGGGGAGAAGGGCAGGATTTTAACACTTGGAACTTTTTTCGGAATTTAACAGAAAAAGTGTTGCAAGCGCAAAGAAAATTTTGTACCTTTGCAGCATGAGAACACGAAACCAAGTATTAACAAAAAATGAACACAAAAACAAAGAACACGAGAAAGCAACCAGCCTAATTATTAATTCTTAGATCTAAAAAAAACACATGAAAAAAGCACTTTTGAATGGTGAGGCACTCGATGCTTCACAGATGGGTACGCTCGTTATCGAGCAGTTTCTTATGGAGAACTACCGCTTCCGCCAGAACATCCTGAACGGCAAAGTGGAGTTCGCGATCTTGCCAAAGGCAGCTGATGCTGCTGAAGGCAACACTGCCAACGCTGATGGCAGTCTCTCGGAGGGCTTCGACGAAGCCGATTTGGAATTTCACCCCCTGACGAAGAAG
>Ga0265299_10004396_pt1 | contig 13353 bp, 29 predicted proteins | sample AusTroGonzalo_MG_4_FD_193485 | JGI IMG/M metagenome (GOLD analysis project Ga0265299, IMG submission 193485) | Bovine rumen microbial communities from tropical cattle in Woodstock, Queensland, Australia - Gonzalo_02 | ecosystem: Host-associated > Mammals > Digestive system > Stomach > Rumen ...
CCAAAAGACCTTTCGTGAATGGGCTGAACAGAAAAAAGACGCCGAGAAACACTCCTCTACAAATTCAGGCATAAGTACCGTGTTTTGTGGTCTTATGCTGACAGCGGGAATAGTGGCGTTTGTACTTTGGATGGTTAGATTAGGATTCCCTCTATGTGGTATGCCTTTAATTGCCCCTATTATTGCAAGTGGTGTATTTGCTATAAGCCTTCCCCTTGAAATAGTATTTTCCAAAAAAGAAAACCATTGGGATAGGATAGCAGGCGAGTACGAATGTAAAAAACAGGAACTTATAGATAAGATTTGTTCTGAATTAGACGAAATCGAAGTTTATGTAGGGGAAAATGCGGTTAAGAGTTCTCTTTATAGTGATGAGCCTTTCTATGTGGAGAGTTGCAGAAATAAGTGTTATACGGCATTTAAGGTTATGGACAAAATCAAAGATGAAGAAGATGTCCGAGTAGATGAAATCATAGCTGATGATAACATTATGTTTAATGTATATATCAACAATGTTGCCTTTGAAACACATAGTTTTCGTACTCCTACTAACCGTACCTATTTTGACATACTTACTCGCAAAGCAGAGGATAATATCTTTGATTTTACTTATCTTGACGAAGCACAGCATAAGCGAGAAGAAGTTTTCGAGGAGATTAAGCGAAGATAATGTTACACATTAAGGCTTTTGACAAGTTAAAAGAAAAAACAAGGTTTCGTATTGATTTGGCGTGTTATAACATACTACGCCTGTTAATCATTTTACTCATATCGGCAATATATTTGCTTATGAAACACGAGGGCTTTTTCTAATGGACATTATTGCACAAACGGGTATGGAAGTAGGACTGCTTATTAGTCTTATCTTGGCAGTAATCATTATAGTCATTATGAACACGGATGGTAATTGGATATGAGCGAAGATAGAAAGTTTCACATAATCGGACTTACAATTTTGTTTATTGGAATGCTTATGGGCGTTGCTTTACTTTTCGGCATTTGTGTCGGGTTAGGTTGGTTGCTCTACACCATTAGTGTTTCAGCACATCTACCCTTTGTGCTTATGTTAAGGTTTATGGATAACAACATTGTAAATTGGGGTGCTACGGGCTTTACTGCTTTGATAGGCATAACCTTGATAGCAGGTGTCATCTCACATTGGGTTGAAGTAAGTAGAGAGCCACAAACCTTATTAACTATTGACAGATGATTTTCTTTCTTGATATAATAACTTTATTATAATAAAGGAGAAAAACAATGAGTGGTGATTTTGACATAAAACTCGCAGAAGCCTTACAGAGAGAACGGGTAACTATTCATCCTGAACCTATTCCCGCTGAAAAGGGCGAGCGATTAAAGGACTTATACTTTAAGTACATAAAGGACAAGGACAATGCACAATCCTAAATCAGAGCCACATATGATGTATGTTTCGATAGTTGCTCCGTGTAAGAATTGTCCGAAAGTAGGTTGCGGTGTTTATCATACTCAATGCGAGCCATATCTGAAGTACAAGGAAGAATTGGCAAAGTCCAAAAAGGCGAACAAAGAACTTAATCAAATAGCGAATTTTAGGGGAACTTGGGGGCTTGCCTCTCACTATAAACCTAAAAAGTGGTCTAATGACCGAGGCGACTTCTTATATAAAGGATAAAGTTATGATAATCTTAAACAAATCGACAGCAACCTTGAACATTAGTGGAACGAAAGTACCGCCTGACGATGCTTTTGAAACAACGGAAATGATGTTCAATACCGTGGACATACACTCCGACATAGGCTCGGTGGTTATTACGACGGAATATAGCACAAGGTACTTTGAAGCCTTTGGGAAGTTGATAGCATTTGAGTCGGATTACTTACCGAAAGATAAGCAAGGCTTGAAACAGATAGTCGTCTTTGGGAGGGGCTAATTATGGAGATAACAGGAACAAGAGAGCCAACGGTACAGGAAAAGGAAACGAAGAACCGCTTATTTTACCGTAAATTAAAGGCTCGTAATCAGGGTTATGTTTGTCCGAAGTGCGGAAAGTCTTATTGGATTCCTAATATCACTAATAACCCCGAAGCGATTGAGATGTTCTTTTCTTTCACTTGTATAGAGTGCGGTTGTGAGTGGGATTCAAGTTACTACGATGTTGACGATAAGGCTATTGAGTTCATTACCAACAAAATCAATAACCCCGTAGGCTTTATCAGGTATCAGGTCAAGAAGAACAAGTTTATGAAGAAGATTAAGACCGATATGAAAACATTAGAGGACGGATATAACCCTAATGCCGATTATGTAGCGGAATATAACGAATTACTCCGAAAGGAAGAAAGTACAAATGAATTGCTATAATTGTACCCATTATGCCCCTGACCTAAAAGAGCCTTGTTTTCATTGTTCGGAGGAACACAATAACTTTGAAGAGTGTAAAACAGCCCCCGAAGGCACACGGGCAAGATGGAAACATACAAAAGATGTAGGCGATACAATGTGGTTTAAGTGTTCTTATTGCGGTAGAGCGGTACGGACACTCGCCCCCGAACAGTTAAGTAAGACTTGTTTATGCGGGGCTATAATGAAATAAAGAAAGGAAGATTAAGAAATGACAGTAGGCGGAATTGCATTAGGCGTAATCGTTACCGTAATTATTTTAATTATTGGTGTTTTGGTAGGAGCATATTGCGTAGGCGAGGAACAGTGGGTAGGCTTAATTGCTACCATTATTCTCGGTGTATGTCTTATTGTGGGTACTTGGATAGGACTTAATTGGTACTATGGTAGCACCGAGGCAGGTAAGAGAGCCATAAAGACACAGGATTCAAACTTTAACGGCGGTATCACAAGAGAAGTAACCGTATATGATATGGATGGCGATGTTCTCGCACACTATAAGGGAAAGTTTGATGTAGAGTATTCCGACGAGAGAATCTTGTTTGACGACGAGAACGGTCAGAGACATATTATCTACTTCAAGTCAGGTACAGTTGTCGTTGACGAGGTAGCGGAATGATAGTTACCGTAAACATTGACATTGAGAACGCACGGAAAGTTTTAGTGGTCGCTTCGGGTAGCTTTGAACAGGCACAACTAATCGAAGCTATGACCGATGAAGAAATCAAAGACGAAGTGCTGAAACATTGTAAATGTTGGTGTATGAAAGAAGTTAAGGGACAGGAGTAATTCCTGTCCTTTTGCTCTTTACAAATCTCCGTACTTATTGATACAATGAAGTTATTAAATAAGTTAGGAGAAATTGTATGAGTAAGTTAATGGATAAAATCACGGTATTTGTAGGACTTTTGGGTATCTTTGGTTGCCTCGCCTTGACTATTTCTATGAAAACTATACAATTACAGTTGTTGGGGACAGGCTTATGCTTTGTAGGTGTCGCAGGACTTGCTTGCACATTCAGTTCAATGTTAAAGAAGTCCGTAAGGTATCACGCCGAAGAAACCAAACTAAAAGAGAGAAAGCGAGTTGAAAAAGTAGCATAATGCTAATTCGTATTATCTATTATGTGGTCGTAATCGGAATTCAGATAGCGATATTCGGCTATATCCTCAAAAAGAGTTACGCATATAGGCGTAAGACCAAAACCTATGACGACGACCCGTTCTGTCGGGTTGGTGGGAACTTGGAGGATGAGCCGAAGTCCGATGACTTACAAGCAACTTCAAAAACTAAATGAATTAGAAGAAAAACACCAAACAAGGTATATGTGCGTATTTGGAATTTTCGTTCAAGTGCGTATTTATTGCCTTCTAACGATTTTAGTTACTTTGATTTTTGGAGCGTATCTTCTTATTGCGGAAAGACAGGCGTTTTATGAAAATTGGTGGCTTATTCTTATTTTATGTGGAATAATGCTTTTCGTTTTTATTTTCAATGAGTTTATCCACCCCTATAAAAAGCCCAAGTAATATGACATTTTGCGTATAAACCTTTACAACCATTGTCCTAACTTGTTATAATAGGTGTACTACACTTATAACAAGGAGTCTGTTTATGGCGGAATGTTGGGAATGTAAGAACGAGAATACCCAAAAGTGTGAGAGATGCCAAAATGGTTATCTCGACTATATTGACGGTTGGGTTGAGTTTGACGAGCCTTCAGAATTCGAAGCAAAGGAGCAAGATAAGTGATAGAAGTAAATGTCAATAACATTGTTAGAGTAAAGCTGACCGATGAGGCGTTGGCGAAGTGGACTGCAGAAAACTCTCATAGATTATACAAGCCCGACAAGAACGGTTGGGTGCGTATGCCTTTATGGAAGTTTATGTATTTCTACAGGGATTGCAAATGTGCTTATGGTGGAAAGCCTATTACCGTTAATAATAGTATCTTCCTTGAGCCAAATGAGTATTAAATGAGGGAAAATTATGAAGTGTCCAAAGGATAACAAGGGTTGCCCTTACAACAAAGACGGCGAGTGTCATTGTCCTTGCCGTACTTGTGAAGTTAAGGATAAAACCACGCCCAAAGCCTAAACGAAGAGCTATTTATATATAATAAGTATAACAATCGGTGTTAGACACTTTACAAGTATATGACATCTTTGGTATAATGACCTTAACAACAAAAAGTTGTTCAGAAAGGAATTATACTATGGTTATAGAGCAGATGGAAAGAACTTGGGTAATTGCATTACCTCACTCGGAACATATGGGTCGTCCACTTATGCTTTATATTACTGAAGATTACGAAGGTGGCGAGATTACTTCAAAGGATTGGTCTTTGTGGATAACAAGAGCCAAGAAGTTCCTTACCGAGGACGAGGCAGAGCAGTTTGCCGACGAAAACGGACTTGTAGGTGCAGTAATCGAGGAAAGACTTTGGACAACCAACTATGCGGTTGTTTAAGTAGCCAAACATAATAAGTTTAGACTTGAGGGCGGAGAAATCCGCCCTCTTTAATTTTATGGAGGTAATTATGGACACAATGCAGATTAAATTGATGGTAGATAACTACCTCAAGATGAAGAACAAGGTACGAGATATGTTTATAAATCGTGGCATACGAGTACCGAAATCGGCTGAACTACTTGTCGAAGATAAGCAAGTAAAGTTCGTTTGGACAAAAGGAAGTGTAACCAAACAAGTATCTATGACGATTGAAGAGGTCGAGATGACCGATGCTGAATATTATCAGTATAAAGGAAAGTAATTTATGGATTTAATACAACGAAATAAAGAAATGCTCGAAGCGGGCTTGTATAATCGTAAAGATACGATGGATATGCTTAAAATATCCACGCTTAAAAAGCCTAATGACTATGATTTGTTTTTGATAGCGTGTGCCTTATGTCAATACGATATTCCCGATAAAGACGAGGCTATCGAGTTACGAACACAGTATTTGGTCGTAACTAACGGTAAAAAAGACGGCTATGAGCATACGCCTGACGATTATTTAGATATTGATGTCAGGACTAATACCACTTGTAGAAAAACGGGTGAGATTAGTAAAAAGTACGGTTTACACGAATACGAGATAGACAGTAAGGATAAATCACTTATTGCTAAATTGTGGGCAGGCAAAAAGGAAGATTGTTTAAGTTATGTAGACGATAAGACCAAAGACGATGTAACTTTGGTGTATATCCGCCCCTCTTGCTTATCTAACTTTTTGAAATTACTCGATAAGTTAATGATTAGGTACGATAGGGCAAATATGGAAGATAGTATTGTTTTCCATAATGAGAGCGACAGGCAGTTGGTTGATATTTCAACATTAGATTTGCCGTTTAGCCCTTATGAGTTCCAAATTGAAGATGCAAAGACCATTTTGCATAGAAAGCGTTATCTCATAGGTAACGAACAAGGCACGGGTAAAACCCTTGAGGCTATCCTTATAGGCGAAAGTCTTGGTGATATGCCTAAATTGGTAATTTGCCCCGCTTCTTTGCGTTTGAATTGGCAACGAGAGATACTTCAGGTACGAAATAACGCCGATGTTCAAGTCCTTTATAGTAAGGATATGTTCCATATGGGTAAGGATTGGACTATTATCGGCTACGGTTCAGTTAAGAAGTTTTTGGCTAATCTACAAGCAAACTTTAAGTGTATGTTCGTAGATGAGTGTCAAAACTGTAAAGCCGTAGATAATTGGGGCAAGGCTAAATCTCAAAGAGCGGAATCCGTTTTAGAGTTATCCAAGACCGTAGATTATTGTTATCTTATGTCGGGTACGCCTATGCCGTCTCATAACCGAGATTTGTTCAATACTCTAAAAATGCTCCAAGTGGACGAGTTCAATTGGGCTAATCAGTGGTGTTGGAATAATTATGGTAAAAAGTATTGTGCGGCTCAAAAGACGAATTTCGGTACGGACTATTCAGGAAACTCTAATTCCAAAGAGTTGCACGAAATTTTGAGTAAAGTAATGGTTAGACATCTCCGTAAGGAAGTATTGCCTGATTTGAAGAAAGTAAGGCAGTTTATTCCTATCGACCCTATGTTGTCGTCGGAATATAAGGATGTCGAGAAACGACTTTACAATCCCCGTATTGATTTGGAAACGGGTAGAGTGCTTGATACCTATATGGGTTTGGCTATGACGGGCAGAGCGATATTGTCTAAATTAAAGGCAGAAACGGCTATTGACCTTATAGAAACTTTATTAGAAGCCGACGAAAGCGTTGTAGTCGTCGTGAACTTTATAGAGTCCGCAAATTACTTGAAAGAAAAATTCAAGGACAAGGCTTGTGAGATACGAGGCGGTATGTCGGATAAAGCCAAGCAAAAGGCTATTGACGACTTCCAAGACGGTAAATGCAAAGTTTGTATTTTGAATATGGTCGCAGGTGGCGTTGGTGTTACTCTTACAAGAGCACACACGGAAATCATAATTGACTACTCTTGGGTTCCTTCCGATATGGCTCAAGTTGAAGACCGTATTTGCCGTTCAGGTCAGACCGAGTGCTGTATGATTTATTATATCTATTGCACTAATGCGATATTCGACCAAGTATTTATTCGTATGTTATCCGATAAATCGAGTAACATCGATATGGTAGTTGACGGTGTTGAAGAGGGCGAAGAGAACTCTTATAACTTAACCGCCGAGAAATTAGAGAATTCTACTTATATCGACTTGCTTAAAGCCGAAATTAAGGAACACGCTCCTGAAAAGAAGGTTAAGCGTAGTCGTAAAAAGAAAACTGCAGGAAAGGAGTAAAAATCTATGTGGAAAGCCATAGTAAGAGTTTTAATAGTTGTCCTGATTTTTGCGGGCATCCTATGGTTAGGTGGATATAAAATATCCGAAGTCAGCCGTAGAATTGAATTAAAGTCGCCAAGTACGGTATTTAATCTCAATGTCCCCGATTTGCCAGGTAATGACGAAACTTTACCGTCGAGTATGAACGGTGGAAATAATGACGAAAACCCGTTTGGCACGGCTAATGCAAATAACAATGACAATGGTAGCAACGAGAGTGGCAACACAAATGAAACTTTCCCTACAACACAGCAGACAGAGAAAGCACAGTTTGAGTATTCTCAACAGTATCGTTTAGTTATTGACGGACACGAATATTCATTAGGTTCTACTACAACAGTCGGACTTATTCGTTTCTTAAATAATAATTGTGATAGCAACGATACCATTTCTTGTACGCCCGTTTCAAATAATGAATCAAGTTCGGAGGGTACAACTTCTACCTCCGAGGGCGTTACACAAGTATCGGCAAACGGAAAATATCTTAAAAACGAGGAAGAATTAGAAGAGTTAGTCGCAAATATCCCCGTAGGAGAACTTGCTACTAATGTTGATTACAACAGAACTTCTTTTGAAAACCCCGTTAAGTCTTATACTTACAACGGACAGACAATGAATAGAAATGACTATTCTTGGCACACAAGTAGTTTCCTTGTAAGCGAAAATCCGTTTAAGTACACTTGCCCTTATACGGGTATGACGGTTACTAATGAAGATAATCTTGATTACGACCATATCGTTCCGTTAAAGTCCGTATATTTAAGAGGCGGTGCTAATTGGACTGCCGAGCAAATGAACGCTTATGCTTACGACCAAGATGTAGGAATTGATGTTTATTATTCCGCTAATCGTTCAAAGGCGGATAAAGGACCTACTCAATGGTTGCCTACCGTAAATGTTGGTAGTTATTGTTATAGTTGGCTCGTTATTTGCGAGAAATATAATTTAACTATGACACAGGCAGAAATCGACCTTTGCACCACAAAAATTCAAGAGGCGATGGCTAATGGAGAGACGATTGAGTTTTTGGGTGGACAATGATACTATACTTAACAAATTGATTAAAATTTGATATAATATCGGAGGAGAAAAACAATGAAACTGACAGAAGAAGAATTGCAGAAGAAGTATTTATCTTTGTTCTATCGACTTGTTAAAGACGGTGAACTTATCGAAGTTCCCGAAGATGCAAAGGAAAGAAAAGAGTTACTAAAACTTTTGCACATCGCTGACAGCAAGATTGATAACTTCAAAGCATTCCTTGAATCAAAACAAAGGCGTTATGGTGAGGGATTTGACGAGTGGTACAAATACCTTAAAATCTCCGACATCGATGACTACGAATTGATGCAGTATGAGTTACCTAATAAAGTCATAGAAGTCAATTACGGCTGTGAGTTTGAACTTATGAAAGAACTCTTCAATAGTGCCGAAACTTTTATCGACAGTAGTAAGCACTTGGTAGCAGGCGATGATGTTATTGCTCGTTATAGATTTTGGCAAGGCGGTGTTATCGTAGAATTTGCTTTTAGAAAGGGTATGCCCGTAACGGAAGCAAGGAAAAAGGTAATGGATGCCCACAAAGTCTTTATCAAAGAGGCAAAGTCTGCCGTAGATAAGTTCAATAAAGCGAATAGTATTTATCATTTACAATGGACAAGTTCGGCAACCCCTGTTCTTGCATTTGAAGAGGAAATTGACGGCAAGTTATATACGGGTACTTCCGTATCACTTACCGCAAGTGTCGATTTGTACCGTGTAGACAAGCAACCCGTCGAGAAAGATTATTCCTATAAGTTATTTAGAATTATCTCGGCGGAGAAGAGCGTTCCTGTAGTATAAAAATAAAAGAAAGGAAATTATATTTATGCAGTTATTTATCATCGGAAGAAGTGGAAGAGGTAAGGACACATTGGCTAATTATTTGGCTGATGAAAAAGGTATGAAAGTGTTGAAGTCCTATAAGGTCGGAAAACCGAAGTACGAGGGCGACGATGCTCATATATTCATTACCGAAGAAGAATTGAAGAATTACCCTGAAGAAGATATGATGGCTTCAACTCTTCTTAATGATACTATCTATTTTTCCACAAAGAAGCAGTATGCCGAAAGCGACATTTACATTATCGACCCGCACGGCTTTTATGAGTTAATCAAGAAAGAGCCGAGCGATGACTATGTTTTGGTCTATGTTTATGCCGACCCCGAAGTCGCAAAAACTCACGCACTCGAAAGGGGCGATAAGGAAGAGGACTACGACAAGAGGATAGCGAAGGAGGATGCTGATTTTTCAGAGTTTGAAAAACAGTTGGATAACGGTGAAGTAGAAAACATTGTAATTTTCAAGTACAAGAATGATTATAATATGGCACACTTTACAGACTTCGCTGAATCCGTGTATAATTATCTACAACTCGCAAAGAGTTAAAATAACATTAAAGGAGTTAGAGAAAATGCAGGGTAAGAAACCTACATACGAGGAAAGAAAGATTTTGACAAAGCAGGGTATTGATACTTATGCGTGGTTGGTACAGAAGCATACAAATAGAGAAATGCAACTTATCAACAGAGAGACTCGTGAAATTAAAGTAATAGAAATTGACGACTGATATGTGAGGGAGGTGCTATTATGGTAAATCATAATGATTTTGTTTTCAGGTTAATGTACCACGAAAACTGTCTTTTTGATGCGATTTTCAGTAATGTGCCTAATAGCATTTCCGCACTTTTAATGTCGTCCGTTTTAAGCGAGTGTATGCCTATGATGTCAGCCTTACCTTTGGATGACACCACAAACCTTACTAATGAAATTGCAAAACAATTCAACATAACCGACGAAGAGGATAGTCAGGAAGTCGTTAATTCGGCGATTTTCTTTATTCTTTTCTTGGATATGGTGCAAGTTCAGATGGGTGCAGGTCTTGATACGAGAGAATTCAATAAAATGCTTGCTCTTACAAAGCATATTGACCTTTTGTATGCGAGAAGTCCTCGTGTCGGTAGGATAAGATTATTCCCTAAAACCCCGCATCCCGCCAAATATGTTCTGTCTTATCAAACAGATACTATGATGTTCGACGCTTCGGGCATTTTCCAAACACAGGCGGTGCAAAACGGCGAGTTCCACCGATATAACGGCGACCTTAAAAAACTCAATATCGCTGAATACCTGAACTTTTGCGGTTGGGCTGATTTAACGCTTGGTGGTAGAAAGATAGCGTTTGTTGACGATGTTGAGCCAAAGGTTTATATACCTTATTGTTAAGGTATTGACAAAAGTATTCCATTTTCGTATAATAACCACACAATACCTTTGGGGAAAGGAAGATTAAGAAAATGAAGAATACAATGACGACAATTTTACTGACAATGATTATCACGGGCATTACTCTTACTAATGTCGGAACGACAAAGGAAGGTAGTAAGTTCCCTACAAAAGAGCCACAGCCTTCTCGTTGGGAAGAGATAATGGAACGCAACGAGCAGTATTGGGCTAACACGGACAAGCCGAGAATGCCGAGGAAACTGTAATGGAAACAATCGCAAGTTTTATATTCATTTGCTTGGTTGTAGGCTTTGGCTTGTTGTTCGCTTTTCTTTTAGCCTACGGGTTAGGTATGGTTGACGAAACCGACTAATTCTCGTACAATAAAGTTACTTAATAACCTTAATAGAGCGAGGTTAGTAAGTATTTTTTACTCATAGGCAGAGTACCTCCTGCCAACAACAGAAGAGTCAAGTCAGCCGCTTGGCTCTTTTGTTTCTTTATTTTGATTTTAGGATGGAAATTATGAGCAACATTGTTTTTGATATGGACGATATTCTTTGGGGCTTAAATGAAAAAGCCACAAAGATACTTGGAATAGACTTTAATAAGATAATCTGCCCTAACGCAAGGCATAACCCGCTACTCACGGACAAAGAAAAAGATGAATTGATAGCGATGTACGGCAATCCTGAGTTATGGAAGGATATTGTTTGGTATGACGGGGCTACAAATATAAGAGATTTAGAGAAATATGGACACAAAGTTTGGATAAAGTCCAACTGTATGAATACGGGAGTACGAGATTTTAAGGACACTTTTACAAGCCCGACCTTCAATCTCCCGAAAGACCAAATTATTTTGGATATTTCACAGGAAGCAAAGACTCTTATGGAAGATGTACTTATTTTCTGTGATGATTTACCTCCGAATATCCTTAATTCAACGGCAAAATACACTCTATTTTTAGATAAGCCGTGGAATCAGGATATAACTGTGGGTATAAGGTGCTATTCCTTTGCGGAAATGTACCAAAAAATAGAACAACTTATAGAGAAGGAGAACGGATATGTTAGCAAGTCAGCTTGATTATGTTCATAGGAAGTTAAGGGATGAACACACGAAGCAACTGCTTCAGTATAAAACGAACAGCACTTTGCTTTCGGTAGACTATAAGTTAGTTAAGGCGTTTTACGAGGTAAATGCCGAAGCCACTCCCACAATTAGAGAATGTAAGCAAGGACTTGATTTTTTGGATAAGCACGATGCAAAGCCTATTACTATGACCGTGTTTAGAGAGTCTTACGGCGACGATGTTCCGCAGTTAGAATTAGAATATCAGAGATGTAAAAAGAGGTCAGGAATACCCACAAAGGTAGAAGAAAACTATACGAAAAATAACGGTTTTGAGCGTGAATTTGAGTGATTACCCCCTTTACAAACTATTCTTTTTTGTGGTATAATTTCCATATCATTGAAAAGGAGAAATTCGTATGACAAGAAAAGAATATGAAGAGGCAATCGAGAGGCTGAACTACCTTACAAAGAAGTATGACGAGGGATGCCCCGAAGTGTCCGACGAAGAGTGGGATAAACTCTATTTCGAGTGCGAGCAGTACGAGAGAGAAACGGGATATGCAGACCCGAAGTCGCCTGTAAACACCGTTCAGTTCGATATTAAGACTGCACTTAAAAAGGTAACACATCAGGGACAGCCGATGCTTTCTCTTGATAAGACAAAGGACATCAATGTTCTTACCGATTGGGTAGGTGAAGAAGAGTGTGTCGTTATGGCAAAGATGGACGGACTTACTCTCCGTGTTACCTACGAAGAGGGTAAACTCGTTGGTGCAGAAACAAGAGGAAACGGTATTGTAGGTGAGGATATTCTTCATAACGCTATGGTAATCCCGTCTATCCCGAAGGCAATTTCCACAAAGAAAAAGACGGTTATCGACGGTGAGATAATCTGCAAGTACGACGATTTCGAGGAGTTCTCAACAATGTATAAGAATCCGAGAAACTTTGCTTCAGGTTCTATCAGACTTCTCGACTCGAATGAGTGTAGCAGAAGAAACCTCACCTTTGTTGCTTGGGATAGCATTACGGACGAGGCTAACTTCCTTGATAAACTCGCAACTATTGAGAAACTTGGCTTTATCGTAGTTCCTTTTGAAGTTGTCGATGTTGCTAATATCGAAGCACAGCAGGAGCGTATGAGAAAGGCTTGTGCTGACCTCAATTACCCTATTGACGGACTTGTTTACCGTATCAATAACACAAAGGTTTGGCTCTCAAAAGGCAAGACAGACCACGCATTTCAGGGTTCTTTCGCCTTTAAGTTCTATGACGAAATGTATGAAACAACCCTTCTCGAAATTGAATGGTCGATGGGTAGAACGGGCGTTATTACCCCTGTCGCTATCTTCGAGCCTGTTGAGATTGATGGAACAATCGTACAGAGAGCAAGCCTTCATAACCTTTCAATTATGAGGGAAACGCTCGGAACGCCTTATGTTGGTCAGAAGATTTGGGTATTCAAGGCAAATATGATTATTCCGCAGATAGGAAAAGCAGAAAAGATGGAGGATGTAGAAAATGCCTAAATGTCTTAAAAAGTTCGCTAATAAAGATACTGCTCGTAAGTATAGGAACAGAATGCGTAAGAGAAACTATCAGCAGACCGCTTATGCACCTAATCATAGGCAGAAATGGTCGGTTTCAGAGATAAAAATGGTGCTTGAACACAAGATACCTGATAGAGAACTTTCCGCTAAAATCGGGCGTTCCGTCGGTGCTATCCAAAGCACAAGAGCGAAGTATAAAGATGTGGCTTAAAATGTGGCTTAAAATAGGTTATTTCATTGACAAACTAA
>Ga0265299_10004397_pt1 | contig 13353 bp, 12 predicted proteins | sample AusTroGonzalo_MG_4_FD_193485 | JGI IMG/M metagenome (GOLD analysis project Ga0265299, IMG submission 193485) | Bovine rumen microbial communities from tropical cattle in Woodstock, Queensland, Australia - Gonzalo_02 | ecosystem: Host-associated > Mammals > Digestive system > Stomach > Rumen ...
AACCATAGACCGGACCGAGTTCTCCCTTTTCATCTGCCCATTCATTCCATATTCTTACGCCGTTATCCTGCAGATACTTAACATTGGTTTCACCTTTTAAGAACCACAGTAATTCGTATATAATACTTTTAAGATGGACCTTTTTGGTTGTAACTAACGGAAATCCTTTACTCAAGTCAAAACGCATTTGACGCCCGAAAACCGAACGGGTACCAACACCGGTTCTATCCATTTTATCAACCCCGTTTTCCATAATATCACGTAACAAATCCAAATATTGTTGCATTTTATCTTCCTTCCGTTTCCATATAACTTATTATCTTTTTTACTGTTTCCTGTTCTACAAAATCACCTTTTTTAAGCCATATTGTGGTGATTACATTATCCAGTTCAAATTTTTGCGGCAGGGCAAAATATCTTTTTTCTAAAACGTCAACACAAGGCTTTACACTAATTTCCGGTCCCTTAAGTCCTTCTTTTATCTTGCCATGATACACACAATCTACCACCACATCGGGAAGCAATTTTTCAATACTGAAAAATGCCTTGTATACCGATGCTCCGCCGGAAATATATAAATCTTCCGGGTAATCAACCAACAAATTTATATCTGTTATTACACGATGATTTTGTTTATCTGAAACTTCATAATCTGCCACATCTGATAACACTATGAATTTGCGATTTGGCAATGTACGATTAGGGAAAGTTTCATAAGTTGTTTTTCCTACAACCAACGTATTGTTAATGGTTAAATTGCGAAAACGCTTGGCATCAGACGGAATATTCCACGGAATATCGGGACCGATACCGATAATGCTGTCGCCAACGTGTCGACACCAAACTGAAACTATTGTCATAAACTACTCCTTATAATGGGAAAAATCCCTTCATTTTCAGTATAACCGTCCACGAAAATGATTAAAGAGTAATTTACAAAAACTAACAATTTTCTACAAGTGTTCAGATGTCTCCGAAACCGAACCTCCACTTTGTCGTCCCCAGCACTGAAAACCCTTGCACTCTGCTTTATCAAGATTAATAAGTTTATCGGTTACTCGCAATGTTTCTTCAACATTACGTTCTATCTTATGATCATATACCGCCTGATATCGTATCATATAATTTTTATCTATTAAAAACGTTGAGCGCTGTGCCATACCGTCAGAACGCAACACTCCATACTCGTTACAAATAACTTTTCCCAAATCCGACACCAAAGGAAAACCGACCTGACCAATACCACCTTGGGTGAATGGCAATTTTCGCCAAGCTATATGAGCTGGCAACGAATCGACACTTACCGCCACCACTTTCACTCCTCGTTTAGCAAATTCGTCATACGCCTGATTAAATGAAGTTATCTCTAAAGGACAAATTGCCGAGAAATCAGCCAAATAAAAAATCAATAAAGCATAACTGTCCGAGATATAATCAAAAAAATTAAACAATTCACTGCTGCTTCCGTCGGCAAACACCGCAGGAGCGCTGAAATTAAACGCTTGTTGCCCTACCAAAACCGGCTTACAGAAGCTCGTTGCACTGCCTTTTGAATATTGTGGCACATAGCTTCTTTCCATGTTTGCGGGAAAAGTACAACCGCATCTGTCGTCATCGGAACACTCACAACGAGCGTCGTAATCATATTTCCATTTTCCGGATAACACCATATATTCCTCCTTGTTTATTGCCAATATAGGAAGTTATCCGAACTTTTCAATAAAACTGTACTAAATTACATCCACGGAATGCCGTTTACGCATTTATCGGGATTTTTTTCACAAAATTCTTTATTGTTATTATGATCATATAATTCTTTGCGCTCAGGCTTTACTTTACCGACTTCAATCGCACAAGCAGTGAGCATGATGAGCATGAAAAACAAAACCAACTTTTTCATTACAGTCCTCCGTACTTAAAATATTGATCTTAAACTTGCCAATGCAATACACACTAATATTATTTTGGCACACCAAGCCCAAAACTTTGCCCCTTCATACGAAGCTGCCGATTTCCATAAGCCCTGTATTGTTATATACATATACAACATAAAACTGGCGCTGAATAATATATGAGCAACCAGATATATCATAATCCCGCTTTGCGAACCGTTCATCAGCAAGGTTATAAAATTTTTCATAATATAAAAAATGACATTATGAGAACATACCTGTCCGGCCGGACATATACGATGTAAAACCCCGGCGTGGGTAATGCTGGTTAAGATGAAAAATACAAAATATCCCAACAAACCAAAGACCCAAAAGGTAAGTTTTAACGAAAGTTCCCCGTTTGCCAATTTTTTTAACATAGTCCATTCCTTCTCTTAAAATGACGAAACAATTTCAATATACGGACGAACACCTAAATTTTTCTTAAAATCTGCAATATATTGTTGCATTTCTCCCCAATTTGACCATTTATCGATGAATTTCTTGGCGATTTCCGGAGATTTTGACAGCTGTACTTTTATAATCTCTGCCAACAATTGTTTGCATACCTCCTTCATTTTTTCAAAATCGATATGCAATTTTTTATCTTCATCAAAATAAAAAGCTCGATTGTCATGTAAATAATTATATTCAATCAAATCTGCAACACGATGAGCTTCTTTGTCTGCCGGAAACGCTATCATAAAGTGGCGACGAACAATCCACGTTGTATATATCGATTTTAAGGTTTCTTCGCTTATTATACCATCTTTTACATATTCCGGCATCATGGCAGCCGAGATAACGTCGGCTTTATGCTCTTCAATAATATGCTGATAAATTCCCAATGCCGTTTGGTAAGAACTGTCCGGTCCCAAACTATGACCGTTTTCATGTCCGATGGTAAACAAATGGTCAGCATCTTCGTCATAATATTTATGCAACTCCGGAATTACCAATTCCGCCAATATTTTCCGCGTCTTTTCTTTATCGGTACTCTGACGTACCTGACGATGATACACATTTCTTCTGCCACCACCACGCGCCAAAGACGGCTTATCATTATTAGGCAAATTTTGTGCCGTGGTAATACCTCCGCGACAAAGGGCATAATCACCGGTCAAGGCTACGATATCAGCGTCAACCATTGTCTGCTTTAATCCTTTTTGCCCGCCTACATTTTGCGAATATTCATCATTATAAGGCATTAAAGAAGCCAATTTTATCATTTCATCCTTAAATTGTAATAAAAGGTCCGTTCCCTGCTTATTAACAATTCCCACTCTGACACCCAACATATCTTTAGGTACCGGATTAATATTCAGGTTCTTCAAGCGTGCACATAATTCCTGATTGGAAAAAATGGTCGGTGTCAATTTATCATCATAATTTTCGCGGCTTACGGTAAATTCCAGCGGAGTATCCTGCATTTGCGCCCAATGCTTATCGGCCAATATATCCATTTCAACATTATTCTGAATAAGCGCCTGAGCCTGCCAGCCCAAATAGTCTTTTAATAAATGATCCGTTGTATAATGAGCAGCACATTCTAATTCATTTGCTATTTCGGAAAACTCCGGTTCAAAATATTCGGTATAATCTATGGCTTTGAGATATTCACCGTCGCGTCTGACCATAGTGCGAGCACTCAATATCTTTTTAACTTCTTCAACTCTGCCATCATCCAGCATCCAGATAATAATCTCTTGCAACTCTGCAGCACTCAAATCCGTAGGATAAAAATTACGTCCTTCATAAATATGAATACCTTCAAATATTTCTACCGGTTCTTTATCCAAGCCGTTAGAACCGGCCACTCCGTTTAACGAATTAAACAATTTCAATGCATTTGCCGCATACGGACTTTTTTCCGCCGCTACTTCCAGAGCCTGTTTTTGCACTAAATTGAGCGGATGGTCCATTTCCAAAGCTACATCATTCATAATTTTGGCGGCATTTACCAAGTGAAGCAACGCTTTTTTATCTCCTTCAGACAACTTCTTATATGCCTCTTGATTTTTATCAATCAGTACAATCTGTCGCATTTCATTATTAACTCTACGCTTAATATCTTGCGCTGAATATTTGAGTTTGAATCCGTTAATTTTCATTTTCTATCTCCACTGTTTTAAATCTGTACAACTGAATATCGTTTATTGAAGCATCATCCGGTACTCCGGCCCGATTATATAAAGATTTTAATATATCTTTTTGATTTTCCGGACGTTCATCTGCCGTCATCAAAGCCTTCTTGGCTTTATATTGTATATATACTCCGTCATCATCTTCCAAATATTTTGCCAAATCATTGCCTTGCCATTCCAACGGCTCAAAATCCGTAAACAAATAAATTTTATATGACTTTATCGGTTGAGATATCTTACGTGTAGCTTTGCGAGCCAATTCAATTACCGAAACCACTATACCTTTATTTTTACCTACCTTCGCCCGTGAAAAAAGCTCTTTATTGTTTTCTCCGAAAAAACGTATATAAACAGAGCCTCGGTCATATAAGCGATAAGTTCGAGTGCTTTTGGCCGGATAAATTGTCTCGTTTTCATTTTCCAATAAAAGATTCTGCTGAAAATATTTTAACAACAAATCTTTATATTGATTTACATATCTCTGCAAATTATGTTTTTGCCTGAGTAACAAATTTTTCTCTTTCGTATTGGCAAACGAAAATATCGATGAATATCCGTCGTCTGCCGCCATAATCAATTGAGTATCGACCGCATCAAAAACATGAACAATATATGCATGTTTTCGGGCAATTTTAACAATTTCATCAATCAGTGTGTTTTTATTATCATTATTCAGCCACGGACTCATATCAACCAATCCGATTAACAGTGCCCCCTGCTCTTGTAAATAGTTTTCTGCTTTTTCCGCAAAATCGCTTTCTTCAAAATGTATGGTTTTAATATTACCGATATGAGTAATTTTTTGCAAAACATCCTTCTGACTTTGCAAATCAATTTCATCACTTGTCAATAATACAATCTTTTTAATCTTATTAGATTGAATCATTTTATTATACAGACGCTCTATAATCGAAAAACTTTCTGCTGTTGTTTTCGGAGGTATAATTATGATTTTTACATCTTTTTCTTTATAATTATCAAAATGATTCAAGTAGGTCGAAATACCTTTCTTTTTATTTTCTTTTCCCCGATAAAAAACCGCGGTTATCGTCGGCTCTATGATTTCTCTTTCCTCGCTTATGCGTCCGTATTCAGTAGCTTTTTCGTAATTTGAATAGATATTATTGTTAAGTCTGTGAATATTCATAATACAAAGCAGTGCAATCAGCGCAATCACACCGATACGGGTCAGCCATTCTTTCAGTACGCGTTTGGTTCTTATAAGCACTCCTCAAACCTCCGGTAAAAATATTAAAACCTATCCGGCCACCGCCGCATGTTTTCTTCGGAAATTGCTATTGTGCCTTTTTCCAATTCTTCAATAAAATCTTCATCTAAAACCGCCACTACCTTTTTCTTTTCGGTGTTTATGCGACGATATTGTTCTCCGTCCTCGCAATCCAACCAATAGCGCACATCGCCGCCGTGATAAAAATTAGCCTGTAAATTGGCATCTATTTTATCTAAGGCCGTAACTAAGCGCGCTTCGGGTGTTTGTTTATCTTCATATTCCTGATAAAGTTCAAAAATACGAGCGCCGATTTCCTCCGGCAACATACTGCTGTATTTTTGAATGGCTGCCAGTTCCTGCTCCTTTTTAATCTGCTTCATTTCCGGGTGTGCATACTGCACCGATTTCGGGCAGTCACCGGTTTCGGCTTCGACAATATCATGAACCAAGGCTAATTCCAACAAACGGGTATAATTATATGAATGTTTCAAATACGGATATACCAACATAGCCCAGAATGCCAGTTTGAAACTATGTGAAGAATCGGTTTCCGGCGTACCGTCCGAAAGCAAGGTTGCTCGTTTTACCAAGCATACCTTATCCAAAATCTTCATAAATTCAAAAATCTGTGCAACCTTATTTTGCATTCTTACCTATAAATTTCTTTCCGCCCATATATGGTTGAAGTTTTTCCGGAATTCTTACCGTTCCGTCGGCCTGTTGATGATTTTCGATAAACGGCACCAAAGCACGCGGAGTTGCAATACCGGTATTATTCAATGTATGGCAAAACTTAACTTTACCGTCATTGGCACGATAACGTAAATTTGTACGTCTGGCCTGCCATTCCGTAATATTGGAGCAAGAGTGTGTTTCGCGATAACAATTCTGCGACGGAACCCAAGCTTCCAAATCGTATTGACGATATTTAGGAGCGCCCATATCCCCGGTACATACTTCCAATACCTGATACGGCAATTCCAAATCTTGTAAAACTTCTTCCGATATTTTCAGCAAAGTTTGATGCCATTTTTCGCTCTCGGCAATGTCGTTTTTACAAATAACGAATTGTTCGGTCTTGAAAAATTGATGAACTCTGACCAAACCGCGGGTATCTTTTCCGGCGGCTCCTGCTTCACGACGAAAACACGGAGAAAATCCTGCATACAAAACCGGCAAATCGGCTTCGGTTAACAATTCATCGGCTCTGAGAGAGTTAAGTATCAACTCGGCCGTACCGGATAAATATAAATCATCAGCCGGCATATAATATATCTCATCTTTGGCAAACGGCAGATATCCCTGATTATAAAGCGGCTTCTCTTTAGAAATCGCCGGTACCGTAATCAAAGTAAAACCATGTTCTCTCAACTTGTCCATAACCAACATATGAATTGCCAGTTCGAGTTTAGCCAAGTCATTTTTGATGGCATAGGTACGAGAACCTGAAACTTTAGCAATACGTTCCATTTCGCTCCAGTCATTAAATTCCATCAATTCCACATGATCTTTCAGCTCAAAATCAAAATGCGGAATCTCGCCGACTTTACGGCGAACAACATTGGCACTGTCATCCGGACCGTCCGGGCTTTCTTGGCTCGGATAGTTCGGCATTCTGAGCATCATATCATTAAATTCGGCTTCAATTTGCGTCAATTTATCCTGTTGGTTCTTAAATTCTTCTCCGATTGCCTTACTCTTGGCTATAATTGCCGGGCGTTCTTCGGCAGAGGCTGATTTTATCGAATTACTCAGTTTATTTTTCTCTTCTGCCAATGCCTGCGATGATGTTTTCAACTTATTCATCTCATAATATGTATTCAACAACTCATCTACTTTCTCGGCCGGAAAGCCTTTTCTGGCCAAGCTCGCTTTAACCCAATCCGTATTATCGGCGATAAATTTAATATCTAACATAAGTTTTTTGCCTTCAAAAAATTAAACCTGCGCTAGATTATACGTTGATTTATAAAGATTACAATATAAATTTTACATTTTTGATTGATTTTTACCGCTTATCGGTATAACTTTAGCAAAAATCCAAGATAAGAGAGGATATTATGTTTACGGGAAAGTGTATATTGACCGGTGTCAAACCGACCGGAAAGCCGCATATCGGTAATTATTTCGGAGCCATAAAGCCGGCCGTGGCTATGGGGCATAAAGCCGAAAGATTTAATCTTTTTATTGCCGATTATCATGCCATCAATTTTATGAAAAATCCTGAACTTTTACAAAAAGAAATTAGGGATATTGCCTGTATTTATCTGGCTGCCGGCTTAAAACCGGATACCGACTATTTCTACTGCCAATCGGATATTCCGGAAATTCACGAAATAACTACCATTTTATACGCTTTCACGCCTAAAGGTTTCATGAATAAATCACACGCGTATAAAGCATGTGTCGAACGTAATTTGGCCGAAAACAAACCGGCCGATGACGGCGTCAATATGGGACTTTACACCTACCCTACGCTTATGGCCGCAGATATTTTAGCCATGGACACCGATATTGTACCGGTAGGCAAAGACCAAATTCAACATGTGGAAATTGCCCGTGATATTGCCGGCGCCGTAAATGCTTATTATGATAAAGAACTCTTGAAATTGCCCACCTATGTAACTGCGGATAATGTAGCCGTTTTACCGGGAATCGATGGTCGAAAAATGAGTAAATCATACAACAATGTAATTCCTTTGTTTGAAGACGAAAAAATCGTTAAAAAAGCCGTATATTCCACCGTTACGGATTCCAAACCGATAGAGGAACCGAAAAATCCGGATGATGTAATCGTATATCAGATATACAAATGCTTTGCTCCCGCCGATAAAGTTGCCGAAATGGCCGACGGTTTACGCAACGGTAAACTGGGATACGGTCACATCAAAGCAATGTTGCTGGATGCCATTTTAGCCGAAACCAAGGAAGCTAAAGAAGTATACGATTATTACATGGCTCACTATGATGAAGTTAAGGGTTTTCTGGAGAACGGAGCGGCCAAAGCTCGTCCGATTGCGCAAAAGACCTTGCAAAGATTGAAAGAAACTTTATTCGGATAAAAATCAAGGGGGATTTGATATCCCCCTTTTTCATGAAATCTATTTTTTGATAAACAATCTACCGTTTTGCATTTTGGCATGACCTCCGAGCGGAATAGTAATAATCGGGGTGGAATGTCCGTAATCGACATTAGCCAGCACCGGAATATTTTTCAATTCCTCTTTGTTGTTAATGATAAACTCCAACATTTCTCTGTTCATTTTCGAACCCTTTTGAAAACGTCCGATTACCAAACCCTTAACGTTTTTGAAATCAGGTTGATGACATAATGATTGCAAATTACGGTCAAACACCGCCGGAATGCTTTCGGCATCATCTTCAATCATTAAAATCGTATCGGCTGCAAATTTAGGCTGATATTCGGTGCCCAAAAGCAAATTATACGTACATAAATTACCGCCGACAATCGTACCTTCGGCACTGCCGTCATGAATATTCCAGAATCCCTCGTTTTTGATAAATTCGCGTTTTTCCTGGTCAATATACCACGGGTCATCGCTCCATTCCGAAGATGCTTTTATTTCAACTTCGGCATCGGAGAACAACATCTGCTCTAAATATTCCAATGTATATTCACAACCTTTTTTCATTCCGATTGAACTGTAATGCGGCCCGTAATAGGTTTCCAATCCGGTTTTGGCGGTAATGGCATCCAAAATTGCCGTAATATCGGAAAAACCGCAGATAATTTTCGGATTTTGACGAATAACTTCATAATCCAAATACGCCAATATCTGATTGCTGTTGAAACCGCCCAAAACCGTAAAAATGGCTTTTACCGATTTATCCTTAAATGCCTGCATAATATCGGCGGCACGTTCTTCATTTGAACCGGTGCCCAATTTATTCCATTTGTCATCGGTGGTATTATCGGCGAAAACAAGCTCCAAACCCATTTTATTAAAACGTTCCTTGGCAAGCTGACGACAATCTTCCCTGATGAGTTTTAAACCGCTGGAAGGAGCTACAATCATTATTTTATCGCCCTTTTGCAATTTGTTCGGAATTATTTTCTGCATAGTTTTTCTCCTTATCTAGTTACGCGGCTTACAACCGCAATAATTTTGGTTGTATAAATTCAAATCTTTTATTAATTGAGCACGCAATTCCTGCATACCGTTCTTACGTCCCTCAATTTCGGTATAGATAAAGCCGGTATCTTTAGCTGCTTTATAGGCTGCCTCGTTTACCTGCTCCAAATTTTTGTAGCGCGATACTCCGAGTACCGAAGCAACCGCCATAAATCCGTTTTCTTTGGCATATTCCATAACTCTTTTGAGGCGCATATAAAAACAAATTGAGCAACGTTTACCGCGTTCCGGCTCGTTTTCAAGACCTTTAGTCAATTCACACCAGCGTTCGTTATCATATTCCAATTCAATAAAGTCCACACCGTATTTTTCGCAAAGTCTTTTATTTTCGTTGCGTCGTTTTTCATACTCGGCAAGCGGGCGAATATTGGGATTATAAAACACCACCGCAAAATTCTTTTTGTCTTCCGCCATGGTTTTAATAACCGCACACGAACAGGGAGCACAGCACGAAAGTAACAATATTTTATCTTCCGTAGCGCTTAATTTACCATCTTCATAAACAAATTCAAAAACCGTACCGTTCGGCATTCCTTGCACAAAATTACCGACAACCCAACTTAAAATCCTTGCCACCGCGCTGTGAGTAACCAATAAAATATTTTCTGCGTTTTCCGTGACGCATATTTCCGACACGGTTTCGGCAATGCGTTCGCGAATCTGCTTTTTACTTTCGCCGTTTTCATAATGGGCATTTTCATCTTTAGGATTACTGCTTACCCAAAACGGATATATAGGCCATGTTTTGACTTCTGACATATTTTTGCCCTCGGCAACTCCGAAATTTCCTTCTATCAATCCCGAATGTTCCATTACCGGCAAATTCAATCCGGCAGCAATAATTTCTGCCGTTTCTTTTGCTCTTTTCAACGGACTGCTGTATATGGCACCTATTTTTTTATCTTTTAGCGAACTCGCCAACAGTTCTGCCTGCTTACGTCCGTTTTCATTAAGTCCGACATTCAGCAATTGCCCCTGACATATACCCTGCACATTATAATCGGTTTCTCCGTGGCGAACTACGATAACATGTTTTTTCATCCCAGTTTTCCCTTCAAATACTTTCCGGTAAAGCTCTTTTTATTTTTGGCCACTTCTTCCGGAGTACCGGTTGCCACGATTTCGCCACCACCGTCACCACCCTCAGGTCCGACATCTACGATATAATCGGCAGTCTTTATTACATCCAAATTATGTTCGATTACTACCACCGTATTTCCCTGCTCCACCAGCATTTCCAACACATCAAGCAGATGTTTTATATCTTCAAAATGCAATCCGGTGGTCGGCTCATCCAAAATATACAATGTTTTACCCGTAGCCTTCTTGCTCAGTTCTTTGGAAAGTTTAATACGTTGTGCTTCGCCGCCCGATAAAGTAGGAGCCGGCTGACCGAGTTTAACATACCCCAATCCGACGCGACGCAATAAGTCCAAACGGCGTTTAATCGACGGAATATTTTCAAAAAACACATACGCATCATCAATTGTCATATCCAAAACATCGGCTATTGATTTATCGTGATACTTTACTTCGAGAGTTTCGCGATTGTAACGCGTACCGTGACAGGCATCGCACGAAACATATACATCCGGCAAGAAGTTCATTTCGATTTTCATTACTCCGTCGCCTTTACAGGCCTCGCAACGTCCGCCCGGTACGTTAAATGAAAAATATCCCGATGTATAGCCTCTGGCTTTGGCTTCCGGCAGTTCGGCAAACCAATCTCGTATATTGGTAAATACGCCTGTATAAGTTGCCGGATTAGAACGCGGAGTTCTGCCTATCGGTGATTGGTCGATATCAATAACCTTATCAATGTTTTGCAAACCGATGAGTTTATCATACGGGCCGGAAGGAATCCGGCTTCCGTTGAGTTCTTTATCCACCGCCTTAAATAATGTTTCCAATATCAGCGAAGACTTACCGCTTCCGGATATACCGGTAACACAAGTTAATGTTCCGAGCGGAATCTTCAAGTCAACATTTTTCAAATTATTGGTGCGCGCACCTTTAAGCTCTAAAAACTTACCGTTTCCCTTGCGACGTTTCACCGGCAGAGGGATGTATTTTTTGCCGGTTAAATACTGCGCCGTCAGACTGTGCGGATTTTTTATCACTTCGTCGAACGTACCGCAGGCGGTTACTTCTCCGCCTTTACTGCCGGCCAATGGTCCCATATCTATCAAATAATCGGCGGTACGCATCGCATCTTCATCATGTTCCACTACGATAACCGTATTACCTATATCGCGCAATCTGGTTAAGCTGTCCAAAAGCTTGTCATTATCTCTCTGATGCAAGCCGATGGATGGCTCGTCCAATACATACATCACCCCTGTCAAACCGGTGCCGATTTGCGAAGCCAAACGAATCCGTTGCGCTTCACCTCCGGAAAGCGTACCCGATTGACGTGACAAAGTTAAATAATCCAAACCAACATTATTCAAGAAACTCAAACGCTCATGAATTTCTTTGACTATTTTACGAGCAATTTCTCTTTTTTGCGGAATTAATTGTTCTTCAACTCCTTCAAACCACTTAAGCGCTTTTTTAACAGACATTTCGGAAGCATCTATGATGTCCAAACCGCAAATTTTAACCGCCAAAGCTTCCGGTTTTAAGCGCTTTCCGCCGCAACTTTCACACGGAGCCGACGACTGATAATGCGAAAACTCTTCCCGAATCATCGCCGAATCCGTTTCCATAAAGCGACGTTCCATATTAGGAATAACACCTTCAAACGGCTTATCACTTACCCATTTGGAAAACACCATCGGTACGCAACGATTACCGGAACCGTATAAAATCGTTTCTTGGGCATAGGCCGGTAAATCTTTCCACGGTGTCTTGTTGGATATTTCCAAATAATCGCACAACGAATTAAGCATTTGGCGATAAAAAATCGAATGACTGCTGACCGACCACGGGGCAATCGCTCCGTCTGCCAAACTTAAATTTTCGTTAGGTACTACCAATTCCGGATCCATATATAAACTGGCTCCTAAACCGCCGCAATGCGGACACGCTCCTTGCGGATTATTGAATGAAAATAAACGCGGTTCTATTTCTTCAATAGTGAAACCTGATACCGGACAGGCAAATTTTGAGGAAAATGTTTCTCGTGATTTATCGGTAATATTTTCCACGTATAAAATTCCGTCGCTCAATTTAAGAGCGGTTTCCACCGATTGCGCCAAACGTGTGGCAATACCTTCTTTAATTACCAAGCGGTCAATAACAACTTCTATATTGTGTTTTATATTTTTGTTTAAATCGGGCAGTTCCTCTATATTGTATATTTCGCCGTCTATATTGAGACGCTGAAAACCTTTTTTCTGCAATTCGGCAAATTCTTTTTTAAACTCGCCCTTTTTACCGCGAGCAGTCGGAGCCAATAATATAATTTTTGCCCCTTGCGGATAGGCCAAAATCCTATCAACCATTTGCGAAACCGATTGGGCTTCAATCGGCAATCCGGTTACCGGAGAATACGGCGTTCCGGCGCGTGCCCACAAAAGACGCATATAATCATAAATTTCGGTAATTGTGCCAACCGTAGAACGCGGATTGTGTGACACTGTTTTTTGTTCAATGGAAACTGCCGGCGAAAGCCCCTCTATCGAATCAACATCAGGTTTACTCATCAAATCCAAAAACTGTCTGGCATATGCCGATAAACTCTCCACATAACGGCGTTGCCCCTCCGCATATATCGTATCAAATGCCAGTGATGATTTTCCCGAACCGGACAAACCGGTAATCACCGTAAGCTTATTTTTGGGAATATTAACATTTATATTCTTCAGATTATGTTGGCGTGCGCCTTTGATTTCTATATATTTGCTTTCTGACATATTATCTCCCGAATTTCAGATATATATAACACCAAT
>Ga0265299_10004398_pt1 | contig 13349 bp, 19 predicted proteins | sample AusTroGonzalo_MG_4_FD_193485 | JGI IMG/M metagenome (GOLD analysis project Ga0265299, IMG submission 193485) | Bovine rumen microbial communities from tropical cattle in Woodstock, Queensland, Australia - Gonzalo_02 | ecosystem: Host-associated > Mammals > Digestive system > Stomach > Rumen ...
GGGCGGCAAATGGCTCTGGCTGTTCCCGGCCGCCATCGCCCTGCACGCGCTGGTCGACGGCGTCGTCGTGCTGCTGAAGGACTCGCTCGGAATGGTCGCGCTGGAGGCGATCCTCTTTGCGGCAGCCGTGGCCGTCGCCGCGCTCGCATACCGCATCGTGAAGAAACTTTAAGCTTATGTACTACCGCAAAAAACAAAAACGTCCCAACCCCTACAAGGAGGCGAACGAGGCCTTCCTGGCGGCGAAGGCCCAGGAGGAGGGGATCGTCGCCCTCGACAACGGCGTCCTGTACAAAGTCCTGGAAGAAGGCGGCGGGACGCGGAAGCCCACGCCGCGCGGCATCGTCTATGTCCATTACACCGGGCGCCTCATCGACGGCACGGTGTTCGACACCACGGAAGGTGAGGCGCTGCCGGCGCTGTTCCGGGTGAACGAGCTCATCATGGGATGGCAAATCGCCCTCACGCGGATGCACGAGGGCGATACGTGGGAAGTCTATATTCCTGCCAAATGGGGCTATGGGGCGATGAAGATGGACGACATCCCCGCCTACAGTACGCTGATCTTCACCATGACCCTGGTCAAAATCGAGCGGTAGCGTCAGAAGGCCCAGCCGAAGCTGAGGTAGGGATAGAGACCGAACTGTTTGTCGCTGAAGTCGAGGAGCGGCAGCGCGCCGGCGCGGAGCAGGAATCCTTTTTCGGTCACGAGCCGGTATCCGAGGCTGAGATAGGGGATGAGCCCACAAGACATCTGCGGTTTCGCTCCGTTGTCGGAAGTGTACCGGTCGGCGCAGACGACCGTGCCGAGGCCCATTTCGAATTTGGATGCCTTCTTGCCGACCAGGTAGTTGATTTCGAGGGGAGCGGCAAAGCGGAACATCTGGTTCCAGGTTTCGACATTGTCTTCGAGGATCCGGATCGCCACGAAGTTGGAAGATGCGGCGTATCCGAACGCCAGACCGGCGCGCAGGCCGAATCCGTCGCGTGCGCCTTTCTTGATGCGGGCGTCATAGCTGAAACCGATGCCCTGGGAAGGTCCGAGCAGTTCGCCGTAGATGGCCTGGCTGCGGGCCTGATTCTGGGCGGAGACGGGGGTGCAGAACATACCTGCGAGAAGCAGGAATGCGAGAAGAACCGTGTACTTTTTCATAGTAGCATATCTGTTTGAAATGGTTGCCAGCAATTGCACGCAGGGCATTTTTTCAAAAACCGGACCAATTCAGTCGCTGTAGTTGTGGTCGATGAAAATACTCGTTTCCACGTCCGGGACAGCCAGCTTCAGCTGCTCCGTCAGCTGGCGGACGAAGGCGTCGTCGTCCGTGACGCTCCGGTCGGGGAGCACGTCGAGCGACGCGGTGCGCGTTTCAGGGTCATAATAGAACCCGTGCACCTGGACGACGTGTTCCTGCCGGGTCAGCGTCTGGGTGACTTGCTTCTGCAGCTCGGAATAGGCGTCGTCGCCGGTGGCGACCGAATAGACGCCCACCGTCATGATGATGCCGTATCGGCCCAGCATCTGTTCGGCGATCTTGTGGGTCAGGCCGTGGATCTGACGGGCGGTCATCGTGTCCGGGACACCGATATGCAGGGAACCGATGGAAAGGTTGGGGCCGTATCCGTGCAGGATGATGTCGTAGACGCCCTGCACGCCGTCCATCCCGTTGATGTCCGATTTGATCTGGCGGACCAGGTCCTGCGGGGCCTGGGAACCCAGCAATTGATTGATGGGCGAGGAGAGCATCTCGACGCCGGCCTTGATGATGACCAGGGAAATGAGCGCGCCCAGGTAGCCGTCCAGCGAGAAGCCCCAGATGAGCATCACGCCGGCGGAGACGAGCGTCGCCAGCGTGATGACGGCGTCGAAGAGCGCGTCGGAGCCGGAGGCGACAAGCGCGTCGCTGTCGAGCTGTTTTCCTTTCTTCCGGACGAACCAGCCCAGCACCAGCTTGGTCAGGATGGCCACGATGATCACGATGAGCGTGGCGGTGGTGTAGTCCGGCGCCGTCGGGTTGAAGATCTTCTTGACGGATTCCACCAGCGAGGTGATGCCCGTCGTGAGCACGATGACGGCGATGATGATGGCGCTGAAATATTCGACGCGGCCATAGCCGAAGGGGTGCTTGTTGTCCGCCGGCCGCAGCGACAGCTTGGTGCCGATGATGGTGATGACGCTGGAGAGCGCGTCGCTGAGGTTGTTGACGGCATCCAGGACGATGGCCACGGAGTTCGCCAGGAGGCCTACGAAGGCCTTGAAAGACGCCAGCAGCACGTTGACCACGATGCCGATGACGCTGGTGCGTATAATTTCCTTTGATCGGTTCATTTGTTTTTTATGCTTCCAGATTCATTCTCGCTTGCGCATTGTGCTGCCAGACGGCAGCGACCGTGGCGCAGGTGTCCTTCTCCGGGCAATCGCCGCAGGTCTCGAAGCCTTTGCCCAGCGCGCACTGGCGGATGGGGCAGAGGTGGCTGCAATATACGGTTTTCCTTCCGCTACAGCGACAGCCGTCGCAGTTGATGTGCTCCGGCAGGATGGGCGCGTTGTTCAGTTCTGCCCATTTCTTTGCCGTCTTCTCACGCAACGCGTGGTCGTCATTCTGGGTGGCGATATACGCATCGCACTTCTCGCAGTCAAGGCCGCAGATTGCAATCAGATTCTTCATGGTCGGGTAGTGGATGTGAAATGTTCAAAGATATACAATTTCACCGACATGCAAACAGTGCGGGAAACGTCCCCAAATTTCGCAGGTTACCCGCAAAATCGGCCATTTTTGCGGGAGACGTCCCACTTTTGGGGACGTCTCCCGCACTGACCGGGAATCGTGAAAAATGTGTAACTTTGGGTTCGAGAAAATAGCATCTATGGCCAGTAATCCTGATTTTGTCCAATATATCGTCGACCAGTGCGGCGGCGCCGGCGAGATCGCCGTGAAGAAGATGATGGGGGACTATTGCATCTATTGCGACGGCACCTTGTTCGGTCTGATCTGCGACAACAATTTCTATCTCAAGGTGACCGGGGCGGGCGAGGCCCTGCTGCGGGAGGTCGTCCTCCGGCCGCCGTACGAAGGCGCCAAGGATTATTTCCTCATCAACGACGTGGACGACCGGGACTACCTGGCGGACCTGATCAAAGCCACCCTTCCCGCGCTTCCCAAGCCGAAGGCCCGGAAGAATCCGACGAAGTAAATTTGAAGATGGAATACCTTTCAAAGCAACGATACGACGAGATTTCGGCCGAGTTGAAACATCTGATCAACGAGGTCTATCCCAAGGTCCAGGACGAGCTCGCGGAGGCGAGCGCCCAGGGGGACCGGAGCGACAATGCGGGCTACCGCGAAGCGAGGCGGATCCAGGCGAAGACCATCAGCCGCATCCGTTTCCTGCAGAAGATCCTGGAGCATTCCCGCGTGATCGATCCCGAGGCGCTGCCCAAGGACAAGGTCAGCCTGCTGAGCAAGGTCGAGTTCACGAATCTCGCTACCAATAAGCGGATGAAATTCGAGATCGTCAGTCCCCACGAGATGGACCTCGAGGCGGGCAAGATCTCGCTGAAATCCCCGATCGGTGCTGCCCTGATGGGCAAGAAGGTCGGCGAAATCGCCGAGGCCCACGTCCCCTCCGGCATCCTGCGCCTGCGGATCGAAAGCATCACCTTCGACTGAAGGTGAGCCGGATGGCTACCGCCAGTGTTTCAGCTGGGAGAGGTGGCTGTCGTAGAGGGCTCTTCTCGCGGCCTCGGGCTGGTTGTCGGGGTTGGGCATATGCTGGACCAGGAAATCCAACAGGGCGTCCTTGCTCTCATAGGCGAACTTGCCGTCGGCGTAGCACCATTTGCAGTAATCCTCGTTGAAGGTGCCGTCGGACTCGCGGCTGATCATCGCGTCGTCGGACAGCGGCATGCCGCAGCACTGGCAGTAAAGGGTCCGCGGCGCACCCAGAAGCGTGTTGATCGACACGCCGAATTCGCGGGACAGGACCTTGAGCAGTTCCGGGTTGGGCTGGGTCATTCCGGTTTCCCACCGGCTGACGGCCTGCCGGGTGACATTGATGCGTTCCGCCATCTGCTCCTGCGTCAGGTTGTTCTTTTCGCGCAGGTTCCGTAAGATATCCTTGACTTCCATTTCTGATTTTTATTTGTTGACGGTGCAAAGTTACGGCATGCAAGAAAGCCTGTCAAGAAACATGTTGTTGCTTTTTTCGATGTTCGGTTCCGCTGCGCGGAAATGCCGTGGAAATTTCTTAGATTTGTTCCGATAAATCGAATCTGTCATGAATAAGAGGCAAAAAATGCAGGTGGTCCTCGCGATCTGTTTCGCGGTGCTGTTCATCTTCTGGATATTTACTTCCGTCCACGTCGCCGCCAAGATTCTTGGTTTGGTCGGCAATGCGTTGGGCTTTCTGAGCATGGTCCTGTCCTATCTTGCCGAAGAGAAGAACAAAAAGAAAGCATAAAATAAACCCCGGCCATAGCGGTCGGGGTTCTTTCATAATTGCAGGGGCCATTACATCATTGCGGTGAGGAAATTCTCGTAACCCAGCTTTTCGATATAATTCAGGTACTGGGCTTCCCAGGCCATATGCTCGACCTCTCCGTCAATCCATTTCTGGATGAGCTTCCGGGTGGGATAGTCATCCTTGAAGGCTTCGGCCATCTCGCTCATGACCTTCACGGCATCGGGATTGAAGTCGGACTCGATCTGCTGTTTGGGATCGTCGTAGAAGGGGAATTCGACCGTCTTCATGGCTTCCTGCAGGTCCGCGGGCTTGCAGCCAAGTTCCACCAGGCGGTTCAGAACCTCTTCGGCTTCGTCCCATTCCTCTTCGGCTTCCTCTTTCCACTTGTCGGCCAGCTTGTTCCAGCCCTGCAGACGGCAGTAAGCAGAGAAAGCGAAATGTTGTTTACTGTTGCCAAACCAGACAGCACCCGCTTGGGCGAGCTGTTTCAATGCTTCTTCTTTAGTCATGATTATCAGTTATTAGTTGTGGTATGCAAATCTAAACAAAAATTTGGAGAATTGTCAGTGTCTTAATTGTTTAACTACTTTGCATGTCGTGGAGAATCCGTAAATTTGTTTCGGTAAACCGGATTTTACGGGCGAAGAAAATGGACGTAACCAACCTGCTCGACATACACACCCGCGAGGAATTGTACCGTTGGTATCAGGAGAATCACGACAAAGTCAGTGGTTTCTGGCTGCGGGTAAACCGGGCTGCGGAAGACTGCCCGGGCGTGGTTCGGTATATCGATGCCGTGGAGGTCGCTCTCTGCTTCGGGTGGATAGACAGCACGATGAAAAGCATCGACGACGGAAAGCCCGTCCAACATTTCACGCCACGCCGCAAGCGGAGCAATTGGTGTGAACGGAACCTGATCCGCTGCCGTCGTCTGGTAAAGATAGGAGATATGACGCCCGCAGGACTGGCAGTCGCCCCAGACCTGGATCCCTCTCTCTTCGTATTTGAAGATTGGGTGCTCGACGCAATCAAGGCCGATGAAACGGCTTGGGCGAACTACAATTCATTTCCTGAGATTTACCGTCGCATCCGGGTGGATTTCATTCAGCACTACAGGCAGTCAAACCGGGAAGAAGAGGCCCAAAAGGCCCTTCAAAAGTTCGTCCAGAGCTGTCGCGATGCCAAAATGTTTCCCGGCTGGGATGATCTTGGCAGGCTGAATCAGGTGTTCTAGCTTTTAGATCTCGAAGTCCAGGCAGGAGCGTTGGACCGTGTAGGGGCGGACTTTCGTGTCGGCCACGGCCACGTGTGCGGGATGCTTGGCATAGGCTTTCAGCGCCTCCTCGCTCTCGAGGGTGCTGTCCAGCATGACGTCGGCATTCGATGAGGCCAGGCGGCCGTCGATCTGGACCTTGACCTCTATGAGGCCGGGGACCTTGCCTACAAGGCCTTCCAGGCCCTCTTTGATGCCGGCCTTCACGGCCTTTTTCTCTTCGTCCGACAACTGCGGATTCAATGTCCAAAGAATGATATGCTTTACCATCTTGATCTGGAATTTAGGTTGGTGGTGAAAAGATACGCAAAATTATACATATATTTGTTTCGATATATCGAGATTCATATGAAACAGGTTAACCGAATTATCAGCTTTGTCATTGATATTTTTGCCCTTATTCTGTGCGGCTTTGGCTTGTGTTTGAACATTTTTGAGGGAGTAGTGAGCAGGTCTGATAAGTTGGCAATCATCCTCTTTGCAATTTTGCTTATCATATCTGCGTACAATCTCGTTAGAAGTATTAAGAAGCTGAAAGATAGCAATAACTAAATTCCCTGTTTATCGAAATGATTAGGCCCCGACAGTCTTCACGGATTGCCGGGGCTTTCGTATGGTCGTCTCGCAGAAATGCGTAAATTGCGTTCGCTAAATCGGAATTTATCGGTATAACGGTTTACTTACTTCTCCAGGAACTCCGTTGGCGTCATTCCGGAGACCTTCTTGAACAACCGGCTGAAATGATGGGGATATTCAAAGCCGAGCAAATCGGCCACTTCACCAACTGACAGCCCTTTCATCAGGAGATTCTTGGCTTGGTCTATCACGAAGGTATGGATATAGCCGATGGCGGTGCCGCCGGTTGCCTGATGGATCATGTCGCCGAAGTAGCGGGCGGAATAGGCCAGTTCGCTGGCACACCAGGCAACTGTCGGTAGCCCCTTCTCATGCTGCAACCCTTTTGAGAAATAGTCAACTAGCAGGCGGTGGAAGCGTTTAAGGATGTCGCTTTCGCCGCTTTCCTGTTGGGCCTGCTGCCGAAGGTGGATGCGCTGGCAGTATTCCAGGATCAACTTGAGATAACTGACGAGGATGTTTCTGAGTGTCGGCGAATCCGTATTCTCCTGCATTTCTTTTCGCATCGTTACAAGCAGGAGCGACAGGCGTTCATATTCGGAGGGCGTCATCCGCAGCCAGTCCGTATAGAAATAGGAGAAAAACGGGTATTCTGGTTGATGCAGTTCCGGAGACCAGAGCAGGGACCATCCGTTTATAAATTGAGGTATCCCTTTGTCTTCCGCTCCGCCTATCTGCCCGGGAGCCACGGCAATGATGGAACTGTCTCCTACCATGACGGATTTGGTGCCATAGGACAGATACTTAGGGAATTGCTGCTGGATGAAAAGGCCGTAAACCCCATAGTTGTTGAGACTGCTCCGGAAAGGAGACACCTCGTCGTAACTGATCAGCGCCAGCTGGGGATGCAGCACCGGAGCGCCCACATACTCGGCATAGACATTGGGGTTATCGACCTTCAGGATCTGCTTCATAACTTTGCAAAGATAGCAAATTCTGCGAAATTGGTATAAAGTCAGCGAATATCTGTACAAAAAGTTGGAAACCTCCCCGTACCTTTGCATCATGAAACACAAGATGATGAAAAGAATACTATCACTCCTGCTTGCCGTCTTTGCCAGCGCAACACTTCTCTCCTGCGAGAAGGTTCAGCCTGTCCAGATTCCCGAGCCCCAGAAGGAAGAGGAAAAGCAGCCGGAAGACAATAGCCAGAACAATAACAATAACAATGGTGACGGAAATACTTCCAACAATATGACAAATACATTGTACCTTACCATCGGCGGCGTGACCAAGTCGGCGACGTTGGTGGACAACTCATCGGTGAAGGCCCTTGTAGCGCAGCTGCAGAAGGGCGACATCACCTACGAGGCAAGCGACTACGGCGGCTTCGAGAAGGTGGGCGCGCTGGGTTATTCGTTCCCGCAGAACAACGAACAGATTAACACCGTGCCGGGCGACCTGATCCTCTATCAGGGCAACGCCCTCTGCATCTACTACGACACCAATTCCTGGAACTTCACCCGCATCGGCAAGCTCGACGATATGACGCAGGCCGATATCAAGACTTGGGTGAAGGCCGGCGGCGGCAGTGTCACCGTCAATCTTTCCCTGAAACAATAGACGATCATGAAAAAGATACTCATTACCCTTGCGGGCATCGCCCTTATAGCATCCTGCTGCAACAACAAAAACTTTAGCGATATGAACCTGACTCAAGAATGGGACAAGACGTTCCCGAAATCCGACCTGGTGGAGCATTCCAAGGTCACTTTCCACAATCACTACGGCATCACGCTGGTGGCCGATATGTATGTGCCCAAGGGCGCAGCAGGCAAACTGCCCGCCATCGCCGTGAGCGGCCCCTTCGGCGCCGTGAAGGAGCAGACCAGCGGCCTCTATGCCCAGCATATGGCCGAAAGGGGCTTCCTCACCATCGCTTTCGACCCTTCCTATACCGGCGAGAGCGGCGGAGAGCCGCGCCGGATGGCTTCCCCGGACATCAACACCGAGGACTTCCTGGCCGCCGTCGATTTCCTGTCCGTACAGGAGAATGTCGATCCCGAGCGCATCGGCATCATTGGCATCTGCGGCTGGGGCGGAATGGCTATCAACGCGGCGGCGCTTGACCCCAGAATCAAGGCAACGGTCACTTCCACGATGTACGATATGTCCCGCGTAGCGCGCGAAGGATACTTCGGCAGCACTGACAATGCCGAGGCTCGCGACGCGCAGCGCGCCGCCTGGGCCGCCCAGCGCACGGAAGACTACCGCACAGGTACTTACAAGCGCGCCGGCGGTGTGATCGATCCGCTTCCGGAGGACGTTCCCTGGTTCGTGAAGGACTACCACGACTACTACAAGACCGAGCGTGGCTACCACCCCCGCAGCGGCAACTCCAACGACGGCTGGAACATCACTGGCACGATGTCCTTCCTGAACCAGCCCCTGCTGGACATGGCGGGCGAAATCAAGACTCCCGTGCTCCTAATCCACGGCGAAAAGGCCCACAGCCGCTATTTCAGCGAAGGCGCCTTTGCCAAACTGAAGGGTGACAACAAGGAACTTCTCATCATCCCCGGCGCCGTGCATACGGACCTCTATGACGACAAGGCCGGCGTGATTCCCTACGACAAGATGGAAGCATTCTTCAAAGAAAACCTGAAATAAGATGAAACGGATAGGATTGTTACTCATTGCATTACTGACTATGGCAACAACATACGCACAGACGCTTACGGAGCGTCAGAAAGGATTGGCGGCCTGCGCCTGCCTGATGGCGCAGGGAGATATGAATCGTTTGGAGCCTGCCGTGCGCTCGGCGCTCGACAGTGGCGTAACTATCAACGAGTTGAAAGAGGCCTTCTCCCAGCTCTATGCCTACACGGGCTTCCCGCGCTCGCTGAATGCGCTGGGCGTGCTGGGCAAGGTACTGCAGGATAACCCCAACCCCGCCTGGCAAGAAGGCAAGCCCTGGACGCGCCCGGCTGAGTGGGACGATGCCAAGGCCGCCTTCGAACTGGGAGGGAAGAACCAGACGCAGCTCGCCGGCCGAGCTTTCGACTTCACTTTCAGCCCGCAGGAGGACTACTATCTGAAGGCGCACCTGTTCGGCGACATCTTCGCCGGTGATCAGCTGTCGAAGTCCGACCGCGAACTGGTGACCGTGGCAGCCCTGATGGGACTGGACGGCGTGGACTCTCAGCTGGCATCCCACAAGGGCGGTGCGGTGAATATGGGAAACAGCAAGGAGCAGGTGGACGAACTCTGCGCCTGGCTAGGACGGGAGGGCTACACACTGCGTGGTACCTGGCCCAAGGGCGTTCCCAATACGTTTTATGCCCAGTACTTCATCGGCAACAGCTATCTGGCTCCGATGGATGCCAAGAATGGCGGCCCAGTCAACGTGACCTTCGAGCCCGGCTGCCGCAACAACTGGCATATCCACCACGGCCACGTGCAGGTACTGGTCTGCGTGAGCGGCAGGGGCTGGTACGTGGAAGAAGGCAAGGAGCCTGTCCTGATGACCCCCGGCACTGTCGTCGCCATTCCGGAGGGAGCCAAGCATTGGCACGGCGCCGCCGCCGACTCCTGGTTCCAGCACCTCACCTACAACGCCAACACGCAGGATGGCAGTTCCACCGAGTGGCTGGAGCCTGTAACGGACGAACAATATCAAAGACTATCCGTGCGATAAATTCCAATTTTCCGGTATAACAAAGGCCCCGACAGTCCAGATGGATTGCCGGGGCTCATCCTTAATCGTCTCCAACTCTCGCGAACTCGAACTCTTGCCCCGCTCGCTTGAGGATGACAGTTTTACGATCCGGCGCAAAGGTAATGGCAACACCCACGATCGCGTTCTCGAATTGGTCGGCTGAAACGGCGTCGAGCGGGAATGACTGCTGCCCGATGGCCTGTACGCTCAAACGGGAGCCCGCGACACTGACGGTGACTTCCATTGAGAGTGCATCGCACTTGTAAGTGCCTGCGTATGAGGCAAGTTGCTCAGGCGTGAGCTGTACATATCTGTCGAAATCGGGAATCTCGATTGTTTTGCCGTTCAAAGCGTCAAGGACAGCCGGGATGATCAGGTTGGCATCGTAGTCGGTGCCGTTCGAGCAATAAGCGATCGTAACATTATCGAACACAACGAGTTTTGATGAGAATCCGTCAATCAGGCCTGCGTGGCCATAGCCGATGTGGTCGCCGTAGGTGAACTGCACGAGGCCACGTCCGTAGGCGTCTCTGACTTGCTTCATCTGCTCAAAGATGTTGTCGCCGAAGACATCGCCAACCAAGGCCTCGCCGAATCTTGCAAGGTCGGCGGGTGTTGACGCCAGGGCGCCTGCGCCAATGGCCACCGAGGCATCGGTTTCGGGCTGAACCTGCCAACTGTCGAGCAGCGTATACGAGCGTGCATCACCGCGTAGCGGATCTATGGCTTCGCTGTAGCGTGTGTGCTGCAAATCTAACAAGCTGACGATCTGGTCGTTGATGATTTCAGCATAAGGTTTTCCCCACACATCTTCAAGAATGTAACCCAGCAGGTTGTAGCCAGTGTTGCAGTAGCGGTACTCACTGTCGGGCTGAAAGTTTGTACCCGCGGCGGCCACGCGTTCAAGTATCTGCTGGCGCGTCTGCGGCGTAGTGAAGTAGGTATAATACTCGTACGGCTTGTCGGTTGTGATATCCACCAAACCGCTGCGATGCTGCAATAGCTGGTCAATGGTAATCTGCTCTGCATTAGGTATTTTTGCATCGGGAAAATACTTGGCGATGGAGTCGCTGAGCGACAGGCGCCCCTCGGCGGCGGCTTTCATCACCAGCACCGCCGTGAAGGTTTTCGAAATCGACCCGATACGGTACTGCGTCTCGGCTGTAGCGGGAATCTGATTCTCAAGATCGGCCCAGCCCATCGAGCGCTGGTAAATGGTCTTCCCATCTTGTCGGACCACGATGCTTCCCATAAAATGCCCGTCAAGGGCGTCGAAATAAGTGTCGAGTTTCTGCTCGGCCGTTTGAAGACTGCACGCTGTGCAGACGGCAGCGCATACAAGCGCGGTGAAGTTTTTGGTCAAGGTTCTCATAATGTTTATTATCTAATGTAGAATGGTTAATGATTATCCGGGTACTGCATACATCCATGGCCCAAAGTTACGCATTTTTAGTTCATGATAATCCGGACGGTCAAGGATTGAAGATTCTGTGTATCTTTGTCCGTATGACTGACAGAATACGACTGCGCCCCTGGCGCGAAAGTGACGCCGAGGCCTTGTTCAAATATGCTTCCGACCCGGATGTGGGGCCGCGTGCCGGCTGGCCGCCGCATAAGACGGAGGAGGAGAGCCTGGACGTGATCCGGACCGTTTTCCGCAATGACACCACCTGGGCGATTGAGCTCATAGCGTCCGGCGAAGCGATCGGCGCAATGGGATACGTGCCCTGTGAGGGAAACAATCTCCCGTCCCGCGAGGGAGAACCGCTCGTGGGCTACTGGGTGGGGAAACCCTTCTGGAATCAGGGCATCTGCACCGAAGCCTTGCGGATGATGATCGACCGGATCCGTCGGACGACGGACATCAAATCGCTGATCAGCAGCCACTTCATTGACAATCCGGCCAGCGGCCGGGTGATGGAGAAGTGCGGCTTCGTCCCTACCGGCGAGACTTGCGTCGATGAATCCTTTGCCGGTTGCGACCGTCCCATGCGGGTCCTGCGATTGGAAATTGAAAGATAAGCCCTTCATGTACCAGCGAATAGACATTGACGACTACATCCGTACCGGAGAAGGCGCAACTGCCGTCGCCTATACCCACAAGACGGAGCCCAGACTGGCCAAGCTCTATAACAAAGGCTTCGAGGCCGATGAGGCCCTGCGGGACTTCCGCACGGCCAGGATCGTCTTTGACATGGGAATTCCTTCCCCGGAGCCTTACCGACTGGTTACTGACGGGGACAGGCTGGGGGCGGAATACGAACTCATCCCCGGGAAAAAGTCCTTCTCCCGCCTCATCGCCGACGACCCGTCCCTGATGCGACCGCTCTCGCTACGCTTCGCTCAGCTGTCCAGGGATCTGCACGGGATGAAGGCTGACACAGCTGCCTTGCCGTCGTTCCGGGAGATGATCCGGGCGTTCTACCGGAATGAGCCATCTGTCCCGGATTACCTTCGCGATAAAGTCTTTGCCTTCCTTGACACCGTGCCGGATACGCCGACATGTCTCCATGGAGACCTTCAGACCGGGAATCTGATCACGGACGGAAAGCGGGAACTCTGGATAGACCTGGGACTGTTCTCCTACGGCGTCCCCGAATGGGATGTAGCACAGCTGTGGATCTTTACCAACCGTCTGGACGAAGAAAGGCAGAAGGCTCTTTTCCATCTGGACAGAACCCAGATGCTGGAGCATTGGGACATCTTCGTCAAGGCTTATTATGGAATCGACACGGCAGCGCAGATTGATGCGCTTGTAAAACGCCTCGTCCCGTATGCCGTCGTCCGGATCCCCTTTATGCTTTACATGGCTTACAGGACACCCGTTTCTGCGGGACTCGCCAAGTATATCATAGACATGATCAGGTAATCGGCAGCGGTTGCCCGGGCTTGCTATTTCCCGATGCAGTCTATAAATATAGTTGATAATCAATTAGTTAAGTCGCCCATGGTTCAAATATGGTTCAGAAAAAACGGATATCACTTGTCACTAAACCGGACTGATTATTTCCGAAAAAAGCAAGACCAAAGTCTCGTACTTTGAGCTTGCATTTAATGCTTAAGCGCAATGATATGCTTGAACTTGCCGCTGATCTTGTCGCTCTGCGGTAGTTCGTTTGATAGGGCAATATCAATCCCTTTCAGCTCTCTGCTCGCCAGGAAAGACATTAATTCCCGGTGAGCCACCTTAAATGCATCGGTGGGATTATCAGCGAGAATGCGTAGTTCCAGTTTGTCAGATGAAGTTTGAACAAGTTGAAAACGGCGGATGGCTTTGATTTCTTCCAGAATCTTGTAGAAAGACATGGGCGCTATCTGTAC
>Ga0265299_10004399_pt1 | contig 13348 bp, 8 predicted proteins | sample AusTroGonzalo_MG_4_FD_193485 | JGI IMG/M metagenome (GOLD analysis project Ga0265299, IMG submission 193485) | Bovine rumen microbial communities from tropical cattle in Woodstock, Queensland, Australia - Gonzalo_02 | ecosystem: Host-associated > Mammals > Digestive system > Stomach > Rumen ...
GCACCACCATCAGCGCAATAGAGTTTTGTGCCGGCTCGCCAGAAAAATTGATATAATCCGTAACATCAAACTCGGACGGTAACCTTGTGTCCTTAAAACATCCCGCAGAACGGCCGTTCACCCAAACCATGCACACGCTTTCCGCAGACCCGATGTGAAGCACAATCCGCCTGCCCTTCCATTCCTCCGGCACACAAAACCTCAGTCTGTAAAGCCCGGTAGGGTTTTCTTCGGGCACCCTCGGCGGACAATTCTCAAAAGGCATCTGCACATTTGTATAATGCGGCTTATCGTATCCCTGACGCGTCCATGTTCCGGGTACTTTTATTTTATCCCAATTATCATCATTAAAAGATTTTTGCGTCCAACCATTCAGCTCTGAATCCGTCTCTACAATTGATGGATTAGAAAGAAAACGGAATCCCCATTCTCCATCAAGGCTTTTGTAAAAACTGTTGTTTGAAAGATCACGATTCTCCGGACCAGACGCAGCATCTTGCGCCGCTAAAGAAGAATCTGCCCACGGTAAAAGAGGACTGCGTGACGGCAGCCTGTGAAGAGCCTGAATCTCAGGCATTTCCCAAATATGTTCCATAGAGAACGATTATACATATTTTCTTAAATTTTGTATGTCACAAAATGAAGAAATTAAAACTTTTTTCCATTTTGAGTGTCACACTCTATTTTATTCTTTCTATTGTTATTAATCACTTTATATTTTATCATAAAAGGGTATGTCCAGTTTGTTTATTGGTGGTCTGCAAATTTTCTCCATACTTTTTACAGACTTTCGCGCAAAAGGATATGATATAATTTCACCATGCATTTTCAAAACGGCTCGCTGAAACTCAAAATAACGATCATCACGATTGTTTTCTCGCTCATAATCGCGTTAGTAATCGCGGCAGCAAGCTTTTTGTGGTACAGGTCATCAGTGCGGCAGAACATGGTGCAGGCTGCGGAGTTCAATTTGCAGCTTGTCGAGGGAATTATCGACCCAAAGCTTTCTTCCGTGCAGATGCTCGCCCGCTGGTGCAGCACGAACAGACAAGTTTCCTCGTATTTTGGAAGCGAAAACAGCGATGACAATAGTTCCGGTACGAATGCTGGCGGAAGCGACAATCAGTACAGGCTAGAAGCTTTTGACAGGGTTCGCGAGCAGATGCAGAGCAGCGACGCGGCTTTTTATATGAACAGGGTTCTTATTATCGGAGACGGCGAAAAGCATATTCAAACCGGAAGCAGGATGACACAAAGTTGGCCGCTCACAATAGACAATCTCGATACCCTTTCGAGCTACAATAACGGCGAGCCATGTTGGTTTGAAAGCATTATTCAGGATCCGCTCAGTTTTGAAGGCGATTATGTAATTCTTTTATGTCAGCCCGTATTTCATCTTTATACAAAAGAAAGAGTTGGAACTGTTTACATTGCCATTTCAACCGGTTTGTTCACAGACCCACTGCAAAGCTATTACATCCAGCCGGATAGCAGCATTTTCCTTACTTTGGGCAATAATTCTTACAGGATTTCCGGTGTAGGCAATCCCGCCGCGAACAGCAGTTTTTCGCATGCTGACATCGATTTTTCAAACACGGAATTACTGAATGTGGCAACCATCAATTCAAAAACGAAAGTCGGCAAATTGACCATCGGTGGTAAATCGCACACGTATGTGCAATATCCTTTTACTGCGGACGGAATATATCTTACGCAGATTCTTTCTGCCAGTCAGGATGCCGAACAAATGCGCCTTTTTTTTAGAATAGCTGTTTTCATGGCGTTTTTGCTTGTGCTGTTCGCGCTTGTTCTTAGATCGTTCATGAACAGGCTGGTTGGAGTTCCTGTGAACAAACTGACAAAACGCATGAAAACAATTTCCGAAGGTGACTTTACTTACGACCCAAATATTGAGTGGCAGAACGAGTTCGGGGTGCTCGGGAAAGGCATAAACAACATGTCGCAGAACATCAAAGAGCTGATGAACAAGACTGTTGAAAACGAAAAAATGAAGCGCGAAATAGAGTTCAAAATGCTTCAAAATCAGATAAACCCGCATTTTATGTACAACACGCTCAATTCAATCCGATGGATGGCGACAATCCAGAATGCGCCCGGCATTGCCGAAATGGTCACGTCGTTCGCATCGCTATTACGCAATATTTCGAACCGCAATGACGAAATGTTCACTCTCCGGCAGGAATTGAGCTTTTTGGAAGATTATTTCACAGTCCAAAAATATAGATACGGCGGTTCGGTGAGCATGACCGTGGAAAAATGCGATGAATCACTTCTTGATGCGAATATTCCGCGTTTTACGTTGCAGCCTCTAATAGAAAACGCAATTTTCCACGGCATAGAACCAAAGGGCAATGCCGGAATTATCCAGATAAGCATAACGAGCGACTATGCTTCAAAAATTGATATTGTTGTGCGCGATGACGGAATTGGAATTCCGGCGGAAAAACTTGAAACAATCCTTTCTGACGATGCAAACAGCGGCAAAGGTTTGTTCAAGCAAGTAGGACTTGCGAACGTTCATAAGCGGCTACAGCTTGTATTCGGGGAAGAATACGGTTTATCTGTCGAAAGTTCCGCAGGTGAATATACGGTAGTGACCGTTTGCATTCCGTATACAGGAGCCACACCAACAACCGCAAGCGTAGATAGAGAATCGGCTCCGTCATCTGACTCTACCACAGAAACCCCAGCAGGAGAAAATGCAAAATGATGAAACTTCTTGCTGTTGATGATGAAATGCTTGTTCTCGTTGGATTAAAATCCATGCTCGACTGGAAATCTCTTGGCATAGAGTACGTAGGAACAGCGCACAACGGTCAGCAGGCGTTGGAGCAAATTGAACAAATAAAGCCTGAAATCGTTCTGATAGACATAAATATGCCCGTAAAAAACGGCTTGGAAGTTGCCAAAGAATGCCGGGAAAAATACGGCAAACTCCCTGTTTTTATCTTTCTTACAAGCTACGAAGAGTTTTCGTTCGCGCAAGAAGCAGTAAGTGTCCAAGCACTCGATTATCTTGTGAAAATTTCACTGACCCCGGAAAAGCTTGAAAAATCAATACGAAAAGCAATAAACGAAGCAAACGCAATAAAAACGTCACTTATGGGAACGGTGCATCTTGCGGCAGGCGCGAACGGTATAACCGGCAATTTTGGTGAAAACGGTGCATCGGGCGCAGAAAACACTGATGGGACACCGGCACAAAGCATGTCTGCTTTCAAAGACAGGTTTTTTATCCGCTTGTTCAACAATTATTTTGAGAATGCAGAACAGTCAGCGGCGGCAGCAGAGGAGCTTGGAATAAAGTTTGCGCCCGGCAAGTATCTAGTTGTTTTGTGCAAAATCGTGTCGCGCTCCGGAAGAGAAATGAACGGTAGTCAGTACGCAAAACTTTCAGACAGCACTGTTCAAATTGCCGAGGAAACCGTGAACCGCTTTTTCCCGTGTTACGCAGTTGCCGTTGATGTACACAATTTTGCGCTTGTTATTATGAAAGGCGGAAAAGATGTTCGCCGGACTGTCATGACAGATGTTCTTCCAAAAGTCCAGGAAGTTGTTTTTTCTTATTTCAGCGTTGATGTTTACAGTGCCGTAGGCGTTCCGGTTGAAAAACCTTCGGAAATCTGCAATTCATATTACAGCGCGTATCTTGCGTCCGAAAGCAATGATGAAGAAAATCCGATTGTGAGCGCCGACGATAAATATGATGTGCCAGAGCAAAGCAGTTTCATTTCAAAAAAAAGGAACGACTTTGTCCAAGCTTTGGAAAATCTGAACCCAGAGCGGATTCATGCAATTATCGACGATTTTGTGTCGTATTATTCACAGCATATAGCAGAGCGTTTCGGCGCGATGGACTGCGCATGTTTTATGCTTTATGCATCCTGCACGATGATTCCAGACGGAGAAAAGAAGCTTGACTCGCTTTTTGGCCAAGATTCTGGCGGAATTAAAAGCATCTACCAAATGCGAACAACAAAAGAGATTTTAAACTGGATGAACAAACTTGCGGCGGGAATTGACGAAACACTGGCAGAAAAACGCATAACATACAAAGACCGAATTATAGATTCTGTAAAGGAATACATTCGCATTAACATAAGCCGGCGGCTCACGCTCAACGAAGTTTCTGACGTGTTCGGATTCACGCCAAACTATCTAAGCCAGATGTTCGCAAAATCCGGGGATATCGGGTTCGTTGAGTATGTGACGGCTCAAAAAGTAGCCGCCGCCGAAAAACTTCTTGAAGCAGACGCAAACATCCGCATTTACGAGCTTGCGGAGCGGCTCGGCTTTGAAAGCGCGTTCTATTTCAGCACTGTCTTCAAAAAAGTTAAAGGCTGCTCCCCTTCCGAATACCGGGAAAAAAACTTGCAAGGATAGAAGCAAGCTAGGCAAGGCGGTGTTTTCGGGATTTTCAAGCGAACTGCGCTTTTATGCTGGTCGTGTAGTTTATTTTAAGCCGATAGAGGGAGCCACTCCAGCTTTGTTGCAATCGCGCATCCGTGACGGGAAATTCTTCGCAAACGTAGCTGTCGACATCGTCACCGGTCAGTGTTATTTGTGCATTCAAGGGATTTTCGTCCGCTTTTTGTGCAGATGCACTGCCCTGAGAAGTGGCGGTTGCATTGGTGGCGGCGACAGGCAAAAAAAACACGAGTTTGTCAGCTTCTTTCTGCAAAAGTTCAGGTTTTACCGCTGTCATAATACACAAGAAAGCCTGTGTGTCAGCTGGAGCGGCTACCGTATCCGTAACTGTAACTCCTGAGTCCGGGGCGTGGGTTATTTGGCGCGTATACGACTTAACCCCAGCACAAGAATCATAAGCATCTTTCAACTCCATCGAAATGCTCATTCCGTCCGGCTCTGGCTTATACTCCAAGACAGAAGCCTTGTATTCCTTGCCGGGAAGCTGCTGAATCTCGTTTTTCCCATGCGCAAAGTTCGTAACGTTGTGGAAAAGCGACTGCATCGTCCATATTTCGTACCGTTCGGGCGAAAACGTTTTTTTTGAGTATGTCTCAACACCTATATCGATGATGAACGGCGCACCTTGCTTGAACAAAATGAAGCTTCCGACATCGTTGTGATTGTGGCTGTCATCGTTATCGCCAGCTTTTACCGCAAGCTGATAGGTGGCGCATCGGCTGATATAAAGTCCCGTATCGGGATATGACACATTACAAACTGCATGCCCAGCTTTTGTTCCCGAAACAGTCGCTCCCGAAATAATCGCGCTTTTTCTGGCAACATCCGCATCACCGCTATATTCCAGCATTTCTTTCGCGGTGAAAAGTTCCTGCAGATGATAGTAAAGGTTCAGCGTTTCCGTAGATTTACAGACATACGGAATACCACCCTGATTGTAAGTTGTCTTCCATCCTTCCGCGGCTAACTCCATAAGCAGATGACTTGCACACGCTTTTCCAAAAAGAAACTCGCGAACACCCGGAAGCCCCGATTTTGTCGCGCAGTCCGCGAAATTAAAGTAATAATCGCCTGATATATGAACATTCACAATAAATTCTGCGATGTTTTTGATTTTTTGCTCGGTAAAAAGTCGCCCGTAAACTCCGTACGAAACTACGGACAAAAGATCCATTGCATTGAAAAGACAAAGCCCGGCGTGTCGGTAATACTGCGCCCCTTCCGTGCAGCAGCCGTCGTTTTTGTAGCTTTCAAGAAAGCGGTCTATGCTGTAGGCGGCTTTGTTGACGATGTTCCGTAGCGTTTCGTCCGGAAATTTCTTTTGTGTGCCCAAAAAAGCCGATATAAGGATGTTCTGCGTGCACCAGATTGTCCAGTTGTTCGTTGACTGACCGTTATAGCCCATCCACCAAAAATCGTCAGTCAGATACGGGACAATAATTCTAGTCAAAAGCTCATTTTCTATGCGTCGACAGATTTCCGGGCTTATCGCGTCGAGTTTGTCTTTAAGAAGATATTCAATGACAGAAAGCTGACAAGCTGTTTCACAAGCGAAAAGGTCAAGCAAAGGCCGCGATGTGTCTGGGAGTATGCTCTGCGGCGTGTCGCGAACATACGTGTTGTGTGCGGGCAATTGCCAAGCGGATTCTTCACAAATTGCGAAAATACCGTCTATTATGCGGTCGATGAACCTTCCCTTGTATTCCGCGCATTCTGCAAGAACAAGTAAGTTAAGAACATTTCGCCTAGTAAAGTAAACGTCTTCAAAGCGAGTCCTGTTCCCTGTGCGACAAAAATCCATGTAAAGCGTCGCAGGAATCGGCGGAAAACTGTAGTCGGCGTATTCAGCAGCTTCTTGCAGAATGCGCTTACGCATTGTTTCATCAATTTGTTCCCATTCGCCGCGACACGCCGCAGTGGGATAAGGGGCAAAAGTTTCAAAGTTTTTTGGTAATTTATCAAGCAGTTCTTCGAACATATCTTTCCTTTATATTTTATCTGGTTATAGCTCGGCTCCTACATGCCATAGCGTCACGTTAAAAAAGTGTATTTGCCAGAAATCCTGTCGAACACCATGAAACTTGCGAATCCAGTACATCCGTCAGCGCAGAACATCTCCGTTGGAGCGGCAAACTCCTGATGTGCCGCGACAACCGTATAGAATCTGCCATCTTTCTTTATGTTCCAAGCTTCTACGCTTTCTGGCGACAAATCTGTACCCTTAATCGCGGCTTTTACCGGAACGCTTTCAAAAGAACAATTCGCGCCAGAAACTTCAGCCTCTGTCGCGCCTACAAAAAGTGCTGTCGGTATGCACTTGAAACCTGATGCTTTTACCGTTACGCACACAGTTTGATTAGGGGCAGTACTGTTGTAATGACGGGAAACTTCTGTTTCAAGGATCTCCGCGGAAAAGCTTTTTGGCACAGATTGTGCCCCTGAAGCCATCGCATCTGGATTTGCGCTCGAATTCATCACAATCGCATCTGGGTTTTGGCATGTATACAATCCGGCAACTGTGTTTTTTCCCCGGAACAAAAACCTCGCATCCTCTTTTGATCCAAGTTCTGTTACTGTGCCTGTATCGCTGAAATGGTAGAACTGCCTGTATGTGTGCAAGTTACTTGCTTTATCTTGATTTGTCGCCAAATCTGCCACCTCTGATATTGTCGCCAACGCCGCACGCGAATCCGCAGAGCCACCGGAACTGCCCGCAAAATTGTTCGCGGCAAAAAACTCATCCACAAACAGCACAATATCTGGCTTTATGAACAAAACTCTGCGGTTCACGAGCACGCCACCTTTACATCCGGTCATGTCATTCGCCACAAGATACCCAGTGTGACCACCCTCGCAATAGCAATATTCATCAACGTAAACAGACCGGAAATTAATCGGCTTACAAAACGAATCCGCGCTCCAACTGTCCGTCCAATGACAATAATCAACTCCATCTACAGTAATCGTGTTATGTGCCATAGAGCTTTTTAAATCGAACCGTTCCTTTTTGGACACATACGTAAATCTGCCAGAATCAACAAGGATATCTTCACCATTCGCAGAAAAATCAACATGAAGCTGGTCGGAGTGTCCATGCCCCGCTCCCATCGTTCCGCAGTGAAAGTGCAAAAAGGCTGCATCGGGCTTCCAGCTGCTTCTAAAAAATGCATTCCCGCTAGTCTGGAACACAGTCGAAAGCTCGCCACCATCGTTCACTGTCATATCTCTGTATTCAAGCGCAGCTTTATAACCAGTGTCCCAAATCGTATCAAAATCAAACTGCGGAATAGAACGCGCCTTAAGCTTTGCATCATGGAAAAAATATGCTCCACGCGCAAGGTTCCAGCTCACATTAAGATCATCGCTGTCACCCATCATGATCTGATGATGATCCGGTTTTTGAAAAACAGAACACGCGATACACATACGGTAAGTCGTTTCTTTTATACAAGTGATTTCTGGATACTCGGCTTCTGAAAAATCATTCCGCCCCGCAAGAATCAGCACATCAAGAAAATCATGAAGAACTTCGTTGTGGTACATTGGACTTTGTTCCCACTGCATTCCGTCGGGATAAACCTGCGTGCGGGCTTCTGCCTCAAGTCTCTTGAGCGCGGTCGAAACATACTGCTTGTTTTCAAGCAAAACGCCTGCCATAAAAAGCCCATGATTCGCCAAAACGCCCCAGTTACTTATCCGGTTGAAATCATTGTAGGAACGGATGATATAATCCGCATGCTCGGCAACTGAATTGAAAAAAATCTCACGCCCCTTGTCCGTCACGGATGGGGAAAGTTTCATGTACTGCCAAGCTTTTATCCAATATTCAAGACGGAATCCGGCTTCTATTGTGCGCCATGCAGGAGCAGATTCTCTATCTGTAAGCTTTACGTTTTCAACCCAATCGGTAAGCTGACGAACAAACGTCTGTGGATATTTCTCTTCGCCGGTAATCGCGTAAGCTTGTCCAAGGCAAATCCAGTAGCGCATACGGTTCAGCGCGTAAGTCCATTCCGGGTCATCTTTCGGCTGATAAAGCCAATCAATCCGGGCATCAGATTGCGCCCCGCTTGAAACTGGAAACTTCACTGGAAAAAACGTGCTTTCCAAATCCCAGCGGCAGTTGAAAATAAAAGTATTTTCCGCCGTTTCGTCCGCTTTTTTTATGACTTCCGCCACTTCTTCCGGGCAGTTTTCTTTTACATAATGGGATATAGACGCTATTTCATCTGTTTCAAAGAAAAAAAACATTTTTCACCTTAACAAGATTGACGTTCGATCACGAGCCAGCAATTAAGCTACCAATAAGGATTCCACTTTTTTGAAAGCCGGGTAAGTGCTTCCATATAAAAATAATCGCCCCAACTGACGCATTCGTCAACACCTTCTTCAGTGCATGTGTTGTAAGGTGATTTTTTGCTGTATGTTCCGTGAAGCAAAAGTCCGTTTGATGTAGAGCCGTCTTTTACGGCGTACGAATCGCACAGCGATTTCATAATCTGCGCTGCGATTTTTTTGTACGAGGCAGCTTTTTCCGAGTTTTGCACTTTTTTCGCGTAGTCTGATTCTGACGAAACTGACGCGCTGCCCGAATTAGTGGCATCCAAATTGTCAGCCATCTGCAAAAAACCGCAGGCAGCAATGGCCGCAGACGAGGAGTCTCTGGGCTCATTGCTGCCGTCGGCGAAAACTAGGTCCCAATACGGGACAAAATCTTTTGGCAGGCGACTTAGGAAGAAAGTAGAAACATTGTCAAATAGCGTCAAATATTCGGTGGTATTGACATATTTAAACGCCAGCGCGATTCCGTAAATGGCCCATGCCTGCCCTCTGGCCCAAAAGGAATCATCTTTGTAGCCCTGACACGTTGCGCCGTGGTCAGGTTCGCCGGTATTTTGGTTCATAAAAAAAGTGTGATATGTTGAAAAATCGTCTCTAAAAGAGTTTTTCAAACATGTTCGAATATGAGTGTTAGCAATTTCGCTGTATTTTGCGTCGCCTGTTGTTTCTGAAGCCCAATATAAAAGCGGAAGATTCAAAAGGCAATCGATTATATAACGATAATTCCCTTTTTCGCCTTTTTTTCCCCACGCCTGAATAAAGCCGCCTTTTGGCTGGAACCGCGATATAAGCTGGTCAGCTGCCATTATCGCAGCTTTTTTTGCTGTCTCGTTCCCAATAAGCTTGTAAGCGGCAACACATGACGGCGAGTACAAAAATCCCATATCATGATGATCAACTTCTATTTTGTTGACAATCCGGTTATAAAAGCTTTGTACAAGTCGCTCTGCCTCGCTACGGAAAACCGAATCGCCTGTGTGCTCATAAGAAAGCCATATTTCGCCCGGCCAGAACCCACAAGTCCACTGGTTATTCTCGCACTTGGGGTAAAATCCGTTCACACTGGAATGGTTCTGGCAAAAGCCTGTAAAAAGAGGAATATTGTGTTTTACTTGAGCACAGGCGGCAGAAAGCGCTGTCTGCACTTCCTCCGCAGAGATGCACGGTTTTTCTGGGAACTCGATCATGCTTACCTCGCCGCAGAAATCGCGAAAACCGCAGTCTCTGCAAAAAACTTCATCATGCTGCTTATCCTTTAATACCCGATGTCGCAATTCCTTCAACAAAGAACTTCTGCAATGAAAGGAACACGATAAGCACAGGGATAAGTACGACAACGCTCGCCGCCATAATAAGTCCGTATTCTGAAGAATACTGAGTTATGAACATGCGCAAACCAATCTGGATTGTTTTAAGATCGGTGCGCGTAAGGTAAATCATCGGTCCAAGGAAGTCGTTCCAAGTGGCAACGAACGCAAAAATAACGAGCGTTGAAAGTGCCGGCTTTGAAAGCGGAAGCATTATCTTGCCCCAAATCATGTATTCGTTCATTCCGTCAATTCTTGCCGCCTCACAAAGGTCGTCAGGAATAGACTGATAGAACTGCCGCATAAGGAACACGCCGAACGCACTGAATGCCTGCAAGCAGATAATCGCAAGATGCGTGTTGTTCAAGTGGAAACTGCGCATCATTATAAACTGCGGAACCATGTAAACTTGCCACGGCATCGCGATTGTAGCAATGTACGCAAGAAATAAGCCTTTCTTGAACTTAAAGTTCAGTTTTGCGAACGCGTATGCGGCAAAACTTGATGTCAGCATCTGCAAAATCGTTACGATAACAGTGAGTTTCGCCGTGTTAAAAATGAACTTTCCGAGTGGAATAGTCTTCCAAATTTCAATATAGTTTGACCAGCGTGGCTCTTTCGGAATCCACTCAATCGGGAACTTGAAAACATCCTTATCCCACTTAAGTGAAGCAGAAAGCATCCAAAGGAAGGGGATAAGCGATAATATCGTTATAGAAATCAGGAATATATAAACAAATGTTTTTGTTAATATTTCCGTTGAGTATTTCGATTTTGTAAGACTATGAGTTTGCATATTTCTTTTCTCCCCTGAACTGAATAATCGTCACAACAAGGACAAGAAGGAAGAGCACCATTGCAATTGCGCTTGCATAGCCCAAATCCCACGAGATAAACGCCGTGTTGTAAATGTGGTAAACAAGAACGAGCGTCGAAGTTCCAGGACCACCCTGCGTTATCATATAAATCTGGTCATAAACCTTGAAACACTGGATTGTCAGCATTACGACAACGAAGAACGTCGTCGGGCGAAGCTGTGGCAGCGTAACATACCAGAACTGCTGCCGTTTCGTGGCTCCGTCAAGCGTGGCGGCTTCGTAGAGCTGTGCACTTATACCCTGCAAGCCGGCAAGGTAAATAATCATGTAGTAACCCGCGTTTTTCCATACACTGAAAAGAATTACCGTGAACATAGCCCAGTCTTTATCGGCTGCCCAACGAGGAAGATTCTCGTCAGCAACACCGAAGAAAGAAAGCAGCATATTCACAGGTCCCTTCGCCGGGTTAAAAAGCATATTCCAAACAACCGCAACGGCAACAAGCGAAGCTACATACGGGAAGAAGTTCACCGTGCGGAAAAAATTCCGTGCGTATATTTTCTGATTAAGCAGAATAGCCAAAAAAAGCGAGGCAACAACGGTCAATGGAACGACCGCCACACTATATACAATCGTATTTTTAAGCGATGTTAAAAAACGCGAATCAGACCATAAATCTATAAAATTCTTTAACCCTATGAACGTTATGTCTCCAGAACCATTCCATTTTGTAAAAGCAAGATAGACTGCAAAAAGAATAGGTCCAAGCGTAAAAACAGCAAAACCCAGAAAGTTGGGCAAAATAAAGCTGTAAGCAACAAGATTATCTTTTATCCTACGTTTTTTTAATGAGTTAGGGGTTATGTCCTTCGTCATGAAAGTCTCCGTAAAGTGACTGGACAAGCTGCAAAACTGTCGTGCAGCTCCATTGGTTGTAAAGAAGGACTTGCAAGAGTCACAGATTCCATAAAGGCTTCCGCAACCTGCAAGTCCTCGTTTAGAAAAACTAGTTCAGTTATCTGTTAAGAATAGCCTGAACATCTTTTGTCATCTGAGCGATTCCCTCATCGATTGTGCAGTTGTAAGTCATGATATTGTCATGTCCTGCGTTAAGAACTGTCTCAATCTCTGGAGCTTTGTCGCTGTATGCAATCTCAAGGAAAATCTGTGCTGTCTGGAGAGCATCCTTAGAGTTAGCATCCGTTGGGAAACCTTCGAGCTGGTTAACGATGATGTTAGCAACGTTGTCGTTCAAGATTCCAGGATAGTTACCTGTCTTAGCAAGGATTGCTGCTCCATCTTCGCTGCAAAGGAATGTTGCGAACTTGCAAGCTGCATCCTTCTTCTTAGAAGCTGCGCTAACTGCGATACCTGTAATTGTTCCAACTGTTGTTCCAGCTGGCTGTCCTGGGTTGTGAGGAAGCTTTACAAGACCCCAGTTCTTAACATCTGTCTTTCCCTGTTTTACCTGGTTAGCAAGTGTAGAGATGAACCATGAGCCCATTTCCATCATTGCAACAGAGTTGTTGTAGAAAACACCGGAGTAGTGTGTGCTTGTTGTCTTAAGCTGTGCGTAGTCCATACAGATACCATCTTTCTGCTGTTTCAGAACTCTTTCGTAGTAAGGCTTCATGAAGTCATATGGAGGTGTAACAGCTGTGTGGATTCCGTCGAGTGTTGACTGGCACATAACGATTGAACGCCATGTGTGGTAGTGTGTTCCGTAAACTTTGTCAGCGCCACTGCCAGATGTCATCTTGCGAGCGAGAGCATCGTACTCATCCCATGTCATATCGTTTGAAGGATAAGCAACGCCAGCCTTGTCGAAAAGGTCTTTGTTATAGAAAACAACGCGGAAGTCACTGCGGAAAGGAAGCTCATACTGATGTCCGTCTACGTTTACCTGCTCAGCTCCACCGGAGTAAACAGAAAGGTCAATCTTGTTAGCCTTGATGTAGTCGTTAAGGTCAAGAAGCTGTCCCGCTTTTACGAGTGTAGCGTATCCAGGAATATCCTTGATTGTAACAACGTCGATAGATGAGTCACCGCCAGTAAGCTGTGTGCTCAGCATTGTTGAGTAATCTGTTGAACCAAGATCGAGAGGCTCAATCTTGATGTTAGGGTTAGCAGCTTCAAACGCTTCGATAAGTGGTTTGTAATAAACTGTCTGGTCATAATCCCAGAGAGCCCACTTGATTGTTGTAACGCCGTCGTCTGTCTTTTCTTTTTTTCCACCGGCGAAAATCATTCCCATTGCGAGAACGAGCACCAAAAGAACAAGTGCGATTTTTTTCATATATGTTCCTCCTAGTTTTTATCTGCCATACAGCAGATGGATGAAAAAATCCTTGTAAGTGTAATAGTAAGTCTGAATTTTCAAAAACGACATACAATAAAATTGCAAAAAAGATTCATTTTTGTTCGTTTTGATAT
>Ga0265299_10004406_pt1 | contig 13341 bp, 21 predicted proteins | sample AusTroGonzalo_MG_4_FD_193485 | JGI IMG/M metagenome (GOLD analysis project Ga0265299, IMG submission 193485) | Bovine rumen microbial communities from tropical cattle in Woodstock, Queensland, Australia - Gonzalo_02 | ecosystem: Host-associated > Mammals > Digestive system > Stomach > Rumen ...
TTGAACGACTTTCCGCTTTGCGCCGCAGACGCATTGAGAGACTTGATTGCGTTGCCAATCTGGTTAAGGCCATTCTTGAACAGCTTGGGGCTAAACGCATTGCCGAATGCATTTGAAACGTCAACGGCGCAGTTCTTTGCGATGTTCCGCAGCTTCCTCATGTCGTCCTGGAACTGCGTATAGTCGCCTCGAATTGCTATGTAGAGACTCGACGCCATCTCTTCTATCTCCGCTCTTTGATTTTCTTGGCTTCGTTTCTGGCAACAACCGTCTCAACGGCACGGATCTTCTTCCACAAGGCCGGCGAAGAATCAAACCCGTAGTCTTCGGCAAGCGCCCTCAATGCCACCCAGTCATATCCAATAAAGCCTCCCATCCCGCCGATGCGGATTTGGGAGGCCCCAGCCTGGAGAAGCTCAAGAGCCTCCAGATTTCCGTTCATTACGTCTGGACAGCGCCCTTCGCAGGACGAACAGTCCATTGCCTCGCCCCTCTGGGCGGCGGCTTTCAGGCAGGTGTCGCAGAATTCGGCGCCGTCGCCTGAAAGCCACTCCCAGAGGTCAGCTAGTTTTTTATCTCTTCCTCGATGCCGTAGGTCTCTGCCGTCACGGCCTTGTTAATCGCCAGAATGTCGGGGAAGGGGAGTTCGTCAAGCTCCTCGCTCTTGAAGCCGGCGCGGGCAAGCGTCTCGAAGAGAAGCTCCCAGTCTTCGGCTTTGGGACGGGACGCCAGTTCCCTAACGTCCCTGCCCCTGAGAGGAGAAACTTTGACAGTCTTGCCGCTGGAAAGAGTAATCTCACGCATAATTGTCCTCCAATGCGCGTTTAATAGGATTCGACGTCGTTCTTCAGCGTGACCTTGCACACGGTGTTGTTGGTGCTGTCGTCGTTGAAGTACGCCACGAAGGGATAGGTAGTCTTGATGCCGGTAGGCCCTTCAACGGTCGGCCCCTGGTACTGGATCTGCACTTCGGGCAGAAGAATGGTCAGGCTGTTGTCATTGTCGATGGTAAACGCCAGCTCAAGCGCCATTTCTGTGGAAGTCTTTGCCTCATTCAGGAGGGAGAGCGAGGTAAACAGGCAGGTAATGTTGCCCGTCACGCTCATGATGCCTTCCGGAATGTCGTACAGCTCGCCGGCGGTGCCGAGAGTGCGGGTGTCGGTGTCAAGGCCGTTGTCAATGTTGATGTCGAAGCCGGTGCAGACGGCGAAAGTCGTATTGTCACGCTTCAGGCTGGCCTGGAAGTTGGACAGGCGCTTCAGCACGACAGTCTCGGCGGCGTTGCCGGAGTCGTAGTTCGTGGTGTCGAAGGTCGCCATCTTGCCCGCCAGACTGAGGGTGGCGGTCAGTTCCTCGTCGCCGCCGGCGGCAAGCTGGAGAGAAGAGATCTTGCACCCGCTATAATGACCGTAGGACGCGGGATCCGTGCCGTAGGCGCACTGGATGACGGCGGATGGAGCGGTGTCGCCCGGCTTGAATACGTGGGTATATTTGGTATTGGCGCCAGTGCCGGAGGAGGTTGTAGTCGGCGCGCCAAAGAGAAGCTTCAGCCAGTAGCCGAAGGCTCTGGTGCCCACGGGCACGACGATGTCGCCGCTGGTCTCCACGTTGCCGTCGAAGGGCATGTCGGGATCGCGGCGGCCGCGAAGCGTCTGGGCGGAATTTTTGTTGCGGGAAACGGTAAGACCAAAAGAATTGATGGGGAGAATGACGGGCGCCTTGGTGGACGGAGCCACGCCGAAAGACGTCTCGTAGTCAAGCATACATGTGGTTTTATATCCACGGGCAACCTTGTCAGGCATGGCTTTACTCCTGTTCCAAGTACCATGCCGCGTACTTCATCAGCACGCGGTAATGGTTAGTTTCTTTTATGTACATGTCTTCGTCTTCGAGAAGGTGCGCTCCCCAGACTGGGCCAGTCGCGGGAACCGCCTTCCGGACGGCTTTTGCCAGTGATTTTGCTTCCTCGTAGGTGCGTCCGAGGCAGTCAACCTGCATCTCGATGCGCTCCAGGCCGGAATATCCGGAAAGAATGTTCGCCGGCTCGCCGGACAGGCGCCAGCAGACGACGACGGGAAGCTTTACGCCGTTGGGGACGCGCATCATGAACACTTTTTCGCCGGCAAGGTCTTGAATTCCCTGATCGGCAAGAAGAGTATTCAGAAAATCTGTCTCAAAGTCAACGCCAACTGTGCTCATGCTACAATGTCATCCTGCCTAGCTGGTTCATGACATAGCGTTTTGCCGGGTTGAGGAACGGATGCGGAGGCACGAACCCAATCGTTTCGCCGCCAGGCGTAACGAGATAGTGTCCGTACTCGACGAGATGGGCGTGCGGACGCATGGCCTTCACAAGCCATCCGCCAAGCTCGTACTTCGATTCAACGACGATGATGCTGTCCTGGAGGTGCTTGTGCAGATGCATTTCGTCGGGCCAGAAGTCGAGCCTGCGCTTAATGTCCACGCTCTTGTCCGAGCGCCTGACGCGCTGGCGGGCGTTCGCCGCGACATGCTCCGCAATGGCCTCAAGCTGACCGTCAACAAGCATGTCGGCGGCCTTAATCGCCCCGCGAATGTCGTCAAGGCTGATTAGGATGCTCTGCTTGTGAGTTGGATTCTTGGTTCTGGGCCTGCCCATCGCCTTCCTCCATCTGGTCGTAGGAATTAAGGAAGCAGTATAAAAGCATGTACTGCTTCTTATTGTCGGGCTGAATCGAAACGATGTTCCAGATCTTGCCGTCCGACGTCTTTACGCGCCACGTCAGCGGCTCCACGTCGGAGGCGTACCGGCACCGCAGCCGGAACTGCATCTCGCTGATGTTCTGATCGCCTTTGAACTTTTCCCTGCCCGTCACGCCCTCGATGGAGCACCAGCTTTTCCGGACGTCCTCCCACTCCTCCAGAGGCCCGCCGAACCCGTCGTGCGAATTCACAAGCCTCTGGTAGGTTATGCGGTTGCGGAACTGTCCGGTCTGGCCCATCTAAAAGCCTCCGTGGATGATGTACGGGTCGAGCAGCGCCATCGCATAGTCGCGTCCAAGCTCCACGAACTTGAGGCCCGTGTTGAACATGGCATGGCTCTCGCGCTGCTCATAAAGGGTCGAGACGCGGGTGCGTATCCATGTCGCCACAGCCGCCGGGACGCTTCCGCCCGCCAGAACAGTGAGACGGAGGACACCCTCTTCGGGGAACCCGTCCAGCGGAATGATCTCCGCCGGACGGGCGGCCTTCCTAGTGGAGGACGGCATGGAAATGGCGTAAAGGCTTGAATCAACGGCATTCCCGTCAACGGTCACGGCGGTCACTTCGCACGGGATAAGCGGAATGGCGGCCGGCCCCTCAAGCGGGAGCCTTGCCGTACACTCGAACGTCCTCTGCGCGAAAATCCGGCCCGTAATGTCCTCCGCCTCGGCGGTGACGCCCTCGATCAGCTGCTGGATGAGGGCATCTTCGTCGTCGCCGTCCACGCGGCTGAAGACCTTCTGATCTTCAACCGTAATCGGATAGACGGCATTGGCGGCAAACTCGCTGACGGTGAACTCGGTCACTTCAATTCCCTTCTTCTCGCCCTCTTCTTCGGCTGCTCTTGAGAAAGAGGCGTGGCCTCTTCATCTTCAAGAACGCCGCACTCGCGGGCGAACTTAATCTCTTCTTCATCCTCAAGGACGCTTCCGGCAGGATAATCGACGGGAATGCATCCCATCCGCCAGAAGCGCCAGGATTCTTTCAGCCTGGCGCTCATGGCGTTCTATCCTAGCTAGCGGCGCACTTGAGGAACTTGAGAGCCTCAGTGTTGGCGATCATCGTGCCAAGACGCTTCGTGGTGTAGAAGCCGACGAAGGGCTTGTGGGTGTACGGATCGCGGAGGGAGCGGATGCCGATGCGGTCAAAGATCCAGTAGGCGGCCTTGAAGTCGCCGAAGATCACGGGGAAGGCATTCGCGCCGGGGTCAGGCATATACTCATTGACGATGATGCCGTAGCCGAAGATGGAGGAGGGCTGGCCCGCCTGCATGGAGGGCTGCCACAGATAGCGGCTTTCCCCATCCTTCCACTTGCGGACGGTGCTGAGGGACACCGAATTCATCATGAAGCGGCCATTGGCACGGTGGCCCGGCTTGGTCTTGTAGATGAGATCCAGGAAGGAGTCGGCGGGATTGGTGGAATTGAAGGAGGAGGCGTTGCCGGTCACGATATGCTGGAAGGTGCCAAAGGAGCGGGTGCCGTCGGCGGTGGCGGCCGTGGTAGCAGTCAGAAGGCCCACAGGCTGATGGTAGGTGGAACCAGTGCCGCTCATGAAGGCGGTGCCTTCAGCCTTGGCGAAGGCTTCCGCGATGTCGCGGGTGATCTCGCCGGCGACATTGAACCAGATGTCGTCCAGGGCCTTCTGGGTCACTTCCGGATATGCGTAAAGTTCACCGAAGGTGGGAGCAATCTGGGTGAAAGTGGGCGTGTTGGTCGCAGGACGGGCGTCAGTCTCGCCAACCCAGCCGCAGTCGGTGCCGCCGAGGTTAACCACCTTGCGGTAGTCCTCAGTGGACACGGAAACGACGCGGCAGACCTGACGCATGGGGCTGAGGGTCTGGAGGAGACGCATGATCTCCTTGTCCTGGTCAATCGGCACGGCATAGCCGCCTTCAGAGGCGGTGCCCACGTTCATGTAGCGGGCGGAGGGAGTGGAATCGCCGGAGCCAGCATCGGAGCCGCCACCAGCGTCAGAGCCGGAACCGGAATCGGAACCGCTTTCACCTTCCTTGCGAAGGCGCTCCAGCATGGCGTCGTCGCCGGTACGGAGCCACTTCAGCCAGGCTTCGGTGTGCTTCTTGTTGAAGTCCTCGGCATCCTTGGAGGGAGCGGCGGGGCGGGACTGCTTGCGGGCAATCTCGTCAACGAGACCGGAAATCTTGTCGAGTTCCGCGTTGATGCGGCCCATTTTTTCATCCAATTCAGAGACGGCCTTGCCGTCGGCCTTCTTGGCGAGGGCTTCGTCGTTGGTGGCCTTGAATTCTTCCCAAGCCTTGCCCTGCTCCTCAATGAGGGTTTTGATTTCGGTATCCATCTTCTAGTCCTTTCCGCGCATTGCGCGGATGTTTCTGCGGATAAGCTCCGCAAGTTCTTCGTCTTCCTTCTGCTCGGCGTCCCGCAGAGACAAGGACTTGAAACCGTCTGCCAGTATCCGCTTCGCTTCGGCGCGGCTGAAGCCTGCATCGCGCAGGGCACGCTCCGCGTCGCGGATCGTCAATTCTTCAGACTTGACTTCGGAAACTCTCGCTTCCTTGTTCGCGGGGAATGTTACCAGCGAAAGTTCAACCAAGTCAATGCCTTTGATATGCCTAATGTATTCTCCGTCCTTCTTTTCGTCGGCGGAGTCCGTGATGAAATAGCCAATCGACATGCCGTCAATGGCAGGACGGGGCGTCATCTTCATCAGTTCATAAAGCTCGCGTCCCCTGGGCGTGTCGGCAAGCTTGCCCTCAACGTAGAGGCCGTGGTCGTCCTCGCGCATCTCCGTCCAGACGCCGACGGGCGTCATGTCCTGCGAGGACGAGATCCATCCGCCGTGCTGCGAAAGCATGGCAGGCCACTTGCCGGAAGCCTTGAACTCTTCAATGGTTTTGCGGAACGCGCCTTTTTCAATGACGTCGTTGTACGAATCAATGTTGCCGAAGACGGCGCCGTAGCCGGAAAAGGTCATGCCCTCTTCGGGAGCCTCGGCGCCGGCGCTCTTTATTTCAAGACGGCATTCCTGCCTATTCATTTTCATCCGATTTCTCCTTGGAGGAACCTTCCTCCTCGACAGCCTCCGGCTGGGTGCCGGGTTCCACCATGTTGAGCGGGACTCGATGCTCGTCGCCGCCCTCGTAAGGATTCATGTCCTCCAGTTCGCGGATCTCGTTGGGACTTAATGCGCCAACATTGTAGAGCTGCGTGTAGAAGCTGGCCCTGTCTGCGGACGCGCCGCGGAGCAGGGCGTTGACGTTGAACTTGAAATAGTAGCCCAAAGAACGCTCCTGCTTCGTCAAAAGCCACTTGCTGGCGCTCTTTTCAAGGCATGCATACCACGGCCCTAAAGTATATACAACATGCTGAATCGACTTCTGCTCCACGGAGGCAAACGTCGCCGTCTTTTCTGCATAGCCGATCATGACGGGATCAACGCCAAATGCGCGGCATATCTCCTCGACCTGGTAGCGCCGGCTCTCGTCGTACTGGGAAACGTCGTTGGTGGCCTGAAGCTGCTGGTACTTCATGTCGGCGCCCATGACGGCAACCTTCCCGCTTTCGGAAGACCCGCCGAAGGTGGCCTGCCAGGTTTCCCTGAGCGCCTTGCGCTGGTTCTCGTCCAGCCGCTGCGCCACGGTAAGAATGCCCGACAGGCGGGAGCCGTTCTTGAAGGAACTCGCGCCATGCGAGTCGAGGGCGAGGGCAAGGCCGATGGCGTCCCGCGCCATGCGGACGGCGGACAGGCCGGCAACTCCGTCCCACGCCAGCCACCGGATGTGCCACATGTCCTCTGCGGGCAGGTTGAGCCACTGTCCGTCCTGCGTGCGAATGGAATACTTCAGCTCCCACCCGTCGCGGTCGATGGCGACGGAGTTGGGCGGGTAGGGCAGAAGCTCCAGCACCTTGCCGTCGGCGCGCCTGTTAATCCACACGTAGGCGTTGCCCGTCAAGGACAAGTGCATCATGATCGTGTGAAAGAATTCAAACGCCGTCTGCCATTCGTTAGGCGCCATGTAGAGAAGATCGTAGAGCGGATGCCCAACGGCTGGATTGCGGATGCCCGACTTGTCCATCCGGAACAGCCGGAACGGCACCTGCGCCATGCCGTTTGCAAGCAGGCGCACGCACGCCAGCACGGTGGCGCACTCCAGCGACGTGGCGGGAGTCACGGCAATGCCGGCACGGCTCTCCGGCGCGCCGCCGCTAAACAGCGACGGCAGGTCGCCGTACCCGACGTAATGGACGCCCTGTTTGACCTCCGGCTTCTTCTTTTTGAAAAATCCAAACACTTACCATGCCTCCGCGAAAAACTCGGCGGCTTCGGGTTCGCCCCCAACCGCGCCGTTGATCGCCATAGCAAGGGCCACAATGCCGTCTATGCGTCCCGTGCTTTTAATCTTGTCGAATTTGCGGTTCCCGGAAGGATCCTGCTGAACCCTTACATTACTCGCGCACATTGTCAACACCGGGTGCATGCCGTGACGCAGTTTTCCTTCAGAAAGCGCGTCTTCTATGGCCTCGACGGCAGGATTCATATCCTGATACCCCTGTCCGTGCATGATCATGCGGAGTCCGCCGGGGTACGGATCCTCCTTTCCGTCTATCCAGCACTCCACTCCAATCTTTCTGAGCGCCCTGATTAGGTCGTCTATGCGCCAGCGGTCGAACTTGATGCCCGCAATGTGCATTTTCTCATGGAGTTCCTTGATCTGCCACGCCACAAAGTCGTAGTCGATGGTGCGTGTCGGCGTCGTATGGAGAAAACCCTGGCGCATCCACAGGTCATACGGCGTTCTGTCGCGGTCTGAACGCTCGGAAATGCCCTCTTTCGGCGCCCAGAAGTGGCTCATGACGTGCCAGACGCCATCGCCGTCCCGGCAGACCAGCTCCAGGGCCGTCAGGTCGTTCTTGGCGGACAGATCCAGCCCGCCGTAGACGGGAAGATCCTCGAAAAGGCTGAAATCAGGCTCTCCGCCGTTCATTTTCCAGACGCTCGGCGTGATGAAGTGCGCCGCGCCGTCAACCCGCTGATTCAAATAGAGGTTGCGGAACGCCGCCTCGGCGCTCGGCATCTTCATGGCCCGCTGCGCGGTCTCCCGCATCTCGTCCAGCGAGCGAAAATCGCCCAGTGCAGGGTTCGCCTTGTACCAGTTTTTCTCGTCCCAAGGGTCGTCCGACATCGGGACTTCAAAGATGAACGCCTTCGTCTTGGGATCGACGATTTCGCCGGAGTTCACCTTCTTTCCGTAGTCGATCAGCTCGCTCAAAAGCGCCATGTCGGAGGCGGCCTGGGTCGAAATGACCCACACCAGAGGCTCTTCGTGTGCGCCGCGCGACGTCATCATAATGTCGTACAGCTCCCGGTCGGCTTCAAACTGCGCCAATTCGTCAAAAATGATGAAGGACGAGCTGCGGCCGTGCTTGCCGTGCGTTTCGGAGGAGAGCGCCTGATATTCGGAGCCGGAAATCGGGTCATAGATCTTCTTGCGCGACTCCACGATGTTGAGACGGGCCGACAGCTCAGGATCCATGTAGCACATGGCGGCCATGTATTTGAAGATGATGCCCGCCTGTTCGCGGTCGAACGCCACGGAGTAGAGCTGCCCGTTTCTGATGGCTTCAGGCCCGCAGAGATGCGCCAGACAGAGGCCGGCGACACAAACCGACTTGCCATTTTTTCGAGATAAAGAAAAAATTGCTTGCCTGCAAATGCGCTTTCCGGTCTCGTCCACTGGGTCGTAGACCTGCTTAATGACGTCTTTCTGCCACGGACGAAGCTTGATAGGCTGCCCGACTAGCGTCCCGTCAGGCGCCTTCAGCGTCTCGATGAACGCGATGACGCGGTCGCCCCTCGTCACTGGATCGCCTCCGGAGCGTCAACGCCAAACATGAGGCCGGCGCGGGTGCTTGCCGTCTCGCTGGGCCTCTTGCCCTGCACTGCAGCCTTGCTGTTCTTCTCACGGGAGTTCACCGACAGGCGAAGCTTCACCGCCAGCATGCCGAGCGCCGCATTGGACGCCATGATGACGTCGTGCCAGGGATTCTTTTTGACGGCGCCGGTGTTGGTCTCGATGACCTCGCCCTGCTCCAGCAGATGGGCCTGCGCCCGTTCGTGCCTGTCCCACTCCGCGCAGTACGCATGAAGCAGGGGCCAGTCGCCCGCCAAAAAATGGTCTTCCGGATATTGGTTTACAATCGACTTCCATAGTTCCTGCCCGATCAGCCCCAAAGTGGCGGGAGGAACCCGCTTCAGCGGTTCCTTCGGCGTCTGTGCCGACATCTTTTGGGCAAGCTCAGGCGTGCGTCCTCTCGCGCCCATATCACTTAACCTCCATGACATTCCAGGGATGAAGCGGATCGACCGGCATTCCCGCCGTGTCGCACCCGCCAATGTATCCGCCGTGTTCCTGGCGCTGCTTATGAGAGTCGTGGCAGTGCTTGCAGAGCGCCTGCCAGTTGGCTTCGTCCCAGAACAGTCTCCAGTCGCCGCGGTGGGGGCGGATGTGGTCAACCACGGCGTCGGATCCCCTGAGGGGCTTTCCGCACATGGCGCAGAAAGGGTGCGCCAGCAGGTATGCTCTGCGGGCGGCCTGCCATGCCTTGCCGTACATTGCGTGGTATTGGCCCATTTCCATCCCCTATTCGATTTTTGTGAACAATTCTCGATACCTCTATGCACATTTACGTCATTCTGTCAACCTGTCAACCCATAAAGAATACCGGAAATTGTTTTCGCGGGAGCACATGCGGTCTCCGGCGCCCCGGCTGGAAAGATTTTGGGTGCCCCCGGGTGTATCGTTCCATATTCTGGAACGTGGCTGGCATGGAATTTGCTATAAGCATAAAGCATGCCAAGCTATCGCGCAAAAAACATGGCACGCATCTTGCATATAGCAAAGACCGTGCCATTGCGCGTTGCGCGATTGCGCGTTTCAATGGCACGCTTTTTGCCTAGCAAAAGCCATGCCAGAACGGGAAACGGCTTGACATGATGTTTGCATGCTAGCAAGATGCATGCCAAGCGGATTGAGCGTGCAAACAGCCGGGCCGGAATAGTCTAGACTTGCGCTTGCCCGACTGTTCGGCCGCACAACCTAGCTTGCAAGTAGGCATAGCTGGAAGGGAAGAGGCTGAAGCTGGAAGTCTGGCAGAGCATGCCTGATAGACTTGCTGGCGTGCTCGGAAGGCGCCAGGCTGGCAAGGCTGAGGCATGGCATGGCTGGAAGGGTGAGGCTGAGGAAAGGGAAGCATGGCAAGGCTGAGGCTGAGGCTGAGGCTGAAAGGATGCAAGAGGCAGGCTGTAACATACTGAAAACAAAAGAGAATATTTTTTTGGTCACAAGCGCAAAAAGATGTTGACTTTCTGTGGCTATTCCTATAGAAAGTAGTCAACGGCAAGCGGAATGGCCGCAGCCGAAACGGCACAAGGCAACCTTCAACCTAACAAAAAAAAGATGGTCACTATCACAAAAAAGATATTGACAGTGACCACAGAAAAAGGCTAAGGTTCACCTAACGAAAGGCAATCCTGCCAGACAACATCAGCAAAAGAAGGAAAACGGCAAGCACGCCGGAACGCGCCGGAAGGTTAGGCGCAAGGGCTTCAAAGGCCGCCCAAAAAAGGCCGATTGGCAAGGCGAAAGCCTTCCAGGATCTTTGACAATCGCAGAGATAACACCGCCGGAAGCGTTCAGCGTTCCGGCACGCAAAGCCTGCCAGTCTTGACTGGAAAGCCCTTAGCAAAGGCAAGGCGGCGCGTTGATCAAGGCTGAGGCTGAAAGGCCGCAGCAACGGCAAGGGAAGCCTTGCCGCTGCAAGCGACACTTCAACCATAAAAAGGAAGGAAAAAATGCTAGTTTATCTCGACATAGTTGCCCACTGCATACATGCAAGTTTCTACGGCGACACGCTAGCTTTGGATTTTGATAACGGTACTTTTTTGGATCTTGAAAAGGAAGATCAAGAATATCAGGAAGCGTTGAACGCTTGCCAAGATCTTAACCTTTTCAACTAATAAACAAAAAAACAATTAAAATCGTAGAAATACGCAAAGGATCTTATCATGGAAACTAGAAAGGAAATTGCAACTCGCCTTATCGCAAAGATCAAGAGAGATACAGGCAAGCTTTTTACTATGGATCAAGCTTTCCACTTTGCTGATTTTGCCGCAAAGGAATTTAATGTTTTAATCTCCCTGCGAAACAACAGATTATCAATTGTTATCTTTAATTATTGCGATTTTAAGGATCACAAAGTCACAAGAGACGATTTTATAGAATTGCTTGCATGGTATCGTAGAAGTTTCAAGTAAATTAGTTGCGACTTGATAGAAAGCCCGTTTAATAGCAACGGGCTTTCCATTCAATCCGCAACTTTTAAGGAAAGGGAGTTTTTCAATGTTAGAGCTAACCTTGATCGTCTCTTTTGTAGCGATTGCCATATCGACGCTGCGAATTGATAGGGAGATCTCGAGAATTGATGCCAATTTCTACAATCAACTTTTGAATATTTAACAAAAAGGAAGGATTGAAAAATGAAGGAAACAATAGACGAATATCGTTTCTGTAATGTTATGGCTACGCCGTACAATGGTTTTACGCTTGGCGGCGCTAGGAAGCTTTTCGATATTCTTTCAGATTATGAAGAGGAAACCGGCGTAGAATTAGAACTTGATCCGGTAGCTATTCGTTGCCAATTCACTGAGTACGCTAACATGGAAGATGTCGCTAATGATTTTCCCGAATTTGAAGAGCATGGCCTTTGCTTTTGGGAGTATGACGGCGGCGTAATTGTGGACGTCGAAAGCTACTAATAAAAGGGGAGAAAAAAATGTATATCAACGCAACACAAGCTGCAATTGACGCGGCGCGCAATTCTTACGATAGACTTATCAAGTTTTCCCGCTTTGATGAACGCATAACGTCTCAAGATATTCGAGATTCTTTTGACGCTATGCATGCACTGGAAAACACTATCACTGTTGCCGAATATAGCGATAGCTATTTCGACAATGATGGAAACTTTATTATCAATTTAAGAGATGAACTTAGTGACATACGTATTTCCATTGAAAATAGGGAAGCAATCTTGCTAGCGCAAAATTTCGTGGAAGCTTTAGAGTGTGCTAGCAGGCTTAATCAGCTTGCCTTTAGATAAGCTTTTGAATTGATCGAAACGGCAATGGAAGCAATTTTATTGCCGTTTCCATTCAATCCAAAAACTTTAACCTTTAGAAAGGAAGGTATGTTATGCATCCTTTAGACATTAACAAGATCAACTTTCTCGCAGGCATTGAGTGCGCCTTGCGAGATATATGCTTCACAAATTTCTGCGATGAAGATCCAATTGAGACATGCGGCGAGCAATACTTGCTCAACTTTGATCCGCATGAAATTTCTTTGGAAAGGCAGTATGCGGCGCAATTCTTTGATGCGCTGCCTATGTATTGCGACGACATTCACGAAAAGATGCTAAACGGCAACCAATTTGAATACTGTCAGGATTTAGCCTGGCAGTATATCGTTTGCCGTTTCGGATTGGACGATTTAGGGATTGACGAAAGGATCGTTGACCTAGTTTTCCGCCAATTTAACGGCAATACTAGATCTGTTTTTGTGGGCACTGATTTAGACGGCGAGCCGCGCATATTTATCGAATAAAGCTTGCAGTTTGATCGATGCGCCAAGCGAAAAAACTTGGCGCATTCATTCAATCCGCAAGGATCCATTTTCTAAACATTTTTCTCAAAGAGGTTTTTCTATGTTTGCAGCGACGTTGACGGCCGCCGATATGTCCGGCCGCCGTTTTAATGCCGTTTTCCCTTGTGAAAATGGCATGCCAGAAACGCATTTTTCAGAATTGGATGCTTATGGTGAAAACCTGCCAGATCTTGAGGAATTGACGGATCTGTCACCGGACGAAATTTCTGAGGTTTTTCAAGTTTCGCGCATGACGCTTGCCGATCGCGTCGAATACTACGCCGGCAAGCACCGGAGCAAGTCGAACGGCTGCAAGATCTATTGCGCGCCGTTGAAAGCCTACATTTCGCCTGTTTTAAGCTTTGAAAACTCAAAGCTTCAAGGCATTTACATTTTTGACTTGCTTGCCGTGTTTACTTGCAGAAACTGCGCTTCATGCAAAGATACATGCTACGCAAGAAAAGCCCAAAGGATGTATGTAGATACGCTTTTACGCCGATCCTATATGACTTGGCTATCAATGCATTTTCTCGACTGGTTAAAGGCTGAGATAATTGCAGAAATTAAGAAAGAAAAGCCTAAGTTTTTACGCATTCATTCATCAGGCGATTTTTTTAGCCAAAGATATGCAGATACGTGGGCAGAAATTGCGAAAATGTTTCCAGAAACCAAGTTTTACTATTATACTAAGGTTGAAAATATTCTCGAACTTAAAACGCTTGCCAGCATGAAAAATGTCAATCAAGTTTCAAGCTTCCTTCCGGACGGTGAAAGAAACTATGGCGAAAAAGAGTTTATAGATGCTATGGTTCAAAAGTACGGCAAGAAAATCAAGGTTTGCCCATACCATATGCCGGGCACTGAGAAGATTTTCCGCTACCGTAGATTGAATAAGAATTTTAAATGGTAAACTATAGTTG
>Ga0265299_10004408_pt1 | contig 13340 bp, 5 predicted proteins | sample AusTroGonzalo_MG_4_FD_193485 | JGI IMG/M metagenome (GOLD analysis project Ga0265299, IMG submission 193485) | Bovine rumen microbial communities from tropical cattle in Woodstock, Queensland, Australia - Gonzalo_02 | ecosystem: Host-associated > Mammals > Digestive system > Stomach > Rumen ...
CTCTATTGCTCCTTCACTACCAAGTGCTGTATAAAGTTGTTCTGCAAAAACATCAGACATATGAGCAACATCTCTAAATTCTTCTCTTGTATATTTAGTAAGTTCTGGATGTATTTCAGCTAATAAAGGCATAGCAGCAGACCAATCTTCTTCTTCCATATTATAAGAAGAAAGAATAGCAGAATCTAGTTTACGATACTTATCAGATTCTGTATTCATCTTATAACCATGAGTTCTACCATCTAAAGAGGGAATTACTTCTGTAGCTGCAGCAGCACGAAGAGAAGTAATCAATAACATACCTTTATTAATCTTATTTTTGTATGTATTAGATTTATCTTCGTTAGCATAAGGATAATAATTTAATATTATATTTTCTATAGCCTTTTTACGAAGTTCTAGTTCTCTTACAGCAGATTGTCCAGATATTGTCCTTAAATCATAAGCACTTTCAGATTTTCCATCTTTAACTCTTTGTTTTGCTGCATCAAGTTCAGCATCTATTTGTCCAAGTTGTTGAGCTAAAATATAAGCTTTTACTGCTGTTTTATAATCAATATGATTACGAGCAAGTTCTGTTTCTACATCAGCTTCTAAACTCTTTTCAGCAGGTTCATATTGTTTAATAATTTCATCAAATGTATCAGCTTCTAATTGATACCTCATATTTTCTGCTGCAATAATTTGATAATATTCTATAGGTGTATCACTATAGTTTATGCCTGTAGTTTCATCTTTTCCTCTTAAAGCATTTCCTACAATTCTAAGATTTTTACTATACAATCTATCAATTTTGTCTGCAATTTCTTTTTCTTTTTCTACAAGTTCTCTATAATCTTCTCTTATTTTATTTTTCTCTTCTTCTGTAGCAGCTCTGCCTTTACTATCTTCTAAATCTTTTATGGCATTCTGAACAAGAGCTTCATTAGCTTCAGTAGATTCAATAAAAGCTCTAGTTAAATCAAAATTACCAGCAAATATACTATTCATTAGTACATCTGTGATAAATTTATTTTCAACTCTTTTTCTAAGAACTTCTTGTTCATCAGAATTATTAATTTTTTTATTACTACCGTCAGAATTTTGTTCAAAAGGATTAATTCCTCTTCTAATTTGATTTAACGCAGATTGAGTATTTTCGAGTGTAATAAGTTCATCATCCATCACTTTCTTCCTAGCTTTTATTTCAGGAAGTTCTAGTGCTTCAGACCAAGGAGTTTTAGCAGTTTTTTCTTTAGTTTTGTCATTTGTTTTATTCTTATTAACATCTCTAGCATTCATTACTCTATTATACGCGCTACCACCTTGTTGAAAAGCTATACCACCAAATATACCCCAAAAAGCTGCATCATATAATTGAGGATTAAACATATATTCTTTAAGTCTAGCATCGAATGGTGTATTTGCTGCATCACTTCCTAAAAGAACATGTCCATATCGCATTCCCTCTTGTTGGGCAATAAAGTTTACAGCTTCTTCAACACCCTCATCTAATGAACCTGCAATAGTTAATCCACTACCTAATAAAACATCACTAGCTGCTTCTCCAAGTTTAGTTAGTCTACTTCTATTAGCTAATATTGTGTTTATATCTTCTCCGTTAAATAATTCTTTAGCATATTTAATACGATTTAATTGATTTCTTCTTAATGATGCACTCATTCTGCCATTAAAAAAGGATTTGCTATTTCTTAAAAGACCTATTTGAAAGAAATCATTAATACCATTAAACATGTCAATATTGAAAGTTCTATCAGCAGAAAGTTTAGCTATTCTTTTAGCAACTGCCAATCTATCATTTGTATCAACGCCTTCAAGTTTATCTCTATTTCTGTTTACACAAGCATTATATTCATCATCAGTCATATCTTTTAGACCTTTTATTCCAATTGTTTCATCACCATAATATGCTTGTTGTAATACATCTTGAAAAACTTGATCACTTTCTTGATAATTTTCCATCACTCTTGAACCAAAAGCATTAAGAGCATTCTCAAAAGTTCTATTAAAGGTTTTTACAGTATTTTCATTATTTATCCATTTAGATAATTCACTAAATGTTGAAACATCTTTACCTGCATCAACAGCTTTATCTACTTTATCTATAGCTGTAATAAATCTTCTAGTGTTTCCTATACCTCTAGATATTCCAGATATTTTACTTAAAGAAGTTGCTCCTCTTACTGCTAAATTACTAGGAATAAACAGGGCAATAGAAGATGCAATACTAGGGAAATTACCAAGCCACCAACCTGCATCAGTAAGTCCACCATTCATCATATTTAGACTAGTGTCTCTATAAATAGGTTGATATTCTTCAAATTGTTTTTGCCAACCTTTTATAAGTTCACTAACAGGATTTGTATAATCATTTTCTTCTCCTGTTACTGCTCTAAAAGCACTACCTATTGTAAAATCAGCTAAATCTGCAAAACCTCTAGTTATACCTAAAACACCTTCATTAACAACAGTTTGAGTAAGAGCATGCCATGCTTTATTCCAATTAGATTGAGCTTCAGATAATTGAAGTTCTATGGCTTTGTCATTGTCAGTATTAAGAGTAAGACCATATTTTTGTAATTCTTTAGCACGTTTTGCAGCATTTTCATTAGTGAATATAGTACCTATTCCTTGATTAGAATTTAAATAAAAATCATAAATCCCACCAGTATTTTGACTACTGGCAGGAGCAAAGATTTTTTTAGGTTCTTTATTTTTCTTATTATTGGAATATTTAGGATTATCTACCCAAACACCACCATTTATAAATACATCATGTATATCCATAGTATTATTTAATTATCTTGTTGGATTTCCTTCTTCATCTAAACCAAGAGCATTTAACATAAGCTCATTATAACGTCTTATATCTTTTTCATATTTATCTGCAAAATAAGGAATTTGTTTATAATTTTCTAAATCAGCATAACTATTTACATTATTCAATTTTGCAAATATTGTATTAGCCCAATTATTTAATAAAGATACAATAACTTTTTGACCAAACATTTTATTACCATATTTATCATATTGAAGTATATTTTTAGCTTCTTTAATTCCACCTTTAAGTAAAACATCTTCATGCATAAGATATCTTACATCTTCAGGGTCTAGTCTTGTTTCAAAGCCATTGCCATTATTATAAGTAGCTCGTTCATCATTTGAAAATTGTATAAGTCTACCTCCAGATAATAACTTATATGGATGATTAAAAGCTATATGGTCTGATAGTTCAGTTAAAAGTTTAGCATCATCATTTTTATCTAATACTTTTCTAGCATCATCTTCAAAAAGACCGGGAACAAATATTTGAGTACCTTTTGCATAATCTTCTTTATTAAGTTCTCCACCTAATACTTTAGAAACAATTGTTAAAAGAGTTCCAACTCTTCCTCCAGATGTAGCAGATTGATATTTAAGTCTATTTTCATTTAATGCTAATCTTATATTATTTGTCCATTCACCCTTATCTTCTTCAGAAATTAATTCTAAAGTTTGTGAATTAGCACCAGGCTTAATCATATAGGATTCACTATACTTACTATTAGTTAAACTAAATCCCGCAAGCATTCGTTCGTAATAATCAGCAATACGTCTTGTTTCCTTATTATAATCATCGGTACTAACAGTTTCTGCGTTTCTAGCTCTATCCCATTTTTCTTGTGCTTCACACATATAACCACTAATTACCAGTTCTGAAGGAATAACTTTAGAATAAGCAGCATCCATAAGTTCTGTATAAGCATTAGTTGCTGCATTATACATATCATAAGATAATTTTTGATTCCTTTCAAGACCAGATGTTACAAATAGCTTTTTTCCATCTTTATTAAAACCAATTGTATCAAAAGCTGGAACACTTACAGCTAATATTTTATCAACAGCATCAACCTGAGATAGTTTATTTGGAATAGACATTAAAGATGAAGTTACAGTATTTAAGAAATCATCATCTTTAAATTTATTTTTATTTATCATTAGAACAGGTCTACTATCACCTTCTAATTTAGTTTTATAAACATCTGTTCCATATTGCACATCTATTTTAGCATTATCTAAAAATTTATTATATATTTCTTCATCATCAAAGGCATATCCAATAAATTCAGACCTATCGTCATCTTTAAACCATCTGTCCACAACACCTATATTATCTTTAGCTTTCAAATAAGCATTAGCATATCTATTATTTTCATTAAATACACCTTGCTCTTTTTGAATACTAAATTCTAATTTTTCTCTAGTATCTTGGTCTATATCACTATTTAATATAGAACTAACAATGCCTCCATATCTTCTAAAAGTTTCAATACTATTATTTAGACTAGTTCTCATTTCTTCATCTGGAACTTTTAATGTTTCCAAATAATCAGCTAATCCTTCGTAATCATTTTTAATTATGAAGTCATTATATATTTGTACTCTACTTTTTTCCATTGATTTACATATTATTTTGTTCCATCATGTCAAGATTATTAAGTATGCTTTTTGTTGTATTTGAAGCATCTTTAACTTCTCCTTTTGCCTTATTTATATCTTGAGTTCTATCAATTTGTACAACTCCTCCACCAACAGTTCTAGCTTCTTCTCTTTCTCCAGTTGGATAATCTTCGGGATTAGCAGGATTAGAATTAGAACTTGATGAACCATCTGAACCATAGTGACTTCCACTGCTTCTAGTAACATATTTATATGCTGCATTATGTAAAATAGGACTAATATGTTTTGCAATATATTCTGTTTCTCCCATTAACATGCCATCATCATATAAATCTGCTTCATATAATGCTTTTTGATTAGCATAATCTAATTTTTCTTCTGGAGTAACAGCATTATTTTCCAAATCTTCAAGTTGCTTATATTTCCAAAGAGAAACATTTCTATTTTGAATAATATATTCCTTAGCGCCAGGAGTATTTAAAAATACTGCATCAAATACTTCTTTAAGTCTGTCTTCTGTTAATTCTTGAATTGCTAATCCGAAACTGCTACTTGTTAAAGGTTGTCCGTTAGCAGCAGTTTTACTTCCTATTCCACCAGCATTAGATGTGCTACCACTAACATCAGATTTTGTTGGTGCTACAAGACTTATAGCTTCTGCTCCTAATTTAGTAATATCAACAGGATCAACTGGTCTATCATAATATCCATTGGACACATTGCTTATAGGATTTCCATTTACATCATATTTATCTGTGTAGTTATAAGGATGTGTAGCAAGTGCCCAATCTTTTGTATCTTTGTCTAATTTGTTGTTAGACATTACATCTTTTACAAATTCTTGATATTGAGCATTTTCTTGTATTCTACCAAGAATTCTACTGTCATTAGCAACATCTCCTGCCAATTTAGTAGCTTTTCGTATAGCTGAACCGAAATTGCCTGCATCAATATCACCTTGAATTTGATTTTTAATATTTTGTTTATATCCTGCAAACCATTCACGTTCTGTAGGATTAAGTTTCATTTCAACTTCTCCAAGAGCTACATCAAGTGCGGTTTGTTGTTCAGCAGCTTTAGTCATTCTAGCTTCAAGGCCTGCAATACCTCTTTCATAAACTCCAAAGTCATGAGGGTCAAAATCTACACTAGTACCTTGAAATACAGTTGGATTAAATCCTGCTGCTTGATAAGTAGGGTCATATTGTCTATAACCTCTACCATACATTCTATTTCTATTATATCCTCGTGGCATAGTATTATCTATTTAATATATTAACCTTCTCCATATAACCACCATTTGTTTGGAAAAGCCCAACCAAATCTTCCACTTTTAAGATTATATCTACGTTGATTCCTTCGTTTAAGTCTTGCCTCTTCATCAGCAGCAATTTGCTCATCAATATATTCAAGGGTATCTTTATTTGCTGTATATCTAAGTGCTTTATTTCTAAATTTATTTTCACCAACTGCATTAAATGCATTGCCCCAACTATCAGCAGAATTAGTAAGAGCACTTGCCCAACCTGCATAATTGGATTGAATTGTATTTGCTCTAGCACTAGCATTATTGGTAATAGCAGAAGCATTAGCATCAGCAGAGCCAAGAATACTTTGATTCTTAACATCAGCATTATATTCAAGAGCTCCCATATAATTAGTCAGCCAATCACGATTAGCCAAAGCTTGAAGCTCTGCATTTTTCTCTGAAGCTTGGGTAATACGTTCCATATTACCTTGAATAATAGCTTGACGTTCTTTATTTGCTTGATTTTCAATTTGTCCAATTATATCATTATAATTTACTTCTGCAGTAGTTTGTCTATTTTGTGAAGCAGTTGCACTAAGACTACCTTTATCCACAGCTTTTTGTTGTCTAAGAAGAGAACGATTAGCTAAAGTTCTTTGAACGTTTGTATTAACAATAGGAGCTTGAACAGCAGCCATTACGTGAGGTGCAGCAAAATCTGAACGCTTAATAAGACTCATGTCTATACCTTGAAGTCTATTATAAGCATCGCTCATAATTTTGGCAGCAGCATTATTTCCTGCTGTAATATATCTCAAAGCACGATTATTGCCAAGATTAGTAATAAGTGCTCCTCCAATATTTCCAAGAGTATTAAGTCCAGCACCAAGATAATAAGAAGTATTAGTACCAAGTCCAGCTTTCTTTCTTATACTGCCACCACATTTAGCAACATTATAATTAGATTTACTTCCATAATTCATATTATTTGGATTACTCTCAGAATTTCTCTGCATAATATATGCTACACCAGTAGCTGTTGGAGCAATAGTATCCGTACTAAAATCTGGACCATTATAAACTGTTGGAATACTGAATGGAGAAGAAGCAATACCTCCAATAGTTCTTAGTTTTCTGCGTTTCTTACCATTATTCATTATACCTTTTTCTTCTTTAATTTGTTCTTGAATTGCAAAAGCTTCAGAAGGATGCATACCTGCTAAAACAGCATCAGTAGGATTAAATCCTTCAATAGAATGTTTACTTATAAATTGTGCATCATCAGGTGTTACAAGCAATAACTCTCCTTTACGGGCGGATTGATTTCCTTCTCCTTCTACTTCTTCTCCATTAGCAAACTTAAAGCCAACACCACTCTTATATTTTCCTCCTTTAGTTTTATGATAATGGTCATGGTCATTACCAAAGATTTCATATAAATCATAACCTTCAGGAGTTTGACCAAGAGGAATTACACCACCACCATCAGTAACACGAAAAGGCATATTTCCAACCCCCCGTAGAGGAGAGTATGATTGTCTTTTTCCTCTAAGACTACCACCATTACGAACAACAATTTTACTAGCTTCATTTCTAGCAGCTTGATTTTGTTGTCCAGTAAGTAGTTGAAGATTCATTTGTATTTCTCTTTGTAAATCTCTATTTTCTTCGTTTTGTTCTTTTGTAAGTTCAATAGAACGTTCTTGAAGTTGTTTGTTATTTTCGTCTTGTGCAGCAATAGCAGTAGCTTGTTGTTTAGCTTGTTGTTTGATTGCATCTGCTTGTTGTTTAGCAGCTTCTTTGGATGCTTTAGTTTGTATACCTGCAGCAGTTAAAGTACCTGCAACATTTATACCAGCAGCAGCAAGAATAGCAGCAGCTTCAGCTCCAAATAAAGCCTTAGGTCTAGAACTTCTTAATTTACACTTTCTCATAGTCTTGTATGTTAAAGTTTATATTTTCTAACTTAAAGTTTTTACTCTTAAAAATTAAACGTAAAACAAAATATTTTCCATAAATCAAACTTCTATCAGAATTAACTAAACCTGTATTAGAGGCTTCTTCTTGTTGAGTTGGTGGAATAGCATCTTTATAGTTAAATATATCTTCAATATTTTTTATATCTCTGAAATAATTTAATGTCCAAACTCCACAATTATATCTTGGATATTCGTAACTTGTAGCATTTGTAAGAGCTTGAGTATTTTGTTCATAAATATGACCATTGTTATCTTCGAGGTTTATAAGAGCTGTAGAACATTGGTCACTATATATTCTAAGTTTACTACCAGCATATTTACTTATATTTTCTTCTGCTACAAAAAGATTAACACCGTTTTCATTATCTGCGTATTGATTTATTTGATTACAAATCCAATTTATATAATTTAGAAGTTTTACTTTTTCATATTCTATGTTACATACAATATCTAAACAATTTTCAACATCGCTATTTATTGCTTCTGGAATACTCATGTCTTTTACAAAAAGTTTAGACTTAACATATAATCTGCTATAACTAGTAGTAGAATTCGCAGCAAGAAATACGTTACTTATATTAAAAAGATTAACTTTACCAAAATTTAAAAAATAACATCCAGTTCTAGTAAAGAAACCTTCTTCAAAGGTAAAGTCATGTATAGATACAAAACTCTTTGTATTATAATTATAACTTAAGCATAGATTTGAATAATCAGAATAAACAAAATTAATAAAGAATCTATCATTTTCTTCATCTGCGTTAAATAGTACATCAGTGAAATCTTTGGGTTTTAATATTTTATATATATCATCTGATAATTTAACTAAATTGTTTTCTCCAAAATAAGCATATAACGTATTAGCAAAGTTATCATAGAATACATAAGCATTATAAGTAACTAAAGACTGATGTTTAACCTGAAGTCCTGCAAAACCGTGTTCAGAATCAAATAGTTCTATTATTCCAGTATCAAATATATCATTTTCTGTAAGTTGAACTTCAGTATCTCTTGTAGTTAAAGTATTATCTCCACTAAATTTAAATAAGCTATGTTCACAATGAATAAATATACTTTGTGTTATATTAAATAGATTTATAATTTTTCCTTTATTAGCAGGCACAGTATAATAATCTAATGCATCAAAAGTATAAATATACTTATAAGTTTCATCAGTATTAGCATCTGAAGACCTAACTACATTATCAAATATATAAAGTTTATCAGTTTGTAATGAGTTATATAATTTTCTATTATAGTCTTTATACATTGACGGTAGAGTATAAATATAACTTATAGTGCTAGAGTCAAGCATAAAGAGCATCTGCTTTTTTGTTTCTATTGTTTCATCTGTATCTTCATCTCTTATTAAACATCTTTTATACTTTACTTGTTTGTATGACATATCAAATAAAGTAAGATAATTCAAATTAAAATTAGAATATACATAATAAGGAGTTAGATTATATGTATCAATATGAGTCATTAACGCATCATGGTCTTCAATTTCAAGAGCATCATCACTCATTTTCTTTTCATATAAATCAGAACCATTCACGTATAGATATATTTCTTCACCTTCAACTAATTGTACATCAATAGGCTTACAAACAGAGCAATAATATCCTGGAATATTAAATTTTGCATAATCATTTGTATTATAACCAAAATTACCAGAATTCAAGTATGGAGTAAGTTTTATAAGTCTATTTGTAGTACTACTTTCATAATTACCTATAATACGAACCCAATATCTAGAAGCAGATTCAGCTACACTCGAATCATCACTACTGTCTGAATCATAGTCATATTCATCTTCTAATTTCCAACGAATACAACCAACATTACCTAATAGCATAGCTGGATTTGTAGTACTACTCGGATAATATTTAGCTTTATCTGTAACTATTTGACCATTAGAATTAAGAATAGTAATATTATCTGTTAGAGGATATAACATACTATCTATTTCTAGACAATCTACTATTCGTTCATCATCTGTTGTTCTAACATTAAAACAAGAAGCTATATCATCTCCAACTTTTTCTATAGAGAAGAAATATCCAATATAACCATCAGGTAAAGTTATATTATCAAATCTTGGATATATTACACTATGCTCTAAAGTTTCATCAAATACGTCAAGACTATAAGTATTTCCTATCTGATAGCCGTTTGTTATAACCCCTGTACTTTTTATATAATGAATATAAAACTTATAATCAGTAAAAGGAAGTAAAGACCTTGTATTTATTTTAGGTGAAATTCCAGTTTCAGTAACAGTAGGATTTTTTGCATCATAATATACTATAGTAGAATGCCTTTTTACAGAAGCATTAATATCTGTTATAATAGTATATTGTTCTCCATTATCTAATCCACCACTATCTAAAAATTCTGTATCTATATCTCCCAATTCATAAGAAAATTCATTATATATTATTTCAACTCTATCTATCTTTTTATATTCAGCATTATGTAGACAATATGCGTTACCATTACCATCAATAACACTAGATGATACATAATTTGTACACCATTCTATAAAATCTTCATCAAGAGCTGTATTTGGAATACCCCTAAAATCATTATATGTTTTAGATGTTATAGTTATTTCACTTTCTCCTTCCATATTAGATATTGTTCTAGTAACAGTAGAAGAAGGAACATCAATAAGAGCTATTTCAGCATTATTAGAGTATAATTTTATAGACTTTAAAACATATTTGGGATAATTATTTCTAATATAATCTAATATTTCTTCATTTATACCTTTTGCAGCTATATCCCAATTTTTACATTTATCTGCATCATACCAATCAGGATGTTGAAAATGTATACTATAAGCTCCAGAATAATCAGCATTAGGCTGTTTCAAACCAATAAGATAATAACCACTAGCAGAGCCATATCTAATAAAATTTTCATTTTTTTCTTTTATATCACTATTATGACAAGAACCACAGAACCAATCTATAGAATCATTTAGAGGATGTATATAAATATTTTTACTTACATTCTTGATAGTTATAACTTGATTTGTGTCTTCTTCTCCAAGAACACGCATATAATGTCCATCACCTAAGCCATGAGCATTTTCATATACTATCCTTGAAGCATTCGAACTATTATCAGGTTTTTGATTATTATAAAAATTTATCTTATAAAAATACCCAGAATCATTTGTATTAACTAAACAAAAAGTTTTTAAAATATTTGGATTAGTATACTCTGGTTCTACAGGATCATTATTAATTGTAGAACAGTCATAACCTGATTTTAGAAATAATTGGTCAGGTTTTAGACTAGGATAAGCTTTACAATAAGATTTATATATTAAGCCTTTATTATTATCTTGTGGAGTTGTAATTGTATCTCTTATAATTTTATTTATAACTTGTTCTTTATCTGCACCTAAATTATATAAAATAGGACTAGTATCAGCTATAGCAGAATAAGTTTTATTATTTATTGTAATCTGTTCGCTAAGATTACCACTATTTAAAAATATTTCTTGTTGTACTAATTCACAATCTACATCAAAAGCATTACCTGATAAATCTTCATTTATATTACTTTCAACATAATTGGCAATATATAATTTATTTCTAAAATAAGTTATATTCTTAACATTAGAAATTTCATAAACAGATTTTAATAAATCATCTATATTTATTTCTTCTATAAAAGCTTGGTCATAATCAAAGTAAATACGTTCCGTATCCATTGGAAAATGTTTCCAACTTCTAGCATTTATACTATCATCATGAGCAACAATAAAACCTATTTGAAATTCTTTAAAGTTTTTGGTATAATCACTTTCATATTGAGTATCCTCATTAAGCAAATGTTCAACTTCAAACACAAAAGATTCATTGCTGTTTAATGTAGTATCTACATACTGTATAGAACCTTGTATTGTATTAGTTACATTCTTTGTTCCAGCAAAACATTCTCCACTACAAGGAAACCAACTAGTATAAAAATCTTTATAAATCTTATATCTTATAAAGAATTGATATACTCCATTAGGAATAGGATTTGTATAATATTCAATAAAATTTAAATTAGTAAAAGGTATATTAGGAGTTTGTGTGTAAAGAGTTTCATCATTTACATCAGCATGAGAAAGATTTATATGTTTTATTGGAACAAGTTTACTACCGTCATCAAAATATTCACAAACCGTAAGTATTGTATCACCAGTATTATTAGTCGTGCAAACTCCATGTATTTTACCACCACTCCAAGTCCAAGCAGAATCTACTTTACTTAATGTTTTTTCTATTTCATTATAAGCATATATATTGTATACTATATTATCTGGATTTACTGTGTAATTTACAGTATTATTTCCATCTATTTCTTCTTCATTTAAGACATATACCCAATCTACATCAATAGTTGTAGTAAAAGGATAATTAGTCGCTATTCTTATAGTTTGTGCTTGTCTAACTACTTTTCCACCAAAAGCTGTAGATATTATAGCAGAAACATAAGCTCCTAAATCTTGACCTTCTTCCCAATTATAGACATAATTTGTATATTCATTATTTATAGATAATTTATAAGATTTTAATACACCTCCACTAGGAACAAGTCCTGCATAAAACTGATTAACAATTAAAGACAGATTTAATTGTGTACTTTCCGCAACAAAAAAATATATTGTAGAATTTAATCCAACAATATAACCTAAAATACATCCAGTAACAGACGATATATTGTCTATTGGCAAATCAGGACCAATAGTGCCATCAGGGAGTACTCTAGTATTTTTGGCAAATATTAAAGAATTATTATCTACAATTTGAGGAGTTTTATTTAAATCAAGTTTGCTTACAATCTTAGCCATAATTTATCCTCTAGGTAAAAATGTACTATTATAAAAGAAATTATTCCAACCATTACCAGTTTCATTAAGTTCAATCTTAACTGAAGCAGCAGCTTTGGTTTTTAGATTATTCCACTGCAAGAATGGATTAAGAGCAGGATTTTGACTTTTCAAATCATATACTTGATGTTTGCTTCCACGACTAAGATATTTAAATAAACAATACCAAGCTAGGGCTTCAAGCAATAGACCATTGTCATAAATATAAGGGCAATCACAGTCGTAATAATCATCATAATACGTTGCAATTTCATAACTTTCTACATAAATATAATCTGTATCAAAATTAAGTTCAATATTATTTCCGTCTAATACAAAATTTCTGGAATAACCACTTCTAGTCTTAACAACTTCCATGTAGTTTACTCCAGTTTTATTACGTACATCTATAACAGCAAGTTCCTGTGATGAACCACTAGAGCCACAACCACAAGAACCTTTTGAACTATTTAATTGAGGAATTTCACAACCATCTTTAGTAAACACTTTTATTTCAGTTGGATTAAGACACATTGGAAATTGTGCAATCCTATCACTAACTTCAAGTTTTCGTCTTCTACGTTCCATAGGAAGAACTTGCATTTGAGAAAGAGCATCAGTAACCCATGCTGCAACACGAGGTATCCAATCACTTTCACTAATGTTAAAGTCATTATCAATCTTTCCTATAAGACGACCTAACGTTAATTGGTGTTTGATTTTCATTTCTTACAAAATTAGTATAAAGAGTTTTATCAATCTTATCACAAATATTCAACTTAGTTCTAAGACCTACATT
>Ga0265299_10004409_pt1 | contig 13339 bp, 8 predicted proteins | sample AusTroGonzalo_MG_4_FD_193485 | JGI IMG/M metagenome (GOLD analysis project Ga0265299, IMG submission 193485) | Bovine rumen microbial communities from tropical cattle in Woodstock, Queensland, Australia - Gonzalo_02 | ecosystem: Host-associated > Mammals > Digestive system > Stomach > Rumen ...
AGCGTACTTCGCAATAAACTCATCCGTCGTGCCACAGCAGCCGCCGATGATGTTCACCAGTCCCTCGTCTATCAGCTCACCAATCTGCGGAGCCATCGTCTCGGCGGTCTCGTCGTAGAGTCCCATCGAGTTGGGCAGTCCGGCGTTGGGGTAGCATGATATATAATAAGGTGCACGTCGCGCCAGTTCCTTGAGGAACAGCTTCATCTGACGGGCACCGAACGAGCAGTTTAGTCCGATAGAGAAGATGGGGTAGGTGGAGATACTGGCCAGGTAGGCATCCAACGTCTGCCCTGAAAGTGTACGCCCGGCCAGGTCGCTGATGGTGACGCTCAGCATGATGGGCAGTTCGACGCCCCGCTGCTGCATGGCCGTCATGGCGGCATCGATGGCGCACTTCGAGTTCAGCGAGTCGAAGACGGTCTCTATTAGCAGGGCGTCAACGCCTCCTTCAATCAGCGCATCCATCTGCTCTAAGTAAGCTTCGAACAGCTGACTGTAGGTCAGGTCGCGACGGGCGGGATTGCTCACGTCGGGCGACATGGAGCAGGTCTTGTTCGTAGGTCCTATGCTGCCTGCCACGAAGCGGGGCTTCTCAGGCGTCGAGAACTCGTCGGCAGCCTGACGGGCCAGACGGGCTCCGGCCAGCGCCATCTCACGGGCATGACTGGCCATGCCGTAGTCGGCCTCGCTGATGCGCTGGGCGCTGAACGTATTGGTCTCGATGATGTCAGCCCCGGCCCGCAGGTAGCGGCGGTGGATGTCGAGTATCACGTCAGGGCGTGTCAGGCAGAGTACGTCGTTATTGCCGCGCATCTGACCGCGAAACAGGTGGAACCGCCCCCGGAAGTCCTCTTCCGTCAGGTTGTACGTCTGAATCATCGTACCCATGGCACCGTCCAGCACCATGACCCGCTCCTTAACTATATCTTGGATTCTTTTCATTTAATAGTGCTTGATGGCGCGGTCCATTTCGCGACGGTCTTCTTTCTCCTTCAGTGTCTGACGCTTGTCGAACGCCTTCTTACCCTTACACAGCGCAATGTCCATCTTGGCCCGGCCGTGCTCGTCGAGGAACACCAGCAGGGGGACTATCGTGTAGCCCGTCTGCTTCGTGGCACTCTGCAGCTTGCGTATCTCGCGCTTCGTCAGCAGCAGCTTGCGGTCGCGCTTCATCTCGTGGTTGTTGTACGAACCGTAGAAATAGGGCGACACCGACATGCCGCGCACCCACATCTCGCCGTTGATAATCAGACAATAGCTGTCCACCAGACTGGCCTTGCCCGCACGGATGCTCTTTATCTCCGTGCCCGTCAGCACAATGCCGGCCGTCAGCGTCTCTATGAAGAAGTACTCAAACGCTGCCTTCTTGTTCTTTATATTGACAGGACTCTTCTTCCTGATCTCTTCTTCTTGCTTATTCACTTTTCACTCTTCACTTTTCACTTCTCACTTTTCACTTTTCACTTCTCACTCCACACTAGCGAAGCGCTCCAAATGTTCATCCACGTAGTGGGCAATCATCGACGTCCATTCCTCTTCGTTCTCAACAAACTGATCATCCAGGTCGTCGAACTCCGGCATCTGCTCAAACAGCGCCATGAACTCGTCCTCCGTCATCTCGCGCTCTATCTCGCTGCGGTATTTCAACCACAGCGAGTGGGCATCATAGATGAGCTTCGACAGGTCGCGCAGCCCCCACAACTTGACAGCCTTGGCAAAGGGGTTCTTGAAGATGAACGTACCGTAGCCGTTGTGTATCAGCTGCACGAAGCCGCCGTCCATCACCTCCTCATGCAGGGTGTCCCACGCCAGGAGCGTCACCTGATCAGCGTTCAACTCGGCCATCGTCTCAGCCGTCAGCTCACCGCCGATGGCTGTCCGGATAGCGTCGACAAACACCTGCACGAAGGCGTCCATTCCCTCAGCGGCAGCCCGCTGCAAGTCTGCATCTTTTACCTTTACTTCTATCATAATGGGTGCAAAGATACAAAATAATTGATAATTGACAATTGATAATTGATAAATATTTCGTATCTTTGCCCAAAAATCAGACAAAACAGCGTATGACAACAGAGTTTATCCTTCGTATCTTCATCGCCGGACTGCTTGGCGGAGCCATCGGACTCGAACGCGAGTACCGTGCCAAGGAAGCCGGATTCCGCACTCACTTCCTCGTAGGACTGGGTAGCGGCCTGTTCATGATACTGTCAGCCCACGGCTTCAGCGACGTCATCATTAACGAAGCCACCCGCCACGACGTGTCGCGCATCGCCGCCCAGGTCGTCTCGGGCATCGGTTTCATCGGCGCCGGCTGTATCATTTTCCAGAAACATGCCGTCCGCGGACTCACCACCGCCGCCGGACTGTGGGTAGCCGCTGCCATCGGTATGGCCGCCGGTGCCGGCATGTACGCCGTAGCCGTAGCCGCCACCATCATGGTCGTCGTCTGCCTGGAGTTGATGAACTTCCTCCACCACCACGTCTTCCCCCACAATCATCAGGACGAGTACGACGCCGACGATGTCACAACTTGACGCTGCTGATGTCTACCAGGCCATTGATGATGGCATAGATAGTCAGTCCTGCCGGCGAATGAATCTGTAATTTGCGGGCAATGTTACGCCGATGGGTGATGACCGTGTTGACAGAGATGCAGAGATGGTCGGCGATTTCCTTGTTCGACATACCTTGAACCAGGGAAATGATGACGTCGCGTTCGCGGTCCGAGAGCGCATCGACATTCTGGGCGGCCCCCATAACCATTCCGCTGATGTTACGCGTCACGTCGTTCTGTTTCGACAGCAGCTCCAGGCGTCGGATGGCAGGTACGAAAATGTGATCCTCCACCATAGCATGCTGACGCAGCCACTCCTCGTTGTCGTAGATGTCGTGCAGCGTGGCCGTCAGCTTGTTGTTGTGTAGTCCGTCCGATGGCAAATACTTGATAATCAGTAGTTTCAGCTCGCGCAACTTCTTGTCGGCCTCCTTGTGGTGCTTCGAGAACGTCTCGATGCTGTATTCCGTCTGAGCCTTCCCGTCGATAAGTGCCTGCACATAGGGGAAGAGCGTCCGCTGTTCGTACATCATGTGGCGGCGTATCTCGTGGGCATACTCGTCGTAGAATCTCATGATCAGCCTCGCCAGCGAGTCGTCCGGATTCAGGCTGTCAGCCAGTTCCTGACGGATGAAAGGCAGCTGGAAGTCAAGGTAGTACTTATGGCTGGCGTCCAAATAGTGCATCAGCGTTGGGATGCTGAGCTGGTCGTCGTTCTCGTAGTCGCCATACCCATTTATGGTGAAGTTCACGACAGCCAGGAAAGTGTAAGTGTCCACACCGTTGTCGTCGCACGTCTCCTTCACCGTCTTGTCGCCGAAGCCAAGACTGATGCCGAAACTGCCGAGCGCCTGTAGCAGGTCGTAGTTGTCACGGATGAGCGAGATCATCTTGTCGTCAGCCTCATACTGTTTCTGATTCTTCATACCTAATTATTATTATCGCCTGCAAAATTACTCATTTCCGCTGACATACGCAATAGCAATAAGTAGGTATTTTCTTCGTTAGGTGCCCCCTTTCCACCTTCTACCCCCCTTGAAACTCGGAGTCCCACCCCATGGGACTAATTGTTCCAGGGGGTGGGACTCTCTAAGAGGTGGCAATTACTCAAAGGCCAGCTCTTCCTTATCAGGAGCTTTCGTAATGTGAATGACGGCACCAGCGGCAATGTCGCCGTTGACGATGCGCTCACACAGACCGTCTTCAATATAAGTCTGGATTGCACGTTTTAGGGGACGGGCACCGAACTGGATGTCATATCCTTTGGTAGCCACAAACTCCTTGGCCTCGTCGCTCAATTCAATGGTGTAGCCGAGGTCGTTGATGCGTTTCGTCAGTCCTTTCAATTCAATGTCAATAATACGCTTGATGGCTTCAAGGTCCAACTGGTCGAAAGTGATAATCTCATCCAGACGGTTCAGGAACTCGGGCGAGAATTGCTTCGAGAGTGCTTTCTGCACAATCTGACGGGCATGCTCCTTATCCTGTTCGTTCAGTGCCAGTCCGGTATTGGCAGAAGCGTTGAAGCCGATGCCACGACCGAAGTCCTTGAGTTGGCGTGTTCCAGCATTGGAAGTCATGATGATGACCGTATTGCGGAAGTCAACGAAACGTCCGTTGCCATCAGTCAACCGACCTTCGTCCAATACCTGTAGCAACAGGTTGAAAACGTTGGGGTGAGCCTTCTCAATCTCGTCCAATAAGACAATGGAGTAGGGGTGACGACGCACCCGCTCGGTAAGCTGACCACCCTCTTCGTAACCCACATACCCCGGAGGAGCACCGATGAGTCGACTGGTGTTGAACGACTCGGTATATTCGCTCATATCGACACGGATAAGGGCATCGGCGGAGCCAAACATAAACTCTGCCAGCTTCTTGGCAAGATATGTCTTTCCTACGCCGGTAGGTCCGAGGAACATAAAGGCACCGATGGGGTGGTTGGGGTCTTTCAGTCCCACGCGGTTACGCTGAATAGCACGCACCATCTTCTCAATGGCTTTATCCTGTCCGATGACAGCGCCCTTCAGTTCCGTACCCATACCTTTGAGCCGAATGCCTTCTTGCTCTGCCATACGTTGTACGGGGACGCCAGTCATCATGGATATGACGTCGGCCACCTCCTTGTCGGTAATCACCTGACGCTCGCCGTCACCACCGCTTTGCCACTTCTTGTTCAGTTCTTCCAACTGTTTCTCAAGCAGCAGCTGCTGGTCACGAAAGTTGGCAGCCAACTCATAATTCTGGTTCTTAACAGCCAATTGCTTCTGCTCTTTGACCTTAGTTATCTCTTGTTCTTTCTCAGTAATCTCCGGCGGGATGCTGGCATTGCCGAGGTGGACACGGGAACCCACCTCGTCCATAGCGTCGATGGCCTTGTCGGGCATGAAACGGTCGTTGACATAGCGTTCTGTCAATTTGACACAGGCTGCAATGGCTTCATCCGTATAACTGACATGGTGATGATATTCGTAGCGGTCCTTGATATTGTGCAGGATCTGCAGCGTCTCTTCGTTGGTAGTGGGTTCTACCAATACCTTCTGAAAACGTCGTTCGAGGGCTCCGTCTTTCTCGATGCTATTGCGATATTCATCGAGTGTAGTGGCACCGATACATTGGACTGTCCCACGTGCCAGTGCGGGTTTCATGATGTTGGCCGCATCCATGGAACCAGGTGTGGAACCTGCTCCGATGATGGTATGGATTTCGTCAATAAAGACGATGATGTCTTTGTTTTGTTCTAGTTCCTTCATCAACTGGCGCAGTCGTTCCTCAAACTGTCCACGATATTTTGTGCCTGCCACGATGGCAGTCATGTCAAGCGTATAGATTCTTTTGCCAAAGAGCATGGGTGACGTGTGGCGTAGGGCTATCATCTGGGCCAGTCCTTCGACGATGGCGCTTTTACCCACGCCTGGTTCACCTATTAATATAGGATTGTTCTTCTTACGACGACCCAAAATCTCAATAACACGCTGAATCTCACGCTCTCGTCCCACGCAGGGATCAAGTTTCCCGTCTTTGGCTGCCTGAGTGAGGTCAGTGCCGAAGTTATCGAGCACGGGTGTCTTCGAGTCTTTTTTCTTTTGGGTGGTGGTAGTGCTATTTGTAGTCTTGTTCTGGCCTGCCGTCTCTTCATATTCCTCCTCGTCTTCTTCTGGCAGTCCTATACCATTGCTGACGCCCGTCTGCTTAGGAGTATGCATAAGGGCGAGAATATCTTCATAATTCATATTGTTCTGTTCTAATACTTCCTTGGCACCATTCCTCACTTGGTCGTGTAGGATGGCTAACAGGAGATGTTGTTCGTTGACCTTCTCCATTCTTTGTATACGCGCCTCAAGTACAGCGAGTTTCAGGATATTACTCGCTTTTTCATTGAGAACGAGATCGCTGCTGAGAATAGGGGTGGTAATCGTGTCTTCCTTGACCTTCTGTTCCAATTCCGACTTGACGGATTGTATGTTAACTTTCATCCGGTTGAAAACATCAGCAACGGAACCTTCTTTCATACGGAGCAATCCTAAGAGCAAATGCTCAGGACCTACCGAACGGCTGGCAAGCCGTGCAGCCTCCTCTCGTGAGAAAGCTAATATCTCAGATACCTGGGGTGAAAACTGACTTGTCACTATCAATACAATTTTTCGATGTATAATTACTATTTGAATGCAAAGATACAACTTTTCTTGCAAACTCCGTGCCAAAACAGGCAAGAAAATTTTATGTCCCGAAATAAAGCACTAAAATAACTTAAAGGATGATGGTCATTCGGGATTTTCTTTGTACCTTTGCACAGTTAAAAACGCGTCAGCGGGCTTGGAAATGGCCTTAAACGCAAAATTGCCTCCCAAGCGAGGTCATGATAGCAATATAACGTAATAATGAAAAAATAGTAATGGATCAGACATTCGACAACGACAGAATTATCAAAATTAACATTGAGGAGGAGATGAAGTCCTCGTACATCGACTATTCTATGTCGGTGATTGTGGCTCGTGCCCTCCCTGATGTCCGCGACGGCTTCAAGCCCGTACATCGCCGTATCCTCTACGGTATGATGAACATCAACAATGTATCGACACAACCTTATAAGAAATGCGCGCGCGTAGTCGGCGAGGTGCTTGGTAAGTACCATCCCCATGGTGATAGCTCCGTCTATGGTGCCCTTGTACGTATGGCTCAGGAATGGAACATGCGTTATACATTAGTCGATGGGCAAGGAAACTTCGGTTCTGTCGATGGTGACTCTCCTGCTGCCATGCGTTACACGGAGTGCCGCCTCTCTAAAATGGGCGAACACATCATGGACGACCTCGAAAAAGAGACTGTCGACATGATGAATAACTTCGACGACTCACTCGTCGAACCCACCGTTATGCCTACCAAGATTCCTAACCTGCTGGTTAATGGTGGTAATGGTATTGCTGTAGGTATGGCTACGAATATGCCGACACATAATTTGGGCGAAGTTATCGATGGTTGCTGTGCTTATATTGATAATCCTGATATCGACACTGACGGTCTGATGCAGTATATCCCTGGTCCCGATTTTCCGACGGGTGCCTATATTTATGGTTTGCAGGGTGTACGTGATGCCTATGAGACGGGACGCGGCCGTATTGTGATGCGTGCCAAGGCTGAGATCGAGAGTGGTGAGACTCATGATAAGATTGTAGTCACAGAGATTCCCTACGGTGTTAACAAGGCTGACCTTGTGGCCTATATTGCCGAGTTGGCCAACCAGCACAAGATTGAGGGCGTTGCCAATGTTAACGATGAGTCTGGCCGTCAGGGCATGCGCATCGTGGTGGACTGCAAGCGTGATGCCAACGCTAACGTGTTGCTCAACAAGTTGTTTAAGATGACTGCCTTGCAGAGTTCATTCTCTGTAAATAGCATTGCATTGGTGAAAGGTCGTCCTCGGCTGCTGACACTGAAGGAGTGCGTGAAATACTTTGTTGAGCATCGTCACGATGTGACCATCCGCCGTACAAAGTACGACCTGCGCAAGGCTCAGGAGCGTGCCCACATCCTCGAAGGCTTGATTATTGCCGTCAACAACATTGATGAGGTGGTACACATTATTAGAAATAGTAAGACCCCGACCGATGCCCAGCGTAACCTCGAGGCTCGCTTCGAACTGGATGAGCTGCAGTCGAAGGCTATCGTTGACATGCGACTGGCACAGCTCACAGGCTTACGTGTTGACCAATTGCATCAGGAGTACGACGACCTGCAGAAGCTGATTGCCGACCTGCAGGAAATTCTTGACAATCCCGAGCGTTGTAAGGAGGTCATGAAGCAGGATTTGCAGGAGGTGAAGGAGAAGTATGGCGATGAGCGTCGTACCGAGATTATTCCTTTCGACCACGAATTCAATGCCGAAGACTTCTATCCAGACGATCCTGTAGTCATCACTATCAGTCATATGGGCTATATCAAGCGCACTAATTTGGATGAGTTCCACGCTCAGGGTCGTGGCGGTATGGGCTCAAAGGGTGCCCGTCACCGCGACAACGACTTCACAGAGTATATTTATCCAGCCACGATGCACAACACGCTGCTCTTCTTCACCCAGAAAGGACGCTGTTACTGGCAGAAGTGCTACGAGATACCTGAGGGCGACAAGAACTCGAAGGGACGTGCTATTCAGAATATGCTGAACATCGAGCCCGATGATGCCATCAACGCTGTATTGCGTATAAAGAACTTTAATGATGAAGAGTTCTTGAAGTCACACTACGTTGTCTTTGCCACCAAGCAGGGTATCATTAAGAAAACTTGTCTTGACCAGTATAAGAATGTACGTGCTGCAGGTGTCCGTGCCATCAATATCAACGAGGGCGACGAGGTTGTAGGTGTACGTCTGACCAACGGCCACAATGAACTGTTGCTGGCTAACCGCAATGGTCGTGCTGTTCGCTTCGACGAAAGCGAAATCCGCTCTATGGGTCGTGTGTCAACAGGTAACATCGGCATGCGTCTCGATGGAGGCGATGACGAGGTGGTTGGTATGGTTTGCGTCAATGACCCGCAGACAGAGACCATCATGGTCGTATCTGAGAATGGCTACGGCAAGCGTTCAGAGGTAGAGGATTATCGTAAGACCGCTCGTGGTGCCAAGGGTGTGAAGACACTGGCTGTCACAGAGAAGACCGGTCGTCTGGTGGCCATCAAGGTGGTGACTGACGAGAACGACCTTATGATTATCAATAAGTCGGGTGTGCTCATTCGTCTGAAAGTAGCTGATGTCCGCGTGATGGGCCGTGCTACTCAAGGTGTGCGTCTCATTAACCTCACCAAGAAGAATGATACCATCGCCAGTGTCTGCAAGGTGATGTCGAGTCAAGAAGAAGATGTCGAAGAGGCCGAGGTTATCAACGAGGAACTGACGGAAGGTGATGCCCCACTGGTAGATTTTACAAGTAACGAATAAATATGTTTAACCAATAAATTGTATGACTTATGAAAAGAATCATGATGATGGCCATGATGGCCGCTGCCACGACATTAGCTTTTGCACAGTCTGATGTAGTGAAGAATGCTAAGAAACTCCTTGACAAGGGTGATGTGGAGGGAACCATCCAGGCTCTTCAGTCCGCCTTGGACGCTGGTACCAACGAGGATAAGGCTGCTGCATGGAACCTGCTGAGTGCTGCTCAATACAAGAAGTTCTCTGACATCCAGGCTAAGAAACTGGAGAATCAGGTGAAGCAGATTAATGAGCCCGTCGACGAGGCTGCTATGAATGCTGCCATCGTTGCTGCCCTTCAGGCTGCCATGAAGTGCGATGAGTTTGACAACATGCCCAACGAGAAAGGTAAGGTGAAGCCCCGCTTCCGTGCTGAGAATCAGAAGATTTTCCAAAATGGTCGACTGAACACCATTAATGCCGGACAGTATGAGTATAATCAGAAGAATTATGCTGATGCTTTCAAGGCATTTGCTCTCTATGTCGATAGCAACGAGTCACCTCTGTTCACGGGCATTGACATGAGCCAGGACCAGTACAAGTACGAAGTGGCCTACTTCGCCAGTCTTGCTGCTTATCAGGGCAAGGACTTCCCCAACGTTATCAAGTATGCTCAGATTGCAGCCCAGGATACTGCAAAGGCTAAGGATGCTACAGAGATTCTTGTCTTCTCGAAGAAGGAGACTATGAAGACCAAACAGGACACCCTTGAGTATATTGAGATGCTGAAGGACGCCAGTGCTAAGTTCCCCGCAGATACCCGCTACTCTGCATGGATTGGTGACTACTATCTGCAATCAGGCAACAACGACGAGCTCTTGAAGTGGGCCGAGGGCGAGATTGCCAAGAACCCCGGAGATAAGTTTGGTTATACTTACAAGGGTGAGGCCCTACGTCTCTCTGACCGCTTTGATGAGGCTGTGGAGTGCTATAAGAAGGCTTTCGAACTTGATCCCACTTACATTGCTGCTGCATATCAGGCTGGTGTGTCGCTCAACTCCAAGGCTATTAAACTGAAGGACGAACTGGCCGATAAGAAGACGGGTAAACTAACTGTTGAGAATGCTAACAAGATTAAGGCCATCCTCACAGATGCCAAGGGCTATCTGGAGAAAGTTCGCGAACTCGATCCCGACCACGAGAAAGTTGACTGGCGTTACGCACTTTATCAGATGTACTACTCCTTGGGTGACAATGCCAAGGCTTCTGAAATCGAGAAGTTGCTGAATCAATAAGATAGTAGGAAAGTGAGAAGTGAAAAGATTCTTACGCTTCTCTTACTACTGATAATACCGTGCCTGGCATCGGCCCAGAAGAAGGAGCTGAGTCAGGCACGGTCTATCCTAAAGAGTAAGCGGGGAGTAGAGCAGGCCGAACAGTTGATGACCAAGCTGTTAAAGGACTCTGCCAACAGGCAGGATAAGCGAATCTATGCCGTCTGGTATGAGTCGGTACTCATGCAGTATCAGGCTGTCAATGAGAAACTCTACATGAAGCAGAGGCAGGACACGGCGCAGTTTTTTGAATTGACGCGCCGTCTCTTTACCGTTGCTGAATCCCTCGACTCTCTCGATATGCGTCCAGACCGTAAGGGTAGGGTGAACCCTGACTACCGCAAGGAAAATGCTGAACAATTGCTGAAGTTCCGCCCCAACCTCTTTGCGGCTTCCACATACTATATACGAAAGGGTGATTTCAAACGTGCCTATTCATTCAGTGAGACCTATATGGACTGTGCTCACCAGCCGTTGTTCAGTTCCTATCGCCTTGATAGCACAGATAGCCGTATGCCAGAGGCCGCCTATTGGGCTGTTTATAGTGGCTATCGTATGAACGACCCTGTGCTGACTCTTCGTCACCGCTTGTTAGCCTTGAAAGATACTTCGCGAATAGACTATACTTTACAATATATGGCTGAGGCCCGTCACTGGTTGAAGGATGATTCACTCTATATGGAAACCTTGCGTAGGGGTTTCTACCATCAGCCCACCAACAGTTATTTTTTCCCCCGTCTTATGGATTATTTTACGGCACGGAAGATGAACGATAGTGCACTTAGTGTTGTCAATCATGTGTTAGCTAAAGATACAAGCTTCCTATATCGTTATGCCAAGTCCACCGTTCTTTTCAATTTGGAACGCTACGATGAATGTATAGCCTTGAGTGATAGCCTGATTTGTCAAAACGACTCAGCCCCCGATCCATATTATAATGCCGGTACCGCCTATCTGAACAAAGCCTTGCAGTTGCATCCTTTGCGTGAGAAAAAGCAACTGCGCGCTACCTACCAGAAGGCTCGTTCCTATATGGAACACTATCGCCAGTTAGCTCCTGAGCAGAAGCAGAAATGGGGTCCTGCACTCTATCGCATCTACCTGAACTTGAACATGGGCAGACAGTTTGATGAGATTGACCGTCTGCTGAAGCAGTGATTTCACTTAAAATATATTTATATTTTTGGTGGTGTCAGGAAATTATCGTACCTTTGCACATCTTAAACTGAGAAACCTCATAAAATAGGAATAGAAATGAGCAAGAGATTTGCCGAACACAACGGCTTGAACCTGACGCAGACGAATAATGACGTGCTGCAGATGTGGAAGGAGAAGAACATCTTCTGGCGCTCCATCGACGAGCGCGAGGGCTGTCCACAGTTTGTATTCTTCGAGGGTCCTCCCTCGGCCAACGGCCATCCCGGCATCCACCATGTGCTGGCACGTACTATCAAGGATACCTTCAACCGCTATAAGACCATGCAGGGTATGCAGGTGAAGCGCAAGGCCGGATGGGACACTCATGGACTGCCCGTCGAGTTAGGCGTTGAAAAGGAGTTAGGCATCACCAAGGCCGACATTGACAATAAGGAGTCGGAGAAATACATCTCTACCGAGGACTACAACCACAAGTGCCGCGAGAACGTCATGAAGTTCACTGCTGAGTGGCGCGACCTGACGGAACGCATCGGCTACTTCGTTGACCTCGACAATCCTTACATCACCTATGACAACAAGTACATCGAAACGCTGTGGTGGCTGCTGAAGCAGCTCTACGAGAAGGATCTGCTGTACAAGGGCTACACTATCCAACCGTACTCACCCGCCGCCGGTACGGGACTGTCGAGCCATGAGCTGAACCAGCCCGGCTGCTACCGCGACGTGAAGGACACGACGTGTACGGCGTTGTTCAAGATGAAGAACCCGAAGCCTGAGATGACAGGGTGGGGCACACCTTATTTTATGGCGTGGACAACCACTCCCTGGACCTTAGCAGCCAACTCGGCACTCTGCGTAGGTCCGAAGATTGACTATGTGGCCGTAGAGACTTATAACCCCTACAGCGCCGAGAAGATTACCATCGTTTTGGCCGAAGCCCGTCTGGCAGCCTATCTGCCCACGGCTGGCGAGATCACCGACGGTGGCGAGATGCCTGAGTTCAAGAAGGGCGACAAGTTTGTGCCTTATCGTATCGTGGCCCGCTACAAGGGTACCGACCTCGTCGGCATGGAGTATGAGCAGCTGATGCCCGCCATCAAGCCCATTGGTGACGCCTTCCGTGTCATCCCTGGCGACTACGTGACGACGGAGGACGGTGCCGGTATCGTGCATATCGCCCCCAACTTCGGTGCTGACGATGCCTTTGTGGCCAAGAAGGCCGGCATTTGTCCCATCGTGCTGATTGACAAGAAGGGCAATGAGCGTCCCGTGGTGGACCTGCAGGGTAAGTACTTTATTATCGAAGACCTTGACCCGGAGTTCGTCAAGAACTATGTGAACGTCGAGGAATGGGGCAAGTTTGCAGGCCGTTACGTGAAGAACGCCTACTACGACACGCTGACCGACAAGGACGAGACGTTGGACATCTCTATCTGCATGGACCTGAAGGCTCAGGACAAGGTATTCAAGATAGAGAAACATACCCATAATTATCCACACTGCTGGCGTACGGACAAGCCCGTACTCTACTATCCGCTTGACTCGTGGTTCATCCGTTCGACGGCTAAGAAGGAGCGTATGTTCGAGTTGAACAAGACCATCAACTGGCAGCCGGAGTCAACAGGTACAGGCCGCTTCGGCAACTGGCTTGAAAACCTGAACGACTGGAATCTTTCACGCAGCCGCTTCTGGGGTACACCGCTGCCTATCTGGCGCGACGAGGAAGGCAAGGCTGAAAAGTGCATCGGTTCTGTCGAGGAACTTTACAACGAGATAGAAAAGGCTGTCGAGGCAGGCATCATGGCCGAGAACCCGCTGAAGGCAAAAGGCTTCGTGCCCGGCGATATGTCGAAGGAAAACTACGACCGCATTGACTTG
>Ga0265299_10004416_pt1 | contig 13323 bp, 7 predicted proteins | sample AusTroGonzalo_MG_4_FD_193485 | JGI IMG/M metagenome (GOLD analysis project Ga0265299, IMG submission 193485) | Bovine rumen microbial communities from tropical cattle in Woodstock, Queensland, Australia - Gonzalo_02 | ecosystem: Host-associated > Mammals > Digestive system > Stomach > Rumen ...
CTTCCGATCTCATTGTATTCTACAGGCGGCACCTACGACTTTCTGGCCGGCAAAGGCTATGCTGTGACCAAGGTCGAAGACGTCACCGGATATCCCTCCATTCTCGGGGGCAGGGTGAAAACCCTCCATCCCAAGATTTTCGGAGGCATACTCGCAAGGCGCAGCAACCCCTCCGACATCGAACAGATGCAGCAATATGAAATTCCGGCGCTCGACCTTGTTATCGTCGACCTCTATCCCTTCGAGGAGTATGTCGCCAAGGGTGCGGCCCATCAGGAAATAATCGAGAAAATCGACATCGGAGGCATCAGCCTCATCCGCGCCGCAGCCAAAAACTACCAGGATGTGGTCATCGTGCCTTGCAAGGAATGCTATGGCAAGCTGGCCGCGCTGCTCAGGGAGAAGGACGGCTGCACCAGCGTCGAAGACAGGCTGTCGTTCGCAAAGCACGCATTTTCGGTGAGCAGTTCCTACGACACCGCCATCTTCAACTACCTCAACTCCGACGGTGAGGTGGAAATGTTCGCAAGGAGCTATACCTCGAAGACATCCCTTCGCTACGGAGAGAACCCGCACCAGAATGCGGCTTTCTACGGCGACGCAGCCTCCCTGCCTGCTCAGCTGCACGGCAAGGAAATATCTTACAACAACATGCTTGACATCGAAGCTGCCATCGAACTGATTTCCGATTTCGAAGAGCCTACGGTAGCCATCATCAAGCACAACAACGCCTGCGGCTGCGCTTCCCGCGCCACAATCGCCGAGGCGTGGAAGGATGCTCTTGCCGGCGACCCCGTGTCCGCCTTCGGAGGCATCATCATCTCGAACGTGCCGGTGGACGATGCGACCGCAGAGGAAATCGGGAAGATTTTCTTCGAAGTCATTATCGCACCCGAGTATTCTCCTGCTGCGCTTGAAACGCTCAAGCAGAAGAAGAACCGCATAATTCTGGTCAACAAAGGCGTGAAGCCGTCTGCAGTGAAGTTCCGCTCGATGCTCGGCGGCGCCCTCGTCCAGGAAAGGGACGCCAAGAGCGAAACGGCAGCCGAACTCAAACCTGTCACCAAGGTGGTTCCCACCGATGCACAGGTCGCTGACCTGCTGTTTGCCAACAAACTTGTCAAACATTCGAAATCCAATTCGATAGTGCTTGCCAAAGACGGCATGCTGCTCGCCAGCGGAGTGGGTCAGACCTCCAGGGTGGATGCGCTCAGGCAGGCCGTCGCCAAAGCCCTTTCATTCGGCTTCGACCTCAAAGGCGCGGTCATGGCTTCAGACGCTTTCTTCCCCTTCCCCGACTGCGTCGAAATCGCAGACCAGGCAGGCATTACCGCTGTCATCCACCCGGGCGGCAGCATCAGGGATCAGGAAAGCGTAGATTATTGTGACAATCATGGCATGGCCATGGTCATAACCGGATTCAGACATTTCAAGCATTAATTCAATTCATTTATCGATATGGCATTCCTTACTCAAGAACTTGCAATTGACCTTGGCACCGCCAACGTCGTCATTTTCCAGAATGACAAGAAAGTGATTGACGAACCTTCAATCGTGGCTATCGACATCCCCACCAACAAGCCCATAGCTGTGGGGACTCAGGCCAAGCTCATGCACGAACGCACCAACCCGACCATCCGCACCGTCAGGCCGCTCAAGGACGGAGTAATCGCAGATTTCGAGGCCGCAGAGCTGATGTTGAGGGAATTCATCAAGATGATAAACCGCAAGCGCACCCTCTTCGCGCCCAGCCTCAGGATTGTAGTCAGCATCCCCAAAGGCAGCACCGAAGTTGAAATCAGAGCCGTACGCGACTCATGCGAACATGCCGGAGGCCGCGATGTCTACATGATGTTTGAACCTATGGCCGCCGCACTCGGCATCGGTCTCGACGTTACCGCACCTTCAGGCAACATGGTAGTTGACATCGGAGGCGGCACCACTGAAGTCGCTGTAATCTCCCTCGGAGGCATCGTAGCCAGCGAGAGCATCCGCACCGCCGGCGACGTATTCACGAGCGACATCCAGCAGTACATGCGTCAGCAGCACAACATCAAGGTCGGAGAAATCACGGCAGAGGACATCAAGATTAAAATCGGCGCCGCTGTTTCCGATCTCGAAGAAGCTCCCGAACCTTACGTGGTAAGCGGCCCCAACCTTATGACCGCCCACCCCGTGGAGGCCGAAATCACATCTCAGGAAATCGCCCACTGCCTCGACAAGTCGCTTGTAAGGCTGGAGACTGCCGTACTGACCGTACTGGAGAAGACTCCCCCCGAGCTTTACGCCGACATCGTGCACAAAGGCATCTTCCTGACCGGAGGCGGCGCGCTGCTCAAGGGTCTGGACCAGAGGCTCGCCAAGAAGATAAACATCCCGTTCCACGTTTCAGAGGATCCTCTCCGCGCTGTTGCACGCGGTACATGCCAGGCGCTTAAGAACACTTCAACATATAAATTCCTGTTTAGATGACAGGTCGCTCCGCCTTTGCCCGCATCGTCGTCTCTGTACTGGTTTTCATTGCGCTGGAAATACTATGTCTGGCAATGATTACCAACAGCAGTGTCGTACAGCGGTACAGGATAGTCGGAGCGATACGCGAAGCACAGTCGTATATCTGGGAGAAGAGCGGAAACATAAGGACGTACTTCTCTCTCAGTAAAGAAAATGAGGCCCTGTTGCAGGAGAACGAAAGCCTGCGGCAGAGGCTCGGCTTGTACGAGGCCATGGCCGCAATGCCGGACGATGCTTTCAGGGATCTGGACGGCGTTTACAACTACACCTCTGCTGAAGTCATAAAGAGCACCAGGGGCAAGCAGCACAACTACCTGCTCATCAACAAAGGCTCAAGGCAGGGGATTGCCGAGAACATGGGCGTAGTCACTTCAAACGGAGTAGTGGGGATAGTCGATGCGGTCAGTGACAATTATGCCTATGTGATATCTTTCCTGAACACCGAACGGTCCATAAGCGCACGGTTGACAAAAAGCAACCATTTCGGCCTGCTGCGCTGGGAAGGAGTGAATCCCCACAAGGCCACGCTGACCGAAATGTCCCTCTACTGCGGAGCTGCCGTCGGTGATTCGGTCGCAACGAGCGGGCATTCGAACATTTTCCCCGCCGACATCCCGATAGGTGTCATAAGTCAGGTCAAAACCGTAAGCGGCCTTTACCTGAGCCTTGACATAGACTTGTTCCAGGATTTCTCTTCGCTTCGCCATGTATATGTGGTGGCGCGAAATGACCTTGAAGAAATAGAAGCACTCGAAGAAAAAGAAGAGCAGAAATGAAAAACCGCCTGGGCTACATATTGTTTTACGTAATCCTGCTGCTCATCCAGGTAGTCCTCTCGGACTTTGTCAATATCGGGCCGTACATCTATCTGTGCTGCCTGCCGCTGCTTGTGCTATATCTTCCGCTCGACCAGCACCCCGTCGTTTCTATGCTTCTCGCTTTCCTGTTAGGTCTTACAGTTGACATCCTGTGCGATGGAATACCCGGTCTCAATGCAGCCGCCGCAGTGGCTCTCGCTGCAGTCCGCAGGCCTTTGTACTCCGCTTTTTTCACAAGGGACAGTCTCGACAGGGCCCTGATTCCCACTATCCAGGAAGTAGGCATCCTGAGACACGCCAATCTCATCTTCTCCTCCCTCGCCGTATATTTCATCGTATATATATGTCTCGATGCGGTGGGTATGGAAAGTCTGACTACAACTTTGCTCAGGCTGGCGCTCAGCTGCATCGCCAACCTTGTGCTCATTCTGGCTCTCGATTTCTTCATGTTAAATACACGGGAGTAAGGAATGGCACTGTCCGTCAGCAGAAAGAACATCCTCCTCGCTTCGATTGCGATAGCGTTCATCGCTGTAGTCGCAAGGCTGTTCTTCGTGCAGATAATCGAGGACAAATACCGCATCAACGCCGAGAACAACGCCCTTAAATACAAAACCAACTACCCGGCCAGGGGACGCATCCTCGACCGCAACGGCGAAATAATCGTCGACAACAGGATAATCTACGACATAGAGGTGGTGCCCATCGACGTGCAGCCTTTCGACACCCTCGCTTTCTGCGAAATTTTCAACCTCGACAAGGAGTTCGTAAAGGAACGCTTCGATTATTACAAGAGATACCGTACCCGCATCGGTTACGGCTCCGTCACCTTCCTCAAGCAGGTTCCGGGCGAGATGTACGACAAGTTCGCGGAGAAGAGCCATATGTTCCCCGGCTTCGACGCCGTCGTCAGGACGACCCGTGACTATCCTGTCAACTCCGGAGGAAACCTGCTCGGGTACATCAGCGAAGTCGACCAGAAGTTCCTCGATACCCACGAAGGCTATTCGATGGGCGATTTCGCAGGCAAGACAGGAATGGAAATGGCCTTTGAAGACCGCCTCAAAGGGGAGAAAGGCTATGAGATATACCTGCGCGACGCCCACAACCGCATCCAGGAGCATTACGAAGACGGCGCATATGACAAGGAGGCTGTCGGCGGCAGCGACGTGACCACCACAATCGACCTGCACCTGCAGGCTTACGGCCAGCAGCTGATGCAGAACAAGGTGGGTTCACTGGTCGCCATCGAACCTTCCACAGGCGAAATACTCGCTATGGTTTCCAGCCCGGGCATAGACGTGTCCCAGCTCGCCGAAATCAACAAATACTATTCTTCCCTGATTTCCGACCCCTACAAGCCCATGTTCAACAGGGCAGTGCAGTCCGCCCAGCCGCCCGGCTCCGTCTTTAAGGTGGTCAACGGTCTGATAGGCCTTCAGGAAGGAGTGCTTACTCCCGACATGAGGTATCCGTGCTATTCCGGATATCAGGTCGGAAGGGTCAAACTTGGCTGCCACGACCACATCTCCCCCATCGACATGTACCAGTCGCTGATGATGTCCTGCAATGCATACTATTGTTATGTGTTCCGCAGCATCATTGACAATCCGAAATACGGCAGCGTCAGCGAGGCCTTCGATAAATGGAGGGAATACGTGACATCGTTCGGCTTCGGCACCAAGCTCGGCAGCGACATCCCTTATGAGCTGGCGGGCAACGTGCCTACACGAGCCACCTACGACAGGCTCCACGGCAAGGACCGCTGGAGGTCCCTGTCCATCATCTCTCTGTCCATCGGACAGGGAGAGCTCGGCTGCACGCCTCTCCATCTGGCCAACATGTGCGCCACGGTAGCGAACAGGGGATATTACTACATCCCCCATTACGTAAAGCACACTCCGGGAGAAGATATTGACAGCACCTACACCACCCGCCATTACACCATGGTTGACCCTGCCTACTTCCCGGAAGTTGTCAAAGGCATGGAGATGGCTGTGCACGGCGGCCCCGGAGCTACGGCAAGGGCTGTCGCCATCCCCGGCATAACGATGTGCGGCAAGACCGGGACCGCACAGAACCCCCACGGCAGCGACCACTCCGTGTTCATGTGCTTCGCCCCCAAGGACGACCCCAAGATTGCCGTCGTGGCTTATGTGGAGAATGCGGGTTTCGGCGCAACCTGGGCTGCTCCCATAGCCTCGCTGCTTGTAGAAAAATACCTCAACGGAGAGATCAGCCCCGAAAGACAATACCTTGAACAGAGAATGTTCGAAGCAAACCTGATGGACAGGGTAAGGACAAGATAATGGGAAGCGGCTCTTTATATCGGAAACTCGACTGGAAGCTGATATGCTACTATCTGATACTTGTCATTATCGGATGGCTCAACATTTTCTCTTCGATCCATGCCGAGAATTCAGCGCTGTTCGACTTCAGTCAGAGGTACGGCATGCACTTCATCTGGATGAGCATTTCCATCGCCGTTGCCGCTGCCATCATCTTCCTGATTCCTTCCAGGATATATGAAGCCTCCGCCTGGATTCTCTATCTGCTGATGATACTTCTGCTGCTGGCAGTTTTAGTCGTAGGAGTGGAGATAAAGGGTTCGAGGTCGTGGATTTCTTTCGGCGGATTCAACATCCAGCCCGCGGAGTTCTCTAAAATCACCACTTCGCTGGCCCTTGCCTCCATCATGGGCAAGTACGGCTTCGAATTCACCCGCAGGGACTGCTGGATCAAGGCCTTCGCCACCATAGGGCTGCCCATGCTGCTGATCCTGCTTGAGAAGGAGACCGGGTCCATGCTGGTTTATCTGGGCTTCCTGCTGGTGTTCTACCGCGAAGGCATGAGCGGATGGATTCTTCTGGCCGGGCTGTTTGCCATCCTGCTGTTCGTTCTGGGGCTTGCCGTCTCTCCTTTCGTGGCAATGCTTGTGCTTACGGGGTGCTTCCTGCTCATGTTTTTCATACGTAAGGGCAGGCCAATCCTCGCCATCTTGGTCACAGCCCTGTCCGTCACTTTACTGGCCTTCCTTCCCAAGCTGCTTGCCATCGAGGCGATAGCTGCGAAAAATCATTTACCGGCGGAGGTCTGGTTGGCAATAGCTTTCGGCGCCGCTGCCCTTGTCATCCTTGTGATTAACCTGATAGCCCGCTTCAAGGACAGTTTCATCAGAAACCTGATGATTTGCTACATCATCTTCACAGGTTTCATTTTCTCCGTGCAGTTCATCTTCAATAATGTGCTCCAGGATCACCAAAGAGCCCGCATTGAAGTGCTTCTGGGAATGAAGGACGACCCGAAGGGCGTTGGATACAACGTACACCAGTCTCTCATCGCCATCGGTTCGGGAGGAATGTTCGGTAAAGGCTTCATGCAGGGTACGCAGACGCGCTTCGACTTCGTTCCGGAGCAAACCACCGATTTCATATTCTGCACCATAGGCGAAGAATGGGGCTTTGTCGGGTCGCTGGTTGTGCTGACGCTCTATTTCCTGCTGCTGATGCGCATTATCAACAAAGCCGAGCAAAACGGCGACGCATTCACCAGAATCTACGGTTACTGCGTCGCGAGCTGCCTTGTCATGCACATCCTGATAAATATATGCATGACCATCGGACTCATGCCGGTGATTGGAATACCTCTGCCCTTCCTGAGCTACGGAGGTTCCTCATTGCTGGCCTTTACGATTCTGCTTTTCATTTTCATAAGACTGGATCTTGACCAGTGGAGATATCTGAAAAAATAAATTCAATGGCTACGCACAATAATTTTTCATACAGACATAACGGTCCCCGCGACTTCGAAATCGCGAAGATGCTCGAAGCCATAGGCTCCGAATCTCTCGATGAACTTGTCAGGCAGACTGTCCCGGCCGACATCATGCTTGACAAACCGCTGGCACTGAAACCTGCGGTCAGCGAAGCTGATTATCTGGCTTCGCTCAGGAAAATTGCCGCGAAGAACAAAGCCTTCCGTTCGATGATAGGGATGGGGTTCTACGGGACCGTGTCACCATCAGTGATCACACGCAACATATTTGAGAACCCCGGCTGGTATACATCATATACCCCCTACCAATCCGAGATATCCCAGGGCCGTCTCGAAGCCCTGATGATTTTCCAGACCATGATTTCTTCCCTCACCGGCTTCGGACTCGCCAACTGCTCGATGCTTGACGACGCCACCGCAGCCGCCGAGGCCATGCGCATGATGTATAATCTCCGTAGCCGCAGCATGGTGCAGTCCGGCTTCAACAGGGTGTTCGTAGATGAGAGTATTTTCCCTCAGGTGCTGTCGGTGCTGCAGACACGCGCCCTTCCGCTCTGCATCGAAATTGTCACCGGAAACTATACCAAAGTCAACCTCAGCGACCGCTTCTTCGGCGCCATAGTGCAATATCCCGCTGCAAACGGCGAAATCCGCGACTATGGGGAATTCTGCGCAGCGGCCCATTCCAACGGCATGCTTGTGACTGCATACTGCGACCTTCTGGCCCTCGCCGTGCTCAGGGAGCCTGCCGCATGGGGAGCTGACATAGCTGTTGGTTCGACCCAACGCTTCGGACTGCCGATGGGCTTCGGAGGCCCGGCCGCAGGGTTCATGGCAACCCGCGAAGAATTCAAGCGCAACATGCCAGGACGCATCATCGGAGCCTCGGTGGACCGCCTAGGCAACACCTGCTACCGCCTCGCCCTCCAGACCCGCGAGCAGCACATCAAACGCGACAAGGCCACTTCAAATATATGTACTGCCACCGCCCTGATGGCCATCATGTCAGGAATGTACGCGGTATGGCACGGCCCTGCTGCCATCCGTGAGATAGCGGCGGAAATCCATGGACACGCCGTCGATTTTGCAGCGAAACTTGTCAAGAACGGCTACAACATAGTGTACGACAATTTCTTTGACACCATCGAAATTGCGGCCCCTAATGTGGAATCCATCTCTGCAAGGGCTCTTGACGCAGGCTACAATTTCTGCTACACCGCCGACGGGCATATCCGCATCAGCTTCGACGAACTGTCGTCGGATGAAGAGTCATTGAAACTTCTGGACATTTTCGGCTGTGCGTCAGCTGCGACCGCCACCGTGCCAGCCGGTCCGATAGCAATGGCTCGCGAGACCCCGATACTCACCGAAGCCGTTTTCAACTCATACCATTCAGAGACAGAGATGATGCGGTACATCAAGAAACTTGAACGCCGCGACATTTCCCTGACCCACAGCATGATTCCGCTCGGTTCGTGCACTATGAAGCTGAATGCCGCCACTGAAATGCTGCCTCTCGGCTGGCCTGAACTAAGCAACATTCATCCCTTCGCCCCCTTGTCCCAGTCGAAAGGGACGATGACTCTGATACAGGAGCTTGAAAGGGATCTTGCCGTCATTTCCGGCTTTGCAGCATGTTCCCTCCAGCCCAACAGCGGCGCTGCAGGAGAATATGCCGGCCTGATGACAATCCGCGGTTGGCTCCGCGCCAACGGAGGGCAGGCGCGTGACATCATGCTGCTGCCGTCATCCGCCCACGGCACGAATCCGGCCTCCGCAGCAATGGCAGGCTTCGAAATTTCGGTTGTGGATTGTGACCAGAACGGCAACATAGACGTCAACCTGCTCAATGAGAAAATCGCCCAGGCCGGAGACAGGCTTGCAGGCATTATGATAACCTATCCTTCCACCCACGGAGTGTTCGAGACACGAATACGCGAAATCGTGGATGCTGTGCACCGGGCAGGCGGCCTCGTGTATATGGACGGAGCCAACATGAACGCCCAGGCCGGTCTCACAAATCCGGGTAAAATCGGGGCGGACATATGCCACCTCAACCTGCACAAGACCTTTGCGATGCCTCACGGAGGCGGAGGCCCCGGCGTAGGACCTGTCTGCTGCACAGAAGCCCTCAAACCGTATCTGCCCGGGCATCCGATAGTGCCTCAGTGCGGAGGGAAGGGAGTGACCGCGGTTTCTGCGGCACCCTACGGCTCGGCGATGCTGCTCCCCATAACCCATGCATATATCAAGATGCTGGGAGCGGAGGGGCTGCGCAAAGCCAGCGAAATCGCAATCCTCAACGCCAACTACATTTCTACCATGCTGAAACCCGAGCTCAATACGCTCTACACAGGAGAAAACGGCCGTGTCGCACACGAATGCATCATTGACCTGCGCGAGTTCAAGGCAGAATACGGAGTTGACGCCACAGACGTAGCCAAGAGGCTCATGGACTACGGCTTCCACGCCCCTACCCTCAGCTTCCCCGTTCACGAAACCCTTATGGTCGAACCCACGGAAAGCGAATCTCTCGAAGAACTCGACCGCTTCATCGAAGCTATGAAGGCAATCGTCGCAGAGTGCAGGGACATCAAGGAAGGCCGCTCGGATGCGGAAGACAACCCTCTGAAAATGGCTCCTCACACCGCAGCTGAAGTGTGTGCCGACAACTGGCCGCACCCCTACGGCAGGGAGCAGGCCGCATACCCGCTCGAATGGCTGCGTGACAACAAGTTCTGGCCTTCCTGCGCACGCGTAGACAACGGCTGGGGAGACCGCAATCTCAATCCGAAATTTATTTTATAACTTTGCAGCCGCTAAGAAAATAACTAATACCTAATATACCATGCAAAACATCTCCAGCTACGATTTCAAAGGCAAAAGAGCCATTGTCAGGGTGGACTTCAACGTTCCTCTCGACGAGAATTTCAAAATCACCGACGACACCCGCATCAGGGCTGCTATCCCCACTTTGAAGAAGGTCCTCGAGAAAGGCGGTTCGCTCATAATCATGTCCCATCTCGGCCGTCCCAAGGGGGTTGATGCCAAATTCTCCCTGAAACATATCATCTACCGCGTGGAGGAACTCCTCGGTGCCAAGGTCCAGTTTGCTGATGACTGCATGAAAGCAGCCGGTCAAGCCTCCGCTCTCAAGCCGGGTGAAGTGTTGCTGCTCGAAAACCTGCGCTTCTACGCAGAGGAGGAAGGCAAGCCGAGAGGTCTCGCCGACGACGTTTCCGATGAAGAGAAGAAAGCAGCCAAGGCTGCAGTCAAGGCCAGCCAGAAAGAATTCGTGAAGACGCTCGCAAGCTATGCTGACTGCTACATCAACGATGCTTTCGGCACCGCACACCGCGCCCACGGTTCAACCGCTCTCATCGCCGAATACTTCCCTCACGACAAGATGTTCGGCTACGTGATGGAAGGTGAAATCACCGCCATCGACAAAGTGCTCGGCAACCCCGCCCGCCCTTTGACTGCCATCATCGGAGGTGCAAAGGTCTCTTCAAAGATCGGAATCATCGAGCATCTGCTCGACCTCGTCGACAACCTCATCATCGGAGGCGGGATGGTCTATACTTTCAAGAAAGCCCTGGGCGGCAAGATTGGCAATTCCCTCTGCGAAGACGACCAGATGGAAGTCGCCCTGAACATCCTTGCGAAGGCCAAGGAGAAAGGTGTCAACATCTGCCTTTCTGACAAAGTCGTGGCTGCCGACGCGTTTGCAAACGACGCCAAGACCATCATCTGCTCTTCTGACAACATTCCTGACGGTTATGAGGGCATGGACGCAGCTCCCGAGTCAATCGATGTTGCCAAGAAGATTATCATGGACTCAAAGACCATTCTCTGGAACGGCCCCGTAGGTGTATTCGAGATGCCTAACTTCGCTGTCGGCACCAACGCCATAGCACAGGCTCTCAAGGAAGCCACCGACAAAGGCGCCTTCACTCTCGTGGGCGGCGGCGACTCTGTGGCAGCCGTTACCCAGATGGGCTATGCCGACAAGGTTAGCTACGTTTCAACCGGCGGCGGCGCCATGCTCGAGTATCTCGAGGGTAAGGTTCTCCCCGGCATCGCAGCCATCAGAGGATAAAGATTCCCGGTTTCTTTTTCAAACCCCGGAGGCGCCCGCTTCCGGGGTTTTGTGTTTGAAGGGCTGCTGTTGAAGATTCTAAATGTTTTTAATATCTTTAGGGTTGATATCATATTTGACTCATGAAAAGGCTATCCGTCTTCAGCATTGCGCTGATTCTCCTGTTCTCCCTGCTCTCTTGCAATGAGCCCGTGGAGGAAATCAAGGTGTCCTCAATCAACCTCAACTCTGATGCGCTTACCATGACTGAGGGCGAAAGCTTCCTGCTGACCGCAACTGTCAGCCCCGACATCGCCACCGACAAGACCGTACTTTGGAGTTCTTCCAACGCGAGCATCGCAAGCGTAGAAGAAGGACTCGTGACGGCTGTCAGGGCGGGTGCCGCTACCATCACCGCCGCGAGCAGGGACGGCGGAGCTTCTGCCACATGCGAAGTGACCATAACTGCACGGACCATTGATGTGACATCCGTAAGCCTGAGCCAGACGTCCGCGGAACTCACCAGGGGGCAGACCCTGACCCTCACCGCCATCGTAAAACCCGACGACGCCACTGACAAGACAGTCACATGGACCACCAACAACGGCGCAGTCGCTACGGTGAAAGACGGTGTGGTGACTGCTGTCGGCTTAGGCGCCGCATCGATTACAGCGACTGCAGGCGGCAAGAACGCCAGCTGTACCGTGTCCGTGAAAGAAGCATACATTGCGGTGGAATCCGTCACCCTTAACCAGACCAGCCTTGCTCTCAATGAAGGCGACAGCTATACCCTGACCGCTACCGTCAGGCCTTCCGACGCCACGGAAAAGACCGTTGACTGGAGTTCATCCGACGAAAAAGTGGTAACAGTGTACGGGGGCACGGTGAAAGCCGTCGGAGGCGGCGAAGCCACAGTCACGGCCACAGCCGGAGGCAAATCCGCGACCTGCAAGATTCAGGTCAAAGCCAGGGTTGAGGTGGAAGAAGTAATACTCGACTCATACGAACTGACTGTGCCTGTCGGCGGCTCGACCACCCTGACTGCCACTGTCTATCCCAACGACGCCACAGACAAGACTGTCAAGTGGTCCTCTTCGGACACCGATGTCGCAAAAGTCCAGAACGGAGTGGTGAGCGGCATATCGGCGGGTACGGCAGTCATCACAGCCACTGCCGGAGAGCATTCGGCGAACTGCACCGTCACGGTCTATAATGTGCCTGTGTCTTCGATTTCGCTGGACAGCGACTTCATCATGCTCGGCTCCGGCGAGACGGCGACCCTGAAAGTCATTTTCGACCCGGAAAACGCAACTGACAAAAGCGTCTCGTGGACCTCTAGCGACAACTCGGTTGCGAAGGTGTCTTCCGGAGTGGTTACCGGCGTTGCCGTCGGAACTGCCACCATAACCGCCACGGCATCCGGGAAAAGCGCGAGCTGCGAAGTGAAGGTGCTCAATGCCGATTATCTGACCATCACGAATACAACGAACTCGGAAGGCACTGTCACCATAGCCCCAAACGGCTCGTCCGTGCCGGTCATCACTCTGAAATATTCCAATGACAACGGCCATACCTGGACCGAGCTGACAAAAATAAAGACCACTCACACCATAACCCTTCCGGCCAAGGGCTCTGTGCGTCTCTGGGGAGAGAACGCCACCTACGGCAAGGTTGCTTCATGGTGGTCCATCTCCGCCAATGTAACGCACGAAATCAGCGGCGACTTGATGAGCATTTCTTCTGACACAGACAAGCTTAACAGTAAATATGAGTTTTACAAGCTGTTCGCCGATGACACTAAACTCAAATCAGCAGAGAACCTGAAGCTGCCGGCAGAATCGCTGGCCTCCAACTGCTATGCCTCCATGTTCGAGGGTTGCACCTCTCTGCAAAAGGCGCCGAAGCTGCCTGCGAAGTCACTGGCCATCAGCTGTTACGCCTCTATGTTCAGCAAATGCACCAGCCTTACCCAAGGTCCTGACCTGCCGGCAACCACTATTGCCGCAAGCTGCTACTCTTCGATGTTCAAGAATTGCAGCGGACTTACCAAAGCCCCGGAACTGAAGGCGGAGACACTGGCGACCGGATGCTACTTCAGCATGTTCATCGGCTGCAGCAGCCTTGAAACCGCTCCCAAAC
>Ga0265299_10004418_pt1 | contig 13320 bp, 10 predicted proteins | sample AusTroGonzalo_MG_4_FD_193485 | JGI IMG/M metagenome (GOLD analysis project Ga0265299, IMG submission 193485) | Bovine rumen microbial communities from tropical cattle in Woodstock, Queensland, Australia - Gonzalo_02 | ecosystem: Host-associated > Mammals > Digestive system > Stomach > Rumen ...
CCTGTTTTTGCCGTTCAAAGAAAACGTCATCGGATGCAGGCGAGCGGAATGAGCCTTGAGAACGGCGGCGTTGCCACGAGATGCTCCTGCTCGCGTTTTGCCGCCCCGAAAAGCAGCTTCTGCCGCCAGCCCGCTTCGGCCAGCACACCGAGCGCCTCTTCGAGTGTCGCGGGCGGAGGATCATCCTCGGCTGCTTCATCCACGATGTCGGAGAAGAAGTACCTGGGCTCGAGGCTGCGTGTGAGCCCCCGCACGAGATCGACCCGGAGCACTTCGCACGAGCGGATCCGCACCTGCAGCCAGGGGCCGGTCACCGTCCCTTCGGAAAGGAGCTCCGCCCCCCAGCGCCTGCCGTACTGCTCATCGGCAGGGGGCATCACCGCGATGCTGCAGTAAAGCGAAACCACGAAGATCGCCTCGAGGAACTCCGGCCGGGAGAGCAGCAGCCGCAGTCCGTCCCCCTCTTCGCCCTCAAGCGCCGCGCCGAAGCGGGCTCCCCTGCCGTCCGGGCACGCTGCGGCAAGCATGTATCCGAGCCGCCGGTCGAGATAGTCCTCGGTGAGCGGCTCTCCCTGCCGCTTCTGGTCCGAGAGCTGCACGTTGTCCGTGGCGTAGCCGGCAAGGCCCGTCTGCCAGATCTCCCGCGACTCGGTGCGGTCCCGCTCGATTCGGTCGGCGACCGGCTTGGCGGCGAAGGCCATGAGGCGCACGCCGCTGCGCTCATGCTGCTTCTGCCGGCGGGCGACGTCCTCGGCCTGTCCGACGTAGAGCTGGCCCTTGGTGCGGAGCTGCAGGTAGACGCCCGCGAACCCCTCCCCGAGCGCTTCTGCGACGGCCCCCGGGCCCGCGCCAAGGTCCGAGGGCGAAAGAATCACGGTGTAGCCGCGGCTCAGGGCGAAAGCCTTGAATTCGTCAAAGGTCTTCATGTGCTTGGCCATGCTGTTCTCCTATCGGTAGGTGCCGGCGTCGTGCTCCAGCCTGGCTGCCGTGGCAAGACGCCTGAAGACGGCGTCGCCCAGGCCGACCGTGCCCGAGCCCACGCGCGCAAGCTCGGTGCGCAGAACGGGGTTTTTGTCCGCCATGTCCTTCAGGCCCGAGGCGATCTCGGAGGTGCTCCGGTAGCCCGCGCCAAACAGGAATGCATTGCGCGCCGCGAAGTTCTTGTCGGCGTTTTCCGCACGCCATGCTTCGCGCGCGACCATCAGGATGCCGCGCTGCAGGGCGCTTTCTTCGGAAATGCCGGCCAGCCCCCGGGCGGCCCTGCCTCCGGCCTCCTCTCTGCGCGCGGCCAGGCGCTCCCCGCGCCGCGGATCCGGGCCGTACGCGCCGGGATCGGGCATCGCGGCAAGGGCGCGGGAACCCTCCGTGCGCACGGACTTTCCCTGGGCTGCCGCAGCCCGCTCGACCTCACCCGTGCGGTCCGAGAAGTACTCGGCGTTCATCTGCCGCACGTCCCTCATGCCCCCGGGGCCGACGGCGTCCGTGATCTGAAGGGCTGATTCGCTCCCGCTGACGGCATCCGAGGCCAGATCCATCCGGCCCTTCCTGCTGTACATCGCCTCGAGCGCCGCCTCGGGCGAGCCGTAGCGGCTCAGGGCGGCGCCGAGCACCTGTACGCCCGCGTCAACCGTCGTCGTCACTGCGCCCGAGCGGTTTTCCGACACGCTGTTTGCGGCCGTCTGGGAGGTGCTCTGCGAGAGGATTTTCTCGCGCGCGGCACTGCGGTTTTGCGTGAGGGCTGCGGAGAAGCTTCTTGCGGCGCTTCGCACCGATTCGTCCGAATGCGTGCGTGCGATTCGGTCGGCGGCGCTCTTGACCTGGCTGTAGGCCCGGCTGGAGGATTCGGAGCTTGCCGTCCGGTCCTCGCCGCTTGCCCGGTCGATGAGGCTCTGCGTGTCCTTCAGGCTCAGCCCGGCCGAGAGCCCTCCGGTGGCGCCGGATGAGCCGCCTGAAGGCCCGGCGGCCCTTACCCCCGCCCCCGGAAGCGCCACGGCGCCGACTCTGCCGCCCGAAGAGATTTCGTTTGCCTCGCCCACCTGGTTGACGCTTGAGGCCGAAACGCCGCTTGCGACGGAAATGCCTCTTGAGGCCGATTCGCCTGCGCTTGCCACGGACTCTGCGCTCGCGCCTTCGGAGAGCGCCTGGCGAAGCGCTCCGGCAAACGTGCGCACGCCCGCATCCGTGCTCTGGAGCGATTCGGAGATGCTGAGCCTGGCGGCTGCGATGCGCATCGATCCGTGCTGCAGGGTGTTCGAGACGGCGCTTGTGCGGGCAAGGACTCCGGACTCGGTCTGCGAGAGGCCGAGGCTGATCCCCGTGCGGGCCGCGCCCGTCACCATTCCGCCCTCGGCGCGCGTCACTTCGCCGAACGCCGTTGAGGTCTGCAGCCGTCCGGCATCGGCCGCGCGGATCGAGCGGTTCGACTGGTTCGAGGAGCGGTTGTTGGTTGAGACATTGTCAAGCGAGACGTTTCCCTGGCTGATGTTGCCGGATGCAAGGGACGCGCCCTGGCTCGAGGCCGCGGACTGAGCCGGCGCCGTGAGGTTCCCGACGAGCTGGCCCACGGCCATGTCCCCGGCACGCACCAGCGCGTAGCTGATCATCGGCACGGCGCACATGAGAAAGCCTGCGATCGCCTGGCTGCTCGCTCCGGTCTCGCGGATGAGCGAGGCGGCCTGCAGGGTGCTGCCGCCGAAGGCCTCGGATATCCGGGTGTACGGATGGGCATCGAGGCTCACCATGAGAAAGTTCACGACGCTGCAGAGCGCGGGCCAGAGCTCGACCGTCACGAGCAGCAGCAGGTACGAGCGCAGCACCCCTCCCATCGCCCGCCCCATCGCAAGGCAGAGCAGCACGATGAGCGGAAAGCACGCGATGATCACCACTTCGAGCGCGTTTCTGATCTTCGGCAGCGACTCCTCGGCGATCCGGGCCATCGTGCGGTAGTTGATCTCGCTCGCGAGCGAGCCCTGGGCTTTCGCAAGGCCCACGGCGAGCGCGAGCGGACTTTCGCTTCGCACCGCGGCGCTTTTCACGGCCTCGGGCACGACGGTGAGCATGAGCGAGTGCTTCAGGCTTGCGTCCATCGTGCGGGAGAGCCCGAGCAGAAGGCTCTCGGCCTGCGGCAGCGCCGCCGCGATCGCGGCCGAGGGATCGGCGTGCGAGGCGGTGAGCCGCGCCCCGAGGACCGCCCTCTGGGCGGGCAGCTCCACGTCCTCGAGCACGGTGGCGGCATATGCGACGGCCGCCGGGCAGCGCATCACCGCTCCCGAGGGCATCGGGGCGCTTCTTGCGGGATTCACCCAGCCGTCCCGTGAAATGTCGCCCCAGAGGTCGGTCGAATGCGTGAGCGCAGCCGCCTTCTCCCGGTCTGTGAGCAGCTCGGGCATCACGCAGTGCCGCATGAGCGCGTCGAGCGTCGCGCGCCCCTCGCTCGTCACCGGCCCCAGGCTCTGCAGCACCTCAAGCGCCCGTTCGGGGAATACGGCGCCGAACTTGCTGTAGCGGTCCGCGTCCACGCTTGAGAAGACGTTCTCGTAGGTCTCCGTGAGCCACCAGCCGATCCGCGTGATCGCCGAGGCGGCGATGCCGATGCCTGCGGGAACGTTCGCGACCGGGTGGACGGAGGCGCCGCGCACGTCGTGTACGACAACTGTGACGCGCGGAGCCACGGCGATGAACCAGAAGAACACGCAGCAGGCAAAGCTCGTGATCACGTGCCGGCCTTCGGCGCGGGTCGAGCCGATGAGCAGCGTGCCCAGCACCATTGCAAGCGTGAGGCACGTGCAGAGCGTGAGAAACGCGCCGCTCGAGCGGATGGCGGCGAGCGCTTCGAGCAGATCCCGGACGATCTGTCCGTTCCAGTAGGCGTAGAAGGTGAAGCCGTCCATGAAGCCCCCCTGCCCGCTACTTCGCGGCAAAGCCCGCCGAGGCGGGCATCAGGCGCTCGAGCGCAACGGAGGCGTTGCCCTTCAGGGCCCGCTCGATGTGCTCGATCTGCTCGATGAGGGACGAGGCCCGGATCATCGACTGCATGACGGTGTCGCGGCGGCGCGAGAGCTGCGCCTCCAGGTCGCTGATCCGCGCCTGGAGCTTTTCGGCGTGCCGCGCGTGCTCGAGCGACAGTCCCGAGCCCGGGCTTGCCTGCAGCGCGAGCCGAACGTCCCGCGAGAGCCCTTCGAGCGCCGTTGCGATCGCCTCGTACGCCGCGGCCTGAACGTAGGCGCGCACGAGGTCCGCGGCGATGCCCTGGTAGCGCGACAGGCTCGCGAGGTTGAGCACGCGCAGCAGCGGCACCGAGGAGAGCCCCGAAAGGAGCACCAGCTCCTCGTCCGTGACGAGCGAGGCGTCCCTGCCGCTGATTGCCGCAAGGTAGTGCGCCGCCGCAAGCTGCATCTGCGCCACAAGGCTCGTTTCGCCGAGCGCAACGGTCCGCGGCGAAAGGCACTTGACGGCCTCGTCGCACGAGAGCCGCACCAGGGCCCCGGCGCTCTGCTCCTCGTCAAAGAGCACCGGCAGCAGATCCGCGCCCGCGATCTCCCGGGCGGCCAGAACGGCGTCGGCACCCGAGCCGCTCTGCCGGAAGATGGTCGTCCCGAGCATCGTCATCATGGTTTCCTTCATCGCCTGGGAGTTGTCCGAGAACGCGCCGCCCTTCAGCAGCGCCCACGTGAGGTTGATTTCCGGCGCGTCAAGCACGTTTCCGCCCGAGTCCTTGCGCACGGGGGCCGATGAGACGGCCCTGGCCCCGTTGTCGCGCACGAGCCGGTCGGCCTCCGACTGGTCCGAGGCCGATCCGTCGGCGCGCAGCTTGTTCCTTGCGGCCTGCACGACGCGGGCGATGTGGGTCGAGGCGCCCGTGTCCTCGAGCAGCGACTGCGCGGCCTGGCACGAGTCGCTGTAGCGGTTCGTGTAGGCGCGGATCAGGTCGGCGTAGCGGCCGACCATTTCGTTGAGGTCCGGGGCCATGGTCTGGAGCGCGAGCTGGAAGGCCAGGCCCGGAAGCGCCGTGCCGACGCTTCTGAGGAACGAGACGAACTCCTCGCGCGACGGGATGGAGAACGCCCCGAGGAACAAGTCGATGCCGCCGCACCCGGCCTTCAGGCTCGGGGGCGACACTGAGAACGGCGTGAAGTCGCGCCTTCTGGCGTGATAGACAAAGCCTCCGCCCGTCATGGTGGTGAGGCTTTCGCTCTCGATGATGCCCGCGGGCGTGACGTTGGCGCCGGTGCGGGCCTCGTCGATGAAGTCCGAGACGAATCCCGCGCGGGCGGAAAGCGCCGCGGTGCAGAGTGCGGCAAGAAGGATTGCCGAAATCCTGGTGTTTGTTCTGTTCATGGTGTGTTTCCCTTGGCGTCCTGATGGACGAGACGGATGAGGCGGCGGCCGAGTTCGGTGCTGTCCACGGCGCCGGTGGCAAGAATCCGGGCATTGGCGAGCATGTCCGGGCCCCGCTTGACGAGCAGCAGCGCGGGGAAGTGGCTGAGGCCCCCGGCGGAGCGCTTTTCCAGGCCCGCGGCATCCTGCGCGAGCGGCAGGAACGGGAGCGTGCCCGCGACGGAGAGCCGCACGAGCTCGAACCCGTAGCCGGCGGCAAAGCGGTCCGCGACCGGCGCCATCAGCTCCGAGAGGTGCGAGCCGTCGGCAAAGAGCACGAGACCCCAGACGTCCTTGGGAAGGCTCCGCAGCCGCCCCTCGATGTCCTCCTGCCTCTGGCGCGAGATCGCCGTGCTCGCGAAGTTCGCCGTGGGGTGCGCGGCCGTCCAGTCCAGGTGCGGGCTCTGCAGCAGCGCGTCGCGCCAGGCGTCGGCAAAGCGCGCCGACTTCTCCTGCACGAAGGCGTTCACCTCGAGGTATGCGAGGATGTTCTCCCGGGTGGGGCTCATGACGGCCGCTTCCAGGCGCCGCTCGCGCTCGGCCTTGAGATCGGCGAGCGTTTCGATCGCCTCGAGCGGCTTTTCCCCGCCCTTTTGCGGCTGGGGGGCCTCCTGGGGAGTTTCTTTGATTCCGTAATACAAAAACGGACGATCCGGCTCCTGCCAGATGTCCCGCTCCCAGTAGGAGCGCTCCGAGGGCGCCGCCTGGGGGGAAAGCGGCGCCGCAAGCGCGGCCGCCATGAGGATCGCGGCGGCTCTCATGGCGTCTCCCTGATGACCGAGGACTGCGCCGGGCAGCTCTCTTGAGCGCACTTGCCGCCGAAGGCTCCTGCGCCCTCGGGGGCGGCCGAGGCGCCCTCCGAAGCGCGGCCGGTGCGTGTCACGACGCCCTCTGCTGCAGCCGCCGCGGCCGAGGCCGAGGTCGCGGCCACCTCCCCGATGATTTCCGAGAGGTCCATGGCGGCGAAGTCCAGGTTCTGGAATTCGTTCAGCGTGAAGCCGCGGCAGAGCGGCTCCTCGGGCGTCCCCCACCCCATCCCGAGCTGGGCGCGGCCCTGGACCTGGATGCTGCGCGCGAGGTGCGAATTGAAGCAGCACCAGGACTCGCGCTTTTCAAGGCACGCGCCTCCGCCCTTTTTCGCGCAGTAGCTGCCGATGTAATGGCACAGGCTGTTTGCCGCCCGCACCGAATGCATCCGGTCCTCGGCGGTGCAGGAGAAGTACTCGGCCGCCATCTGGCCCGCGACGCTCGCGAGGAACCCCGCCGGCGAGAACGAGAAGGCAAGCGAGCCGCTCTCGTAGGCGGCGGTCACGCCGTAGAAGGAGAAGCTCGGCGTGTAGGCGCCGCTTGCCGCGCCGCCGTAGATCGCCGTGAGCAGACCCGAGGTCGCCTCGCTTGCCGAGAGGATGTCGTACACGAGGGGGCTGCCCACGTACTTGATCGCTTCGCCCGCAATCTGCATCCCGGCGACGAGCGCGACGGAAAAGGCGCTGTTGGAGAGCGCGGCCGAGCCCGCATTGTCGTGCCGGCAGCAGGAAAAGCCCGCGGCCTTCACCGAGCAGCCGCTGGCGCTGCCCCCGAAGATCGACGCCCCGGGCGCGTCGCCGTAGACCGAGGCCTGGCGGGCGACCTCAAGGAGCGCGACGCCGCGCACGAAGTCGCTGCTCGACTCCATGGGCGCGGTCGTGCAGCTCGAGCCCACGCAGAGCGTCTCGTCGCAGACGGTGCCGGTGCGGACCGTGCTCGTGCCCCCGCCGCACTCGTAGGTCTTCGAGAGCATCTGGCAGTCCCCGCCGCCCCCCTCGGGATCCAGGCAGGTGCTGCCGACGAGCCGGCAGGAGGCGTTCGACTCAAGCTCGCTGCAGCCGTTGATGCGCTGGGTGGCGGTGCCCTCGGAGCAGGTGTAGGTCACGCTTCTTTTGCGGCAGGAGCCGTCGGGGAAGGTTTCGGTGCACGACTCGGACGTTTTCCGGCAGGTGCCGTCGGCCTCGGCGTCCCCGCATGTGGAGACGTCCACGCGCCCCACCTCCACGGACTCCGAGGCGATGAGCGAGGCCTCGCCCGCATCCGCGGCGTCCGCGCCGCCCCGGCAGCGGTAGGTGAAGCGCTTTTCCTCGCAGGCGCCCTGCGCGTCCTTCACGCACGCCTCGGCCTCGAGCGTGCAGGCGCCCTCGCCCGAGAGCGCCTGCAGCGAGCGGCAGGTCGAAGCGGTTTTGGCGCGCCTGCAGGCGAGCGTGCGCTCGTACTCCCAGCAGCTCGAGGTCATCCTGCGGCCGTTCACCATCCGAATCGCGGGCTCGCTGTCCACGCACCGGGTCTCGACGGTCTCGCATTCGGTGTCCGGGGCGCCGGCGAGCGCTGCGCACTGCCCGAGATCCTCGGTAAGCCGGTTGATCGCCTGGGTCACGGTCGAGACGAGCACGGCGTCGGTCATCTCTGCGGGCACGCTCTTGTCGACGCACCGGTATTCGCCCTGCGGAACGCACCCCGCGCCCGTGCAGGACGGCGCCTTGGTGCGCGAGCAGCCGAGGGCCGCAAGCGCCGTGCAGCCCGTGCGCTCGATGCCGCCGCAGGCATACTCGCGGACGCACTCGGTGTCAGCTGCGTTGCAGCTTTCGCCCACGAGCCTGCAGCTTGCGTCGGAAAGAATGTCCGAGCACGCCGACTCGTCCACGCTCCTGCCCCTCGCTTCAGTCGTGCCGGTCCACTGGGCGTTCGTGGCGGGCAGCGCAATCTTCTGCTCGCACGCCCAGCGCTCGCGGTAGGCAAGGCACGTGACGGCGCCGTCCGCCGCCGTGACCGACTGCGTGCAGACGTAGTCGATCCGCCTGCAGCCGCCCGGGCCCCGCCCGGAGGCGTCCGCGGCGAGCGTGGCGCAGCCGTCCGCCTCCCCGGCCTCGTCCGCCAGGCACGCCTTCTGCTCGGCATAGGCCCAGCACTCGCGCGTGACTGCCACGCCGTTGATGAGGCGCGTGCCGCCCGGCTCGGTGCAGGTGCGGGACGTCACCACGCATTCGGCCCGCACGCAGGCTGCGGCGGCAAGGAGCAGCGCGAGCATCAGCCTGGGTGCATTCATCTCGTGCACTCCTCGGTCCAGTAGTCGACGTCTTCGCCCGCCTGGTACCGGCTGAAGGCGAAGAGCCTGTGGATGTCGCCCGAGCGCACCCGGCCCGAGCCCGTGCCGCTGTAGACGGTGAGCGTGACGTCCGCCAGGCACGTCGCTCCGTCGCAGGAGAGCTCGCCCGTGAACCGGGCGGTGTTGCCGCCCGCGACGACCGGCGCGTCGAACGAGTCGCTCGCGATCGAGACCTCGGCCCCGCCGTTTGCCGAGAGCTTCACCGTGGGATGGCGCGCGCCGTCGTCGGCGCAGGTGTAGGACATGGTGAGCGTGTCCATGCCGGGGATCGCGTCGTCGGAGAGCGTGGCGTAATCGGTCTGGGAGGAGCTCTGCACCGAGCCGATCGTGCAGGAGGCGCCCGGCACCACCGTGAGCCGGCGCACGCAGCTCTTTTCGCTCACGCGGTACACCGGGCGCGTGCAGGCCGCGACCTGGTACGTCTTCATGGGGGCCGAGACGCTCACGGTGCAGGAGCGGGCCTGGCTGTCCTGCCGGCCCTCAAAGCAGCTCCAGGTGTTGATGGTGCGGGTCTGGGCGACCACGGGCACGCGGCAGGCTGCGTCAAACCGCTCGACGTAGGACTCGGTGCAGGCGTAGGTGCTCGTGAGCATCTCGACCGGAACGGTCTCGATCGAGCAGGACCGCTCTTCGGTGGAGCCGATGATCCGCACCCACTGCTCCTCGCAGGTGCGCGTGACGGCGGGCGTGGTGATGTCGGTCGTCACCGGTCGGCAGCTGCCTGCGCTGCTCGAAAACCCGGCAAGCGTCACCGTCGATGGCGCATTGCCCGTGACGCTGTTTCTGAAGCTGGCCAGGGAGCCCGTGGGATCGGGATCGATGACGGGGCGCTCGGAGGCGGCCCGGTCGACCTCCTGCACCGCAAGGCACCTCGGGTCGGAGGCCGTGGCGCAGGCGTCGGCGTCCATCCGGCCCGGGCTGTAGAGAATCCCCTGGCCGCCCGCGGCAAGGGCCGAGTAGGCGCTCGCGTCGCCCCCGTTGCGGGAGGCAAGGGATTGAATGCCCTGGCTCTGCTGCAGGGCCGGAAAGTCGGGGAGCGCCTGGGCGGCGGCAGCGCAGGCGGCAAGCGCAAGCGGCGCGAACAGCACCCTCCTCATCACGGCTCGGCTCCGGCGGGAAGCCGCTCGAGGGCTTCGGTGAGAAAGGCCGAGAGCTCGCGCTCGTCCCTGCCCGTGCGGGAGAGCACGTGCCGCAGGGCGCGCCTCAGTGTCACCTGCCCGCGCACGATATAGACGGGCGCAGCCCCCGAGGAATCCTGCCGCCCCTCGATCACGAAGACCGGCACGCCCTTCACGCCGTACGCCTCGAACGGATCCGGGGAGATCAGGAGCTGCCCGCCCTCGCCCACGAACCTGCCGATGTTCATGAGCGCCTGGTGGACGGCCAGGCGGTTTGCCTGCTGCGTCTCGCGGGATGCGCCGAAGTGCGCCGCGTTCTCGAAATCCTCGGACACGGGCAGCCCCCGCAGGATCACTTCGGCGCCGATTCTTGGCGCCTGGCTTGTGAGGGAGCGGACGTATTCGGGCGCAAGCGACGTGCTCACGGCAATGCGCACCCGGTAGGGAAGCGAATGCGGCATCGAGAAGTCAAGCGCCATTGCCTGGCGGCTGGATGCAGCTAAAAAGGCAATGAAAACAAGGGATAAGAATTTGCTTGCCATGTCTTGATCAAATGTGTGGATGTGGAAAAGTGGATGGTTTGAGGAGCCCCTCAGAAGAGCCCCGCCCCCTGGCAGCAGTCCCGCAGGCGCCACATGAGGATGGCGCCGTCCTCGCCCGTGCCGGGCGGGGTCCTGCCGGCCCCCCAGGCTTGCGTTGCGGCTCCGAGCGGATGGCAGCAGCTGCCGCCCGCAGCCTCGGGGCGCGGGTGCACGAGCTGGGTGCGCCAGACGTCCTTTCTCGGAATCGGCTGGAAGTACGGCCCGCACTGCCCGGCCTTGCCGTAGGCCGCCCAGAGCACCCCCTCGCGGGCGAGCTTCACGCTCATGCGGGCGGCGAGCAGATGCCAGGCCTGCAGGGGGCTGGTCATCTGCGCAAGCCACCCGCTCAGGGGATAGAGGCTGCCCTGGCAGCCCGAGCACCAGAAGAGCTCCGGGCGGGGGGCGCCAAGCGTTGCCGAGGCGCAGTCCGCGGCGCAGGCCGCCACGGCCGCCGGGTTGGCGAAGATCGCCGATTCGGGGGCGACGACAAAGGCGGCGAGCGCGTCGTTCCAGAGCGGATCGAGCTCGGTGAGGTACGCCAGATCCCAGGGGCTCTGCTCAAGGCACACCGTGTCCATGAGCGCCTCGAGCACGAAGAGCCATGGCGTGTGGAACCAGTGCGCCTCGTAAAAGGCGGTGTGGCGTCCGCCCTCCTCCCCGACCCGGGCGCGCGAGCTGCTGCGCCCGTGCGCTGGGGCGGAAAGGCCCGAGAACGACACTCCGCCCAGCGTTGGAAAGCACCAGGGGTGGCGCACGATCTCGACTGTGCGAAGCGGCTCCCAGAAGCTCATGTTGAGCCCCACGCGAAGCGCCGGGCCCGTGCCGCAGGTGCACACGGCCGGGGCGTCGGTCGCGGGGTTGGTGACGCCCGGGGCCGAGAGCCTGGCGCCTGCGACCTTGATCGGAAAGATGCAGCTCCAGCAGACGTCCGTCACGGGATTCGTGACGCGTCCGCGGCAAAGGCCCTCGGCGTGCGCGGCTGCCGGGCGGATGAGCAGAGCCGCGACGGCGGCGGCCAGGAGGATCCCCCTCATGCGGCGGCCTCCGGGGCCTGCGCGGGTTCGGGCTCTCCGGCCTTGCGCTCGATCGGGTCGGCCGCCGCCGCAAGGCTTCTTGCCCATGCCGGGAGCTTGCGGTCGGCGAGCACCGCCTTTTCGACGCTGCCCAGCGGGAACGTGACCGTCCAGCCGCCAAGGCGCCGCTCAAGGAGCATCGGATTGCCATAGTTTCCGATCACGGCGGCAAAGAGCCCTGCCGGGTCCTCGACCGTGAGGCACCGCTTTTCGTGCCGCACCATGATCCGGCGCACTTCGTCGCTGAGGCGCGGCGTGATGACGATGAGATCGCCCAGGGCGATTTCCGAGAGGTTGATCGCGGCGAGGCGGTGCCTGGGGTTCGAGAGGTCGCACAGAAAGAGCGGCAGGCGCCGCGTCCAGCCGAGGTACGCCTGCCCGTTCTGCCGGGTCATCATCTGGTAGGCGCTTGCGGCAAGGCGCGAGAGGTCGCTCGTGGCGGTTTCAAAAAAGCGCACCAGGCGGAGCTTTACCGCCTGCTCGCGGGTGAGCAGCTCCCCGTCGTAGCCCGAGCGGAACGCCGTGCGGCGCCGCTCCGGGGCGTCATCGCGAAAGAGCTCGGTGAGCGTGCGGGTGACGGAGCGGCTCGCCCTGTAGGGGTTGAATCCCGAGACGAGCTCGGAGGGCGTCGCGTGGCCCTGCTCGAGCACGAGCGTGAGCGCCGAGAGCGCGGCCGTCGCAAGGCGCTCGCCTCCGGCCGCGCGGCCGATCTGGGCGTACTGCAGTGCGGCGCGGAGCCGCAGCACGAGCCCGTCGGCGTCGATTCCCGGAGCGCTTTTGTTCAGGCGGGCGATGTCGCGGCGCATGTCGCTGCGTTTTCTGAGTTCTGTCATGGCGTCTCTCCCATGGCCTTCATGGAGGCGTTCTGCTGTGTCAGGAATGGATCGGATTGGGCGGGGTCGAGGGCGCAGCCCTGCTCGTCGACCGGGATTTCCCGCACCGTGGCCGCAGCGCCCTCGATCCGGATGAGGCTGGGGAGCGCGGCAATCGCAAAGCGCCGCCTGAACACGTCGTTCTGATCGGCATAAAGCCGCACGCCCTCAAGGTGCGGGGCGCTCCCGAGCGGCCCGTTCAGCACGATCACCCGGGCGGGCGCGGCTTCGGAGAGGATCTGGCGCGCGCACAGGCACTGCCGGGAATTGGTGCTGTCGATGAGGATGTAGGTGCGCCTGAGGCTCTTCACCGCATCCCGGGCGGCCGGGTGCAGGCTGGATTCCTGATCCCCGGAGACGAGGGTGAGCGTTCGTGTCTTCGGCTCCAGCGCGAGCGGGAGGCGCTCGCCTTCGGCGCGCTCGGCGCGGCCCCGGATTCCCAGGAGCGTCTCCCGGCGCTTCTGCTCGAACAGGCCGAGCCGCCCCGCCTCCCGGACGCGGGAGAGGAGCACCTGCTTCCAGTCGGGCTCGAGCACGGGGCTCGTCGCGGAGATCGTCTCGTCAAGAAGGACGGCTCCGCTCGCGGCGGACACAAGGCCCGCGAGGGCAAGGGGCAGAAGAGTGCGCTTCATCGTCCGCCCTCCCCGGTGCCCCTTTTGAGTGCGTTGAGGAGCTCGCCCGTGCGGTCGGATTGCGCCGGGTATGCAAGCGCTGAGCGGCGCCGCACGATGACCACCCCGTCGCGCGCAACCCAGCCCGAGAGAATCTCCCGGCTGCGGGACTCGATCGCCTCGGGGCCGAGAAGCGCGGCTTCAAGCGCCACGCGCCCCTCGTCGACGATCGCGACCGCCTGGCCCCCGGGCGCGGGCAGCGCCCCGAGGGCAAGGCCCGCGGCCGAGCAAAGGAGCGCCTCGCGAAGGCCGAAGGCGACCGCCCGGGCGGAGGGCTTCGCCTCAGGCGCGGCCACGGGCGCTTCGGGCGGCTCCGCCTCCTCCTCCTTTTTATATATAGGAGAAGGCTCCCCGGCCGGGGGCGGCTGCACAGGGTCCGGGGCGGGGATCGGCAGCGGCGGGAGGGCGGCCGGGAGCGGCATGCTTTCTTGGGGGCGCTCTGCGGCGGCGCATGCCGGCGGGACGGGCTCCCCCGACGCTGTCACGTATTTCA
>Ga0265299_10004419_pt1 | contig 13319 bp, 16 predicted proteins | sample AusTroGonzalo_MG_4_FD_193485 | JGI IMG/M metagenome (GOLD analysis project Ga0265299, IMG submission 193485) | Bovine rumen microbial communities from tropical cattle in Woodstock, Queensland, Australia - Gonzalo_02 | ecosystem: Host-associated > Mammals > Digestive system > Stomach > Rumen ...
GTTACAAGATGATGTATATGGATAAAGTGACTGTTTACAAACGTGTTGTTCCAACTTCAATTCAGTATGATACTGAAGACGGGGCGATATTTCCTAAGAATAAAGTTCGTATGATTAGAGATTGGCGTTATGAGTACAAGATGGAACAACTTGGATCTATATGGCGTATTTTTTTAAGGTATTCGTTGTGGCTTCAAAATGCTATAATTAATGCAGGAAACAATTATAAGTCACCGAAATGTAGATTCCTTAATGTGATCGATAAGTTAACTGACCCATTTATCTGGTGTGATAGGTGGTTGGCCCACAAGAATAGACAATTTTTGCATACTCTTTAAAATGAGGTATTCTATATTTATTTAGAAAAGAATGAAAAAAAACGGATTAGATATATTACCTTTTTTATACCAGTTTATGATGGTGTTTGGGTTTGTGTCTAAAATGAGACTAGGCCCATTTACATCATTGCGTTTGACACTGTTAATTGCTTTGATTGTAATAATTTTTAAATGGAATGAAGTAATAAGTCTGTTAAAAGGGTTGAATCTACACAAACTTCGAATGTCTTTGTTTCTTCTTTTTGGTTGCCTATTGATTACATTATTTCATTCGATGGAGTCTCATAGTAGTTTGTATGAGTATTTTGAACCAACTGAAGTAATAATAATTGTTATTGGCATTTTAATAGTGGGGTTGTGGGCTGGCGTAACATTCAAATCTTTTGAAAGGTTTGCTTGGGTTTTGGTAGCGGTTGGTGTGGTTCAAAGTATTAGCGTGTTTGAATCTGCCGTTAACCCTGGATTTAAGTCTTTTATTGAAGAACATTTCCTATATGAAGGGTTTGCAGATAAAGTAAGTACTGCTTCTCTTGATGATTTAGCTCGTTCACCTGGGATTGGAATCGCTTGGAGTAGTGGCTCTCTCGTTTTAGCATATTGTTGCTTTGCACTTGTGGCTCTTAAGATAGAATCCAAAATTAGTATGTTGTGGTTTAGTATGTTGTTCGCCATCATTGCCGGTGCTACAGCACTTGTTGGCAGGTCTGGATTATTGGTTGAGATAGGGCTTCTAATATTCTTTGGATTATCTACCGGAAAGGTTAAGAATATTTTGACTCTTTTGCTGGTCGCTATTGTTGGTTTAATTGTGTTTAATCAGGTTATGTCACTTTTAGACAATTTTGTGGCTGAATCTACACAAAGATGGATACTTGCATTTATGGACAGTGATAAAGTTAGCCATACTAACGAAGGTGTATTAAAAGGAGGCTTCCCAGAGTTTTCTTCACTTTTTATTTTTGGTACAGGTGTGGAGTATGGGCAGTATAATGGACAGGCATTCTATGCTGATTCGGGTTATATTAAAAGTTATACTTCTATTGGTATTGTTGGTATGGTATGCTATTATATAGGAATATTATATTTCATTATTTCCACATTCCCTAAGCATATGCCTAGAATGCGTAAGTTTTTTCTGTGGGTAGCAATAGCAGCCATTTATATTATGGAATATAAAGAGCCATTTATTGGAATGTTTGTATACACATGGGTGATTTTCGTTATGGGACTTTTATGGAATAAAGAACAAAGAACATTAATTAATGAAAATACTAATTGCAGGGGATTACGTCCCGAGAAACAGATTGTTACCATTGGTTGAAAGTGGTCGGTTTGAAAAATTGTTTGGTGAAATTCGAGACTTCGTTAAAAAGGCCGATTATTCTCTTTTGAATTTTGAGAGTCCTATTGTAGAACAAAATGATAGGCCAATATCTAAATGTGGACCCAATTTGCAATGTACTGCTAAAGCTGTTGATGCAATAAAGTATGCGGGGTTTAGGTGTGCAACTCTTGCAAATAATCATATTCGAGACTTTGGAGATTTAGCAGTATCAAGGACAATACGCTTATTGGAGAATCAAGGAATTGACAGTGTTGGTGCAGGGAAAGGCCTGGATGATGCCGCAAAAATACTTTTTAAAGGTGTTGGCAGAGAAAAATTGGCCATTATAAATTGTTGTGAGAATGAGTTTTCGATTGCTTCTCAGAATCATTATGGAGCAAATCCATTGAACCCCATCAAGCAGTACTATGCTATTAAAGAAGCCAAAGAGAAGGCTGACTATGTGATAATTGTAGTTCATGGGGGCCATGAACATTATCAATTGCCAAGTCCTCGAATGCAAGATACTTATCGTTTTTTTATTGATTCTGGTGCAGATCTGGTGGTGAATCATCATCAACATTGTTATAGTGGTTATGAGATATATCAAGGGAAGCCTATAGTATATGGAATAGGTAATTTCTGTATGGATAAGGATCCAGTTAGAATAGGTCAAATATGGAATTATGGATATATGGTTGTTTGGGATACAAATAAACAAGACACTATACATATAGTCCCATATGACCAATGTGGAGAGAATCCAACTGTCCATGTGTTGGAGCCAGATGCGTTTAAAGAAAAACTCAATGAACTAAATACGATTATTGCAAACCGTGATTTGCTTGATAAAGAGACTGAAAAATTTTATGCCTCAGAAAGGTTGAAAATACACAATGTATTGGAGCCAATACAAAATAGGATTATTGCAGGATTTCAGCGCAGACACTTGCTGCCGTCGCTGGTTATAAAAAAATGGACTCTGAAATTACAGGATTATTTTCTTTGTGAGTCTCACCGCGATAAAATGGAATTCTATTTTAAGGACAAGAACAAATAAAGAATATTATTATGCAGTTAAAAACATTAACGCAACCCCAAAAAGTTATTACAATTCTTTTAATGAGGTGCTATTGGCTATTTCCAACAGAACTCTATATTAAAATGTTGTTTAGACTCAAAATGGGATATAAGTTGAATCTGAAAGACCCAAAGACTTTTAATGAAAAATTACAATGGCTCAAATTATATGCCAATAAACCAGAATATACAAACATGGTTGATAAAGCATTGGCAAAAGAATATGTAAAACCAATTATTGGTGAGGAGTATTTAGTCCCAACATACGGTGTTTGGGATACGCCTGAGGAAATAGATTTTGATAAACTGCCGAAACAATTTGTTTTGAAGACAACAGATGGGGGAGGGGCAATGGGTGTTATAATATGTACCGATAAGACAAAAGTTAATAAAAATGAAATTATACGAAAGCTACGTGACGCCCTTAAACAAAATATTTATGGTCACTTAAGGGAGCTCCCCTATAAGAACATAAAGAAAAGGATTCTTGCAGAGAAATATCTTTGTGATGAATTGACGAGTGTAAATGGGGACTTAAACGACTATAAGTTCTATTGTTTCAATGGTAAGGTGACTTATTGTGAGGTAATAACAGGACGAAGGACCAAGAAACATATAGATTTTTTTGATTTGGAGTGGAATCATGTTGATTTTACTTTCAATGAGTATGATTATGCAGCAGAAAGACCCGCAAAGCCACAGTGTTTTGAAACCATGGTAGAAGTGGCAGGTAAACTATGTAAGGATAAACCATATTCAAGAATTGATTTGTATGTGGTTGGCAATAGGGTTTATTTCGGTGAAATAACATTATTCCCAGCATCTGGTTTTAGAGGCTTTCATCCAGAAGAGTGGAATAAGCTGTTAGGAGATATGATTGAGCTCCCCAATATGGGAAATAATAATTCTTTATAAAACTTTTTGAAATGAGTTACTTAGAAGAGGCAATAAAATTGATAGAGGCTAATCGAATCTCCACCACGGAGGTTGGAGACGTTTTAGGTAAGACAGGTCAGATAGAAGGTGTGCACCCATTAATACCGGGTATGTTTAAGGCAGGTGAAGTAAAGTTCATTTATGCAATAAACAATAGCAACTATGAGGTTCATCAACAATTGGCGGAATCTGATGACATTGAGGGGAAGATACTTTTTGTATATAATGTTAATTGTGACCGTTCTATTTTTGGGGATTTGGTGAGCAAGTATATCCTACTATACAAACGTGCAAAAGCAATTGTCATAAATGGTAAAATGCGCGATGCACACACGTTGATTAAAGAAAAATACCCAGTGTGGCTTCAGGGGGTTAGCCCCTTGGGTTGTGTTAATGAAGTGAATGGACCTTCAATAGATGAACGGTTATACAAAGAACTGAAAGAGAAATACGATGGGGCTATTATGGTATGTGATGACAGCGGAGTTGTTATGATTCCAAAGGACAAGATTAACGAAAATTTGATTAAAAAATTAAATTTCATAGAATTGCAGGAAGATATTTGGTTCTATTGTGTAGACACCTTAAAGATGTCAACTTTCGATACTGTTTGTAAAAAAAGCTATGTAGAAAAAGATATATTGCCGTCAGCTATGTATGAAAAGTTAAAAGAGTATCAAAAATAAATCTGGAAGGCAGTGCTATGAAAAGAATATTGGTGGTATCGCCCAATTATCCGTATAAAGGAGAATCTTTTTATCCATTTGTTAAGAATCTTTGTGATGAATTTTCAAAGCTTGGGTACGGCGTTACTGTTTTGTCTCCACAAAGCATTACATCCGCAATATTTCATGGAAAGAAATTGAGACCCATAAAAAGGATAGATGAAGTCTCCGGCAATAAGGTGACGATTTACCAACCGTATTCTATAACTCCATCATTTAAGAGGTTGAATTTGTATAATGACATGATACGATGGAGCGTTTTGAAATTTCTTAGGAAGTATCGTCTTACCCCTGATGTATGTTATTGCCATTTTTGGTGCTCTGCATACTATGTTTTGCCATATATGCAGAAGTTTGAAATTCCGATGATTGTGGCTTCTGGAGAAAGCGAGATTAGTTTGTTGATGTCAGAAGAGCAAATGACTCCAGTTTTTAAAGATTATGTAAAAGGGGTCGTGTGCGTTTCTACAAAGAATCAAAATGAAAGCATAGCACATGGATTAACTACAATAGACAAGTGTGAGGTTTTTCCGAATTCGGTTGATTCAAGTTTGTTTTATAAACAAGAAAAGAGGAACTGTCGTGATAAGTTGGGGCTACCTCATGACGAATTTATAGTCGTTTTTGTGGGCTGGTTTATAGAACGAAAAGGGCCTTGTCGGGTTGCCGATGCATTAAGTCAAGTTAGTGATGTGAAAAGTGTTTTTATAGGGAGGGGCAACCAAGACCCAAAATGTGATGGGATATTATTCAAAGGGGCTTTGCCACATGAACAAGTACCGGTATATCTTGGTGCTGCAGATGTTTTTGTTTTACCAACACTGCATGAAGGGTGTTGTAATGCTGTTGTTGAAGCAATGGCTTGTGGGCTTCCGGTTATTTCAAGTAATCTTCCATTTAACTGGGATATATTGGATGAGAGTAATTCAATAATGATAGATCCTAATAATATTGATGAATTAGCAGAGGCTATAAGAAAACTAAAAGAAAACGTTGAACTGCGTAATAGATTGGCTGACGGAGCATTGAAAAAAGCAGAGATTTTGACGATAGAGAAAAGGGCAAGTGCAATACTGGATTTTATAAAAAGGAAAATATGAAGATTTTATTATTCCGTTCAAATAATATATTCGATTCTCGAGTTAGTAAGTACCATAATTACTATGAAAGAGCTGGATTGGTCTATACAATAGTGGGGTGGGATCGAAAAGGCGAAAATTTGAAGAAAGAACATTATGACTTCTTCAAGTTTAAAGCAGGTGAAGATGTCGGTGGTATTAAAGCGATATGTAATCATTTTAAATGGATGCTTTTTGTATACAAATATCTCAAGCTTCATAGCGATGTCTCTACTATACATGCATGTGATCTAAATTCAGCTTTTCCGGCTGCCATCTTTAAAGTGCTTCATAAAAGAAGTGTTAGTTTAATATTTGATGCATGCGATTGGTATAGTGCTAATTTTGTTAAAAACAAACTGCTTAGCTGGCTATTTAACATCATGGAGCGGTTTACAGTCCATGAAACTAATGAATTGATAATATGTGAACCAGAACGAGAAGAACAGATACAATTTAAATTACAGAAAAAACCTCTTGTAATGCCTAATATACCGGATATTGATGTAAATAAAATAACGGAGGTTCAGGAGCGGTTCAAGTTCAATAATGAAAAACCAGTGTTGGCTTATATGGGATTTTTTGGTGCTGACCGTTTTTTAGAACAGTTGTTAACACTTGCAGAAAGGGAACCATTTAACTTGCTAATTGCTGGATATGGAAATAAAGAAGTTATGGATAAATGTAAAAAAGTGGCAATTAGAGACAATGTTAAGTATTTTGGTCGTGTTGATATAGCGGATGGTTTGAATATGGAAAATGCTGCCGATGTTGTTTACGCGATGTATTGCAAGAATATTCCTAACCATATATATGCAGCTCCTAATAAATACTATGAAGCAATGATGCTAGGTAAGCCTCTTATTACAACAAAAGGAACGATACCAGGTGGCAAAGTGGAGAAATATGGAACGGGATGGGCTATAGAGGAAAGTGTTGAAGAATTACGAATCTTATTGCGTGGTTTGAATAAGGCGGATATTGAGGAGCGGGGGCAAAGAGCCTCTTTTCTATGGGATAAAAGTTTTAAAAATTATATCCATTTGTTTTTTGAAAATACATACTCAAAAATACTGCGATAATGAAGATAATAGTTACCGGAGGATCTGGTTTCATTGGTACTAATGTCGTTCAGTACTATACAGATAGGGGAGATGACGTATTGAGCTTGGATAAGGTGCAACCTCAAAATGATGAACATTTGAGCGTTTTTAGGCAAGTAGATATAGAAAATTCGGAGCAATTGAATAATATATTCCAATCATTTAAACCGGATTATGTCGTTCATTTGGCCGCACGTACTGATTTAGATGGGGGGAACATATCTGACTACTCATCAAACATCGTTGGAGTTGAAAATATTTTAAGAGCAGCTGAATTAGTGCCAAATCTGAGAAAGATATTAATAACATCTTCTATGCTTGTTTGTCATTCTGGATACTGCCCGAAGAATCAATTTGATTACGCTCCAACTACATTGTATGGTGAAAGCAAAGTGAAAACAGAACAGATCGTATGGGCAAACAAGCCGAAATGTGATTGGGCGCTGTTGAGACCTACATCTATTTGGGGGCCTTGGTTTGGTGTCCCTTATAGAAATTTTTTTGACTTGGTTATTTCAAGACACTATTTTCATATAGGTAAGAATAGTTGTACTAAGACATATGGTTTTGTGGGTAACACTGTATATCAGATTCATCAGATTTTGATGAGTAATACGGAAGATGAGGAAGATAAGGTGTTCTATCTTGGAGATAATCCACCAATATTTATTGAAGAGTGGGCAAATGAAATTGCCGGAGAACTGGGCTTTAAAGTGTATAGAATGCCGATGCCATTTTTGAAGTGTTTGGCTTTGGTTGGTGATTTACTTAAAATATTTAGGATACATTTTCCCATGACAACATTTCGTCTGAAAAATATGACGACAGATAATATCGTTAATCTGGCTAATACTTATAATATTGCTCCCAATCCACCGTTTAATAGGCATGATGGAATTGTTAAAACTTTAAATTGGATGAAATCATAATATGAGAATTTCAATTATTACTGCTACATTTAATAGTTCTAGAACAATACAGAATACATTTGATAGTTTGTTAAATCAAACATATAAAGATGTTGAGTTGATAGTTAAGGATGGTGGATCGAATGACAACACCCTGGAAATTTGTAGAAGATATCAGCAGGCCTTTTATGGACGAATGCACATTTTGTGTGGACCGGACAATGGTATTTATGACGCTATGAATCAAGGTGTAAGAGCGGCGACTGGAGATATTGTTGGTATTCTTAATTCGGATGATTTTTACACTGATGAAAATGTTTTAGAGACGGTTGTTAATGCATTTGAAAAAACAGACTGTGATGCTGTATATGGAGATGTTCATTACGTTCAAGAAGGAGATTTGACAAGGTGTATCAGGTATTATTCGTCCGCAAATTTTACTCGTGACCGTATGCTGTATGGATGGATGCTTGCTCATCCATCCTTTTATTGTCGAAGGGATGTTTATCGAAAGTATGGATTGTTTGATGAATCTTTCAAAGTGGCAGCCGATTTTGAACATTTGTTGCGTTTGATATATATTAATAAAATAAAAATTCAGTATATCAATAAGGATTTTGTTACTATGCGCATGGGGGGGGCTTCTACTTCTGGAATAAAGAGTCATATTATTGTAATGAAAGAGCAACTTAAAGCATTTAAAAAGAACAATATCAATAATAATGTATTCCGTCTTTCATTGAGATATTTTAAAAAAATACTCGAATATTGTGATGGTAAATAATAATAATCCATTATTGTTTTTCAATGAAAGTTTTATTGTTCAAATGTTATTTCTTTTCAAAGCATGTTGATGGCAAGGGGATGGCAACATGATGGCTTCAAAGCCCCTGCCATTCGGCATTTTAACATTATTTATCGTCATAAGTAGAACAAAAATAATGATTTACCTTTAGGCGGTTGGTTGCTGATAGTTTCATTTCGGCGGTCAGCCGCCTTCTTTTTTGTCTTATGGCATTGGTTCTGTGTGCTATAAGACAACCCATGACCTGTACAATTGTCCGTACAGGTTTTTTTTTGTTTTACGCCGGTATTATACTTTTTTTTACCCCTCATGACTAAAAAGTCCTCTTTGTGGATTATAATACATGTGTCTCAAAGGCTAACCGCCACGTCACTCCCCAAAGATACAGCAATCAAGGTTTAGTGATAAAGTATATCTCTAATCTCAAGTCGTTTATTTGCTATTAATTATAGTATAGATTTAATCGTAAAATCCGATAACTCCCCCAAATATCAGTCCCCAAATCCCAACCAAAAGTATAACTCCCACCCACCAATAAGAATAAAAATCCGTGCAATCCGTGCAATCCGTGTGCCAAGAAAACCCAAGCAAGCAGCCAAGGCAAAGAAACATAATCAACAAAGCCCCAGCAAGAATAAAAATCAGTGCAATCCGTGTGCCCTCATCCTTCATCCTTCATCCTTCATCCCTCTACCATCTAACATCTTCCATCTTCCCTCGCCCCCAAGTCCCATCAATTGAAAAAAAACTTCCACGTTTGACTAAAAATGTCTAATTTTGGATTATAATATAAGTGATAATTCAACAGTTCGGAACATGCTCTCGGACTGATTCCCTGTATGTTCGCCGCCTTTTGGATGGCTGACGGCCACTCTCGCTCGGTGCCGCTGGGGACGTTTCGTCTCGATGTCTTGCCGACTCTTCCGTTCCTGCCCCTTGCTGCCGCACCGCTCCCTGTCTCCCCGACACCGACTTACGGTCTGGCCGGCTCCGCCCTCCGCGACTCTATCAGGCTGAATCCTTGAGCGTTCCTTCATTAATAAACCTATAACTCTTTTATGTCCGTGTTTAAACTCAATCATTGCGAGCGTCTGGACTCGGTGTCTGACGTGGAATGGAGAGAGGCTATGGAATGTCTCTCGAACTACTTGACCAAAAAACTCGCCGGCAAGACCGTGTCTGGCGCGTTTTCGGAATCTGTGCTCGGCGTTTCTGCCGTGGAATACTTCTCAAAACTGGCTTTCATCCGTCTCTACTCTGGCCAATGGAAATGGAAGGAGTCGCTCGGCTTGAAAACCCAACTTATAAGAATTGCTCGCAGCGAGATGTCGCACCACTTGAGAAACTGGCTGAAGTCGGAAGGGCCTCAGGCGGTAAGGCTCGACAACTCTATCTCGGAATCGCTCCTGGTAGAGGACGACTCGCTGGATGTGGCTTACGAGATTGCTTTGTCGGCTGCAAAAGACGACCCTCAGCTGGTGGCTTACATCAACGCTGTGCGTGATCTGAACAACTATGACGATATAGCCAAGGAACTCAACATCTCCAAGAAGGCTGTGTATGCGTTGCAACGCAGGCTTATAAGGAGGCTCAAAAAATAACTTTTCTCAATCATCAAATTTCTGTAAGATGAACTTGCTTGATAAAATTCTTGAATTGGAGGCTAACTCTGTCACTTCTGAGGATTTCTTGAAGACTTGGGGCTTTGCCCAGAAGGATTTCCTAGACTCGATGATGGCTTTCATTCGGGAACAGAAGACTACGGCTGAGGCTGGTGAATGACGCTCTTGTGAGCGCCGTTCACGGCTTGTGGCTGATGTCGGATTGCAAATCCCTGGGGTGGGTATTCACAACCGAAATGGGTTGTGATCTGGTGGGTGTGTGTGGGTTGGATTGCTAATTTGCCGCGGTGGGATATTCGCAACCGAAATGGGTTGTGTTGTTTTTTTGTGACTAATCTCTTTTTATTACCCTGTTATGTCAAAACTTTTTTGTCTTGGCTGTGTGGGGTGCAGGCTGCCGCCTGCCGCCTGTCCTTGCTCTGCCTTTTGAGAAAAACTTTATCCAATTTATTATTAATCAATTTAAAACCAATTTATTATGGGAAGATGTCTAAATGCTATGAAAATTCATTGGCAAAATCAGGTTGGTGGTGTCGTAGGTTACACCAGACTGGGTGTTGATTACTGGCGTTCGCTTGCAAACCATGTGGCTGACGCCAACTCGATCAGTCAGCAATTCTATCGTGAGAAACTGAAGGTGTTCTCCAAGTTCACTCACAGTCTTGCACGTGTTTGGCGTAAGGGCTTCAAATTCCTCAAAGGGGATGGTCGTTCGGCTTACAACGTGTTTTCCAAAGCCAATATCAACGAGTGTATGAGTGGCGACCTGGAGAGCGGTTTCGTGATTGACTACGCAAAGTTGACAGTCGCCAAGGGGGGTCTGAGGGGTTTGAGCTCGGTGACGGCTTCGGTTGTCGCTGCGTCTCACGAGGTAGCGGTGTCGTGGTCGGACAACACGGGTGTCAGCGAGGACGCTTTGGCAACCGACTCGGTCAACGTATTGATTTTGAATATAACCAAGGGCGAGAATGTCTTTATGGCGAATGTGGCAACACGCATGGAGGAGGCTTGCTCGGTGGAATATCCTGCTGAGTGGACTGGCGACACGGTGTATGTGTTCTTGTTCATGTCGAACGAGGTTCAGAATTCGGACAGTCAGTTGTTGGGATTCTATACGGCTTGATGCCGTGTGTTTTTACAGAGAGGGTGGGAGTGGCGTATAAACAAAAGGGGGCGGCTGCAATCGCAGTCGCCCCTTTTTGTGTTTAGAATGGTGTGTTATTTCTTGACAACTTTCTTGACGGTGGTCTTGCCGTTGGCCATCACACGGACGGAGTAGATGCCGTTGGCGAGATTGCTCATGTCGATGCTGTTGCCATTGGTCTGAGTCAGGATTACGCGGCCGACGGCGTCGATGACCTCAACTTTCTGCAGGCCTTCGACATCGATATAGAGGTTGCCGGTGGTCGGGTTCGGGTAGAGTCTCACATTCATGGCGTTCACGTCGTTGATACCTTGATGCGGCTGGTCATTGGTGAGATAGTCGGTCTGACTGGAGTTGAACACGCGGCTGTCGTTGGTGTTGCTGACATCGCCGTTGCTCACAAAGGCTACAAGGTAGCACTTCGAGGCATCGTAGTTGGTGGAAACAGTGGTGGTATAGGTCTTGGTGTACGAACCAGAGGTCACCACGCCGGCCTCACCCCAAGCGTCGTTGCTCAAGTTCTGGCGCAGCACGTGGTTGTGGGTATAGCCGTTGGGGTAAAGATTGTTGTAATCCGTCTGAGAGGGGCCGTGGCCAACGCCGGTGCCGCCGTCGGCAACAAGACCGTCCTCCATAAGCCATACATTGAGACGGGCGTCGTTGGTTCCGAGAAGTCCGGTCAAACGTCCGTTGACAGTCACCGATAGTGCGCGGGTTGTTGCATTGTAGTTGACATTGGCAAAATTAACGGTTACGAATGCGGGTGCTGACAATGCGTTTCTAAGCAAGTTGGCAGAGGTGCTGCCTGGGTGATATATGGGTGTGCCTTCGTCGAAAATTGAAGGATATGCGCTCCAGTAGGTGCGGTCAATCATTCCTGAGGGGAAGCCTGACACAGGGAATGTCATCTCAATGGTCTCGGATGTGCTTACGGTCAACGCGTCACCGTCGTGGTGTGCCACCCAGATAACTTTTGCTGCATCGGTTTCACCTAATGATGTAAGAGCATTCTCAATGCCTTGGTGACCGCCGGGGCAGTATCCACACCATGCGCCGGTGAAGTTCTCAAGCAGGATGTTGCGAGACACGGCGTTGGCCGGGTCGTTGACATAGACTTTGGTTTGAAGAGTGTTGTCTGCGGTGTTGTCGGCCACACCGTTGGGGTTGCTCACGGTGACGGTTATGGGGTATTCGCCGACATTGGCGATACCTGTCATGTCAACTGAAAAATTGTGTGTTCCCAAAAATGCCACGTTGACACCTGTTACGTTTTTGTCAACGGTTTGACCATTGATTGTGCAGGTTACGGTGTAGCTTGTGAGAGCGTTTGAGCAGCTGTTCATAACTGTTCCGGTCACTTGGTAGGCAGTGTTCAGCAATGTTTGAGCGGGTGAGGCTGCAGCTTTCTTCAAGGCTATTTCGGGGTTTGTGGATGGTTTGTACACCACAACATCGTCGAGTGTCAGCCAGTACATGTTTGTGCAGCTATGATGACGGAAGGCGATGTAAACGGTCTGGCCTGCGTAGGCGTCGAGGTTAACAGTCTTTTTTGCATAGTTGCGTGAGGCAAGTGTCTCGGTGTGAACCGGTGTTGTTGCGGACAATGCCGACACGGTGTTGGATGATGCAACATAAACTGAGTAGTGTTCGGCATAGTCGCTATTGTCTGTTGCGCCGACCCACCACTCCATGGTGTACCCTGATTCAGGAATGGTTATCGGGGCAGCCGAAATCAGCCAGTTGTCAGGGTTGAGTTCTCCGACGCCGTTGATGAACGATGCGGACGTTGCATAGCCGCTTCCGCCGTGTGCTCTGTCTGAACTGTTTCCAAGACCCCACTGATAGCCGTCACCATCGGCATCCTGGGTCGTCCACGCCGAAAATCCCCCTTCGAAATCATCGTACAAAAGTACTTGGGCGTTAACCGCATAGGCGAACATAATCGCCAAAACAGAAAATAGAATTTTTTTCATAATCGAATGATTTTTAGTTGATAATAAATATTATGTCTAATTTGGTTCGCAAATAATAGGGGCAAAGGTACAAATAGTTTTTGATTTTTACAAATTTTCAATGAAAAAGAGCAGCACTTATAGGTGTTTTTTTTTTTTCGTAACTTTGCAATCCCTTATGATTTCACAGGAAACAAAACAGCGCATACTTGACGCCACTCGTATTGAGGACGTTATAGGCGATTTCGTCTCGTTGAAGAAACG
>Ga0265299_10004422_pt1 | contig 13316 bp, 7 predicted proteins | sample AusTroGonzalo_MG_4_FD_193485 | JGI IMG/M metagenome (GOLD analysis project Ga0265299, IMG submission 193485) | Bovine rumen microbial communities from tropical cattle in Woodstock, Queensland, Australia - Gonzalo_02 | ecosystem: Host-associated > Mammals > Digestive system > Stomach > Rumen ...
GCGTTACCAGCAGGGATATATAAACCACCATGCTGATGCGGTTCTGGAAGTAACGTCTTCCGCCCGAGCGGCGCCGTCTCCAGGACAGCAGTACAATGAGGCCGTAGGCCAGCAGGGCAAAGAGGAATGCCTCTACCACATAATATAGCGGTTCCGTCTGGTGACGGGAAATGACAATGACTTCGTCTTCCGATACGTTGCGCACAAAGTGGCACCAACCCTCCAGGTCCACATGCCCGCTGCTGTGCTGCAGGGCCAGTTGTTTCAGTCGGCCCGAATAGACCGTGGGATAAGCATAGGAGCCCTTGTACTGCACCAGCTTCTCCGAGTTGTACTTGGCCCAGGAGTAGACGGACGGCAGCGATACGCGGCCGGGGTCCGAGATACCCAGCAGGCTCAGATAACCGCGGTCCTCGCGGTTGTGCTTGGACTCTACGCTGATGAGCACCAGGCTGGAACCGTAGTCTTCTACATAATAGGAGAACACGCCGGTGTAAGAAGTCCGGCCTCCTCCCAGGCTGCTGTAGAAGAAGTGGGAATTCTCTCCCAGGCGTACGCCGCTGCGGATGCGGTCCTGCAGGATGCGGTTTCCTTCGGCCCCAGGGAGCGCTACAGTAATATCATAGTCCTGCGAGATGCGGCTCATGAAGGCGCTGGTAAGGCGGCTGCGGATAATATCGGCACTGCCGTCCAGCACCGAGAGGGCAGCAATCATAGGGTCGGCGGCAATGGCGCTTTCTGCGCTTCTGAGCTGGATTTCCAGGGCAATGTCACGGTCCATGGCCAGCCGGGCGGCCCATACGTCAATGCGGCGCTGTTCCTTGCTGAAGCCCAGCGTAGAAGAAGCCACCACAAAGTAAACGCCAATGCAGAAGGCGTACACAAGACGTCCCAGCGGGGAGAACATGTCGTAGCGGATGCCCAGCAGCGTTCTCAGCAGGGGAGAGAGCATCTGCAGCAGCACCGCCAGCGCCATGGAGAGCGCCAGGAAGGAGATATACACTACGGCCGTGTAGCCGGTAAGCAGAAAGACCTTATACAGTTCCAGGTTGATGCTGGAGTTGACCAGGATGCTCCGGAAAGAGACGTGCAGATAAGCGGCAACGCCCAGGAACATCAGGCCGATAAGAAGGGCCAGTACCAGCTCCAGCGGACGGGAATGCCGCCGGCGGATGCGCTTGAGCAGCGTCCAGCGGACCAGATAGAGGTCCAGCACCAGCAAGTTGATCCCCAGGTTGATGATAACCACGGCACCCAGGGAATACAGGAAGGGCCCGTCTGCATAGAGGAGGGGAGAGAAGAGCTGGGTATTCTGGAAAAGGTGCGGCCCGCTGATATACAGCCAGGTGAGTACGCCGCCCTGACAGGCCATGATGGCCAACAGCCAGGGTATGGTGGGATGCACGTTGAGCAGCAGAAGAAGCCCCGCCATGAGCAGCCCCACCGCTATCCACAGAAGGGCCGAATGGTTGCCGGAAGGCTCTGCCAGGGTTTCATCGGTGAGGAGGAAGAGCGGAATGCCTCCCACACAGACCGGAGCACCTACACCGGCCGAGAGGGGTCGGACGCTGTATCTCTCATTGACGCGGAAATGGCGGTTTACACCGCTCTGGGAGCCGGCGTTGAACTCGTTCACAATCTCCAGGCCGCCAATCACTTTGCAGCTGTTTCCTTCCACGGCCTTGACCAGATACCACTTGGGACCGTAATTCATGAATGCCACCTGGGTCGAAGCATCCTCCAGCGGTGAGGTCAGCGAGTTGCGGGCGTCTCCGAGCCGCTGCACCAAAGTGCGGAGATGGATGTCGTCGTTTCTCAGGGGGAACTGGTTGATCCAGCTTTGGAGGGAATCGTCAACGTAACGGTATACCACCATGTCTTCCGGCAGACCCTGCAGGTCCAGCCAGGCGGTGAGGTCACCTTCCGCAGCCTGCTGGATATAGTTGTCCAGCTGGGCCATGCGGAATTCCACTTTGCGGCTCATTTCTTCCGCGGCGGAGTTAACGTCCGAGCGGCCGGTGCCCACCAGGGCCGATATGACATAAGTAATCACGGCAGCTACCAGAAGGGCAACCGCCACGGTCTGTCTTATGAGCCTTCTCTTATTCATGGTGATAGGGTTCTCCCTTGAGGATGGTAAAGGCGCGGTAGAGCTGTTCCGCAAAAATCGTGCGAACCATCTGGTGGGAGAAAGTCATCCTGGAGAGGGAAATTCTTTCGTGGGAGCGGTTGTAGACGGCATCCGAGAAGCCGTAGGCTCCGCCAATGACAAAGACCAGGGTCTTGGCACCCCTGGCCATCAGTTTCTGCAGGTGGTCGGCAAACTCCATGGAGCGGTACTCGTGGCCATGCTCGTCCAGAAGGACCAGGATATCCTGGGGGCCCACCTGCTTGAGGATGAGCTCTCCTTCCTTCTCCTTGATCTGGGCCTGGCTCAGGGCTCCCACCTTTTTCAGTTCGGGAATTTCCGATACTGTGAAGGGGGCATAGTGCGAGAGCCGGGCTCCATAGAGATCCAGGCCTTCCTTGACCCACTTTACGTCGGTTTTTCCTACTGTGAGGAGTTTGATTTCCATACCAGTACAAATGTAGCGATTCGGCGCGGAATTTGCAAGTAAACGGGCTGATGAACAAACTTCTGCATATCCTGTTAACGGCGGCGGCTCTTTCCGTGTGCCTGGCAGTTCATGCCCAGAGCAACAGTTTTACCAAGACGTCGGTGCCCCGTCAGCAGCCCCAGGGAGAGTTTTCCGTATTCTCCTCCATTACCAAGTATATGGCCGCAGGAGACGAGGCATCCCTCTCCAGCTGGTTTGCAGACAATCTGGACGTAACCGTTCTCTCCACCTCCCGCAACTGCTCCAAGAAACAGGCCCGTGAAATTCTCCGCAGCTTCTTCGCGTCCAATACCCCCCGTTCTTTCCAGGTGACGCACCGGGCTTCGGAGTCCAATAAAAAGTATCTGATTGGTATTCTCAATGCCGGAGGAGAGCTTTTTCAGGTTACCATCTACGCTACGTCCAATGGTTCAGATACTTACAAGATTCAGCAGCTCAATATTTCCCGCCAGATTGCGGCTTATTAGGTTGAAATAGTATCAATTTATGTCAAAAGTATTACGGGAAGTCCCCCCTATCACGGATAAGGACTGCTTCTATATAGTGGAGCGGCATAAAAGTGAATTCCTGTATCCCATCCATTCGCACAAAGAATACGAACTCAATTTTATTGAGAACGGAAAGGGTGTGCAGCGCGTAGTGGGAGACAGCATAGAAGAGATAGGAAACTATGAGCTTACGCTGGTTACCGGAGACGGTCTGGAGCATGCCTGGAAACAGGGAAACTGCACCGCGCCGGATGTGAGGGAAATTACCATTCAATTCTCTGACAGCCTGTTAGACTCCCGCCTGTTGGGCCGAAACCAATTTGCCTCCATCCGAAAAATGTTTGATAAGGCCCGCCTGGGTCTTACCTTCTCCATGCAGGGAATCATGAAAGTGTACAACCTGGTGGATACCATCCCTTCCATGAATGAGCGCTTTGAGCAGTTCCTGACTATGCTCAAACTGCTGTATGAGCTGTCTCAGGACGAGGGTGCCCGTTCTTTGGCTTCCTCTTCCTTTGCCAAGGGAGAAGACGGCCACGAAAGCCGCCGCATCTCCAAGTTAAAGGATTATATTTCCATCCATTACGCAGAAGATCTTCGTCTGGAAGACCTGGCCGCACTGGTGGGTATGGCCCCTTCGGCCCTCAGCCGCTTCTTTAAGCAGCATACCACCAAGACCCTGGTAGACTATATTATTGACATCCGGCTGGGCAATGCCGCACGCATGTTGGTGGATACAACTACCAGTATTTCTGAGATTTGCTACGCCTGCGGTTTTAACAACCTTTCCAACTTCAACCGCACTTTCAAGGCCCGCCGGGGTTATACGCCCCGCGACTTCCGGGCCCTCTTTACCAAGAACAGGGTCTATGTATAGGCCTTGTTAAAAAACTATCATATTTAGTCAAATTTTCATTTTTTTGGCCCGTGCAGATGCAGTAATTTTGCACTGTACAATATTTATGTCGGCCAACATAATGAAATTAACACCAAAACTGGCGGTTTGGGCTTCTTCTGCCCTTCTCGCGCTCGCTTGTTCTCAAGCACCCTCTTTTGTCTCCGTGCAGGACGGTCAGTTCCTCCGCGACGGAAAGCCTTATAATTATATAGGTACCAATTTCTGGTATGGTCCCATCCTCGCTTCGGACGGAGAAGGCGGCGATTATGAACGTCTTACCAGCGAGTTGGATACCCTTAAGGCTCTGGGTCTCACCAACCTCCGTGTTCTGGTGGGTGCACAGGGAGCCAATGGGGTTTTCTCCCGCGTGGAACCTACACTCGAAACCGAACCTGGAGTTTACAACGAGACCCTTCTTGTGGGCCTGGACCGCTTCCTGGTAGAACTGGGCAAGCGCGACATGCAGGCTGTTCTTTACCTGAACAACTCCTGGGAATGGAGCGGCGGTTACGGCCAGTACCTCGAGTGGGCTACCGGAGAAAAGGCCCTGATTCCGCTGATTGACGGCTATTGGCCCTTCATGCAGCAAATGAGAAAGTTCCAGACCAGCAAACCGGCCCAGGAACTCTTCTACAATCATGTCCGCGCCATTGTGGGGCGTACCAATTCCATTACGGGTAAGCCCTATAAGGAAGACCCTGCCATCTTCTCCTGGCAGATTGGCAACGAGCCCCGCTGCTTCTCCTCTGAGAAAGAAATCCAGGACGGCTTCATTGCCTGGCTTACGGAAAGCGCCCGTATTATCAAGGAACTGGATCCCAACCACATGCTCTCCACCGGTAACGAGGGCTTTATGGGCTGCGAAAATAGCTGGGAACTCACTGAACGGGTCAACTCCATCCCGGGCGTTGACTATATGACCATTCACATCTGGCCTTACAACTGGAATTGGGCCAAGGCCCAGAGCCTGCAGGAAGATCTTCCTTCGGCCATGGTAAAGACGGCCGAGTACATTGGACAGCACCACGAACTGGCCCGAAAGTTGGGTCTGCCTCTGGTTCTGGAAGAATTCGGATTCCCGCGTGACGGCTTCTCTTCTTCCATGGAGGCTACTACGCGCGCACGCGATACCTATTATGCTTATGTGTTTTCCCAGGTAGGAGGGATGCTCCAGGGTCTTAACTTCTGGAGTTGGAGCGGCTTTGCCCGTCCCGTTCACGAGCAGTGGGAACACGGAGACCCTTACGCCGGAGACCCGGCCCAGGAGGCCCAGGGCCTTAACGGCGTTTACATAACGGACTACACCGTAGACGTTATCAAAGAAGCTATTACAAATCTAAACCAATAACTTATTTATTAACCATCAAATCTAGTAGCATGAAACAAAAACTTGTGACCTTCATGCTGGCACTTCTCGCCACCACGGCCTTGTTCGCACAGACCAAGGTTCGCGGTACCGTTTCCGATGACATGGGACCGGCGATTGGTGTATCAGTAATGGAGAAGGGCACCAACAATGGTGTCATCACAGACCTGGATGGAAACTACGAGATCACGGTGAAGCCCGGCGCTACGCTCGTGTTCTCTTCCATCGGTTATGCAACGCAGGAAATCGCTGTTGGCAGTCAGACTGTCATCAACGTGCTCCTGAAAGAGGATGCCGAGTTCCTGGACGAGGTAGTCGTCGTGGGTTACGGTGTCATGAAGAGGAGTGACCTCTCCGGTTCTTCCGTTTCCATGAAGGAGGAGGACCTGAAGGGCTCCATCATCACCAACCTGGACCAGTCTCTGCAGGGTCGCGCCGCTGGTGTCAGCGCTGTTCAGACTTCCGGTGCTCCGGGTTCCAGCTCCTCTATCCGCGTTCGTGGTCAAGCCACGGTGAACGCCAACGCTGAACCTCTGTACGTCATCGACGGCGTAATTGTTCAGGGTGGCGGTAATTCCGGTGCAGACTTCGGTCTTGGTGACGCTCTGGGTAACGGTAAGGTATCTACCATCTCCCCGCTGTCCACTATCAACCCTGCCGATATCGTGAGCATGGAAATCCTCAAGGATGCTTCCGCAACGGCTATCTACGGTGCCCAGGGTGCTAACGGTGTTGTTCTCATCACCACCAAGCACGGTAAGGCCGGCGATGCCAAGTTCTCCTACGACGGTATGTTTGCCGTTTCCCGTCAGAACAGCCGCATCCGCATGCTCAACCTGCGTGAGTTCGCAGAGTACTATAATGATATGGTAGACCTGGGTGAGACCACTGCCAACCCTCTCTACGCAGATCCTTCTATCCTTGGTAAGGGTACCAACTGGCAGGACGAGGTGTTCCGCACCGCCATCCAGCACCAGCATCAGGTAAGCGCCACGGGTGGTTCCGAGAAAGTTCAGTACTATGTTTCCGGTTCCTACATGAACCAGGAAGGTACCATCATCGGTTCCAACTTCGACCGTCTGAGCTTCCGTACCAACCTGGACGCCCAGCTCAAGGAATGGTTCAAACTGGGTGTCAACGCCACTTACGCTCTCACCCACGATAACCTGAAACTGGCCGACGGTCAGGAAGGTGTTATCTTCTACTCCCTGTCTTCCCTGCCCGATATCCCCGTTTACGATATCGACGGCAACTATTCTACTGTTGTACGCGAAGGCTACACCACCAAGAACCCGGTAGCCATGGCCATGTACAACGAGAATACCCTCAAGCGTCAGAAACTCACCGGTAACATCTACGCCGAGCTCACTCCCATCAAGCATTTTGTATGGCGCAGTGAATTTGGTTTCGACATCAGCGCTTCCGAGGCCAATACTTACAAACCCAAGATCTCCCTGGGTACCTTCCAGCAGGGTAGTAACTCCATCAGCCAGCAGGACAATACCAGTACTTACTGGTCTGTGAAGAACTACCTCACCTATGCCAACACCTTTGGCAAGCACAGCATCACCGCCATGGTGGGTCAGGAAGCCTGGGAATCCCGTTGGAAATACATGAGAGGCGCCAATACGGACCTCCCTTCCGATGAGATCCACAACATCGGCCTGGCCACCGGCACTCCCAAGCTCAACGGTGGTTTCGGTTCTTCCGCAATGGCCTCCTTCTTTACCCGTGAGACCTACAACTACGACAACCGCTACCTGCTCACCTACACCTTCCGTTACGATGGTTCTTCCAACTTCGGCCCGGATAACCGTTGGGCAGGCTTCCACTCCGTAGCCGGTAGCTGGCGCTTCACCAACGAGAAGTTCTTCACCAACAAGAACGTCCTCAACGACGGTAAGATCCGTATCGGCTGGGGCCAGACCGGTAACGCCAACATCGGTGCCGGTGCCTGGGAGTCCGGCATGAGCAAGATGCCTTCCGCCCTTGGTGACAGCCAGCGTCCCGCTAACATCTCCAACACCGGTATTCACTGGGAGAAACAGCAGCAGACCAACTTCGGTTTGGATTTGAGCTTCTTCCAGAACCGTTTGAACCTCACCGTGGACGTATACCAGAAGATTTCTTCCGATATGCTTATGTCCATGACCCTTCCTTCCTATATGGGTACCCAGGGTAACGGTTCTTCCGCCCTGGCCGCTCCTAAGGGTAACTACGGTACCATCCGCAACCGCGGTCTGGAAATCACCTTGGATACTCACCCCGTGGACAAGAACTTCTTCGGTTGGGATTCCAACTTCCAGATTTCCTTCAACAAGAACAAGCTCCTCGCCCTGGACGGCAGCGCAAGCGCTCAGCTCGTGGGTTACGGCCAGTGGAACGATATCGTGTCCGTTACCGAGATCGGTGAATCCCTGTACAACTTCTACGGCTACAAGGTCGTGGGTGTTTACAAGGACTTCGAAGATATCATGAGCTCCCCCAAGGCCGAAAAGTTCCCCGCCGACGGCGTGTTCAACCGCAACACCACCGTATGGCCCGGTGACCTTAAGTTCGAAGATGTGAACAAGGATGGTGTGATCAACGAACTGGACCGTACCAATATCGGTTCCCCGCTTCCCAAGTTCACCTTCGGTTGGACCAATACCTTCCGCTTCGGAAATGTGGACCTGAGCATCTTCCTCAATGGTTCCGTGGGTAACAAGGTTCTCAACTACAACCTGATGGGTCAGGGCTACAATGGTCTGGTGCACATGAACAGCGTCTGGTACAACCAGCACATCAGCATCGCCAACCGCGCCCGTCTGGAAGCCATCGACGCTTCCAAGCCTTGGCTGGATGACGTGACCAACGTCCGCGTGTCCAACCCCGACACCAAGACTCCTCGTCCCACCATCGCCGATCCTAACGACAACGACCGTATCAGCGACCGTTACGTAGAAGACGGCTCCTATCTGCGAATCAAGAACATCACCGTGGGTTACAACTTCCCCAAGAGCGTTCTCTCCAAGGTCAAGATTGACAACATTCGCATCTACTGCAACATCCAGAACCTCTACACCTTCACCAAGTATCAGGGTTACGATCCCGAAGTGGGTGCATCCACCCAGGACTCCAGCGGTCTGACCTTCGGTGTGGATAATGGACGTTATCCTTCTCCTATGACCTGTTCCTTCGGTCTGAACATTACTTTCTAAAAGGGAGGACAGCAATATGAAAAATACATTCAAATATATCCTTACCGCAGCCGCCGTTGTTCTGATGGCCGCCTCCTGCGCCAAATTCCTGGATCGTCCGGCAGAAGACAGCTATACCACTGCCAACTACTACCAGAACGACACCCAGGTGGAGCAGTCTGTGAACTACCTCTATAACTCCCCGTGGTACGACATCATCCGCTTCTACATCTATGGTTCCGAAACCATGTGCGGTAATGTCTATCAGGGCAGCAACGCCTATTCCACCCTTACGGTAAACGGTACCGACCCGGACCTCAAGAATATGTCCTATTCCCTGTGGGCCGTGAACGCTCAGTGCAACACCGTAATCAATAACATCCGCAACTCCACCGGTACCGCCAGCGAGGCCGTCAAGAACAAGGCCATCGGCGAAGCCCTGGCCTGGAAGGCTATGGCTTACTTCATGCTGGTCCGTACTTTCGGTGACGTTCCTATCATCCACGATAACACCGAGGTGATCAAGGAAGCCACCTACAACGATCAGTTCAAGGTAGAGAAGGCCGATGTTTACGAATATGTTATCATGACCCTGGAGAAAGCCATGGAGCTTCTTCCCAAGGATTCCAACATTGGTAAGTACAACCGTATCGACTACTATGCCGCCGAGGGTCTCCTTTCCAAGGTTTACCTCACCAAGGCAGGTGTCAAAGGCAGCCTCGACAAGGGTGATCTGGAGAAGGCCAAGAACTATGCTCTGGATGTGATCCAGAACTCCGGCCGCAGCCTGACTCCCAAGTATTCCGATATCTTCCGTCTGCAGCCCTCCATCTTCCAGCAGACCGGTGAAAACCTCTTCTCCTGGCAGTGGATGTCCACTTCCGGACAATGGACGGCCCAGAACTCTATCCAGAGTGACGTAGGACCCCTCGGTATCGACGAATTCGGTGCCACCTGGGGTGACTGGAAAGGCCCCAGCGTAGACCTTCAGGACGCCTTCGGCATTTCCGCCGATATGGATCCCGAGCTGCGTATCGAGACCGACGACCGTCGCCAGGCCACCATCATGATGTTTGGTGACCAGTATCCCCAGTACTGGCAGGATAAGGGCGGCTTCGATATGTATCGCTTCTATTTCGACGACAATTACTATCCCACCGGCCTCGAAGCCAACGGTTCCAACAAGCAGTGGTGCTGCCAGTCCGGCGCCCTCTATGCCAAGCATCTGTATGGCAGTGGCTCCGACCACCTGGCTGCCCTGGGTGTGAGCGCAGACCGCATGTGCTATCAGCTGCCCACCCACATCCTCCGTCTGGCCGATATCTATCTGGTATACGCAGAGGCTTGTGTTCTTACCAATGACGAAGCCAACGCCCTCACTTATGTGAACAAGGTGCGTGAGCGTGCCAACGCCAAGCCCCTCACCTCCGTCACTTTTGACGATGTGTGGAAAGAGCGCCGTCTGGAACTCGCCCTCGAGGGTGACCGCTGGTACGACTTTGTCCGTCGTTCCTACTACGATGTGAACGCCTGCATCAGCGAGCTCCTGGCTCAGCGCCGTTCCCACTGGGATGGCATCAGCGGTGTCTATAAGGATTATGTGGTGGCCGATGACGGCAGCTACTTTGGTCCTGGTGCCCATCCTTGGGACCTGAGCCAGATCAGCTACAATCCTTCCGACGAACTCGTTGACGTGAAGCCTTCCATGTTCACCATTCCTTTCCCCACGGAAGACGTGGTGATGAACCCCAACGTAGGTTCTACCGTTCCTCCTGTTCACGTGGATGTCCGTGAGACCTATCACTATGACTTTTAATCCCTGAATCCATGAAAACAATGAATAAATATATTGGAATTCTCGTGGGTCTGGCCTTCCTTTCCTCCTGCAAGTCCATCGACTATCCGGACCGTTACCAGGAGACTCCCGGTGTCCCCACCGTACACTTTGTCCGTTACGCCGACAAGGACGTGGTGATTAGCCAGGCCGCTATGGAAGAGACCATCTGCCTCGTGGGTGATAACTTAACCAGCATTCACGACATCTACTTTAACGACCAGCCGGCTGTGCTCAATACCAGCTACATGACGGCTCACACCCTGGTGGTGGCGGTTCCCAAGAGCCTGCCCGTTGTCCAGGACGATAAAATGCACCTCATTACCCGTGACAGCACCGTCGTTCTCTACGACTTCAAGGTTCTGCCTCCTGTTCCCAAGGTGGAAGCCATGAGCTGCGAATGGGCCAAGGCGGGCGAGAAGGTTACCATCAGCGGTTCCTATCTCTTCGCTCCTCTGACCGTTCAGTTCCCCGGCGCTTCCGAGATAGAGGTTGCTACTTCTTCTGCTACCGGTTCTTCGTTTGAGGTTGTGGTTCCCGAAGGATCCCAGCCCGGTAAGATCAAGGTTACCACCGCTTCCGGTACGGCCCAGTCCGTATTCCAGTACAAGGACAGCCGCGGTATGCTCTTCGACTTTGACGGCATGACCGGCCTGGACAACCACGGTTGGAACGGCCACAGCAGCCGCGATGACGACGGTACCGGTATCAACGGCCGCTTCTTCCAGTTTGGTGACGGTGTCAAGGCACTCGACGGCAGTTGGGAAGAATCCCAGTTCTCCTTCGTGTACTGGCCCGGTAGCTGGAACGAACCCGAAAACTACATGGATGGTTCCTGGCACACTCCTCGTCTGTGCGATATGGTAGACTTCACCGGTTGGAAGAACATGGCTCTCAAGTTCGAGCTGTTTGTTCCTTCTTCCAATCCTTGGAACAATACTCCTATGATGATTTGCTTTGGCGGTGTGGATCTGATTTCCTTCGGTGCTACTACCAAGGATATCTATGGCAATGACTGCGCCGGTCAGAACAATACTTATATGAGTGGCAACGAAGCTCCCCGTGCATTCTTCATGCCTTGGGAAGCTACCGGCACCTATGATACCGGAGACAAGTGGGTCACCGTTACCATTCCTCTCGCCGAGGCCACCAAGGGCTGGGACGGCAATGCCGCTACCAAGGAAGTAAATGCCGATTCCTTCGCCAGTTGCTGGTTCTTCATTTGCGACGGCGGTCTGGATCTGCCCGAGGCTTCTTGCACGCCTATCATCAAGATCGACAACGTCCGTGCTGTTCCCATCAAATAAATGAAGCGCATTATGAAAAAGATACTGAAATATTCCCTTCTTGCCGTACTGGGCTTCGTACTGGCCGCTAATACCGGTTGTAAGAAGTCGGAACTGGATACCGACCAGTTCAACGGCTTCTCCCTGGCCGCCGTTTCCCCGAACCCGGTCATGCGCGGCGCCGAACTCCGCATGGTGGGTGCAGGCCTGGAGAATGTCACAGAGGTCCGTATGGCCGGCGATGTTACCATCACCGACATTACGGTAGTGAAATCCGGCGCCCAGAGCGAAATTCGCGTTATGGTTCCCCTCGAGGGTCCCGAGGTAGGTAAAGTGACGGTGGTTTCGAATGACGGCCGTTCCGCTTCTACCCGTTTCGACCTTACTTTCACCGAGCCCATCGTGATTGATTCCTTCTCTCCCGATGTGGTTTGGTCCGGAGACGTGCTCACCTTCAAGGGCGAGTACCTGAACGATGTCAAGACCGTTATCTTTGCCGGTGACGTGATGGTGGCCGATTTCGTAAGCCAGAGCCGTCACGAACTCTCCGTGAAGGTTCCCGGTAACATCATCACGGGTCCGGTTATCCTGAGTGACGTAGATGAACTCACCGATGAATCCACCATCCCCAACCACATCTATACTGCGGATGATCTGGGTGTTGGAGCTCCGGTGGTCGATGCCATCGAGGACAAGCCTACCGTGAAAGCCGGTCAGATTGTTACCGTTACCGGTGAGCATCTGGATATGATCCAGACCGTGGATATGCCCAACGCCGAGGATCTCGTCTTCGAGCTCAACGCCGCCGCCACCGAAATGAAGTTCGTCATGCCGGCTACCGCTCTTAGCGGAAATCTCATGATGACTTCCTACGATGGTGACGTCTACGAAGTAGGTGAGATTGACGTTGTAGTGGTCAAGGATCTGACTGTTACGGCTGTTGACGGTCGTTTCAAGGGCGGTTACGAGGTGGAAATCACCGGCTCCGACCTGGATCTGGTGACCAAGGTGGAATTCGGTGGAAATGTGGAAGCTGAGTTCTACTATATCGACGGAACCATCTATACCAACCTGCCGTTTGCAGCCAAGGACGGTCCTGTGACCGTAACCATGGAATCCGGTGCCAAGGCTACCTCCGAGGATATCGAAGTAGTTAAGCCGCATATCAATGCCTCGTCTAGCTCCGGTGTGGCTGGCGAGACCAATATTGTCATCGTGGGTACCGACCTGGATCTGGTGACTTCGGCCAAGATTGGCACCAAGAAGCAGAGCTTCATTGACTGTGAATATGAAATCAAGTTCGATGAAGACGAGGAAGAGTACTACGTGGTTGTAGCCCTGCCTGAGCAGGCTTATACCGCTCCCATCGTCCTCGCTTCCGCTGCTGGTTACGAGACCGAAACCGATGAAATTGAGGTTCATTACGATATGGCCGTGTCGGTGAAGTTCACTTCTCCTTCCTACGGCCTGGCAGACCAGATTACCATCGAAGGTAAGAACCTGCTTCAGGTTGAGCAGGTGTACCTCAAGGGCAAGAAGGTAACCAGCTTCAACACCCGTACCGATGATGCTATGTCCTTTGCCGTTCCGGAAGGAGTAGGCCCTGGCGTGTATCGTCTGTCCTTCGTGTTGGTAGACGACTCCGAA
>Ga0265299_10004426_pt1 | contig 13312 bp, 12 predicted proteins | sample AusTroGonzalo_MG_4_FD_193485 | JGI IMG/M metagenome (GOLD analysis project Ga0265299, IMG submission 193485) | Bovine rumen microbial communities from tropical cattle in Woodstock, Queensland, Australia - Gonzalo_02 | ecosystem: Host-associated > Mammals > Digestive system > Stomach > Rumen ...
AGCTTTATAAATAAAAGTGCAAATTGAGTATATTCGGTTACACCCATATTTGAATTATAATTATATTTTTTATTATCGTAATTCAACGTTAATCCTCTTGTGTTTGCATGAGCTATATCATTTCTTGCTTCCCAAATAGAATCAATTCTGTTATTAATGGAATCTTTCCATAACTCATCGGGTAATGATAAAAGCTTTATATACTTTTTTAGCTTATTTTTCCATAGTTCACCAGAGCATATGTGTTCTGAAAGATTTAATATATACTTTAGTCGTATTTCCTCAATATCCTTACAATCTACAATATCCTTTGGATTAATGGTAAACTTGCTTTCAATCAACCCTTTTTTCAATAGAGTATAATTCCGCATCATATTAAGCCTAATGCTATCTTTTAAAAAGAATTCTAAAGTAGATGAAAAAGAGATAATAAGGTTTTTTATTGAACTATAATAAATCTCTCCTACAAAAAAATCAGGTTCGTCTTTTAGCCTACTATGTATTGGATGAATAGACTCTATTTCATCAAAATACTCTTCTTTAGTAATTTTTTCTCCCCATTCCAAACAATTTTTTGCGTCTATTTGTGCACTAATAAGTGCTTGTAGTTTAAGACCACTAAAAGTTGATATTAATCTGGCGATACAAGCTGAAATCATTCTTTTGCAACCTCCAATCACTTTTTATAATATGACCAAGTTGATTAAGCAAAACGGTCAAATAATAATTTACTACTATTTATTAGCTTTCGTCATACTTTGATTAAAATTCATTATGTGTTTCATCGTTTCAATCCTTCTCATAAAATACGATCGTCATTTTGTCATTGATGATCTCTGTTATGCCGGTCTGATGATAGCCGAGTTTTTCATACAGATAGCAGTTGCCTTTTTCCTGCAAGATTGTGTCGAGCTTCCAGTGATTCTTGCCGTGAATCCTCTCCGCTTCTGCGATTGCCTGCTGAGCGTAGCCTTTATTGCGGTGTTCCGGCATAATGAAGATCGGCGATATTCTTTTTCGGGTAACACCGTCTTTATGATCTACCACACGGATAACGCCGACTTTTTCGTTATCAGCCGTTATAAAATAATAGGTTGTTTCGGGCTGATTGAAGCGAAATAAAATATCCTCGTAGTTTTCCGTTGCAGGGCTTGTTTCAGTATCGTGATATTTTTCGTAAAGCTCGACAAAGGCTTCTTTCTGCATTTGCAGGATCGTGTTTTTATCTTCAAATTTTGCTTTGTCTAAAGTTATGATAAGTCCCTCATTCCTTCCCGTCTAACCAATTACCTATATCAATAATCTGTATTCCCTCGTACTGATAGGTTTCGTGGCGTGTTCTGGCGATCAGGATCTTCGGATATGCGTCTTTGATTTTCAGCAGCGGATCGACTTCTCTTTGGAAGGTGTCCGGACTGCTGATATTATCCGAGACCTGAATATAGATTTTTTCATCACGCTTGATCGCCACAAAATCTATTTCTTTCTTATACAGTACGCCGACATAAACTTCATATTTTCTGCGCAGCAGTTCTATGGCGACGATGTTTTCCAAGACTCTGCCGTAATCGAGATTCTTGGTGCCGAGCTTTGCGTAGCGGAAGGTATGGTCACTGAGATAATACTTGTCATTCGTGCTCAGATACTTTTTGCCCTTGATGTCATATCGCCTGACTTTGTAAAAGGCAAACGCGTTGCAAAGGTATTCCAGATAGTTTGATACCGTCTTGTGATTAATTTTGTCTTGGTTATTTGTCAGTGCGTTCGCAATATTGCGAGCAGACGACAGATTGGAGATATTATCCATCAGGAAATCAACTGTTCTATCCATCAAAACAGGGTTTCTGATTTTATACTTTTGACGAATATCGCGCAGAATCAGAGTGTTGAATACATCCTCGATGTAATCGTACTTTGCTTCTCTGTCACGGTAGAGGTATGAACCCGCCATACCGCCCTCGGTGAGGTATCGGTCAAACGCCGAATAAACATCGTTCAGCTCATAATAAGTCAAAAACTCACGGAATGAGAAGGGATACACATTGATTTCAAAGGTGCGTCCTGTGAACAAGGTCGCTAAATCCGAACTGAGCAGAAAGGCGTTTGAACCGGTGATATAGATATCGTACTGCTCGGATGCGTGCAGGCTGTTGATGGTCAATTCAAAATCGGGACACATCTGGATTTCATCTATCAAAACAAAGTTTTCCGTGCCGGAGATATATCTGTCCTGAATATATTCGTTGAGGGCGTGGTATTCTTTTAAATCCTCAAATTTACTGAGGTTGAAATTGATATGAATGATATTGGCATTTGCATATTCGCTGTCAAGATACGTCTTGAACGCTTCAAGCAGCTTTGATTTACCGCAGCGGCGCACGCCTGTGATCACCTTGATATCAGGTGTCCCGATAACATTTTTCAGCTTGTCCAAATACATCGTGCGTTCTATCAGTTTCATACGATTCACCTCAATGTTAGTATAACAAAAATATTTCCCAAAATCAATATTTTTTTGATTTTGGGAAATATATCAATTGAGAGAATTATAATTATACTTTATTCAAACACAAATCCTAACTTATTTCAGAGCAATTGCGTTGTTAATAGATGTCTACAATTTAGTTGAATTATACTCATGTATTGTTGTCAGTGGGAATTGGTACTGTAACTCTACTAGCTATTTTGGTCATAATAGGCGTATACAAGTCAACGTCTTCCTCTGGAGTTTCAACAGTAATTACTAGAGAGTATGATATTCTGGAGTTATACTTTTTCAAAGCTGTTCTTTCTCTCCACCATCCAACAACTGGATAAACTGCTATGTAGCCACTTTGAGCAAGGTTAATTGCTGTATCCTCCCAAACATCAGAATGAATTGATCCAACATCTCTATTGCTTGAACCTAAATACCAACGATTAGTTGTTGAGCTGGAGTTTGAATAGTTTTCATCACGCATAAGATTATTTATTCTTTGTTGAAATTGTTCTAATGTTTCATTAGGTCTTTTCATATCAAAGCGAAGTCCACACGAAGAATACCTGTATTTATTTTTCCAGCCCTTTTGACCTGGTCCTGGTTCAATAAAATAAGACAATGTAACTCTTACTTTTGCAATTTCATTTTCTAATGACTGTAAAACACTTTCGGGCCAAGGTAAAGCGTGCAAATGCATTTCCTTCATTTTAGGAGATGATCCTGTTTGTTTTTCATAAGGCTGAATGACACCTTCAACTATCATATTAACCCGATTATTTAATGTGTCTTTTGCTAATTCCAAGTTTGGTATACCATAACCACAAGTTCTAAGAAGTTTTTTGCGTCCTTGCTGTTTGTTATCTGGCAATCCAAACTGTTGCACCATTTGGTCTGTCCACCGAGCAGAATGAACTATCAGTGCACGTAAGGTTTCCGGTCTCATGTCAGGATATGCAGCTAATAATTCCGCAGCAATATAAGAACACTGTGCAGTAGCGGCACTAGTAGCCCATATAGTATCGAACAAACGACGACGTATATCTTTTGATAATGTTAATTTAGATAGTTCATCTATACCCTGCATATAATTGGTTCCATCAGATGCAACGTTTCCGCCATCACACACCACTTCAGGCTTAATTGGCCACTGTGTTTTCCAATTGTTAGAGGTCGAACTATATGGGGATAATTCTCCTACCTGAGCTACAGGGGAATATCCTCTTGTTTCGGTTCTTGGTTGAATAGTTGAATCGTTTGTATAAGCACCTACAGTTAGTGCATTCCAAGCCTGAGCTGGATCTTCAACAGATTTGTTTATACAGCTATCAGGGTATCCCTCTTCCATCATCCTTTCTTCTTCTACATTTCCAGCTGAAACAATGAATAATTGTTTTTGTCCTTCAGATGATATTTTATCTATTGAAGCAGACCAGGATGAAGGTTGCCCATCGTTTGTTGCGCTTTCTGCGTCAGTAACAGCCATACAATAAATCCTCTTTGCGTTTGGATTTGATATTTCTGATAACAAAACAGCTTGTTCTGTAACTGATCCGTAAAGCGTTGTTTCAGTTTGCTCAGGTGAATTTGGTTCGAATATTTTTACTGATTCAATAGTATGGTTTAATTTAAATGGTGTAGAATTAATTAAATAACGTTTCAAATCGTTGTATAAAACCACACCTGCCATATTTGTTCCATGTCCATGTTTATCAATTGTTCCCCAAGAACCGTTTATCGTTGCCGCAGGTGTATGCATATAAGGAGAAATTAAAATATGGTTATTATTAATTCCGGTATCTAATATGCAAACCGTTACACCTGTATCAGTAAACTGAGTTCTGGAAAGCAAGTCTTCTGCCCACTGGGTTTGTTCAGTTAATGAAGAATCAACAAAAAAAGCATTAGGATCTGCTGGCTTACGGATCTCTGCAATGGTCACACCTTGCTTTATTAAGCTAAGCAACTCTGTTCGGTTAGCAAATACAGGAATTACCAATCTTTCAGGAAACCTGATATATTCATTATTCGATCTATGCGTTAGATTTAATTCATCCAATGCTGAAAATGCATCTTGCAAAATACTATCAAAATGGTCTTCGTTAACATCAATCCATATTTCATACCATCTTTGCGTATCATTGGGCATTTCAGATGGACGGCCAACCCAGAATGAACTTATTTTAATGGCTTCTGATATAGACTCAATACTACTAACCAAATCGTTATTTTTAGGTTTCCCTTTTGCTGTTAGTTTTGTTGCAAAATCGGTAATCTTTTTGATAAAGACATCTTCCTTACCGTTTGGAATAAAAACAGTTGCTTTAGTAGTAATTATCGGGTTTTGTTCTTCATCCAAAGAGGAAACAACATCTCGAACATTTAATAGCTTAATTCCTTGCCTACCATCTTCTAAACTTTTGGTTAACAAATCACAGTTTTCTGCACCAACAAATTCTACATATGTTCCCGTATTATAAGAAATTGCTGCTACTTGTTCAGGTGTATAATTTCTAAATTGACTTTGCGCCTCTTGAAACTGTGCAATTAAAGTATCGCTGTGCAATTGACGATTTGCACGAGTAGGTATAATTGGCTTACCTCCTGGTTTTGGCGTAGAGCTAAAACTGTACACATTTTCAGTATCTGAAAGAAATACATTATCGTATCTTGCCATTAATAATTCTCCTTAAATTGATATACTGTTTTCCTTTCAATAAGCATTTCTTTCATTACATCTCGGGAAACATGTTTTTTGTCATTTAATATGGATTGTTTTATTGCATTTTCACAAGCTTTAGTAATATCGGCATGACAAAGTCCATAAGCAATATCGATTATTTCTTGATTAAGTGTGCTTTTGGAAATAAACTTGTTCAATTTCAGTTTTAATAGTTTTTCGATCTCATTTTTAGATGGTAGTTCAAAACGAAGAACATCATCAAAACGTCTAAACAAAGCCTGATCCAACAAATTTCCGCTATTCGTTGCAGCAATTATAATACTATCCGATGTGTCTTGTTCAATAAACTGTAAAAACAAGTTTAATACACGATGCATTTCCTTTACGTCATTGTCAGAAGAACGTTCAGAACCAATGGAGTCAAATTCATCAAAGAAATATATTCCAACATCTCGAGAAATTAAATCAAAGATTTGACGTAATTTTACCCCAGTCTCACCCATATACTTACTGATAAGTTTATCTGTTTGAACAATGTATAATGGTAATTTAAGTTCTGAAGATAGAACTGATGCAGTTAAGGTTTTTCCTGTTCCAGGTAATCCCTCTAAAAGGATCTTACGTCGATTTACGTACCCATTTTTATTTAGCTTCGATCGTTGAGTATATTCTAGTATAATATTATTGATTTGTTTACCAAGCTTTTCTGAAACAATTAAATCACTTTTTCTACTCTTTGATAATCTACGAGAAATCAAACTATTATCAATAGATCTTATGGTGTTTATTGATGGGCGATTTGTTCTTTGTTTCATAACTATGTCTTTTAAGGATTGAGCCAGAATAGTGTGTCCAATCTTTGACTCGTGTGCAGCAATTTGCAACGCAACCATTTTAAATCGTTCATCATCATTATCATAATGTGCTTTTATTAAAGACAGTAATTGTTCAGATGTTGCCATATAATCACCTCATATGTTTTAAGGCTTTACCTGTTTATAAATACCCATATTAATTATATCAAATAATAGCGCAAAGCGCAACCAAAAAATGAAATATAATCTTTTATTAGGAAGCAAAAACTCATTCATTATTCTTATAGTAATGTCTTGTACGAATGTAGAAATATAACAATAGTCGTAAACTGTATGAATATCAAGACCGCAAATAAAACAATTAATCATTCCATCTTATATCGGCAAACTCCGTGCCGGTTCCCTCTTATTAAGATTGACTTAGGGATCTTCGCCAGCCACTTTTTGCTGAGATTGTTGTTGCCGTAATAGGCGTCAAAGTTGGCGACAGGCAGGACGACCCAATCGGTGTCATCGGGCTTATTGGCGAAATAATAGCGGATCAGTTCAGCGACGACCTCTTTCGGTACGACGTTGGTATCTGTTGCCTCAAGCTGTTTATTTACTGTTTCAGAAAGCGGATATTCTTCCGTTTTGAGTGCGCCCGCTTCCAATGCATCGGCGATGATGTCGTCAAATCGGAGCGTCCATGCTCCTTTTGTATTGAGCGCAAAGATCGGCACTTGCAGCTGCCGCACCCTCTTTTTCCACTGTGACGTAAAACCCACAGAGAGATTCTCACACTTTTTGTATGCGGATTTGCTGACCTTATCGGGATTCGCTTTTACAAACCGAATAACACTTTTTATATGGCGGTAAAACCACCCTTTACCGTTCTCATCTACCAGCTCCGGGAAGGCGGCGGACAACTCACGAAAGTCCACCGGCGGTTCGGAGCTTTTCTTTTTGTCCGGAACACTGCACCATGCATACAGTGCGTTACGAGCAACGTCGATACTGTCATATGGATTTCCGTCAAGAACAGCACCGTCTTTGTCGTGGAATAGATAGCCCCTTGCGATTATTGTCAGTATACGACCGAAGCCGGAGAATTCGGTAATCATGTCAAAGGTAAAGCGACCGAGATAGGTAGTGTCGGTTTTGCGGACAGCGGTATAAGTCGGCTGCTCGGTATATGCTTTGAATTCCGCCCATTCATTTGTCATCATCTATTCCTCCTGCAATTCTCCAATACTGTCATCGGCATGACTTCCAATGCGAATTGCCGCTCACCGAGAGCGACCGCGCATTTCAGCACTTCGTTCAAATCGAATTTTTCTGCGCCTTTAATATGCGAGGTCATCAAATTTATACAGTTACTGACAACCGTTTTACGATAATCTCCCGTTTGATTTGTATTACTGAGCAGGGCGCTCAAATCTTTGCCGTCATCCTGATGCTTAACATGATCGGCAATTTCCTTTGCACGGTACATATCGTCGAGGTCGCAGATGATGTCGCCGAGGATTCTGTACCCACTATGACGAAAATCACAGAACAATTCACGGATGCTAAGATCGATCATAGTTCCGATGATCTCATAGGTAGCAACAAGTCTGTCTGACGGCGGCGTAAGATGCCAGTTTGTTTCAGATAGTTTCAATCGCGCCTGCCGGATTCCGTAAGGTGAAATATGATCAAAAGCGCTGTATAACTCGTCAACGGAGTAACGGTTTTCCTGACCTCTTGCAAACAAGATTCTTTCGATATCGGTTTGGCGCTTTCTCTCTTTCGGTATGTGACGAATAAAGCGATTACGATTCATCGCTTCGTGATATGCCGCAATAATGGCTTTTGCCCTCTCAAGAACGTGTTGATCTAATGAATCTTGCCAGTTTGGAGATTGAGCAAAAGTGAATAACTCCGCGTCTGTTGCCGGATTCGCTTTGTGCTTTAGCGTTTCTTTATCCAACATATACGCGTAATACGGTAGCTTTTCAAGATTGGAGCTAACGGTATCCCAGTCGGTTCTGTCGATGAACTCTTTTATCCGTTTTGCTGTTGTTGGCTGATACCACTTTCTTTCGGAATTATCGCCGACGATCGACTTGTATTGCAGGAACAGGCTTTTCTTTGATTTTCGTATTTCCAGATACTCAGACAAATCCGGCTTTACACCGCTCTTAGCAGAGTCGATCTCTAAGCCGGTCAGGATCGCCAGCACCTCGGTATCTTGACGACTTGCCGCTCTTTCATCACTTTGGCTGTTCTCGTCATAGGCAATAATACCTCGCCGTAACGCGGCATTGCTGATCTGACCGACGCGGTTGGAAAAGGTGCTTTTGACGGTTTCCATTCTTGCCTTCCAATCATTTGCATCGGCAATGATCGGATCTGCCGACGGTATTTTCAGCACAGGTAACGGCGCTGTATTATCATATCCTTTATGGACACAGTTGTTGACCAACGGATCGGCAATTGTCTTGACCATATCTCCGTCATAGTCTGCGCCGCCGAGACGGTCGGGGATCAATGATCGGGAATCCACCATAACCACATAGCGAAGATGAGAAAGATACTTCTTTCGCAATTTACCAACCTTTGACAACGGGCAAACAAGCGCTTCTTCATTTCTTGCAATATGAGGACTGCGCAAGAGCGTATAATACTCCTGCTTTTTATATGTCGGTTTCGGTGCGTATACCGTGTTGCCGGATAAACACTCCTCCTCCAACTTTTTGTAAGCCTTACTTTCGCCCTCGGCACACCTTATTATGTACGCCAATAATCGCATCAAGTCGTCGGATAAATAACGGTTATCTCCTGCAACCAGCAACTGTCCGACAGCGTACCTTTGTCTGACGCTCTCCGCTTTGTCGGAGAGCTCCTTTTCGTATATCACTTCTTCCATAAACAGCGGATTTTGTTCGATTATCTCCGCGCGCTGTTTACGCTTATCTGTTATGCCGATATCTTCATCGTCAAGAATATCGGTAAAATGTTTCTGCCTGTTGCCAAGCTCACCGGCATAATCATAATACGCCGCCTCTGTCGTTTTCGTCAGCCAATTGCGCGGATCGGTATTCGGAGATTTATCCCATCCGAGCGGTAAGTCCAAAGGTCTGAATTCTTCTTCCGTCAAGGAGAGCGTGTTCAGAAACTGATAATTCAGTTCTGTTGTTTCCTGCGGCTCTGTTTTATCCATTCCTGAGATATACAAAGCATAGTTGTGTTTCCGGCATCGTTCCAAATACTCATCCCATGTCAGTCCGTTTTCCGTCATCCAGCCAAAGCCCTTGAACATGCTTTTGGTGAGGATCATATCCACGTCGGCAACAGCATGAGCGTTACCCCAAATATCTATCATCTTTGTTACACGCAGCTCGGATAACAGCTTTTTAAAATCAACCTCGTGAACAACTCCCTTGATATACGGCAGACGGATTTGAAAAGAATGGTGCTGTCCCGATTCTGTCAGCATATATGAAAGCTCTTTAGAGATAATTCCTTCGCCGTCAAATTCCAACACCTCTACATCTGCCTTTGCTTCAACACGGTTGTATTTGCGCGTCAGATTGTCTGTTCCGTCGTCCTCAACGGTAATGATATCAGCATCCTTTACAATGCTTTTCGGATTGTCAATTATGACGATCCTTTTTTTCGACAGTAAGTTCTGTATTTCTTCCCGACGACCGCCGGTGAACATCAAGCCGTTATAGGCGTAGAGCTTGGACAACTGACATTTCCCGATCTTCATCCCGAGCATCATCCGCCCCCGGAGAGGCTCATACACATCCTCACGCACAAACGACAGAACATTATGTCGGCTCATACTGGCTGAACGCTCAAAGGCGATATATCTGTGAGCAGGGTATCTTTCGTCAAATGCAATTTCAATCCCTTCGGGACGGAACAGATGCTCCGCTTTCGCTTGTAATTCAGCTCCCCTGCCGACAGGTCGCCTGTCAAAGACCCCTGAGAAATCGACATAGACAAACACATCTGATATCCGATCACACGGAGATGTGTTATCATCCGAACCGTATAAGACTGTCATCGCCTGATAGAACATCATACAATCGTCTTGCTCAGTAAGTTTTATGAGATATTCTTTGGACGGCTCGGTAGCGTCAAAGTGAAATCTCCAACCGCCATTTTCCCTTACAGCAGAGGTTAAAAGGCTCAAAGCCGAAATTTGAGGGATCAAATACTTTTTCATAAATTACTCCTGAAATAATCTGTCAAAAGTATAGCACAATACTCTCTATAATTCAAGTATCTGTTATTTGATAACTGCCCCCACTTTTTAAGGACAGTTATTCAAATTATTACTTGAAAGAGGTGATGTCCTATGATTGTACCAATCAAACCTGAGCAGATTGAACAGGTGAACACCCTTGTGCTTTCCTCCTGCGCCAACTGCCAAGACGGGTGCTGTCTGCTAATGGATGACGGCGACAGTTACCCTTGCGTACAACTGCTATCGGTAACGGGAATTTTCTGTCGGTATTTCCTGACAGCAGTGCATCCAGCCGATAAACAGCTTTATGCCGAAATCATCCAAAACAATCAAAATGTAAAGGAGTAATTCAATTATGAAGAGTTTTAACAACAAATTTATTATCGGTATCGACCACGGTTACGGCAACATCAAGACCGCAAATCATTGCTTCAAAACAGGTATCACCGCCCACGACAGCGAGCCGCTGTTTACAAAGGATATGCTTACCTACAACGGCAAGTATTATCTGATCGGCGAAGGTCACAAGGAGTTTCTCCCCGAAAAGCAGAACGACGAGGATTACTATGTCCTTACGCTCGCCGCTATCGCAACAGAGCTTGCGGATGAAGGGCTGACCGAAGCGGACGTTATTATCGCCGCAGGCTTGCCCTTGACTTGGACAAGCGGACAGAAGGCAGATTTTGCGAAGTACCTTTCGCAGAATGAGAGTGTGACCTTTACTTTTCGGAATGTTAATTATCATATCCGAATCTGTGATGTAAAAATCTATCCGCAGGGTTATTCCGCTGTTGTACCGATCAAGTCAACGCTCAAAGGTTTGAGTATGGTTGCGGATATCGGCAACGGTACGATGAACACATTCTATCTTGTCAACGGCAAGCCACAGAGCGGTAAAATGTTCACTGAGAAGTTCGGCACTTATCAATGCACACTTGCTATTCGTGAAGGCTTTATGCGTAAGACGCGCCGAGAGCTGAATGACTATATTATCGACGAGGTGTTGCGGACAGGTACAGCGGATATTCCCGATTCGGATTTGGAGATCATCACCGCTATTGCGGAGGAGTATGTTGCCGAGATATTCCGTCGTCTGCGTGAACACGGATATGACGAAAGTACGATGAAGCTCTACGTTTGCGGCGGTGGCGGTTGCCTGATCAAGAATTTCTACCACTGCAATCTCGACCGTGTAAAGTTTATAGACGACATCTGTGCTGCCGCAAAAGGCTACGAATATCTCGCAGACGTTTATTTGAGAGCCGAGGTGAAGAATGAAGGAAGTGTATAAAATGACGGTACGCTTTGACCTAACCAACGCCCGAGAGCGTAATCTTGCCGAGTTTATGCAGACACTGGATGTAAAGAAGTACCAATCCCGCAACCAGTTTATGATAGACGCTCTTGCGGAGTATGTGGATTTACAGTCAATTACACGAGAGCAGCACGAGAAAGATATCCGTAGTATTATCCGTGAGGAAATGAGGGCTTGCTTTGCAGAAGCAAACTTTGCTCCGCAGCCTGTAACTACAGCTTTAAGCGCAGAACAGCAGGAAGAAACGGAGCAAGACATTTTGAATGATCTGAAATTGTTTGACTGACGGCACGATGACGGCAAATTTCAAGACCGACATTAAAATTGACGGCAAAATGCCGTCATATCAAGACAGTTTTACAATCAGCAGTATAAGGCACAGCAGAAAGGGTGATAATTGCACTCCGTGGCTGTGTCTTATACTGTAGCAAGCAGGGAATTTGTACGGCAAATTCCACCTACAACAGCCCCGTAACTGTTGTAAATCTTTAGGGCCACCCTAACACCCGATGAAAGAAGGAATCATATGACAGATAAAAAAGCAAGAATCGAGCTGCGTGTCACGCAGTCCGAGAAAAAGAAGATAGCCAAGCTCGCCGAGAGCTGTGGCTTATCTCAGTCCGAATATATCAGACAAAGGGCATTAGGCTACGCGCCGAGAACGGTGCTGCCTGATGTCTTTTTTGATTTCAACCAAACGTTGTGTCGCCTTTGCGATGAAGTCGCCGACAAGGTTATGCCTGACACAGAGCGAAAACTGCTTGAAGTCACCGACGAAATCCAGCAACAGCTACTCTTGCCGTATAAAACATCAACGGCGCAGATCTGTAAGGAGATGATGACGTGGCGACAACAGGCTTCTGGCCCGTCAAAGGGCGGCTGAAAGATGTTATCAATTACGCTGAAAATTCCGACAAAACAATCGAGCGCAAATACCTCGATGATGATTTAGCCGCCGCTCTAAAATACGTTGAGAACGGCGACAGGACAGACAAAACAATGTACGTCAGCGGTATTAACTGCCCGAAAAAGCGAGCCTATGAGCGTATGATGACAACTAAACGGCGGTTCGGCAAGCTTGGCGGCAATGTGGCGTATCACGGCTATCAGAGCTTTCAGGCAGGAGAAGTCACGCCCGAAGAAGCGCACCGAATCGGCGTAGAAACTGCAAAGCGGATGTGGGGTGATGATTATGAGATTGTCGTGACGACACATCTAAATACCGACCATCTTCATAATCATATTGTCCTGAATAGCGTTTCCGTTCGCACGGGGCGGAAGTTTGAAAATCATATTTCCGACCACTACAAACTGCGTGAGATTTCTGACCAGGTCTGCCGTGAGTATGGAAAATCCGTGATTGAAAACGCTCCGTTCTACGGCGGCGACAAGGCGTATTGGGTACGCAAGAGCGGACAGCTGCCGCACAAAGATATGCTTCGTAAGGACGTTGATGAAGCGCTTGCAAATACCTGTAACCCGGTGGACTTTGAAGTTTATCTGCGCTCACTCGGTTACAAGTTTGTGAGAAACTTCAAATATGAGCATCCGTCTGTTGTTGCTCCCGATTGGCGGAAGCCTGTGAGAATAAGCAGTCTCGGTAAAGATTATTCAAGGCAAGCTATCTTAACTCGCCTGCGCACTCAACACGAGGACAGATACTTTATGGATTTCTACACGCCGAGACCTGTAGTCCGCAGAACGCCATTGATTTTGGTTATACGAAATTACGAAAAGGAGCATACGCCTGACCTGATTACCTCGCTGTTTTAGTTGATTATCACTATCGCTAAAATCTGCACGG